>Ga0070699_100000756_pt1 | contig 29876 bp, 23 predicted proteins | sample KBSK1503metaG_FD_65473 | JGI IMG/M metagenome (GOLD analysis project Ga0070699, IMG submission 65473) | Corn, switchgrass and miscanthus rhizosphere microbial communities from Kellogg Biological Station, Michigan, USA - KBS K1-50-3 metaG | ecosystem: Host-associated > Plants > Roots >...
CCCATCCAGACTTCCTCGCGAAGCTCCACGTGCCACCGGATGCCCTCGGGCGCCCGGCTCCGGAGGCCGATTCCAGCCGACAGGAGCGGGCGGCCGAAGTCGTCGGTGCCCGTCGGGTTGTTGAGGTCGGCGTAACCGAGCGCGCCCGCCAGGTACCACCCCAGATCCGAATCGCGAAACGGGAAGTTCCGCTCCAGGCCCGCGCGCATTTCGATCACGTTCGAATTGTCGTTCAGGAGATCGCTCTCGAAGGAGGAGTAGAGCCCCTCCACGAAATACGAGATGGGTCGGTGCATGTTGGCGCCGAGGCGGAGTCCGATGACCGCCGGATAGGCGGGATCCTGTCCGGGACCCACGGCGTCGCGATCAAGTCGCATGACCCCGAGGAGGAGCCCGATCTCGCCCGGGGGCCTCTCCTGCGCGACCGCTCCGGACGGAACGAGCGTCGCCGCGAGCGCGGCGACCGCCAAAAGCAGCAGAAAGTTGCGGAACCAGCGAACGTTCATGGCACTTCCTCCGGTCGGGATAGATGGGTGATGCGCGCCTCGGGCGCCATCCCCCTAGCCTAACCAAACAGCGGCGGGAGCGGGGGCCATTTTGGGCAATCGACTGCGGCAAAACAATCTAGGGGTATTCGAGGATCACATGAAAGCGGATCCAACGAATGGACGCGCGTTGTCCCCGGCCCAGGTTCCCGAGCTTCAGATCCTCGATCATGAGCATTCCGGAACCGTCGCGCTCCACCGCCTCGATTTCCTCGATCGTGGGACCGCGATCGCTTCCGGGGCCCTGGATCGTCCGGCCGACCTGCTCCGAGAAGATGAATGGCCGGTCGGTTTGCGGCGCGTTCACGCTCCCGTCGTTGGGCCCGGTATTGTCCGCGTTTCGGAAGTGCCATCCCCACAGTTGGCGGGGGTTCGGTCCGTGGAGGGGCGGCGTGAGCCGCGCCAGGTTCTCTCCCGGGCGGTCCGCGGCCCGCACGGCGATCTGCCAGCCTTCCGGATCCGGATCCAGCTCGAAATAGATGCGGTCGGTCACGTCGAAGGTGAACCGCTCCCCCTCGGTCAATTCGGCGTCGAACCGGACGCCTCGTCGGACGACGACGAGCTGCCCGTTCTTCCGCTCCTCGATGAAGCGGTCGAATGCCTTCCGCGCCTCGTTCCACTCCTGGCGCTCGCGATGCGTCATGGCGAGCGCGCCTGACTCCCAGACGTAGGTCGCCTCGGTGTACACCTGTCCCGCCATCCCGCCGTTCGACCGGGTCGTGATCGCCTTCTTCGCGGAATCCGGCGTCGGATTTCCCAGTTCCAGCAACGAGGGTTCGAAGACGAACGTTCCGGTCTTCCGGTTGAAGAGCCAGCAGAGGTACGCGCGGTTCCCCGTGGCGCCCCACGTCCTGAGAAGCTTCAGGTCGAGATAGCCGTCGAAATTGAAGTCGATCGCGCCGAAGTCGTCGCGCCCTCCCGGGGCGCGCTCCGGCTCGGGAAATCCGGAGAGCGATTGAAGCGGATCTTCCTCGTCGCCCCGCGTGACCAGGATGCGGTTGACGACGCCGGATTCGACGTCATGGAGGAGGGTCAGATGGTAGGGCGGAAGCGACCGGTGGATCGTGATCGTGATCGTGGTGTCGGCCGACTCGACGACCAAGGGGAGCGGGTCGGCGCTCGCGCTCGGCGCCAGCAGGGACGCGCCGAGAAGCACCGCCGCCCGGAGGAACCCCGCCGCCCGCGCCATGAGCGGAGCCTACCACCGGGCTTGTCCGGCGGGAATGGGGAGCGTACGATCGAGGGACCATGAGTTTCGCCGCCGAGGTCAAAGACGAAGCCGAGCTGGCCGCCATCGTGCGCGGGGCGCGCACCGTCGCCGTGGTTGGAATGGTCGACGAGTCGAAGTCCGATCGCCCCGCGTTTCGGATTCCGAGGACGGTGCAGGAGCTCGGGGTTCGCGTCATCCCCGTGAATCCGACGATCACCTCGTCGCTCGGGGAGACCGCCTATCCCGATCTCGCGTCGGTCCCGACGCCCTTCGACGTGGTGGACGTCTTTCAGCGCTCGGAGAAGATTGGGCCGATCGCGGACGCCATCCTGGCGCTGCCTCTCGAGCGCCGCCCGCAGGTCGTCTGGCTTCAGTCCGGCATCCGAAACGACGAAGCCGCGGCACGCCTCGCGGAAGCCGGCATTCAGGTCGTCCAGGACCGCTGCCTGGGCGTCTACGCCTCTCGCTACCGGAAAACTTCCTAGGCAGAGATCGGCCGCAAGGTTCGGATAGATCGAGCCACCGCGTTCCCCTAGCCTCTTCGCATGAGCCCGAAACGACCCGCTTCCCAAAAGCCCTATCGCTCTACCCCCGGCGATCCGCCCGCGGCGGAGGATCCGAGATGGCTGGCCGTGCTCGCGCGGGACTCGAGCCAGGATGGCCGCTTCGTCCTCGGCGTGCGTTCCACGGGCATCTACTGCCGCCCCTCGTGCCCGGCGAAGAAGCCGGCCCGGGAGCGGGTCGTCCTCTACGCCACGCCCGGCGACGCGGAGCGCGCCGGGTTCCGAGCCTGTCTCCGCTGCCGGCCGCGCGAGGCAGCGTCGGAGCTGCCGCACGCGACGCTGGTGCGTCGGGTCTGCCGGTACATCGAGGAAAACGCGGACCTGGAGCGCGTCACCCTGGATGCCCTGGCCCAGGAGGTCGGACTCTCGCCCTTCCATCTGCAGCGAACCTTCCGGCGCGCGATGGGGATCTCGCCGCGCCAATACGCCGACGCGTTCCGGTTGGGACGCCTCAAGGCCAACCTGAAGCGAAAGGAGCCGGTCACGATGGCGATGTACGAAGCGGGATACGGATCGAGCAGCCGCCTGTACGAGCGCGCGCCCGAGCAGCTCGGGATGACCCCGGGCGACTACAAGGCGGGCGGCCGCGATCAGGAGATCGCGTTCGCGACGACCCGCACGCCGATCGGGCCGATGCTCGTGGCGGCGACGAAGCGCGGCATCTGCAGCATCCGGATCGGCGGCTCGGAGCGCGAGATGCGAAGCGGACTCGCACGGGAATTTCCCGCGGCGAAGCTCCGTCACGACGAACACGCGCTCGGCCGATGGGTGCGCGCGATCGTGGAGCACCTGGAAGGAACGTTGCCCCGCCTCGACCTGCCGGTCGACGCGCGCGCCACGGCCTTTCAGTGGCGCGTCTGGGAGGAATTGCGCGCGATTCCCTACGGCGAGACGCGGTCGTACGAAGAGGTGGCGCGCCTCGTCGGACGGCCCAAGGCGGCGCGAGCGGTCGGGCGGGCCTGCGCGACGAATCCGGTCGCGATCGTCATTCCCTGCCATCGGGTCGTGCGGACCGACGGATCGCTGGGCGGCTATGCGTGGGGGCTCGGCGTGAAGCAGGTCCTGCTCGACCGGGAGCGCGCCGGGAAGGGCACCGCGCGACGCCCGGAGAAGACGCGCGTTAGCGGAGAAGCGCCTCGAGCGCGGCGCGCTCGGTGACGGGCGCCTCGCAGGCGAAGTTCTCGCAGACGTAGGCGGCGGCCTTCCCGGAGACGGGAGCCTGCCGGGCCGTGAAGGGAGCCAGCCGCGCCAGCGCCTCGCCCTCGGGGGACGCGTCGCGGAGCATCGTCACCGCGCGCGGAAGGTAGCGCGCGCGCACGGCCGAGACGAGGGCCCGCGTGTCGTCCGCGTCGGCGGCGCCCGAAATCACGATTTCCCGCGTGGGGCCGAGCGCGAAGTCGAACGCAGAGAGAAGCTGGGTATGCGCCGCGGGGAGCCGAGCGAGCGAGCCGCCGAACGCGCGGAGAACGCTCTCGGCGCGCGCCTCGTACGTGCCGTCCCCCGTCATCCGCGCCAGCCGGAGCAGCACCAGCGCGGCCACCGAATTCCCGGACGGTTGGGCACCGTCGTAGACCTCCTTCGCGCGGGCCAGGAGCGTCTCTCCGTCTTCGCCCGTGAAGAAGTAACCTCCGTCCCTCGGGTCCCGGAACAATCGCTCCATCTCTGAGGCCAGCTCGATCGCGCGCGCGAGATGGCGCGTGCGAAACGTCGCTTCGTAGAGCTCGATCATTCCCCAGGCGAGAAACGCGTAGTCGTCCAGATACGCCGGATGGGCCGCTTCCCCGTCCCGCCAGCGCGCCAGAAGGCGGCCGTCGGAGCGGACGAGACGCTGCTCCACGAAGGCCGCCGCGCGCTCGGCCGCCGCCGCCAGACGCGGTTCCTCGAGTGCCGCCGCGGCCCGCGCCAGACTCGCGATCATGAGCCCGTTCCAGGCGGTCAATACCTTGTCGTCCTTGTGGGGCCGCGTCCGCCGGGCGCGCGCCTCGAAGAGCTTCGTGCGCGCCGCCTCGAGCCGCCGTGCGAGGTCGCCCGGCTCCGCCTCGAACTCACGCGCGACCGCGGCCGGATCCCCCCAGAGATGAGGGATGTTCGTGCCCGGCATTCGGCCGGCCGCGTGATCGACCCAGTTTCCCTTCGACTCGATCCCGAAGACGCGGCCGAAGAGCGCGGCGTCCTCGGCGCCGAGGACCTCGCGAATCTCTGCCTCGGTCCAAACGTAGAACTTCCCTTCTTCCCCCTCGCTGTCGGCGTCCTCGGCGGAGAGAAACGCTCCTTCGGGATTCGTCAGGTCGCGGAGCACGTACGAGGCGATCTCGCGCGCCACCGACCCGAAGAGCGGGTCGCGCGTGGCCTGGAATCCCTCGACGTACGCGAGGAGCAGGAGCGCCTGGTCGTAGAGCATCTTCTCGAAGTGCGGCACGAGCCACTCGCTGTCGGTCGAGTAGCGATGAAAACCGAAGCCGACCTGATCGTAGATCCCGCCGCGACGCATCGCGCGGAGGGTGCGATCGGCCATTTCCCTGGCGCGCCCATCGCCGGTCCGGGCCCAGTACCGGAGCAGGAACGTGAGCTGGTGGGGCGTCGGGAACTTCGGCGCGGCGCCGAAGCCGGCGTGCTCCTCGTCGAACCGCTGGAGGAGATGCTCGAACGCGGTGGTGAGGATCTCCTCGCCCGGCCGTTCGCCCGGCAGGCCCGCGAACTCGGGCCGGATCGCCTCGACGATCTTCGCGGCCGATTCGACCACCCGGTCCCGCTGGTCGGTCCAGGCGGAGACGATCTGGTGAAGCAGCTCGAGCAGGCCGGGCCGCCCGAAGCGCGACTCCGGCGGAAAGTACGTGCCGGCGAAGAAGGGCCGGCGATCGGGCGTCAGGATGACGGTGAGGGGCCAACCGCCGCTTCCGGTCAATGCCTTGCAAACGGTCATGTAGACATGATCGACGTCCGGGCGCTCCTCGCGATCCACCTTCACGGGAACGAAGTGCTCGTTCAGGTAGGAGGCCACGATCTCGTTCTCGAACGACTCGCGCTCCATGACGTGGCACCAGTGGCAGGTGGAGTAACCGACCGAGAGGAAGATCGGCTTGTCCTCGGCGAGCGCCGTCTGGAAGGCCTCGTCACCCCACGCGTGCCAGTCGACCGGATTCGCGGCGTGTTGGAGGAGGTACGGGCTCTTTTCCTGCGCGAGCCGATTTCGCCGGGGCGTGGCGGATTCCACCCTAGGGAACGCGCTCGATCACGCCGCCGGCCACGACACGATCGTCGTCGTAGAGTACGAGCGACTGGCCGGGTGTCATGGCGCGCTGCGGGACGTCGAACGTGACGGTCGCCTCCTCCGGTCCGATCGGCGAGAGGGCCGCGGGCGACGGCGTATGGAGGTAGCGAATCTTGCCCGCCCCCCGGACCGGACCCTCGGGCGCGATGCCGCCGGGATAGTTCACGCGCAGGATCGTGGCGCTGCTCCGATAGAGCGACTCCTCCCGGTCGACGGTCACCGTTCCGGTCTCGGGCTCGATCCCCGTGACGTAGAGCCGCTCGGGCGCCGAGACGTTCACGCCGCGGCGCTGCCCCACCGTGAACGCGTGGATGCCTTCGTGGCGCGCGAGCGCGCGGCCCTTGGCGTCTTGCACCTCGCCCTTCGGCGAAGCGGCCATCCGCTCCGGAAAGCGCTCGCTCAGGAAGTCCGTGTACTTCCGTCCCTCGACGAAGCAGATGTCCTGACTCTCCCGCTTGTCGGCCACGGCGAGGCCGAGTTCGCGCGCGGCGGCGCGCACCTCTTCCTTGGTCATCGCGCCGAGCGGGAAGAGGGACTTCGCCAGCACCTCCTGGCGGAGGCCCCAGAGCACGTACGACTGGTCCTTGCCCGTGTCCGTCGCGCGGAGGAGCGTCGCCCGCCCCTGGGCGTCGGCCCCGCGGCGCGCATAGTGCCCGGTCGCGACGTAATCGCAGCCAAAAGACTCGGCGCGGCGCATCAGCTCGCCGAACTTGAGCCAGTTGTTGCACTGCACGCAGGGATTGGGCGTGCGCCCCTTCAGGTACTCGCCGACGAAGTCGTCGATGACGTGCGCCTTGAAGTCGTCCTCGAGATTGAGGACGTAGTGGGCGAATCCCATCCGGCGCGCCACGGCGCGGCAGTCGTCGATGGCCTCGAGCGTGCAGCAGCCGCGGCTCGGCGACGGACCCTCCGAGTAGCACCAGAGCTTCATGGTGACGCCGATGACCGTGTGTCCGGCGCGCTGCAAGAGCGCCGCGGCAACGCTCGAGTCGACGCCGCCGCTCATCGCGACGAGCACGGTCGCCTTGCCGGAGGGAGCGAAGTTGTCCATGGGAAGTCTCAGGACGCGAACGACGGGGAGCCGGCGCGAAGCTTCTTCACGACCTCGGGGACGACCTCGAGCACGCGGTCGATGTCGGCCGAGGTGGTGGAACGGCCCAGGCTGAACCGGACCGCCGACTGGGCGATGTTCGCGGGGACGCCCATGCCGAGGAGGACGTGTGACGCGTGGGACGATCCGGCCTTGCACGCGGAACCGGCGCTGCAGGCGAACCCCTTCATGTCGAGCGACAGGATCAGGTGCTCGCCCTCGGCGCCCACGAACGAGAGGTGGGACGTGTTACAGACGCGGGGTGCGCCTGTCCCGTGTCGCACGACCTGCGGCACCGACGCCAGGAGTCCCTCCTCCATCCGATCTCGGAGCGCGGCGATCGCCGCGGGCTTCTCGCCGAGCTCCGCGTGCGCCAGTTGCGCGGCCATTCCGAGCCCGACGATCGCCGGCACGTTCTCGGTGCCGGCGCGCCTCCCCCGCTCGTGCTCGCCGCCGAAGTAGAGCGGCGACGTGCGAAATCCGCGCTTCACGTAGAGCGCGCCGACGCCCTTCGGCCCGTAGAACTTGTGCCCCGCGATCGTGGCGAGCGTGGCCTGCCACGCCTGGACGTCGATCGGGATCTTCCCCGCCGCCTGGACCGCGTCGATGTGATAGGCGATTCCGCGCGCGGCCGCGATCGCGCCGATCTCGGCGCTCGGCTGGATCACGCCGGTTTCGTTGTTCGCGGCCATGACCGAGACGAGAACCGTGTCGGGGCGGAGGGCCTGCTCCACCGAGGCCGGATCGACGACGCCGGTGCCGGCCGCGGGAACCCGCGTCACGGAGAACCCCTCCGCCTCGAGCGCGTCGGCGGCGTGCCGTACCGCCTCGTGCTCGATCGCGCTCACGATGACGTGGCGGCCCTTCGGGGAGAGCATGCGCGCGGCGCCGAGCACGCCCATGTTGTCCGACTCGGTGCCGCCACCGGTGAAGACGATCTCGCCGGGCGACGCGTTCAGGAACTTCGCGACCTGCGCGCGGGCCTCTTCCATCGCCCCCTTGGCATCCTGGCCGAAGGCGTGGACGCTCGACGCGTTCCCGTAGTGCTCGCCGAAGTACGGCAGCATCGCCTCCAGAACTTCGGGGCGGACGGGCGTGGTCGCGTTGTAGTCGAGATAGACGCGGGACATGGCGAGGGGGCCTCCGGTGTCGGGTCGAGTTCCCCTAAGTGTAGCAAAGCCAACGGGCCGGGCGCAATCGGCGCCCGGCCCGCGAATTCCGTCATCCAAACAAGATCAGTGGCTGTGCGTCGTGTCCGCCGCGGCCTTCGCGGTGTCGGTCGCCGGAGCCTCGACGGCGGGCACCGGTGCTACCTCAGGAGTCTCGGGTGCCGCGGTCTCCTTCGCCACCGTGGCTTCCTTGGCAGCAGCCGTCTTGGCCGCGTCGGCCTTCGCTTGTCCCGCGGGCTTACCGCTCGCCGCCGCGCTCTTCGTCGTGCTGCGGGCCGCGCCCGCCGCCAGCGACGCGCGCGGTACGATCTTCACCGACTTCATCGTCGTCCACTCGAGCGGCCGGGACTTCTCGCCGCCCATCATCGCGTTCGGACCCGTGGGCGAGTTCGCGATGGCGTCGAGCACGTCCGTTCCCTGGATCAGCCGGCCGAACGCCGTGTACTTGCCGTCCAGATTCGGCGCCGCGGCATGCATGATGAAGAATTGCGAGCCCGCCGAATTGGGCGTGCCGCTGTTTGCCATCGAGAGCACGCCCTTGACGTGCTTCCGCGCGTTGAACTCGTCGGGGATCTTGTACCCGGGATCTCCGGTGCCGAGATCGGGTGCCTTCGGGTTCTTCGACTTCGGATCGCCCGCTTGGATCATGAATCCCTTGATGATCCGATGAAACCCGGTGCCGTCGAAGAATCCCTGACGCGCGAGCTTCTTGAAGTTCGCGACCGTCTTCGGAGCGTCCTTCTCCCAGAACTCGACGACCATCTTTCCGCGGGACGTTTCCAGAACGGCAACCTCGTCTCCCGCGGCCTTGGCGGCCGGCGCGGCGGCCTTGGCCGGCGCATCCGCTGCCGACGCGTCGCCGGCGCCGAAGAGCCCGGCGGCCACAACCATGCCAGCCATCATGCCGAGTGCAGTGCCCTTAATTCGAAACATCGAACCTCCTCACGATTGAATTTGCCCGACCGACCCCGGTCGACATGAGAACACCGAATTGCAGCCTGGTTCTCCCGAACATCTTCGCCCCGCTGCGTCAATTCCCGCGATCCTTTGTCTTTAGGAGCCGCACGATTCGCTGCTGGCGTTCCAGTTCCCGCTTGGCCGACTCGGCATACGCCGGATCGGCGAGCACCGCTTCGAACACCGGAATCGCCTCTTCGTGCCGGCCCATCTTGTCCAACGCCTGCGCCCAGCAGAACTTGAGGCACGCGCTGCCCGAGTCGCCATTCAAGCCCTCTTTTGCAGCATCGATCGCGCGCTGGTAGCGGCTCGCGTCGTAGTACGCGTACGCCATGTTGCAGTAGACGCCCTTGTAGTTCTGGGGATCCAGGCGAACGACCTCTCGGAACAGTTCGACGGCGCGATCGACCTTGTTCGACTTGGCGTAGGCCTGGGCCAGGTAGTACCGATCGACGGTGCCGAGCGAATCGCTCACGGCCTCGTAGTCTCGAATCGCCATCGGATAGCGCTCCAGCTTGAAATTGACCCACGCGACCTGCTTTTTCGCCGAGACGTCGAGCGGGGCCATCTTGAGCAGGCGATCGAGCGCGGAGGCCGCCTCCGCATAGAGCCCGGCGCGCGCGGCGCTGGTCGCGAGCGCGCGCACCGTCTCCACGTCCCGGGGCGCGAGCTCGACCGCCTTGTAGAGCGCCGAGACCGCCTCGGGCGCCTTTCCGGCGCGGGAATTCACTTCGCCCAACTGGCGGTAGATCACGGCGAGCGTCGCCGGCTGCCCCTTGGCCAACCGCACCGCTCCGGTGCAAATGGAAGCGGCCTCGGTGTACTCCCCGATCTCCGTCAGCGAACGCGCCAGGGAGAGGCGCACCTCCGTATCGCCCGGCGCCAGGGCGACCGCCTGGCGATAGGCGACGGCGGCCTTCTCCTTCTCCCCGAGGGCGGCGTAGGCGTCTCCGAGGGCGCGGAAGGAGGACACCATTTGCGTCGAGACGTGGGTGGCCCGCTCCAGCAGGGGCACGGCCTCGGAGTAGGCACCGCGGCGCACCTGAACCCGGCCCAGTCCCGCGAGCGCCTCCTGATTCCCCGGCTCGACTTCGAGCGCGAGGCGGAATTCCCGTTCCGCGTCGTCGTACTGAGACCGCTCCAGAAACTCGACGCCCGCTTCGACGTGCTGGCGGAGCACCGCCTGTGGCGAGACGGCGCGGGCCGCCTTTTCCTTGCTCCCGTCGGATGAACTCCGGGCGCCGCCGTCCGGCCCCTCGGGAGAGGCGTCCGGGCGGCCGTGCGAGCAGCCGTGCGCGAGCACGAGCACGGCGAGGAGGAGCGCGGCGCTTCCGAGAGCATGGGGGGCAGTGAGCGTGGGTCGGACCGGCATGGACGAGGCCTCCCTGGTTCGGTCGATCCGGCGCTCGGCGCCGGGCGCAGGGCGTCGAGTCCGCGATCAGTTCGCGGGGCGCGCCGCCTTGTTCTGTTCGAGATACTGCTGCAGGACCTCGATGCTGCTCCTCGCGCTCTCCGCCACCGTCGTCGTCGAGTCGATCTCCGCGACGCGCTTCCAGTAGTTGAGCGCTTCCTTGAAGATCTGCGCGTCCGCGAACGCGACGCCCAGGTTGTAGATCGCTTCCTGATTCTTCGGGTCGATCTTCAGCGCCTTCCGGTAGAGCGCCGTCGCCTCCGAGATGCGCCCCAGCGCGTAGTAGGAATTCCCGAGATTGCAGAGCGCGCGCACGTTCGTGGAGTCGATCGACGTGGCCTTCTTGTACGAATTGATCGCCTCGCTCGACTGGCCGACTTCCGCCTCGATCAATCCCAGGCTCACCCATGCGTCGGCCATCGGCGGCGACAGGGTGGTCGCCTTCCGGAATTCTCCGATCGCCTCGTCGCGGCGCCCATGGGTCTGGTAGTAGTTGCCCATGTTGTAGTGCGCCGCGGGATCCGCGGGATTGAGCTGGAGCGCCTTCTTGAACGCGCGCTCCGCATCCTTCGGCCGCTTCAGGTCCATGTACACGGCACCGATGCTCACCTGCGCCGTGGAACTCGCGGGCTCGAGGGCCGACATCTTCTGGAAGGCCTGGAGCGCTTCCTGGTAGCGGCCGGCCTTCCTCAGGGCCGATCCGAGCGCCAGATACGAATTCGTGTCCTTGGGGGCCTTTTTCACGAGCGCCTCCGCCTCCGCCACGGACATGGGCGGCGGAGCCTTCCTCACGACCGGGACGGTCGCGGGCGCGGCGCCCGAGGCCGGTGCGGTTTGGGACGGCGGCTCGCCGGGCTTGGGCGCCTGCGCCAAAGCCCGGCCGGGGCAAATGGAGGCCACGAGCAGGGTTCCATAGAGGAGCCCCCGCAGGGGTTCGATTCGACCACGGTCGATCTTCATAGAGTCTTTGTCTCGCATGGGGTTAGACGACGTCGGTACGCTAGCGAGAAGATACCCCGAAGTCAACGCCGTTCTCCGCGTGCGGAGGCCTCGGCGCGCTCGCGAAGGAGGTCGCGCTCGCGCTCGTTTCGCGTCAGGGACGCGGCGCGCTCGAATTCCGCCCGGGCCTCGTCGAAGCGGCCCAGCTTGGAGAGGAGATCCGCGCGAACGCTCGGTAGGAGATGGTAGTGCTCGAGCGCCGGCTCGGCGCGGAGCGCGTCGACCGCCTCGAGCCCGGCGGCGGGCCCGAACGCCATCGCGATCGCGACACCGCGGTTCAACTCCACGACCGGCGACGGCGCGACCCGGGCCAGCGCGTCGTAGAGCGACACGATGCGGACCCAGTCCGTCTCCTCGGGCGTCCGGGCCCGCGCGTGGCAGGCCGCGATCGCGGCCTGGAGCGCGTAGGGCCCGAGAGCGCCCCCCAGCGCCTCGGCTCGTCCGAGCGCCGCGAGCCCGCGGCGAATGAGCAATCGATCCCAACGCGCGCGGTCCTGTTCGAAGAGGAGCACAGGCTCGCCGGACGGGCCGATTCGCGCCGCCGCGCGCGACGCCTGGACCTCCATCAGCGCGGCGAGGCCGTGCGCCTCCGCCTCGCCGGGAACCAATTCGGCCAGGATTCGGCCCAGGCGAAGCGCGTCGTCGCAGAGCGCCGGCCGCATCCAGTCGTCGCCGGCAGTCGCGGCATAACCCTCGTTGAAGATCAGGTAGATCACCTCGAGCACGGAGCTGAGGCGGGCGGTGAAGTCGGCGCCCCGCGGGACCTCGAACGGGATGCGCGCCTCGGCGAGGGTTCGCTTGGCCCGCACGATTCGCTGGGCGATCGTCGGCTCGGGCACGAGAAACGCGCGGGCGATCTCGCCGGTCGTGAGGCCGCCCAAGAGGCGGAGCGTGAGCGCCACGCGCGCGTCGGGCGGGAGAACCGGGTGGCAGGAGATGAAGACGAGGCGAAGGAGGTCGTCGCCGACGTCGTCGTCGATCGCGGCGTCGAGGTCCTCGATGGCTCCCTCTGGCCGCTCGTCGACCTCGCGCCCCAGCGCCTCCGCCGCAGCCTGTCCCCGCTTCCGCTTTCGAAGCAAATCGATCGCGCGGCGCTTCGCCACGGCCATGAGCCAGGCGGCGGGATTGTCCGGAATGCCCGACGTGGGCCACCGCTCCAGTGCTACGACGAGGGCGTCCTGGGCAATGTCCTCGGCAAGCCCCACGTCGAGCACCATCCGCGTGAGCCCCGCGATGAGGCGGGGCGCCTCGATTCTCCAGACCGCGTCGATCGCGCGATGTGACTCGGTGGCCTTCACGGCCACCGATCACACCACCTTCACCTCGTCACCGCAAGGCCCGGCCGCACTACTAAGTCAGGCATCCTGTCCCGTCCCTCGCCGGAATCAGGGCCGGCGCTGCCCCGATTGTGCCTGCATCTCCTCGAATCCCGCGGCCGCCTTCTGGACGTCGGCGGGAAAATCGGAGAATTCCTGAACCTGGCGAATCTCGATGATCTCGTTCGCGGATCCGGGGCAGCGGGATGCCCACTCGATCGCCTCTTCCTTCGACTTCACCTGGATCATCCAATAGCCGCCGAGCACTTCCTTGGCCTCGGCAAACGGTCCGTCCGTCACCTTGGGCTTTCCTCCCGCGAAGGTGACCCGCGCGCCCATCGAGGGCGGGTGGAGGCCGTCGAGCGCGAGCAGCACGCCCGCCTTCTGGAGCGACTCGTTGTACTTCATCATCTTGGCGACCGCGTCCGCGTCGGGCATCGCGCCCGGAGCCGCCTGTTCGTATCCCTTGGGAATCATCAGCATCATGAATCGCATGGCGTACCCTCCTGAGCTGCCGTGTCGGTTGGTTACGTCCGCTCGCTGATCTGCGCGCGGAGGCGTTCTTCCTGTTCCCGGAGCTCCGGAGTGAATTCGGCCCCAAAGTCCTCCGCCTCGAATACCTGGCGAAGCTCGACCTCGGTACCGCCGCCGAAGGGCGCGCGCTTCAACCAGTCGATCGCCTCTTGCTTCGACTTCACCTGCCAGATCCAGAAGCCGGCGACCAACTCCTTCGTTTCCGCGAAGGGCCCGTCGATCACCGTGGTCTTTCCGTCCTGGAAGCGGACCCGCGCGCCCTTCGAGCTCGCGTGAAGACCTTCGCCCGCGAGCATCACGCCGGCCTTCACCAATTCCTCGTTGAACTTCCCCATTGCCGCGAGGATCTTCTTGTCCGGAAGGACGCCTGCCTCGCTCTGCTTGTCGGCCTTGACCAGAACCATGAATCGCATTGTCGTTCTCCTTTCGTGACCCCTGCTTTTTGAACCCTTGAATGGTCTCGGGTTTCCGAACCGTTTTCGATCGGGACGAGCCCTCGATCTACCCTAGCGACGAACGAGGGCCGCCGATTTCGACACGTCGGCTCGAGAAATTGTGCGGCGTTTGGATGCAGCGGTGGAAGCGCTTGAATTACAACGAGATTCACTTCCTCCGGAGCGCGTCCAGGCTCCACGGACCGGCGCCGGCGGCCGAGAAGTAGAGCCAAATGAAGCAGTAGAGCACCGCGGGCACGCCGTTGTTCACGGTCGGCCAGAAGCTGTGCGGTGCATGGAACTGGAAGTAGGCCACCGCCATTTCGCCGGCGAGAAGGAAGGCAACCGGCCGGGTGAAGAGGCCGAGCAAGAGGAGCGCCCCGCCGAATATCTCGAGGCAGGCGCCGAGCCCCATCTGGGACACCAGGGGAACCGTGCCGCCGGACGGAATCATGGCCGGGAATGCGAAGAGCTTCGTCGTACCCGCGGTGATGAATAGGAACGCGGCCACGATTCGGAGCAGGCTTTGAAACCGCGGAGCCCAGGTCGACCATCCCATTGCGGCCATGAAACCCTCCCCATTCAAGATTCGAGACTCGAGAGCGCCGGTGGAGCGTGCTTCATAGTATCCACCCGGCGCGGGATGATCCAGAATTGTGCGAGGGCGTCGGACCACCCACATCTTGAGGAGAAGAAAATGCCGCTTACCAAACCCGACGGTTTCCTCGCCGTTCCGCCCACCGGAAAAGGAAGCCCCGTGCTGGTCCTCCACGCTTGGTGGGGGCTGAATGACACGATGAAGGCTCTCTGCACGCGACTGGCGGAAGCCGGCTTCCTCGCCTTCGCACCGGATCTCTTTCATGGCAAGGTCGCCGATAGCATCCCCGGCGCCGAGGCCCTTGCCCGCGCGCACGACGGCAAGCAAGCCACGGCGGACGTCGCGGACGCGACAACGTTCCTCGAGGAACGGGCCGGCCAAGCCCGCCAAGGCCTTGAGGAACGCGCCGGCCAAGCCCGCCAAGGCCTTGCAGTGATCGGCTTCTCCTTCGGCGCCTATTACGCGCTGGATCTCTCGACCGCCGATCCCGAGCGTATCCGTTCCGTCGTCGTCTTCTACGGCACCGGGCCGACCGACTTCAGCCGCTCGAACGCGTCCTACCTGGGTCACTTTGCGGAGGCGGATGAATTCGAACCGCAATCCGAGGTCGACAAGCTGGAGGCAGCGCTGCGGAGCGCCGGTCGGCCGGTCACCTTTCATCGTTACGCGGGCACGGGACACTGGTTCTTCGAGCCCGACCGCACGGATGCATTCAACCCGACGGCCGCGGCCCTGGCGTGGGATCGGACCCTGGAGTTCTTGAGACGTCCTGGCACATCGTGAGTCGCCGGGGCGGCGCCGATCAAGGGCGGCGTTGGGTCACGCGCCTATTCGGCGAGACCTAGCGAGCGCGACGATGCGTCGATTTTGGATGGAGAACGGCCAGGGCTGCGCGCATGCGCTCTTCGAGCGTGGCGCACTCAAGAGTTTGCGAGAACTCAGCGGCGCGACGAGCGTCCTCGGCAGGGCATCCAAGACCGCGCAGTCCGATCCACACGTCCCGAGCTTGCTCTTTGGCCAGGGCTTGTGCCTTTGCTTGGGCCAGAGCGCGCGCCCGCGCTTCGGCCACTTGCCCCGGGGCAAGTTGAGGCGTGGACCGTTGCCGTGCCTCGTGACGCTTTCGGCTCATGAAGGCGGCCCCGAACACTCGCTCGGCTTCGTATTGGTTGTGCGCGCGGCATCGAAGCCGCATCCCCTCCACGGTCGCTGTTCCCCCTCGCGCCACGGGTTGGACATGGTCGAACTCGAGGAAGCGCCGTGCACCGCACCGATGTCCCTTGGCGCCGACGAAGGTGCACTGGCCCCGATCCCGTTCCCAGACCGCGCGTCGAACCCGTGCCGGAATGGTACGGCTTCCGGTCGTCGAAGATCGCGACCGCACAGCTCCGCGCGCCCGGCGCGAAACGGCTCCGAGCTTCCGCTTTTCGAGTTGCGCGATGAGGGCATCGAGCGCTCGATCGACCACTTGGGCCACATCTCCCGAGGGGACGGCATGGCTCAGCAATCCCTGGGCGTACACGAGCTTCTCCCGCGTGCTCTTCGCGATCGTGAGTTGGAGTAGGAATCGCTCGGGGCAAGGGGGCGCTCCGTCGTCGCCAAGGCCCCCGACTTGCCCCGGGGCAAGTAGGTCCGGGCGCGGGTCTGCGACTTGCCCCGGGGCAAGTGAGTCCTGGTTCGCGTCAGCGCCGGCGGATTCGCGTTCAACTTGCCCCGGGGCAAGTTGCGGCATGGACCGTAGGGCCGGAATGGCGCGGGAGAGAAAGCGCACGGCGAGCAACTCCTCGATCTCGGACTTTCGCCGGTGCGTAGCCACCTCGATCAACTCCTCCGCATTTTCGGGAGTGAGATGGGGCGCGAGCAGACACGCCGCGGCCAGATGGAGCCGGCCCCCGGCCAGCGCCACAAAGAGGGCCGGGAATCGCCGCGCAGCTCGCGCTGCCTGGATGCGCTTGTAAGCCGCGTCCTCCGACAAGCGAAGCTCGTCGACGCAGTAGGCGTGCATCGATGGGTAGCCGGCCGGAACGTAGAGCCGACGCGCGTCCACCTCGCCGATGTGAGCGAGGAGCGTGGCGGTCGTGACGCGTTCCCGACCCACGAGTGCCGCCAGGTCCCGAAGGAGCACTTCATCGCTGAGATGAGCCAACGTGTAGTCGCGCATGAGAACACCTGTCCACGGGGCGGTCGCATTGATCGCCTGGCGCTCGACCTGCCGGCGAAGAAACTTCCCGAGGCTCGATGGGGGTTCTTTCTTTGTACCACGAACGATTTCGGCGCCCTCCCGAGCCTTGCCAGGCGCGTCGGGGGAGGTAGGGTCGCCTCATCTCTCCCACGCTCGTAACGAAGCCCCATGCAGCGGCCCAAGCACGCTGGTGTGCCCTTGTGTGGGCCAATGGGTGGCGCTGAAGATGCCGAGCTGCAAACTCGTCAAGAAAATTCTTAGGTCCCAAATAGTTTTTGTACATCGTGACCCCGGTTCGGCCGGTGCCGACCCACAATAATCCCTCACTGTCCGTGCACGGGCATTCGATACTGCAACGCCTCCGCCACATGATCGGGACGCACCGTTTCCGCGCCCGCCAAGTCGGCGATCGTGCGGGATACGCGGCGCACACGGATGACGCCGCGGGCCGTGATTCGAAACGCCTCCGCCGCACGGCGGAGAAGCGCGCGTGAGTCCGAATCGAGCGGAGCCAGGCGGCCCAGCTCGCGCGCCGTGAGGGCCGCGTTTCGCTTACCGCTCGGGACGCGCGCCGCGGCAGCCTCTCGCGCTCGAACGACGCGCTCGCGAACCGACGCCGACGATTCCCCCGCGTCGCCCGCGAAGAGGTCGTCCATCGGCACCGCCGGCACCTCGAGAATCAAATCGATTCGATCGAGGATCGGGCCCGACACCTTGGACCGGTAGCGGTCGACCGCCTCGGGAGTGCAGCGGCACGATTTGCCCCCTCTTCTCGGATCCCCGCGAAATCCACAGGGGCAGGGATTCATCGCACCGACGAGTGCGAACGCGGCGGGATAGGTCACCCACTGCCCCGCACGGACGAGGGTGATCGCGCCCTCCTCCATCGGCTGGCGGAGCGCCTCGAGCGCGTTCCGGCGAAACTCGGGCAGCTCGTCGAGGAAGAGGACCCCTCGGTGGGCGAGGCTCGCCTCGCCGGGCATCGGCCCACGTCCGCCGCCCACCAGTCCGGCATCGGACACCGTGTGGTGCGGCGCGCGAAACGGGGGGTTTCGAAGCAGGCCCGCGCCCGGTGGCAGCCGGCCCGAGACCGAGTGAATGGTGGTCACCTCGATCGCCTCTTCGTCGCGGAGTGCGGGAAGGATGCCGGGCAGGCGTCGCGCGAGCATCGTCTTTCCGCCGCCCGGCGGACCGATCAGGAGCAGGTTGTGCCCGCCGGCCGCCGCGATCTCGAGCGCGCGGCGCGCCTGCGCCTGCCCGCGAACGTCGGAGAGGTCCGGCGGATCCGGATCGGGCGCCGGCTCCGCGCCGAGGACGCCGTCGCTCGAGGCACGCGTGCCGGGGCGCCCCGATCCATTCGATCCTTCCCCGTCGCCCCTGAGGTCCGCGAGCGACCCGATCGAGACCACGGACACGCCCGGAAGCGCGCGCGCCTCGCCCGCGTTCTCGGGGGGCGCCCAGACCGGCCCGCGGCCCTCGCGCCGCGCGGCGGCCAGAACGGCCAGAATGCCGCGCACGGGACGGACCGAACCGTCGAGCGCCAATTCGCCGACGAAGACGCCCTCGTCGACGGGCTCGCCGCGGGGGATCTGCCCCGACGCGAGGAGCAGCGCCACCGCGATCGGGAGGTCGAAGCGCGCGCCCTCCTTTCGGACGTGTGCCGGGGCGAGGTTGATCGTGATCTTTCGCGCCGGAAATTCGTAGCCGCAGTTCCGCACCGCGGACAGGACGCGCTCGCGGCTCTCCCGAACCGCGGCGTCCGGCAGCCCGACGATGGTGAACGTGGGAAGCCCCGCGCCGAGATCGGCTTCGACCTCGACCAGGAGCCCCTCGATGCCGACGGTCGCGCAGGACGTGACGCGAGCCAACATGGGCCTCTCCTTGGGGGAGAAATCGATTCAGTGCACGTGGGCTTCGCGCATCGGGAGGGCGTGAAGCATGGCGGAGTCCTAATGTTACCGCCCCATCGAGAGATCGCAACGAGATTCCCTGGACGATCGGCTCGCTACCTTCTTCTCGGGGGGTGCCCTCCCAGCAGGCTCAGGGGCTCGGCTTTTCGCGCCGCGGCGGCATCGCCGAATCGGCCGCTTCGAATCTCGACGTAGAGGGACAGCGTGCTGTCCTCCGGGACCACGTCGAGATCGTCGTGCAAGGCGGCGCAACACCGCTCGAACTGGCGGATCGCGGCCGTGCGGTCCCCCGAGAGGCAGAAGAGTCGCATCAAGGCGCGATGGGTCCGCTCACGCGCGGGCTCGCATTGCAGCGCCAAGGTGGCATAGGCGATCCCGGCCTCGTATTCGGCGTGAACTTCGAAGTGATCCGTGAGCTTGTCCAGGAACCACAGATTCATCTGCCGGAACCGGTCCCGTTCATACCGGCACCAGTCCTGGCCCCATCCTTCGAGGAGTTCGCCTCGGTAGAGCTGCACCGCTTCGACGAACGACTGCGCCTGCCCCGCGCGAAGCGATGGCCCCTGCAAGCCACGCGATGCGGTAAACGTTTGCTCGAACGCAACCGCGTCGAGATGAACCGATTCGTCGAGCGTCAGTTCGACCCAACCCGATTCGACCTGGAGCAGGCGGGAAGCCCGTCGCCGGCGCACGTCCGCGAGCCCTGCCTGGAGCCGCCAAAGCGCGTGGCGAAGGTACTTTCGGGATTGCGCGGGATCGCGATCGCCCCACAGAAGCTCCGCCAGGGCCTCCCGCGGATGGGCCTTGTCCCGATGCAAGAGGAGGTATGCGAGGAGCTCTTGAGCCTTGTGCGGAACGCGATCGAGTAGAGCCCGGTCGTGGTCGCGGACGCTGAACTTCCCGAACAGGGCGATGCGGATCTCAGGCTTCATGCTTCCTCCTCCACTCAATGAGGGACGACCCCTCGGTGCCAGCCTTCGGCTACAGCGTAGTGCGTGCCAGAGGGCGACGAATCGAGCGAAAGAGCCGCAAGTATCTGAAGTGCGCGGGATAGCGGAGGCAGGAGACCACCGGCCGCCGCCGGTCGGCCTCGCACGACCCCGGAGGGTGTCTGCCGATGTTGACGGCGGCCTCGTCACAATCATGGACACCGTCGACGCGCTCCTACGGAAGTCGGGACGACGGTCTTTAGACGTAACGGAGACGTTCGAAAGACGCGCCGAGAGACGTTCCGTGGACACCCGAAGTCTAGACTTCTCTCCGATGCGCGTGCGTGTGGTTCACGCAGAGCGACTCGCACTTCGCATCGGCGAATACTTGAGTTGAGTCCACGACCAAGGAGGCGACCAATGAAACTTCGGGCACTGTTCGTGTTGATCGGGATCTGTACGCTGGTGGCGGCGCCGGGACTCGCGCATCGTGGTTGGGCGGCACCGGTCGAGCCCGTCTCGGGGACGTCCCAACCGGGTCAGCTCGCGGTCGATTCGTACTTCGGGACCTCGGACCTCGTCAGCGTGGCGCGCTTCGTGAAGTACTGCACGTTCCCGACTCTGGACTGCAACACGCACCCCAACGGGACTCCGTGCGGCGACCCGGAGATCTTCGTCTTCTGCCACTGCACCTCGAACCAGGGCCAGCATTTCTGCGTGCAGAACCCGTAGGACGGCATCGAACCGCGGGTGGGGGCGATCCACATCGCCCCCACCGCAAATTTCCCGTCGAGGTGGCCGTGAGCCGAAGTTACCGAATTGGCTGCGCCCTTCTCGCGTTGTGGATGGCGTCGAGCGAGCCGGCGGCGATGAGGGCCGCCGCCGGGGGCGCCCTCACACACGTCAAACTGGCCGCCAAGGTCACGAATCTGGAGACCGCAGCCTACGAACTCAAAGACGAAACTCCTCTTGAGGTCCGGAAGAAACCGGCGCTCGAGCACAAAGAATGGTACGGGCAAATCATGCGGCGCCTGCCGGGTGATGGAATGGACGACACCGGGCATTACGTCCCCTTCGTCGTCGAGTATGTCGCGGGGATCGCGTCGAGGGTTTGGGTCGACGGAAACTTGAACGGCGACCTCGGGGACGATGCGCCGCTTCCTCTTTTCGTCTATCCGGCGATCGCCGATGCCCGCTGCGCGATCGCGACGCTGTCGTGGGTCGCGACCGCGGATGACGAGTCAGTCCCAATTACCTCCATCGTTCGAATCGTGTTGGAGCCGTTTCTCCCTCTCGCCATCGTGCCGCGATGTCGCATCCAGTCGATCTACGCGATGCAGGGCCTTGTCGACCTCGATGGGCGGCCGCGCTTGATCGTCCTGTACGACGGCAACGGTGACGGCCTCTACACGGCGGACCCTCATGACGGGTTCTTCATCGACAGGAACGGTGATCGAACCTTGGACGTCCACCTCTCGTCCGAGGAATTCTTTCCAATGCGGGTTCCCTTCCGTATCGGCGGAGCCGTGCTCGAGGTGGCGTCCGTGGATCGGTCGGGGAAGGAACTGGTTCTACGAAACCTAGGGCGGGCGCCGGAAGTGCCTCGCGCCCAGGTCGGTCCGACCGCACCCGACTTCGAGTGTTATGACACGGACGGTCGCCGGTTCCGGCTGTCGAGCCTTCGAGGCCGGCCGGTGATTCTCAATTTCTGGGCCTCTTGGTGCAGCTTCTGTCGCGGGCAGGCCGCGCGTCTTTCGGAGCTGTATCAAGCGCGCCGTGGGGCGGGCCTGGAGATTCTCGGGATTTCACTCGATACGGATCGGTCGTCCATGGCTTCGTTCCGAAGCGAGACCGGAGAGACGTGGCCGACCACGTATTCGGGGGGAATGTACTGGGAAGATGCCGTCGCGAGGCTGTATGGCGTCGACGGGGCCGGCGGTTGCTACCTCATCGACGGTTCCGGTCGCCTGGTCGGCGTGTACTACGACGTCGCAGAACTCGAGGCGAAACTGTCCGAGTCCGATCGCGCGGTCGGCGCGCCGGGACACGAGGGCGACTAGGACCGCGGCGGCGCGACGGGCGTCTCGCCCGCCGGCGCCTCGCCCGGCGCCTCGCGGCGGCGGCCGGGCCACCGAGTCCGGAGCCAGTCCCCGACCCGCTTCGCCGCGCCGTCCGTGGCCACGAAAAACGTCGGGACGACGATGAGGCTCAAGGCGGTCGAGACCACGAGGCCGCCGATGACCGCGATCGCCATCGGGGTCCGGATCTCGGACCCGGGGCCGATGCCGAGCGCGGGCGGGATCGCCGCCATCATGGTCGCGATCGAGGTCATGAGGATCGGGCGCAGCCGGCGCGGCCCGGCCTCGAGCATCGCGTCGCGCGCGTTCTTCCCCGTCTCGCGGATCTGACGCCCGTAGTCGACGAGGATGATCGAGTTCTTCTTCGAGAGGCCAAGGAGGAGGAGGAGCCCGATCATGCTGAAGATGTTGAGGCTCTTCCCGCCGAGAAAGAGCGCCGCGGCGGCGCCCGCCACCGAGAGCGGCAGGATCGTGAGCACCGTGATCGGATGGAGGAGCGAGTTGAACTGCGACGCGAGCACCATGTAGGCCACCGCGATTCCAAGGAAGAGGGCGAAGAGAAGGCTCCCCATCGATTCCTCGAAGGCGACGCTCGCGCCGCCGAGGACCAGCGAATAGCCGGTCGGAAGCGTCGTGCTCAGCCTGCGGACGTGGTCGAGCGCCTCCTTCTGAGATCGCCCCGGCGCCACGTTCGCGGTAATCGTGATGGCGCGTTCCCGGTCGCGCCGCGTGATCGCCTGGAGCGCGGGGCGCTCCTCCGTGGTGACGACCGACGCCAGCGGCACCAGTTGTCCCGAGGCGGTCCGCACCCGAAGCCGCACGACGTCCTCGGGCTGCGAGCGCTGCTCGGCCAGGAGCCGCATCCGGACGTCCATGCGGCGGCCCCCTTCGCTGTATTTCCCGACCTGCACGCCGCCGACCAACGCGTTCACGGCGGTGGCGACGTCCTCGACCGGAATGCCGAGGTCGGCGCACCGGGCGCGATCGGGCGTGATGCGGAGCTCGGGCATCCCGACCTGATAGTCGGTGTCGAGATCGACGACCGTCCCGGTCGCCTGGAGGTCGGTCTGCAGCTTGCCGGAAAGGTCGACGAGCCGGTCCCAGTCCGAACCGCGCACCGAGAACTCGATCGGGAACCCGCGCCGCGCCGTGAAGCCCTGCTGCGACGGATCCTGCACGACGGCGCGGACCCCCGGAATCGAGTTCAGCTCGCGGCGGATCATCTGCGAGAACTCGAGGTGGTTCATCTTTCGTTCGGACGGCGGGGTGAGCGTCAGGAAAATGATCCCCGAGTTCACGCCCGATCCGCCGAAGCCGCCCACGACGGCGAAGATCCGCGTCACCTCCTTGTGCTTCTGCATGGCCGCCTCGGCCTTCCGGAAGAGGAGGTCCGTCTCCGAGAGGTCCGACCCGACCGCAGTCTGGAGGCGCACCATGAGGCGGCTCTGATCCTGCGACGGAACGAATTCCGAGGGAAGCGCGCGAAGCACCACGATCGCCGCGAGGAAGAGGATCGCGGCGCCGCCCAGGACGAGCCGGGGTCGCGCGATGGCCCGCGGGAGGAGCGCGCGGTAACGCGACTCGAGCCAGGCAAAGCCGTTGTCGACCGCCCGGCCAATCCGCCCGCGTCCCTCGCGCGACGTGGAGAGAATCTGGGCGCAACGCGCCGGGGCCAGCGTGATCGCCTCGAGATACGAAAGCAGCACCGCGACGCAAAGCGTCACGCCGAACTGGAGGAAGAACTTGCCGACGACCCCCTGCATGAAGATGACCGGCGTGAAGATGGCGACGACCGCGACCGTTGCCGCGAGCGCGGCGAACGTGATCTCGGCCGTGCCCTCGCGCGCGGCGCGGACGCGGTCCTTCCCCATCTCGCCGTGGCGGACGATGTTCTCGAGCACCATGATGGCGTCGTCCACGACGATGCCGACGGCCAGCGCCATTCCGAGCAGGGTGAACGTGTTGAAGGTATAGCCGAGGAAGTAGATGACCGCGATCGTCCCGAAGAGCGACATGGGAATGGCCAGCACCACGTTCAGCGTGCTCGAGAAGGATCCGAGGAACATCCAGCAGACGAGCGCCGTCAGGAGCACGGCAAGGATCAGCTCGAACTGGATCTCGTGCACGGACTCCTCGATGAACCGCGTCGAATCGAAATTGATGCCGAGGTCCATCCCGGCCGGGAGCGTCTTTCGGATCTCGTCCATCTCGTGGTGCACCGCGCGCGCGACCGCCACCGCGTTCGCGCCGCGCTGCTTCCGGATGCCGAGTCCCTGCGCCGGCTCGCCGTTCACGCGGGCGGCGCGGCGCACGTCCTCGAATCCGTCCTCGACAAGAGAAACATCCTGTAAATAGACTGGCGCTCCCTGACTGTTCCCCACCGTGATGCGGCGGAAGGCGTTCAGGTCGATGGCCTCGCCCAGGACTCGGACGTTCACCTCGCGGCCGTCGGCCTCGAGGCGCCCGGCGGGGAGTTCCACGTGCTCGCGCTGGAGCGCGCGGGTCACGTCGGACACCGTGAGGCCGCGCTCGTCCAGGCGGGCGGCGTCGAGCCAGATCCGAACGTTTCGCTCCAGGTAACCGCCCAGCACGATCTCGCCGATTCCGGGGATGGTCTGGAGCCGTTCCCGGACGCGGTACCGCGCGTAGTCGGCGAGCATCTGGCGCGGGAAGGGGCCGGAGAGACCGAGCCACATGATCGGCTGATCCTCGGGGTTGCTCTTCGAGACGACCGGCGGATCGATGTCGCGCGGGAGGCGGTTTTGCGTCTGCGCGATCTTGGTCTGCACGTCCTGGAGCGCCAGGTCGACGTCGCGCTCGAGATTCAACTCCACGGTGATGCTCGCGCCGCCCTGGCGCGAGGAGGACGTGATCGAGCGCACGCCCTCGACCTGCGTGAGCGCATCCTCCAGCGCTTCCACGATCTCCGACTCCACGACCTCGGGGGCGGCTCCCTCCCACGACACGTTCGCCGTGATCGTGGGAAAGTCGACGTCGGGGAATTGGCTGATGCCGATGCGGGAGGCGGCCACGCATCCGAAGAGGACGGTCGCGGTGATGAGCATCCAGGCGAGGATCGGGCGTCGGATGCAAACTTCGGTGATGTTCACCGCGACGCCTTTCCCGAGGCCGGCGCGTCCAGCGTCCCCGCCGGCACCACCTTGACCCGCGCGCCTTCGCTCAGCGCCTCGGCGCCGCGCACGACGAGGCTCTCCGCTCCCGCGAGCCCGCTCTTCACCTCGATCAACCCTTCCGCCGTCCTAAGCCCGAGCGTCAGCACCCGCTCGTGGGCGACCCCGTCCGCGACGATATAGGCGAGGAATCCGCGTTCTCCCGGGCGCACCGCGGTCTGCGGGATCACCGGCGCGTGCTTCGCCGATCCGATCGGAACGGTCACCTCGGCGAAGGCGCCGGGGCGAAGCGCCGCGTCGGGCGAAGCCACGACGGCCGTCACCGCCACCATCCGCGAGGCCGCGTCCGCGGATCCGGCGACGGCCACGATCCGGGCGCTTCTCTCCCCGGCGACGTTCCGGATGCGGAAGCGAGCGATCATCCCGCGACGGAGTCGCGCGGCGTCACCTTCCGGCACCTGGAAGCGAAGGAGCAGCGGGTCGCGCCGGACCAGCGTCGTAAGGAGCGTTCCGGGCTGCACGTACCGGCCCGTCTGGACGTCGCGCGTCTGGATGGTTCCCGCGAAGGGAGCGCGCGCCTGCGCGTCCCGCGCGTTTCGCGTGGCGAGCGAGACGGCCGCTTCCTGCGCGGCCACGTCCGCGCGCGCGCTCGTGACCCGCGTTCGCCATGCCCCCACCTCTTCCGCCGGAATGAGCCCCGGCGTCTTCTCGTTCACGCCCGAACGGCGGGCGAGGCCGGCCTCCGCCTCGTCGAGCGCGGCCTTGGCCTTCTCGAGCGCCGCGCGCGCCTCCGCCACGTTCAAGCGGTAGCGGTCGGGCTCGATCTCCACGAGAACGTCGTCCTCCCGGACGCGGTCTCCCTCGCGGAAATGAATCTTTTCGATGGCGCCCGGAACACGCGCGGTCACCTGTACGATCTCGTAGGCCTCCACCGATCCGACGGCGGTGACGGCGTACTCCACCGCGCGCGTCGACACCGGCTCCACCTCGACCGGAAACGAAACCGGCCCCCGGCCGCCGCCCCGTCCACCGCCACTCCCGCCACGACCACCGGCATTGCTTCCGCCGTTGGCCTTGTCGCCCGCGCAACCCACGAGGAGCGAGAGCAGGGCAAGCCCGGTGAACGAGAGAACCGCGGAGCGGGCGCATCGGGTCGTCATGGGATCGTCTCCGGTTCGAGCGGGTCCAGCCCGAGGGCCGAGCGAAGGTTCAGGTAGGACAGCGCCAGGGAGAACTCCGCGCCCGCCTGCCCGACCTCCGCTTCGAAGAGCTGCACGTTTGCGTCCACGACCTCGAGGGCACGGGTGAGGCCCCGACGGTAGAGCTCGGACGCCTCCACGGCGTTTTTCCGCGCCGCTTCCACGGCGACGCGGGACCGCGTCAGCGAGGCTTGCTGGCTCTCCAGGCCCACGCGCGCCGTCTCCATTTCGTTGGCGGCGGTGCGCTCCAGGTTCGCGAGGGCGAAACCGGCGGCGCGCGCCAGGGCCACGCGCTCCGTGCGCTCCGCTTCACGGCCGCCCCCGTCGAAGAGCTCCCAGCGAAGGGAGAGGCCCGCGGTCCAGTCCTGATCGCGGACGTCGTTCACGCTCCCCGCGCTCGAGCGCGCCGTGCCCGTCGCCACGACGTCGGGAAGGTAGCGCGCCAAGGGCTCGAGCGCTCCCGCGCGAAGCGCCGAGACCCGAGCGCGCTCGGAGCGAATGTCGGGGCGGCGGTCGGCGGCGGCCGCGACGTCGAAGCCCCCCGGCGGAATCGGGCGCGCCGCGTTGGAGAGGAGATCCTCGGGGACCGAGAGTGAATCCGTTTCGATGGACGCGTCGAGGAGGAGGCTCAAGGCGAGGCGCGCCGTCCGAGCGGCACCGCGCGCGATGACCAACTCGCGCTCGGCGGACGCTGCTTCCAGCTCCGCGCGGGTGACGTCGTTCGAGCCGACGAGGCCCGCGTCGAACCGAGACCGAATCTCGCCCAGCGACTGCCGCGCGAACTCGAAGCGCTGCGCGGCCGCGCGCGCCACCTGCTCCGAGTTCAAGACGGAGAGGTAGGACGCCGCCGTATCGAAGGCGAGGAGACGTTTCGCGGCGGCGGCGTCATGTCGCGACGCGTCCCGCGCGCGCCTGGCCTGACGGAGGAGGGGCCACGCCTGAGCGTCGAAGATCGTCTGCTCCACGGAAACTCGGCCCACGCGCGCCTCGCGCCCGTTCAGCAGGAGATCCTCGCCGTCCGAGCCCCGCCGCGTGTAATCGCCCGAGAGCGTGATCGACGGCAAGAGGAAGGAACGGGCGCGCCAGACGCGCGCCTCCGCCGCGCGAGCCGTTTCTTCCGCCGAGCGGGCCCGCTCGTTTCGTTCCAGCGCCTGTGCGATCGCTTCGTGAAGGGACAGCGCCCGGGCCATGGGGGCGGCTCCGGCCCAGAGGACGAGGGCCAGGAGCACAGCGGCGATACCCCGAAGCGATTCGGATTTCATCTAACTTTAGACATCGTCGATGCCTCGATGGTTCCCCGAAAACGGCAGGCGATGGCGCGAAACGATCCGGTCGGGTTCCATTCGGGGTATGATGGCGGGCGTGTCGCGGCCGGGAACCTGAGTGTAGGGCCGTGCGCCACGGGAGTCAACGCGCGGAGGCGATGCGTCCATGGCGGAAACGGTCGGGGTGATCGGCGCGGGCGCGCTCGGAACGCTCCTCGCGGCGCGGCTCGCGCGGGCGGGACACGCGGTCCGGGTCGCGGTGCGCGCGGAGGCGCGTCGTGACTCCCTTCGTCGCGACGTCCCCGGCCTCGCCGCCGTCGAGTGCGATCCGAGCGTGCTTCGGGGCGCCACGCTCCTCTTCCTCTGCGTGAAGGCCTACGACACGCGGGACGCCGCCGACGGCATCGGCCCCGTCGTGAAGGGCATCGTTCCGGGCCCCGGCCTCTGCTCGCTCCAGAACGGCTGGGATCACATGGAGACCCTCGCCTCGATGCTGCCCGGGACGCCTCTCGTCGCCGGCGCGACGGCGCTCGGCGCTTACTTCGACTCCGGGGGCGCCCTGCACACGTCGGTCGACGGGCCTACGTTTCTGGCTCCGTGGGACGGAACGGAACGAAGGTGGGCCGAGTATGCGGCCTCCGTGCTCGAGAGCGCCGGCATCCACGCGGACGCGCACGGCGAGGTGAAAGCCGTTCTCTGGCGAAAGGTTTGTCTGAACGCCGCCGTGAACCCGCTCACGGCGCTCCTCGACTGCCCGAACGGCGCCCTCCTCGAACGCCCGGCGCTCCTCCGGGTGGCTCGAGCCGCGGCCGCCGAGGCGGCCCGAGCCGGCATGCGCCTCGGGCGGCTCCCCATCGGCTTCGATCCCGAGCCCCTGCTCGAAGGGTTGCTGCACGACACGCGTGCGAACCGCTCGTCCATGGCCGAGGATCTGGCGCGCGGGAGACGCACGGAGGCCGACGCGATCGTCGGCGCCGCCACGCGCGCCGGGCTCGAAGCCGGGGAGCCGACTCCGGTCCTGGACGCGCTCCTCGCTCTGATCGTCGCGGCGGAGACCCGCTCCCGGTAGAACGCGAAACGGGCGGGACGCCATCGCGCCCCGCCCGTTCGTTCGATGTTCCAATCTAGGCTTCGACTACTTGAGCACGGTCACCCGCTGGACTTCCTCCAATCCGTCCGCCTGGAGTCGGAAGTAGTAAACGCCCGTGGCCACCTTGCCGCCGGTCGCATTGCTCCCGTTCCAGCGCACCGTCTGGTAGCCCTCGCTCCGCGATTCGTCGAGGAGCGTCTTCACCAGTCGGCCGGAGAGATCGAAGATCTGCACGCGCACGTGAGACGCCCGCGCCAGCGTGAACGAAAGCTCCGTATCCGGGTTGAGCGGATTCGGCGAAGCCATCGCGTGGAGCGCACCGCCTTGGGCGACGATACGCAGCGCGAGGGTCGCCTGGAACCGGCCGCCCGCCGTGAAGCTCCCTTCCATCGTGACCTGCACTTCTTGTGCCCCACCGGAGAGACCCGCGAAGAGCGTCCGTAGGTCTTCCTTGGAGAAGCAGGCCGAGATCTCTTCGATGCCGTTTCGATTCCTGTCTCCGTCGCCCGCGGTCTTGCCACTCGCAGAAATCCGCTGGGTTCCGTAGATCATCACGATGCTCGAGAGATCGACCGCATCGTTTTCGTAGGACCCGTTCACGGGCTCGATCTGGACGCACGTGTAGGGCTTGCCCGCGCCGAGGCGGGTCGTCTTGTTGCCCCCGGCCACGAACGCGTTCGCCGCAAAGACGTCCCCGATGCTTACGGACGCTTCGTCGGAGTCGCTCAGGTCGTCCGGATCGGTCACCGTCAGCGTCGCCGTGAAGGTGCCCGTCGTGGCGTAGGAATGCGACGGGGTCGCGCCGGTTCCGGTCTCGCCGTCACCGAACGTCCACGCGTACGTGAGCGCGTCGCCGTCGGGATCCGAAGACCCCGTGCCGTCCAGACTGATCGGCACGCCCACGACGCCCGAGTACGGACCGCCCGCATCCGCGGTCGGCGCGCGATTCACGTCGTTGACGGTGATGACGGTGGAAGCGCTACCCGTTCCGCCGTTCCCGTCGTTGCCCGTGAAGGTGATGGTATAGGAGCCGGCCTGGCTGAAGCTCGGCGTCCAGGAGAAGGTCCCGGTGTTGTCCCCGTTGTCCGAGAACGACGTGCCGGCCGGCGCGCCGCCGCCCATCGCGAGCGTGACGTGATCGCCGTCCCCGTCCGAACCCGTGACGGTGAACGTGAGGAGCTGTCCCTCGTCGACCGAAGCCGTCGCGGGAGCCGTGACCGTCGGATTCTGGTTCTCCCCTACTCCAATGACCGTGATCGCCGTCGACGCCGAGCCCGAGAGCGCGTTCGTCGCGGTGAAGGTAACGCCATAGCTACCCGCCTGCGTGGAAGTCGGCGTCCAGGTGAGTTCGCCGGTCGTGTTGCCGGCGCCCGGAGCGAACGTCGCGCCCGCCGTGATGGCCGTGCCCGCCGCCGTCAGCGACGTGATCGCGTCGCCGTCCGGATCGCTCGCCGTGACCGAAACCATGAGCAGCGAGCCCTCGTTCACCGAGGCCGTCGCCGGAGCCGTGACCACCGGCGCCCGATCGACGTTATTGACCGTGATCGCCGTTGACGCCGAGCCCGAAAGCGCGTTCGTCGCCGTGAACGTCACGTCGTAGCTGCCGGATTGCGTGAAGGTCGGGGTCCACGAGAAGGTGCCGCTCGTGTTCCCCGCACCCGCCGTGAACGTCGCGCCCGCCGTGATGGCCGTGCCCGCCGCCGTCAGCGAGGTGATCGCCTCCGCATCCGTGGCGGAGACCGTGAAAGTGAGGAGCGAGTTCTCGTTCACCGAGGCCGTCGCCGGGGCCGTGACCACCGGAGCGACGTCGGCGGTGACGTCATTGACCGTGATCGCCGTCGAGGCCGAACCCGAAAGGGCGTTCGTCGCCGTGAACGTCACGGCATAGCTGCCCGACTGCGTGGAGGTCGGCGTCCAGGAGAAGGTGCCGCTCGTGTTGCCGGCGCCCGCCGTGAACGTCCCGCCCGCCGTGATGGCCGTGCCCGCTGCCGTCAGCGA
>Ga0070699_100000757_pt1 | contig 29801 bp, 27 predicted proteins | sample KBSK1503metaG_FD_65473 | JGI IMG/M metagenome (GOLD analysis project Ga0070699, IMG submission 65473) | Corn, switchgrass and miscanthus rhizosphere microbial communities from Kellogg Biological Station, Michigan, USA - KBS K1-50-3 metaG | ecosystem: Host-associated > Plants > Roots >...
ACAGGTTCGTTCAACCTTATAGTGAACGACTTGTCGATAGACCCCAATTCGTCCAATGACATCAGTGCCAATATTATTGGTGCTCAACAGTCGGCTGTTCCCGAACCAGCCACCATGTTTCTGTTAGGAACGGGACTCATCGGAGTGGCCGGTGTCGCGAGATGGCGTATTAGAGGCCGCCGCTAAACACAAGGTTACCCCGGCAGCTTTAAGTTGCCCATAGCGTGTAGTGCATATCAGGCCGCCCATGGAACAAGCCACGGGCGGCCCAGGGAGATTTTATAAATGTACGCTGAACCGATGATTCTACCGCTCGACGTCACTGGAAAGATCTACGCCATCCAGGATGAAAAGGGAGACACAATAGGGACTGGGACACGCGAGGTTTGCGAAGTCCTGCTCTACATAATAACTAAACCCGCTTCGCCGACGGTATCGGGAAGAATAAACGTGCCTGTTTCACAACGGCCCAACGTGCGGGCTGCTATAGCGATATAGCATCTGGGTCGGGTAGCGTTAGCAGTTGTTAGCTCTTCTGCCACTGCCTGGCCTCATCGTGGGAGGATTGGACGGTGAGTTGCCCAGTGAGGGTCGAGAGATTTGCCAAGTCGCGTGGATATCCTTCAGCCAATGAGCTGTTGTCGCTTCTGAGCGCGAGACCCTTGCTTCGAAGCTCTGCAGAGCTAATCTCCCATTTGGCAATCTGTGACTTCTGTGGCGCCGAAGCACAGTTTCCTTTCTGTTCACAATCCGTCACCAGTTTCCCTGCGAATCTGCGAATGCCTGGCCATCTTCACAAACTCGCTGAAGCTCTGCTTCCAGGATAGGGGTCTAAGTTCGACGGATTGCTTGATAAGTAAGAGTACGGAGACCAGGAAGTCCTATTGGCAACAAGTAGGAAAAGGTCCAAAGAACTCAGAAGCTCTAAAGCGACCTTTTGCAGTACTGGCTCCCAGTTCTTTATCTTGAATCCAATGGCTGCAAAAGCAGTGTTTCTTGCTCAGCTGCCTTCTGCTCCGGTATGCCGTGAAGCAAAGTCGATTTGGAACGTTAAAAAAAGTCTCCGGCAGACTCAGACAAATGTTGGTCGGCCGTGCTAAGTCTGCTTCAGAGGAAATTAATATGCCTCGCCTTCTCGTAGTCGATGATGAAGAGTCAATCTGTTTCTCCATGAGCGAGTATTTCTCGCTGCAGGGCTACAAAGTCGATACCGCGCAAGAATTGGAGGAAGCAGAAAGACTAATTGAAGCTACCGACTATAAAGTAGTGATTCAGGATTTGCGATTGGGCACGGCCCGCAACCCTGACGGTCTCAACATAATTAAAATGATCCGCGACCAGAGTCACCGCACCAGGATTATCGTTCTCACCGCGTACGGATCGGCTGAAATGGAAGACGAAGCACTGCGTTGTGGTGCCGACGCTTTTTTGAGAAAGCCCAAGCCCCTCTCGCAGGTCGCCCAGGTTATGCAGGGACTAATTGAATCGCCGTCAAGACCCACCGCGCGACCAGCCTAATATTCCTTTAGCCTTTAACTGCATTAGCTTTGGGGGTGGGCGCTGTTTTCCGCTTTGCCGGTCGAATCTTTTTTTTCTTTCCAGATGGAGATGTGTATCGTCCCGTTCTCTCGAGATCCTGGATTGTGTAGCCAGTTTCAAATATTTCACGCTCAGGATCAGCATGGTCAAGACTGTAGTCGAAGATCCTACCGTCAGTGCGAATGTAGAGTGATCCGCGCCGGCCCTGTTCATGCTGTTCCATTGTCAGCAGGGCATAGAGATGATCGATTCTTCCGAGCGTCCCGGTTGGGTGACCAGGCACGAATTCCTGTCCATTTGGAAGACGATAGACATTCTCTTCCAGCAGAATCATTCTCCCATAACGCTGTAGCCGGGGAACAAAGCCGCTGGGCAAACCGAATCTTAGTTTGGGAGTTTTGATTCTTGAGCGTCGCGCCCTGATCTTCACAGGTCTTGATGATTTCACTGCTGAACGGCCGGTCGACTTCCGTTCGCGGGGACGCCGAACCGACGGTTGACTCTTAATGGGAAGTCCTTCAAAGGCCGTGCCGGTATTAATCAAAAAGTCTCTACAGGCATTACGCAGTTGTTCTGGTCCATCGAGCAATCCTTCCGTTAGGTGTCGAAAGGTCGCGCGTCCCTGCACGACAACCGCGGTCTTTTCGGCCTCGGTCATTCGGTTCCATGAGTCATCGCCGATAATCGACTCCGACATTGCAGAGGAAGTTTACGCCTTTTAAGCAAGCTTTCAAGCGGGTTGCCGCACCAACATCCGAAAAATGCGCGCTGTTGAAACAGCTGGGCCACTGGGCCGCCTGGGTACCGGCAGGTGCTCAGTCGTGATCTCAGTGGTTAAGGCAATACCGAAAGCTTAGGCTGGTTGGTTGGATCCGTGCAGTGTTAGTGAAAATCGTGGGACGGAGCTGCGGCCACTTGGAACGAAAGCGGCTGCACGTATTTTGCTTTTACTGAGACAACATTATCCTGATTTTGCAGCGTGCCTTCGATTAAAAGAAAAGGATGATCGACCAGAACAAGGCGGTTCTGGTCGAAAATCTGCGGCGTGATGATTACATTACTAACACCAGTCTCGTCTTCGAGTGTTAGAAATACAAACCCTTTTGCAGTACCTGGCCGCTGACGAACAATGACCCATCCGGCAATACGCACTAAACTGCCATTACGCAGTTTGCCCATATCCAGGGCCCGTAAAGCTCCTAGTTTAGTCAACTCCGCCCGATGATAGGCAACTGGATGTTTGCCAATAGTAAGACCCGTCCCACGAAAATCTGCATCCATTCGCTCGGGCAATGTCATAGGAAGCAATGGTGAGTTGCCATCCTTTTCCAAAAGCCCTTCATATAAAGAACCGGCGGAACGAGCGACGCGCTCAACCTGCCATAAAGCATCGCGACGATTTGTGCCTTTGGTTTCTAATACTGAAGGCTCGGCATTAAGTTCCTTTTGATTGGGCATTAGAGTTTGGACTTTTGGCGTTGAACTTTGCGAAGCTTGAATAAAATTCAACGCCCCTACTGCCGCCAGCTTTCTCAACTCGTCTTTACGAAGTTCAGGCACACGATTGCGCAGATCGTCAATGCCGGCAAAGGGACCTGTCGCGCGCTCGCGTACGATCGCTTGTCCTGATTGTTCACTGAGTCCCTTTACGTATCTCAAACCAAGTCGAAGAACGAGAGGGGGAGAAGATGGCGAGACAGAGAGACGGGGAGAAACGGGGAAAAGACCACTCGCCATCTGACAATCGACGTACGGCTCCGTGTGTTCGTGCTTTGCAGTCTCTCCATCTCTCCACCTCCCTTCTTCTTCTCGCTCAATTGTGCATAACCAATCCGAGCGAGTGATATCTATAGCCAGGATCTTCAAACCATGACGTTGCGCATCCTTGATGAGTGTAAAAGGTTGATAAAAGCCCATCGGTTGATTATTTAAAATCGCGGCCGTGAAAGCAGCCGGATAATTACACTTCAAATAGGCACTCGCGTAGGCAATCAAGGCAAAACTTGCCGCGTGGGATTCGGGAAAACCATAAAGCGCGAACGAGGTAATTGCCTGGACAATTTCATCCTGCGCTTTTCCGGATAAACCATTGCGCTGCATGCCCCGGCGCAGTTTTATTTCAATCTCCTTCATTCGCGCTTCCGAGCGCTTGAAACCAAAAGCGCGCCGCAACTCTTCCGCCTCTCCGCCGGAAAAATCGGCGCAGATCATGGCCATCTTCAACAATTGCTCTTGAAACAGCGGCACTCCCAGCGTGCGTTTTAAAACGGGCTCAAGCAACGGATGGGGATAATTAACCGCTTCCCTGCCCTGCCGGCGCTTGAGATAAGGATGGACCATGTTTCCCACAATGGGACCGGGCCGAATAATGGCCACCTGAACCACGATGTCGTAAAACTTTTGTGGCCGCAAACGAGGCAGGCAAGACATCTGCGCTCGGCTTTCGACCTGAAACATACCAATGGTGTCGGCTTTTTGCAGTGCTGAATAAACGGCCTTGTCGTCTGGAGGAAGATGTGCCAGATCGACTTCTTCTCCATAAGAGTCGCGAATCAACTTAATGGAATCTTCCAGGACGGCCATCATTCCCAATCCCAGCAGATCCACTTTGATCAAACCCAGATCAGCACAGTCTTCTTTATCCCATTGAACTACTACTCGGCCAGGCATCGTCGCGGGCTCCAGCGGCACAACTGAATCAAGTTGACCCTGACAAATAACCATGCCGCCCGAATGCTGACCCAAATGGCGGGGAAGGTCTTGCACCATTTGGTAAAGTTGAAAGAATTTTTTTATCCGCGGGTTCCGCAAGTCCAGACCGGCATCGCGAAACTGACGCTCTGTAGAATCTTTAGGATCCTTCCATTCCCATGTGTGCACTAACCCCGAAAGACGTGAGAGCGTTTCCTCATCAAAATCGAGGGCCTTCCCTACTTCACGCGCAGCGGAGCGTCCTCGATAAGTGATAACATTTGCAGTCATCGCTGCTCCCAGCTTTCCATAGCGCTTATAAACATATTGAATAGCTTTTTCACGTTGATCGCCGCTCGGTAGATCGAGATCTATATCCGGCCACTCCCCTCGTTCTTCGGAAAGGAAACGTTCGAAGAGCAGTTCCATCCCAATAGGATCGACAGCCGTGATGCCCAGGGAATAACAGACTGCACTGTTTGCTGCCGAACCTCTTCCTTGAATCAGGATTCCTTCTTGACGGCAAAACTGAACAATGTCCCAAACAATTAGAAAGTAACCTTCAAGTTTGAGCTTTTTGATCAAGGCCAGCTCGCGTTCAATTTGCGGGCGTGCTCGATCGTAAGCTGAAGAATCGTTGTTAGACGTATAGCGCAAGCGTGCGCCTTCTTCCGTGCGTTTGCGTAGAAACGACGTCATGGTTTCACCGTAAGGCACGGGATACTTCGGAAATTCGTAACCGAGATCTTCCAGGGTAAACTCCAATCGGGATGAGAGCGTGGACGTGTTGACAATCGCCTCCGGTAAATCTGCAAAGAGCTCCAGCATCGTGAGTCCGGATTTGAGATATCGTTCTGAATTTCCAGCTAGCAAGCGGCCGGCTGTTTCAAGTCGCACATGATTACGAATGCAAGTGAAGACATCAGCAACTTCCCGCCGAGCAGGTGTCGCCTGTCCAACTCCATTCGTGGCAAGTAACGGCATGCCGGTCCGTCTGGCAATTTCAATCACCCTTTGATTGTTTGCTTCTTCCTCACGATCAAAATGGCGCTGCAGTTCGGCGTACACATTTCCTTTGCCAAAAACAGCAACCAACCACTCGGCATTTCTCTGCATGTTCCCCCGGTCGAATCGTCCCCCCCTCTCTACGCCTCTCAGACCAAGTGGTCCATCGTTACCGCCTGTCAAACAAATCAACCCTTTCGCGTAGACCGTTAATTCCTCAGGTGTAACTGCGCACTCGCCAGCTTTCGCGTGTTTCGGCGTGCGCAATTTCATCAAGGTGATCAAACGGCAAAGATTTTGATAACCAGTACGATTACGAACCAACACTGGAATCGAGACGCCGGCTGCTGTTCGTGCAAAGTTCGTTTTTTGACTTTGGTGTTTGGACTTTGGACTTTGGACACTTATTTCTGCCCCAATATGGGCTTTGATGCCATTTTTTTTCGCCGCCAGATGAAACCGCGGCGCCCCATAAATTCCATCACGATCCAATAAAGCCATTGCGGGCATTTCCAGTTGGAGGCAGGCAGCAATCAATTCTTCAGGCACTGAAGCACCTTCTAAAAAACTGAATGCTGATCGGGCGTGTAACTCAACGTACTCGAGCATTAATCGTAACTACCTTCCACAAACCACTCTCCATTATTTAATTCACGATAAATGCGATAGAGGGCCGAGGACTGGCTTTCATGTCCCAGCCCCATTAGCGCCACGTCCCACTCGTCTCTCGCCCAGTGGTCAGTACGCCACCAATCACCGGTTGTTCTCCAGGGTCCAGCCAAACTTATAACTCTTCCATGGACACTCCTTTGTTTACTCCATGCGCTGATCTGCGTGGGACAACCCTGGTTGGCTTGCACCATGGCTCGCAATGGCGGGCGAAATATTCGGAAACCAATGGCACATTGTCGATTGCCGATTGGCGATTGCCAATTGGACAACCCACTACCCCGTTTTCTAAAGTCAGGTTTGCCTTTGAGTACAAACCGCTTCATGCGAAAAGCATCTGGTCGATGCGTATCGATTAGTTCAGGTGAGCCGACATTTTCCTGACTTACGAGTTTCGCAAGTCTTGCCAGGGTAAGTTCGAGTTTCTCGGGCTCAGGGGCAAGCGGAATAAACAAACCGTTTTGCAGTACGCGCGGTTTTACTGGCTCACAATTAATTGAAACGGCGCTTACAGCGGCCTGCGGCGGGTGCATTTCCGTATCGAGCAATAACAATTTCAAAAACACTTTATGATCGCGCATTGGATATGGCAGGGTCAGTCTGCGCTCATATGCGGTCTGATCCTCCAGCTTCATCTGTACCAGCAATTCATTCGTTGCTAATGCATAAGCATTCAGAGTTGCGCAAAGTTGATTCAAGAGACGCGCGAAAATAAAAGAGAGCGGCTCGAGTTCGGCAAGCGCGTGTTCGAGTTCAATTGAATTTGCAAAAACGGGAGCAGGTTGTTTGAGTTTCAGGTGTCGCTGAGCCTGGCCACGGGCAAGTTGCTGAAATTGTATTCCTTCTGGTCCCAAACGTTCGGCGACGCCGGTGATGGGCAACGAGGCAAAGTCACGAAATGTTCGAACCCCCCATAGCCGCAGAGTTTCAAAAATTTCTTCTGCTTGTTTCTTCTCCGTATTAACCAAACAGTAATCGAGGGTCTGTATGGGAAAGTCACCCAGGCAAGTGAGTTCTTCACCCGGTGAAATAAAGGTTATGCCTTTGAGGAGTGTGGCCGCATGTATGGCCGCATCCGGGTTCGACGCAATAGCAACATTGACCTGACAATCTATGCCGCCCTCTTCTTCGGATTTGCCCGCGCGCAACGCCACTTCATTTGCCAACTCATAGGCAGAGCCAAAGAGAAGTTCACAGCCTTCGACATCGATAACAACTGTGTCTGGTTTGGTCTCTTCCACAAGAGGTGAAAAGGCGTAAGCAAAATCCGCTAGTGGGAGGTTCTCCTTGATGTTCTGACCATAGATACAAGCAAACATATGCCACCTGTCTAGAAATAACTTGCGCTTCAAAGGGAAATAAATGTGACCGAAGATTAGCGAAAATTTACGAAGACTGTCAAGGTGGGGCTTCTCGCTAAATATCGGTTCTGATCCGCGTTATCAGCGTTAATCTGTGGCGAATCTTAAAAAACCGTTCCTGCTCGAAATTGAACTTCATTGAGATCACAGTGGAGAGGTCTACGACGATTAATCCTTATAGAATTGGTTTGTAAAAGGTTTGCATGTGTAATCCGCTGTGGGCCAGGCATGAGTCTGAGCTGATTTTCAGCTGGTCCGCCAGTTCCCTCCAAAAAACTCCGTCCTTTTACCAGTTCCCGGCCATCAGTTCTAGACCACCCGACTGCGCCATTCAATTCTAATGTGAGTGAAGCACAAGAGCGCGCACAGGACTCTTCGACCATCACAACTATTGCCGTAGACGTATTTTCTACAGTGCGCCGGAAGCGATACCACCATGATGAAATAATCCGGCGCGCATCTTTTCCCGCCACGTCAGCCATATCCAGGACGACAAGTCCGAACCCACCAGCATGTAACAAGAGGTCAGTAGCTTTAAAGGCGTGCTCAATGTTTGCAGCACAACGTATCCAGAGCAAGCGATCGAAATCCATTCCTGTCACTGCAGCCGCTGCTGGTGCGAAAACATCGTTCGTGTCTACAAGTGCGCAAATTTCGTCATGCGCGGTGGCATAGGCGAACATTGAAAGCATAAGGCTGGTGCGTCCCGAAGATGCTGGTCCAAACATTTCAGTAATAGCACCGCGGGGAATGCCCCCAACCAACGCATCAACTTCCGCCACTCCAGTGGATAGTATTTCCGCAGGAGTTTTTTCCTGAGGTTTGAATGCCTTGCCGAAACGACCAGCAATTTCAGATTCAATTTCGGCTTTTGAAAATGCTGCTCTCATGATTTATAAACCTAATCAACTCCTGCGATCATTGGGGGGAGCAAATGTCAACACGGAAGTTTTCATCTAAATCTTCAAAAAGCCCGGCAGAGAATTTAATTCCCCCGCGACCAACGTTATCGACGCTCAAAGAAGCTGCTGCCGACTGCCGTGCTTGCGATCTCTGGAAAAAAGGAACGCAAACTGTTTTTGGCGAAGGCCGGCGACGATCCAAGGTAATGTTTGTAGGCGAACAACCGGGTAACGAAGAAGATCTCGCCGGCAAACCCTTTGTAGGTCCCGCCGGCCGGCTGTTTGACGCCGCGCTGTCAGGAGCTGGCATCGATCGGAACCAAACCTATGTCACCAATGTTGTAAAACATTTTAAATGGGAGCCTCGCGGCAAACGTCGTATCCACAAAAAACCCAACGCGCAGGAGATCGCTGCCTGTCGTCCCTGGCTGCAAGCCGAGATCGACGTAATCAAACCGGAGGTGATCGTGGCCCTGGGCGCCACGGCGGCTCAGGCTCTTTTGGGTCCGCAATTTCGGGTAACAAAACAACGCGGTCAATTTCTCGAATCAACCCTTGCTCCTTACGTAATGGCCACCGTTCATCCATCTTCGATTCTCCGGGCTCCGGATGAGGAAACGCGTCGCCTTGAACAGCGACGTTTTGTTGATGACCTCAAAAAACTCGCTCGCGTGATTAAGTAAACTTTCTGGATTCTCCCTTATTTCAGATTAAACAAGTCGACGGAGCAAAATACTGCTTGACGTCGTGGCTTTCTTGTTCGAGAATGTTCGCTGAATTTTCGGTTGTCAACGAAAATCTGGTTGGGTTATGCCGAAAGGAGATGCACTGCAATGCCGGTAACGGCCAAACAACGACGCATTTACGAATTTATTCGACGCTATATAGCCGCTAATCAGGAGCCGCCCACTATCGCGGAGATCGGAAGACAATTTCAGATGAGCTCGCCCGCGAGCGTCCATAGCATTCTCTCCGCCCTGGAGCGTGAAGGACTAATCAAACGCATTCCCAATGTCAGCCGTGGAATCGAAGTGGTCGAGCAGGCAAGCAACAATGGCGATGACAATGAGATTCCTCTGCTCGGTATCGTGGCGGCAGGTCAACCAATCGAAGCCATTCTCACGCACGATACTGTGCCGGTACCAAAAGATATGCAGGGGCGTGGACGCACCTTTGCTTTGCGTGTGCGTGGCGATTCCATGATTGAAGAAAATATACAGGACGGAGACATCATCATTGTCGCCTCGCAAAAGACAGCGGAAAACGGTCAGATGGTGGTGGCCTTGATCGATGGAAACTACGCCACAGTGAAGAAGTTTTATCGTGAGCCGGATTTCATTCGCCTTGAGCCGGCCAATCCGCAGTTCAAGCCAATTTTTATAAAGACCCCCGAGCGCATTCAAATTCAAGGCATCGTTCGTGGTTTGATTCGCAAGTATGATCGTGGATTGGTGTTGCACAGCTAACAGTCGCCAAAAGGGCGCACAACCAGATGGCTCAATCGCCACAAAGTGAGGTTGAATTCCTTGGCTTCGCGCTGAGCGACTGCACAGTCAACCTTAATGACGCCGCTGCAAAATACTTGCGGCCTGTGCATCGCACTGCGCTCGAATTGGCCGTTCAAAACCAATTCGGCGCGGAAGTAGGTGGGTTTTGGTTGATGGCTGATCAAATTGCCCAATTACGAAAGTTGCCGGAATGCTACGCAGCCAATGAGGCACCCCTCGTGAGGTCAGCGATCGAGGCTTACCTGGAAGCTCAACTTGAGGACTCTTATCTCAAACCAGAACTGGTGCTTCCCTTTTTCGGCGCAGGACCACTAAACCAATCCCTGCCATGATCATCGCCCCACCAACCAGAGTGCGCCAGTTTAGCTCTTCATTTAGTATTAGCACTCCCAGCGTGACAGCAACAACCGGCGTGACCAGAGCAATTAGCATCGTGTTGGTCACATTCATGTTCTGAACAAGCCAGTAATACAAGAGAAACGCGACTACGGAACCAACCATGGCTAAATAAAACAAAGCTGCCACGGCCATCCCCGTCCAATGAAAATGAAAGGGATTACCTTCCAACGGAATACCAATTAGCAACAAAGGTATGAGGCCAAATAGCATCTGCCCAGCCGCCAGTATCGCCGGATCGAGATGTTTACCACGAGCTTTCACCAGCACGTTGGAGTAAGCGGCCGACGCTGAGCCGAGGACTAGAGCCGCACTTCCAGCTAACGCTCGCGGACCAGCTACGCTCAACTGGTTGGAAAAGATCACGGCAACTCCGGTTATTCCCATGACGATCCCAATAACTCTCGGCAGAGTCATCCGTTCGCCCGGAAGGTAAAAGTGTGCAATGACGAGACCAAACACAGGAATTGTTGCTTGCAGCAACGCGGCGAGACCAGATGAGATGTATTGCTCACCCCAGAACAGCAGACCATAGTTAATACAAAAGGCGAGAACTCCCGTGCTTGCTAGAAGTACCCAATCGCTACGCCTGCGGGGTAAAGACAACCGCCGGACGGCAACGAGGGAAAAGAGAATAGTGGAAGCAATTACGAATCTGATACCGGCAAACGTAAATGGTGGAAGGTCTTCCAGACCAAGCTTGATAAATAGCCAAGTCGAGCCCCAAATGAGGCAGAGCACAAGCCAGACAAGACGTGCTTTCATGCAGTGGCAAGTTCTCCGCAGAGTGAGTCATTCATGAGTGATTACAATCAACCCATCAAAAATAGAAGCGGCAAGCAGAGACCGGGAGAAATCTCTACTTGCCACGCCAGACAACCCGGTTGAGTGAAAAATCTCCACCTCAGAGTCGTCAGTTAGCTGGGCATTTCCGTTTTGATGATCGCGAACGCCGCGCCTTGAGGATCCGTGAGTATCGCAAAGCGTCCCACGCCCGGAATGTCGTCTGCCGGTTTCATTACTGCGGCCCCAAGCTCAGTGGCCTTTTGAACCTTGGCATCGCAATCGTCGACCGCAAAATATACAAGCCAATTGGGCGGGATATTTCCCATCTCCGGTGTTATGGCTAACATACCACCGTTGCCTCTATCGCCATTGCTCAATATCGTATACTCCATGGGACCAAAAGTTTTAACATCCTTGCCCCAACCGAAGACAGTCGAATAAAAATCGCCGTCCTTCTTCGTATCGGTCGTCATCAGTTCATTCCAAGTGAATGAATTCGGCACGTTGTAGATTCCCGCACCCTTGTGAGTACCCGGTTGCCACAGAGCGAAAACCGCACCTGTCGGATCCTTCGCTACCGCCATTCGGCCAAGATTAAAAACGTCGAATGGCTCTTTCATTAGAGTTCCGCCGGCATCCTTGATTTTCTGCGCGGTTTCATCCGCACTGGTAACCGATACGTAGCTCAACCAGTGAGGTGGAATCCCCTGCGCCTTCATCTCACTATTGAGCTGATAAAGAGCCCCAACGTCTTTGTCATTGAGCTTTAGTATCGTATAGACCTCACTTGGTCCGACTGGGTTATCAGTGAACCCCCAGTCGAACAGATCGGTGTAAAACTTTTTCGCTTCCTCGCCGTTGCTGGTTCCAAGTTCTACCCAGCAAAACGTGCCGGGCTTGTAATCTGCAATCTCTTGCATTCGTGCTTCAGTCATTTGCTTCAGTCCTCCTTTAATAATCAAAACGGACAAAAACGGTTCGGCCCATTCGGCAACGCAGCACCAACGAGCCGGGGGAGGTCGTATCCAAGCCAAGCTTCAAGTTTGGCTCACTAGGGCTTTTGCTCCTGGAATTTCGTGTCAATTTATCACTTCGTTCCCACAAGAGAAAGCCGCTTGACCGTCGTAGAAATTCTGACTCGGGAATTTCCGACAACGGAGAAAGTCTGGTTTACAGGGAATTGGTATTCTTACGTTCGCTTGCCCACTAGAAGTTTCAAGGTTTTGTCAGGGGGCAACATGGAACGCTATGAGCGGAGTCGAATTGGCTTTTTAAATCAGACGGGAAAGAGCGCACTGCAAAAACGGTTGTGCCCTAGTTTCATGTCCCAGGGTTCTCCGTGTAACAGTGTCTCGGTGGTGAAATAGTTTTCGGCTTTCACCAACAAGAACGCACGGAGAACGACGGAGAATGCACTAAAAATCTCAAATTAGGACACTACTCCAGAAACGAAAAGCGCTGCCCCCAGCAAGCTGAAAGCAGCGCAATCCGTTTTCCCATAAATCGCCGAAGCTTTCTATAGGATGGTGGCTCAGCATGTACACGCACGAGCCACCAAATTTATATCCCGATTATCAACTGGCGGTCAGTTTGATCTCCGGTCGGCACGCGATTCGTTTTCACAATTCTCGCATTCTTGCGAATGCGGTGCCGTTAGGTTTTTGTTTTGGTGGCTTTTCCTCCACCGCCGATTACGCTCCGGCAACGAAGCTCAGCTTTCGCTGAACCGCTTCGCCCCCTTTGGCGGGTCCTTGCCACAGGGTGCTACTCGTTTTGATCCGAGTAGCTCGAGAAGGTCTCGCAACCTTCTTTAGCTGAACCTTTCGGCTCCGACGCGGGCGTCACTGGAATCAACAGCCGCCTGCCGATTCCCTCTCGCGGGCGTCACCACCCGATTGCCGTCCCTTTGTCGGTCTCGAAGGCCGCAACCTTCGTGACGGGAGGTTTATACTCCTGGAAATGTTTTAGATCAATTTTTCATGTGTTTTATTTTTGGAAGGATCGCGAATACTCATTCATTCCGCAATTGCGCGAGTGTCGCGACGATCCGCTGCTGCACTTCCGCAATCTCTTCCACCCCAGCATACTTGCTGCGCGGCCAGAAAAAACCTTTCAGCCCATCCTTTTTTCGGCGCGGCGCGATGTGAACGTGCAAATGCGGAACGCTCTGGCTAACGCGATTATTTATTGCCACGAAAGTACCCTCGGCACCCATCGCGACCTCAACAGTCCGAGAAAGCAGCTGAACATTTGAGAAAAAGGGCCCAACCAGAGACTGCGGCAGGTCACTCAATGTCTCAAAGTGCTCCTTTGGAATTAACAAACAATGCCCGGGAAATAACGGGCGGTGATCAAGAAACGCCAACGAGATTTCGTCTTCGTAAACCACGGTTGCTTTAAGCTCGCCTGACGCGATCTTGCAAAACAGACAACTGTTGTCGACGCTCACCAACACCACCCCTGCGCAGGTTTCAATTCACCTCACCAAGGACTTCGTCAAATCCTGGCCTTATGAAGTCTCTGGCATCCGGAAACTCTCTCTCAGTGCTTTGCCGCAACCGCTCGAGCCGCAAGATCAACGGGATTATGCAGCCAGCTTTCTCCGGCAAGCATAACTGAATTGAGCGCCAGGCGTTGATAGACCGATCTATTCCCACCAACGCCACTTTCGCCGACCCGTCGGAATCTTTCGGATACTGTTCATCGGGTCTCCATTCCGTTGGATCTTCTTCACTGCTTCGCGACCACAAGGATCTCATCGTCTTCACCGCAATCTGATACTGATACCAGTGAATCACTTCACTTGCATCCTGAAACTGTTCGGACAGTGACAGGTCGGTTTCGTGGGGTGCAACGTCGCTTGATGTAATTGTTTGCGAGAGTTCGGTAAACCATTCGGTGGCGGCACAGGCGTATTCCCTTCCAGCCAAAGCAAGTGGATGACGAGCAGCGTCAGTGTGACGTTTTTCTCGTTGGGCTTCACGTTCTTCGTCGATCTCAGTAAGGTCAACGCCGGCTTCTTCAGCCCACGATGCGATCATGTCCTGGGCGTCCTGAAAGATCGACCCGAGCTTTCGCCAGAACGTTTCATTGGTGATGTCGCGGCTTTCCGGCGATTCGTCTTCGTCTTCTGTTTCTGTCGCATAGAGCAGACAACGTGAGGTGAACGGACAACGTTCACACCAACGATCGCAATAGTTGTAAATACCGGAGATGAGATCCGGATTCGCAGCCAATTCGGTGAGGCCTCTTCGCATGATTTGTCTCCTTGATGAGGATTTAAGGCGGGCACATTCTAGAGTACTATTCAGCGAAATGACAGCAAATGTGAGAAGACAATTTGATAAGGTTTTCCTTCAGTTGGAGAAACTTGGATTATTACTGTTGTCGGATTCTCTTCTTCCGAGTGTCAGCCGCCTGGTTGCGGGTGATGGGTTAAGAGGATCGTGGTGGGTTCACGAACAAGCTCACACCATATTCGCAGTAACTGAAATGCTTGAGGATCATCCAGATGTTCTAGTAATGAGGCTTATCTCTGGCAAGGTGACGTTTGTTCATCGGGAGTTGTGGGGACCGGTTTATTCAATAGGGGTCGCGCGCGAAGATTGGCAGCTCAAGAACCTGTCTCAAGGCGGCAAGTTGCTGCTTAAGACCCTGGATACTGAAGGCACCTTACAAACGAACAAACTCAGCAAATCGTTTGGCCAGAAACCCGGAGAAACCGCTCGCGAACTGGAACTGCGACTCTTGATCCATGCCGAGCAAGTGCACACCGAATCAGGGGCCCACGCCAAAGTTCTGGAGACCTGGGACGCATGGGCTAAGTGTGCTGGATTTCGCGGTCGAGCAAAGAGTCCTTCAGCTGCACGACACTTTCTCGAACAACAACTGGCGGAGATCAATAAAAACCACAATGGCCAAGGCCGCCTGCCATGGCCACCAAGACTCTAATTAACTTTTCCCAATGATGTTGACTCGACTTTCAAATTGGCGAACCTTGATTTTGGTCCTCCTGCTCGGGTGTGGGACGTTAATTTCTGCCCAGCAACCACAGAACGACAGCCGCGAGTCTCTCAACTATGGTTTCGTCAGCCCTAACACACGCGACGACCTGAAAATCGAGGAAGCGATCAGGGGAATGAACTCGCCGCAGGAATCGCGTTTGGTGAATGAAGCAGTTAATTTGGCTTGCGTTTTGCGATCGAAGATTCGAGCCGTTAGAGCACTAGGTTCGTGGAGCGATGGCGCAGAATATTCGGTAATGCTGCGAGTCAAGACTAATGAGACGGGCGTTCGCTATCTCCTATCCCGTATGGGTCGAGACGCACATCAGAAGTCGGTGCTCTATTTTCATCCCCAGCCAGCAGGCCCGGCAATAATCTACACACTGAGACCTCGGAGGCATGTGCGAAATCTCATTACCGTTGCAACTATATTGGAGCGTTCCGGGATCACTTTCCGCACGTTGGTTCCGACCCGGGGGGCTACCCTGGTCTATGTGGTCGACCTCAAACGCGAACTGCATGCGCAGGTGATGAGCGCTGCAAAACGACTTCGCGCAAGTGTGAGTTCGGAGACGGGAAACGGAGGATTTGTCGGTGATGATGCCCTACCGCACGCTAAAATCGTCTTTGAGAAGGAAATCAACACCTACGAAAAGAGCCATCCTAACTTACCGCCTTCATGTCGATGAGTTTCAATCCAAAGATCTAGCGCCACTCACCGGCCTAAGCACGCGAGCCGAGTAAGTTTGCAGGTGGGGTAGCGTACTTAAGTGGTTTCGTTCCCAAGTTGACTCCCCAGGCACTCCTGCCGTACAAGCCTCCGCATGAAATCAACTACGCCCTGCCTTAACGCCACCGTTACTGACGCACTTCTTCGTCTGCCCGGTCCAAAAGGGGAACGTTTCGCAACCGTTTTCCAACACGGCAGCCTGCTTGTCGAGATCTATGCGCCTCGAGGCGTAGATCCTCAAAAGCCACACACTCGTGATGAGATCTATTTCGTCATCACAGGCAGCGGGGATTATATTTGCGGTGAAAGCCGGCAGAGATTCGGTCCGACTGACATTCTGTTTGCAGCGGCCGGAGTAGAACATCGATTTGAAAACTTTTCAGATGACCTGGCGCTTTGGGTTCTGTTCTATGGGCCCGAAGGCGGCGAATCCAATGGAGAGTGAAGAATGGCACAGTTTCGCTCAACTGCTCCCTGCTTCGTTGTAGCTGACATCGGGGCAACGATACATTGGTATGAAGTTAGGATGCAGGGCGTGAAAGACTTTTACGAATCAGTGCGCCAGCACGTCGACATTATTAGACCACTCGGAAAACAGTTTTACGGCGACTGGGAATTTGAAGTTAAAGATCCGAATGGATATGTACTGGTCTTTAGCGAGCTCATTGACTAGCCGGCCGGGCGCACTGCCGACTGAAAGGCTGTGACACCCAGGGTGTTTAGCACTTCGTGTTTGCGCACCCAGCCTCGGCGCGCGATACCCACGCCGTATTTGACGTTATGCAAAGCACCCATTGAGTGCGCATCAACCGAAATCACAAACTTGATCTTTCGCTTCCTCGCCTCGCGAATCCAACGCGGCTCCATATCAAGCCGGTAAGGATCGCCATTAACTTCAATCGCCGCTCTTGATTCAGCAATTACATCGAGGATGCGCTCAACATCACACTCGAACGGCGGTCGACTTTGAATTTTGCGACCCAGTGCGTGGCCCCAAATCTTGAAGACCGGCTGCCGCATCGCGGTAGTTATTCGTCGCGTCATTTTTTCGGAATCCATTTTGTAGCGCGAATGAATACTGGCAACGATGACATCAAACTGCTCGAGAATTCGATCGGGATAGTCGAGGGCACCGCTAGCCACAATGTCTGATTCGGTTCCCCGCAGGATCCTGACCTTAACTTTCTCTTGCACTTCGTCAATCTCTTCCCATTGTCGCTTTAGCCGATCCACGGTGACTCCGCCCGCATAGAAAGCCGTCGGTGAATGATCCGTAATGGTAATGTACTTCATGCCCATTGCTTCCGCCGCGCGGGCCATCTCTTCAATGGAGTGCTTGCCGTCTGAATACGTCGTATGGCAGTGCACCATACCTCTTATATCCGGCAGTGTGATGAGATCTTCGGGTAATTTTCCTTCGAGCGCAGCTTCGATTTCGCCTTCGTCCTCGCGCAGCTCCGGTGGAATGTATTGCATTCCCAGGCTGTGATAAATGTCATCTTCATTTTGTGAATCGGAGGTTGAAGCGGATTTTCGTACGGGTGATCTTCGCTTGCCTTTCGAGCCCAATCCTTCGCTTGCGAGGCGCTGTATTTTGTCGACGTGGGATTTTGATCCGGTTTCTACAAACAACGCCAGGGCAAACTCGTCAGCACGGACAACTACCAACGAAACTCGAGCACCATCAGCAAGTGTTACTGTGCAATTGTCTTTACCCTGTTCTTCGACCTGCACGATGAGAGGAAACCGCAAAAAGTGTTCGATCAAAGCAGCAGGGCGTTTTGTGTTTGCAACTACGCGAACGGTGCCAATCGTTTCCTTCCAACGTCGCAAGGAACCGGCAAAAGTAATACGGGCCGTCTCAGGAGTTGTCTGAAGATAATTGGCGATCTGCTCCGAAGTTCTCAAGGCCTGATGAACATGTAAGCGTGTTTCGCTTTTCTCCCGTCGCCGATGATCGGCAATGGTCTCGAGGAGCTTCTCTTCGGTTTTGGCGCCAAAGCCTTTGATAGTTCGCAACTTCCCCGCAGCAGCCGCCTCTTTTAGTTCAGCGACCGATGTGATACCCAGGGCTTCGTGAAGTGTTTTGATCTTGCTAACAGAGAGACCTGGCACACCGGAAAGCTCAACTATGCCCGGTGGGAACTCCTCCTTCAGACCCCTCAGGACAGAAGATTCGCCAGATAGGAACAGTTGTTTGATCTGCGAGGCAAGAGCGTCACCTATTCCGCGCATCGAAGTCAGCCGGTCTTCCCTTATTACTACGCCGATGTCCTCAGCCATTCCTGTGACGACCCGCGCGCCGTTTTGATAGGCGCGGGCTTTAAATCGATCCTTCCCACCTTTCAACTCCAACAGTGCGGCGATCTCCTGGAGTGCGGCGGCGATAGCGAATTTGTCGAGGTTCTTACTATCTGTTTTTGGCATGTTCTATTGTTAGGTACATAAACAGTTTCGCTTTTCGATGGAGGATTTGTAAAACCGGGGCTATCCTCACCTGAGAGATTGCTGAGCTTGAGTTATTGTATCGCTTCCACTTAGCGATTCTACGACAAATCCCCTATTGTTGTGGCGGCGACCTCAATTGTGACGATAGGCCTGCTCGCGAGTAAAATACTTGCGGACACTTAGCGAGACTTGCACGTGGTCACTATACTTCCCTCGAATATCGATTCTTCTTGATAGGAAATCACCATGCCCATAGCTTCCATTAATCCAACCACAGGCGAAACTCTAAAGACATTCACCGCGCTGAACGAAACCCAAATCGAGGAGAAGCTGCAACGCGCTGCCAACACGTTTCAGTTATATCGTCGCACTCCATTCGCAGAACGCGAACTGCCGATGTTCCGCGCCGCCGAAATTCTGGAAGCGGACAAACAAGAGCTCGCGCGACTTATGACAACCGAGATGGGTAAGCCGATCAAGAGCGCTGTGCAGGAGGCGGAAAAGTGCGCTCTCGTCTGCCGATACTATGCAGACAATGCCAGACGTCACCTTGCTGATCAGATGGTAGAAACTAACGCTACCAGGAGCTTCGTACAGTTTCAGCCACTCGGGCCAGTGCTCGCTGTGATGCCCTGGAACTTTCCTTTCTGGCAGGTCTTTCGTTTTGCCGCGCCGGCATTAATGGCCGGAAATGTTGGTCTGCTTAAACACGCTTCCAATGTGCCGCAGTGTGCGCTGGCTATCGAAGATATTTTTCTCAGGGCTGGTTTTCCAGCGGGCGCATTCCAGACTTTGCTGATCGGATCAGACGCGGTCGAAAAGATTCTCAACGACAAGAGAATAGTCGCAGCTACACTAACGGGCAGCGAGCCGGCAGGCAGAAGCGTGGCCAGCATTGCTGGAAAACAGATTAAGAAGACTGTTCTCGAACTCGGCGGCAGCGACCCGTTCATCGTGATGCCTTCAGCAGATTTGGACCAGGCAGTAACGACTGCGGTGAAGGCGCGTACCATCAACAACGGCCAATCATGCATAGCCGCGAAACGGTTTATTATCGCGTCGGAGATTTACGAGGCGTTCGAGCGGAAGTTTGTTGCGGAGATGCGTGGGTTGCGTGTAGGCGATCCAATGCAAGAGTCAACCGATATCGGTCCGCTGGCGACGCCGCAGATCTTGAAAGATCTTGATGAGCAAGTAAGAAAAGCTGTCGCCTCGGGCGCGAGAGTCTTGACTGGTGGAAAGCAACCGGAACGTTCAGGCAACTTTTACGAACCAACTGTCTTGACAAATATTTCTGAAAAATCGCCGGTCTACTGTGAAGAAGTTTTTGGTCCAGTGGCGCTTCTCTTCCGTGTCGAAACCACGGAGCAAGCCATTCAACTCGCAAACGCCACGACCTTTGGCCTGGGCGCGGCAGCGTGGACTAATGATCCAGAAGAACAGACTCGCTTCATCGATGAACTCGAGGCCGGGTGCGTTTTTGTCAACGGCATGGTTGCATCAGATCCCCGTCTGCCCTTCGGCGGAGTCAAGAACTCGGGCTACGGTCGCGAGTTGGGCGAGTTTGGCATCCGCGAATTTGTGAACGTGAAGACTGTCTGGATCAATTAAGGGCCCCTAGCAAACTACGGCCTTTGCTGCCGAAGCAGCTCACGTAATAGCACCGGGATTGCCGAAAACACCCGGCGTGTTTTTGTCACGAGGTTGCCAATCCGTCCGGAGCGAAGTCTTTGAGCGTATGGCGGATAATGTATAGTTGTGCGAGGGTAGGTGCTTGCTCAGAAGGTTGTGCCGCAGGCAGAGCGGGAGGCGTTATGAAGAGGACAGATATTTTCCGAGCGTGGGGCCGTATTTTGAGTGGACACTATCCGGCTTTGTCGATAGAAATAACTCGAGAGTGCCCATTACGCTGTCCTGGTTGTTATGCCTATGAGCCAGAGCACCTCGGGGATGCCGGTCCCTTGCGATTACTTCCCGATTTTAAGCGGGAACAATTGATATCCGGCGTCCTGGATCTTGTTAAGAAGTATCGCCCCGTGCACGTTTCGATAGTCGGCGGCGAGCCTCTGGTCCGCGTTCGTGAGCTGGGTGTACTGCTCCCACTCTTGAGCGAGATGGGCATCGGCGTTCAGCTCGTGACTAGTGCTGTGCGTAAAATCCCAACCGAATGGGCACACATAAGAGAGCTCTATATAGTTGTTTCAATAGACGGATTACAGCCCGAGCATGACGCCCGCCGCAAGCCCGCAACGTACGAGCGCATACTTAAAAACATCGAGGGGCACTTAGTCACGGTGCATTGCACGATAACTCGCCAGATGACTGGCCGCGCCGGATACTTCCAGGAGTTCTTGTCGTTCTGGTCTGGCAGGCCGGAGGTCAAGAAAATTTGGTTTAGTTTTTTCACTCCGCAGGTGGGCGCGGAGGCAGAGGAAATCCTTTCTCAGGATGAAAGGACACAGGTACTGGCAGAACTCAATACGTTGCGTAAAGCCTTTTCGAAATTGTACCTACCCAGAACAGTGATTGCAGCGTATCATGAACCCCCGCGATCGCCTGCCGAATGTATCTTTGCTCGTGCCACTTTGAATTTTACGGCAGATCTAAAAACCAAAGTGACGCCCTGTCAGTTCGGGGGAGACCCCGATTGCGCCCGATGTGGCTGTATCGCCTCAGCTGGTCTGAAAGCCATCGGAGACACTCAATTAATGGGCTTCATTCCGGTACGCTCCATTTATAACGCATCGGATGCGATAGGCAAGACGGTAGCGAAGCATCTTAATAACAGCAGGTAGCAGATCCGACCCAGAACAGAATACCGACGACTAGTTGCAGTTGTTGCCAGTAACTTAGGAGCGTGCGGCAAATCCAGGATTAAAATCAATCCACAACGACCGCTGTATCTTTTTCAAGGATAATAGCTCGACGCAATGGAGCGCGTGACCGGTGGACCAGGAGATAAAGCGCTGGCAGGACCAACAGTAAAAGGATGGGTGCAGTGATCATACCTCCCACAACAACACGCGCCAAAGGCTTCTGAGTTTCCGATCCGATTCCGGTGGCGATCGATGCGGGCAACAATCCGATGGCGGCCGCCAGCGAAGCCATCAACACCGGTCGCAAACGCAACTCCGATCCGCGTTGGACCGCTTCGTTCAACGTCACGCCTCGATCTCGCAGCTCGTTGATGTATGAGATAAGCACGACTCCGTTCAGCATCGAAACACCAAAAAGTGAGATGAAGCCAACGGCAGCTGAAATGCTGAACGTAGTGTGCGTAATCAGCAGAGCCAGAATGCCGCCAATGAGTGCTGGAGGCGCAGCGCCAAAGATCAGCAGCGAATCTCGCAGGCTGCGGAAGTTTGCGTAGAGAAGGCAAAGAATCAAAAGAATGCTGATCGGTACGACAATCTCGAGGCGCTTGACTGCTTCCTGTAGCTCCTGAAACTCGCCCGCCCATTCGAAGTGGTAGCCAGCCGGCAGCTTCACAGTCTGTCTGATTCTAGTGTCTGCTTCGGCAATCGTGCTCTGAAGATCGCGATCCCGCACACTGAACTTAATGGGAATGTAGCGACCGTTGTCTTCGCGATAGATGTATGACGCGCCTGTCTGTTTCGTAATGTCCGCTACATCGCGCAATGGCACAGCCGTTCCACTAGGCGTGTTGACTGGGATGCCGCCGATTGCTTCAACCTCGTCTCGAAACTGCGGCAGGAATCGCACCACCACATCGAAGCGGCGTTCACCGTCGAGCACTTGCGTCACTGCTTGCCCACCGATTGCGGCCTGGACCACGCCATTGACGTCGCTGGGCAGGACGCCGTAGCGTGCAGCCCGCTCGCGATCGATCTGAATGAGCAGATTCGGTTGACCCAATTCACCGAAGACAGCCAAATCGGCAACACCCGGAACAGTCTTCATCACCTGCTGAATGTCATTGGCGGTCGTTTCCAACTTTTGCAGGTCATTGCCAAAAAGTTTGATTGAGTTCTCTCCCTTCACACCAGACATTGCTTCCTCGACATTGTCCTGAATGTTCTGAGAAAAGTTGTATTCGACACCAGGAATAGCGCGTAGCTCAGCCTCCATCTGACGGACCAGTTGAGGCTTGGTCATGGCCTTAGGCCATTCCTCAACCGGTTTGAGGTTGACGAAGAACTCGCAGTTGAAATAGCTCGTCGCGTCCGTGCCATCGTCCGGCCGGCCAAGCTGGCTGACGACCGTTGTGACTTCCGGATACTTACGGAAGACAGCCCTCATCTGATCGGCAAGTCGATTCGCGTAACTGAACGAAATCGTGTTTGGCATTGTGGCGCGGACCCACAGATTTCCTTCCTCCAACTTGGGCATGAACTCTCCGCCCATAAAGGGAATAAGTCCGACGGTAAGTCCCACAGCAATGAGCGCCAGGGTGACCGTCAGTATCGGCCGCGCCAAGATTACTCGCAGCAGCGGAGAATAAGCGCGATTGAGCCAACGGACCACAAACGTCTCATGCTCGCCTGTCTTTGGCTTGAGAAGCAGCGATGCCATCACAGGCGAGAAAGTCAACGCCAACAACAGCGCACCCGTCAAAGCGAAGCCATAGGTAAGCGCCATCGGCCCAAATACTTTGCCTTCGACGCCTTTCATGGTGAACAGCGGCAAGAACGCCGCCACGATGATCGCCGAAGCGAAGAAGATAGGGGCGCCAACCTCCTGAGCTGCTTGCACTGTTGTGCGTTGCGGGTTGACCGAGAAGAGTCGCGGATCAGAGATGTGACGATAAATGTTTTCAACCATGATCACCGATGCATCGACGATGATGCCGAAATCTATCGCACCCATCGAAATGAGATTTGCCGAGTCGCCCCGCAGCACCATACACATGAAGGTGAACAGGAGCGAGAGCGGAATCGACAGCGCCACAACCAGTGATGCGCGCAAATCGCCGAGAAAAGCAATCAGGATCAGCGCCACCAGAACCATACCTTCGATTAGTGTATGAGTAACCGTTCGGGTCGTAATATTGATGAGGTCCGTGCGGTCGTAGTATGGAACGACTCTCATTCCCTGCGGTAGGATGCCGTTATTGAGCTGCTCGACCTTTTTCCGGACGCGTTCGAGAGTGGGCAGCGATTGTTCGCCACGCCGCATGAGGATGACGCCCTCAACGATGTCCGATTCGCCATCTTTACCGACTCTGCCCAATGGCACTTTAGCGCCGACGCTCACTTCACCGAGTTGTTTGAGATAGAGCGGAGTGCCATTCCTTGATGTGACCGCGACATTGCCGATGTCGATTTCGTCTTTGAACAAGCCGATTCCCCGAACGTTGTAGCTCTGTTCGCCAATCTCCAGGTAGTTTGCGCCGACGTTTGAGTTGCTGTTTGCGATCGCCGTCATCACCTGCGGCACAGACAGGCCATACGCCACTAGCTTGTTTGGATCGAGGTCGACATGAAACTCTTTGCTTGGTCCACCGAAGCTCACCACGTCAATTACACCGGGAATCTGTTTGAACTGCCGCTCGAGCACCCAGTCCTCAGTAACTCGCAAATCCATCACGCTAGCCCCGGAACCAACCAATTGATAACGATAAATCTCGCCGACGGCTGAACTCGGTGAAAGCTGAGGCTGCACACCCGGTGGCAGGGTTACTGTCTGCAGACGATTCAGCACTTCTTGACGATCCAGGTTGTAATCCGACTCAAACTGGAAGTAACACTTGATGTCGGAGAGTCCGAAGAGAGAAATAGAACGAATGTGATCGATACCCGGCATCCCATTGAGCTGAGTCTCAATCGGCAAGGTGATTTGGCGCTCCATCTCTTCGGCGGACCAGCCAGGATTCTGCGCGATGACCTCGATCCTCGGTGGTGCGGGATCGGGATATGCTTCGATGTTGAGGTATCTGAAAGCGTAGAGTCCGCCGATCAGGAGCAACAGAGAAAGCGCGACTACCAGGAAGCGCTCGCGCAAGACGAAATCGATAAGTTTGCCAATCATGTGCCGGAAATTGAGTTGACTTGAAGTTATTGGCTGGGCCGGGCGGAGATTAACAGTCCACCATGTACGACGACTCGATCGCCTTCCCTTAGGCCCGCGCGTATGATCAGCAACCCGTTAACTTCGTTGCCGGTTTCAACTGCTCGCTTCGTATACTGGCCCGGCGCTTGTTCGACAAACACCGCACGCTGGTCGTCTTCACTGATCACTGCTGACGCAGGAACTGTGATAACGGTCTGCGGCGTTCCTGAGGCGAGTATCATGCTGGCGAACATTCCCGGCTTTAGGTGTTCACCGTCGTTGGAAACAACACAGCGCACCGCGACCGTGTGCCTATCAGGATCCAGAGTCGATCCGATCTGATCTACTCGCGCCAAAAAGGTTTCATTGGGATAGGCGGGTGTTTTGATCTTCACTGTTGCACCGGCGTGAATGGAGGCGAGCTGGTCTTCGTACACGTCCGCCGTGACCCAGACGCTGGAGAGGTCGGCAATCATAAAAAGTGGATCGCCCGCGCCGGGCTGGACGACCTGGCCCAAACCCGCTTTGCGCTCCGTAATGGTTCCAGAGATCGGCGCTACCAGCGGGACTATGCGATTCACGGAGCGCGATGGCGCCGCCAGTCGGTTGATATCATCCTCGCTCATGCCGGCGCTGCGCAGACGTCCACGTGCCGCCGCTATTGCTGATTGGACACGCTGAAGATCGTCTGACGCGCGCGATTCATCGGCCTGTGCCTGCTGGAGATCGCGTTTGGGAATTGCCTCGGCTTCGGCGAGGCGCACGGCGCGCTCACGCGTTCGCGTCGCCAGGTCGAGCGTCGTGCGCGCGCTCCGTTCGGTCGTGCGCGCCTGCAGGTAATCGGTCTGCATCCCGACGATGTCGGGTGTATCAATCATGCCAATCGTTTGACCCGGATGGATCGTTGTGCCTACCTCAGCCATCAGTCGTGCGATGCGGCCAGCGAATTGCGAAAAGACTGGCGTCACTCGGTTGCCGTTGAAAGCAATCTTACCCGGTGCAGTTACATCGCTTTGCAAGGTGTGCCTTTGTGCGACCTCGATAGAGACGGCAGCTCGCTGCTCGGGCGAAAGAGTTACAAAAGACGGGCTCGTTTCGGAGTCTAAAGTAGGCTGTTGACGGGCGGCCGCCCGTGAACGGCGATTGGCCAGTACCCACAGGCCGACGGTTAGAACAGCGGCAGTTACCACTATCGCGAGCCACGTCCGCGGCCCAATTCGTTTTCCATGAAGCGGGATCGGTTCGACTGGAGGCTGGTTACCTTCAGTTGTCTCCTCGTCGCTCTCCTCGACTTCCAATGTCGCTTCGCTCATCTTCTTCATTCTCAAGTCCTATTTCACAATTGCGCTTCCAGTTGCGAACTCCAGCTGGTATAGGCTCATCAGAAAGTCGAAGCGCGTCTGGTTGTAATCGACCAGCGTCTGGTTATAGGTGCGCTGCGCATCGAGATAATCGAGCAAGCCTTTTGCGCCATCGCGGTAAGCGATCTCTTCTATTCGGCGCACGTCGCCGGCAGTAGCGAGCGCGCCACCCGTGAACAGTCGTAAGCGATCGCGGCTCACCTGATAAGCCGTAAAAGCCTTTTCCACGTCAGTGAGCGCCTGTGCTCGAACCAACCGCAATTGCGCTTCCGCCTGAAGTTTTGAAGAAGTCGCTTGCGCGATTGCTGCAGTCGCGCGCGGTTCAATCTTGAGCGGCAGTCCCACCACTACGCCAACCGTATTGTCCGAGCCGTTGCGCGAGTACTGACCGCCGACGACCACGTCGCGCACGCGCTGTGCTTCAGCAAGCTTGAGGCCCGCGTCTGCGGCTTCGACGTTAAGCTTAGCAACCTTAATATCTGGACGACTGGCAAGCGCCATGCGCCGTAAATCCTCAATCCATAACAGCTCGGGAATGATTTCCAGGTTACCGTCGATAAGATCTTGAGGGAAACCCGTCTGCGAGGGAGACGACATGATCAGTTGAGTTGCGTTTGCTGCGGTCGGAGCATCGCCCTGACCAATGAGATTGAGCACGTCACGGGCGGCCTGTTGGTAACCTTGTCCGGCCGTTACCACGTCGCGATGAAACTGCAACTGTTGGAGCTGAATTCGCTTAAGGTCAACGCCTGCGGAATATCCTTCCTTAACCTGGGTGAATAACAGGTTTTCCGTCCGATCAAAGTGGTCCAGATTATCTTTGGCCACGCGCAGGTTCTCGCGAGCTAGCACCGCCGTAAAGAACGCTTGTCTCAGTTGGAACAACTGTTGTCGCAGGGCATCTTGAACTTGAGCTTCCGCTGCTTGCGTGTTGCGGTCTGCCTGCTCTGAGCGTAGCGCGCGCTTGTCGCCACGTTCGAACAACTGATCAACCTCCACTGTATAAGTGGTATTAGCAGCTCCATTCTCGTTATTAGTCTTGACTGCATCTGATGGAAGATGAAATACACGCGGGATCGCAAACTGGGTAGCGCTGAACGTCATTGTTGGATTTGGTCGGAGTCCGGCAGCAATCCGTTGCGCACGCAAAATGTCAACGTTATAACGAGCCGCAATAACGGATAGATTGTTCTTGATCAGCAGATCCGTCGCTGTTTGTAGTGAGAGTCGCGCAATCAATTGTGACGCAGGGACGGTAGTCTGACCTGAATCCATGACCGGGTGTGAAGCGATTGGAATTTGAGCAATCGCGGGAGTAAACGCCAAACTGACAATGAGCGCACCGATAGCTAACAGGAGAGTTTGAGGCAGCGAAAAAGTCATCACAATCAAGCTCACCGCACGGTCGAGAGTAGCGCTCTAAATTCGGGCGCAAAATGCGGCCAATATTCACTATAGCTGCTGCCTTTTCAGCAACCACTTATCTTTAAGTCAACAGCCACCTATCTTTTGGCGGGGTGCTTGTCTTGAATGTTGGTTGACTTTAGGATTGATTAGGTCAGTATGTCTTTCCAATACCTCCAAAGCACATCGCGGGTCGTACTCGTTGGGCTTCTCATTGCGATCATCGCCTTCATTGATTGGCAGGTCGAAGTCAATATTGCATTCGGCTTTCTCTACATATTCCCGTTGTTGATATGCGGGACGGCCTTGTCCCGTTGGCAAATCTTACTAACAGCTTTTCTTTGCACATTTCTCGCCGACTATTTTGATCCCTTCCCATTCACCTTCAGCATCACCTTGCCACAGGACGTTCTGGTCTTCACTGCCTTGGCAGGAACTGGTTTCTTTTCTTATGAGGTCACGCGCAGCCGTCGACAAGGAGCGGTTAACTTGCAAAAGCTCGAAAACGAAGTGGCTGCCAGACGCGAAGCTGAGGAACAGTTAGAGTTTTTGATCGAAACTAGTCCGGCCGCTATCCTTACTATGTCGGCTGACTATCTGATTCTGCGGGCAAACTCGGCGGCGCATCGTCTCTTGGGCGTGCCTGCAGGGTCACTGGGCGGAAGCAGTATCAGACGCTACATACCAGATCTGGAACACGTCCCTTTCATCGGGAAGGCGTCACACAAATTCCAGACCGAAATGCAATGCCGGGGTGAGCGGGAAAACGGGGATGGTTTCCTCGCGAATGTTTTCTTCTCGACTTACAGCACAACGGCCGGACCGCGCCTGGCGGCACTAGTAGTTGATGCCTCCGAAGAGCTAAGGGAACGCGAAGAACTAAGTCTGGAACAATTGATGACCGGCTCGCGCATTCTTGTCGGAGCAGTTTCTCACGAAGTCCGAAATGTCTGCGGCGCAATTTCTATCATCCATGAAAATCTTGTTCGGAACGGAAGCCTCAAAGAGAACCAGGACTTCGAAGCGCTGGGTTCCTTAGTTCAAACTCTGAATAAGATTGCGTCTCTGGAACTCAAACAGAGCGCGAGCTATTCGAAGATTGAAAGCATTGATCTTGTGGAGACGCTTGAGAATCTTAGGATTGTTCTTGATCTCCACTGCCAGGAAACCGACATTTCGGTCAACTGGAACATCCAGGAGAAAATTCCGCGGGTGATAGCCGATAGACACAGGCTATTGCAGGTTCTATTGAATCTTGTGAAAAACAGCGAGCGGGCCTTGGAAAGTGCAGATGTGAAAAGACTCGATATTTCAGTTTCTGTTGGGGATAACACTGTATCAATCAGAGTTGCAGACACTGGACCTGGCCTTGGTTCAATCGAAAAGCTATTTCAGCCATTTCAGCAGGGAGCTGACTCAACAGGTCTCGGCTTATACCTTTCGCGAGCCTTTGCACGGTCATTTCGAGGAGATCTGCGGCATGATTCCGCAGCGCCTGGATGCGCTTTTATCATTGAGTTGGCCATAGCTAGCCATCAGAAGAAGTGGCAAGAATAGTCAGACATGGATCGAACACGACTTCTATTGGTTGACGATCACATCCTTTTTCGAGAGGGCTTGAGTCGTATGCTTGCGGCGGAAGAGGGTTTTGAAATAGCGGGCAGTTGTGGAACCACCGCCGAGGCTCTTGAGATTCTGAAACGGACGGCTGTCGATATTGTTCTCTTAGACTTTGATTTAGGCGAGGACCATGGCAGCCAACTCATCTCATCGGCTCGTAGCCTGGGTTTAGAAAGCAAAATCCTAATGGTCACCGCTGGAATGAGTGCGAACGAATCCTCCGCTGCTATTAAGCTAGGTGCGTCCGGTATTTTCCTGAAACAAAACTCCCCGGCTACATTGATTAAGGCGATTCGTATGGTCGGCAGCGGCGAAGCGTGGGTGGACGAAAAAGTTATGCGACTCCTGGCGGCTGCGGTTGATGAGAGCGACGATCAGAGTTCTGGAAGAGTTCTCACGACGCGTGAGCAACAGGTCCTTCAAGGCGTATTCGAAGGTCTTACGAATAAAGAGATCGCCGCCCAACTTAGTGTAACTGAGAGTGCTGTGAAGGCAACGTTGCAGCAGTTGTTTCAAAAAACTGGCGTGCGAACGCGCAGTCAGCTCGTCCGAATCGCGCTTGAGCGTTCGCTGGGCACTTCCCGAAAGTTATAGAGACGAGCTATATAAGAATCCACGGGAAATCGCGTTGGTGCTTGGCTTTAGCTGCCACCAGGCGCACACTCGTGTTGCTCTGACGCGAATCGAGTTACAATTTCTGGGAATGCCGCCTGCATGACCGTCATCTGGCAGGCAGTCAGATAGTTGATTATCATTTTTCATAAGGGGACGAACGGTTATGTTCATATTATTTCTGCCAGAGAATCCAATGATCTGGATTCTTGTTGTCGGAGTGATCTTTCTGCTTTTCGGCGGCAGCAAGTTGCCGCAGTTAGCAAAGGCGCTGGGACAAAGCAAACGCTCTTTCAAAGAGGGCTTGGATGAGTCGGAAGGCAAAGGCCAGGAGCAACAAAAGAAACCGGTGGAAATTCCGCCGGAGACTAAGTCCTCTCTTGAGTCCATCGATGATGAGGCTTTGTTCGCTGAGGCGCACCGACGCGCGCGTCTTCAAGGTTCAGAGAACAAAGAGTAAAGCACACAAATTCTAAGTAACTTGGATTATCAAGTCCTCGAGGTCTTCCTTTTCTTTGTGACTGCTTGGGTTGCCTGGTCCTTTCTATATAGCGTCATCACTGGTTGGCGGAGTTTAGCGACCGTTTACCGCTTGAGGGAAGACTTCGCCAGTGACTATGCTCGACGAAGATCTGTATCGAGTCTGCTTGAAAGATAAATATTATGTGTCGAAACATTAAGACCCTGCACAACTTCAAACCGCCGGCGACGGATGAAGAAATCCGCGCGTCTTCACTGCAGTTCGTGCGAAAACTC
>Ga0070699_100000758_pt1 | contig 29797 bp, 30 predicted proteins | sample KBSK1503metaG_FD_65473 | JGI IMG/M metagenome (GOLD analysis project Ga0070699, IMG submission 65473) | Corn, switchgrass and miscanthus rhizosphere microbial communities from Kellogg Biological Station, Michigan, USA - KBS K1-50-3 metaG | ecosystem: Host-associated > Plants > Roots >...
CGGGTCGGACGCCAGCGCCTGGATCAGCGCCGCCTCGCTGTCGAAGACGCGGGCCCGCCCGGTGAACCGGCCGTCGGTCATGCCGCCCTCGACGCCGGCCAGCTTGATCACCGCGCCGCCGTCGGGGGCGAGGTTGCCGCGGAGCAGCCGCAGGCCGCCGGTCGGCTTAAACGGCGCGGTCAGCGGATGGATCACCTCGCCGTCCGGCGCGGGCGGGGCCAGCCGGGCCACCTGCCCGGCCAGCGTCTCCCCGGTGCAGGTGACACAGTCGCCGTCGAGCAGGCCGGCTGCGAGCAACTCCCGGACGATCACGGGCAGACCGCCGTTGGCGTCGATGTCAACCATTGAATAACGGCCGAACGGGCGGGCATTCACCAGCACCGGAAGCGAGCGCGAGACCCGGTTGAATTCCTCCTGGGTGATCACCTCGCGCCAGAAGTCAAGCCCGGCGGCGCGGGCCAGTTCGGGCGCGTGCAGTACGACGTTGGTGGAGCCGCCCATGGCGATCGTCACCAGGGTCGCGTTGCGCAGCGACGCCGGGGTCACGATGTCCCGGGGCCGGATGCCGCGCTCGGACAGCACCTGCAGCGCGTCGAGCAGCTGGGCCGGGAATTCCTCCAGACGGCGGTCGTCCTCCGACGCCGGGCTCACCATGTGCAGCGGCTCCATGCCGCAGGTCGCGATGAATGACTGCATGGTGTTGTAGGTGAACATGCCGCCGCAGCTGCCGTGGCCGGGGGAGCCTTCCAGCGCCAGGCGGCGCCGCTCGTCCGGCGGGTCCGCCGCCGCCTGGAAGCAGGAGATGATGTCGATCGGCTCGCCGGTCAGGGAGTCGATGCCGGGGCGGATCGACCCGTCGGACATGACTACCGCGGGGACGTTGTGCTCCAGGATCGCGGCGAGCGTCCCGACCGGCGGCTTGTCGCAGGCGACCACGGCGATCACCCCGCGGACGTCGCTCCCCTCCAGGTGCAGGCAGACGCCGTCGTTGGTGGTCTCCCGGCCGATCAGCGAATACCGCATCTCCGGTGTGCCATTGCGCTGCCCGTCGGAGATCCCGCTCGCGAAGTTGGGCGCGATGACCCGCACCGGCAGGTCCTTGTCGGAGACCCGGCGGCGCAGCTCGGCCTGGATCGCCTCGACCTTCGCCGGGACCCCGGCGTAGCAGATGCTGTCACCGAGGTTGCCGATAACCCCCCATACCGGGCAGTGGATCTTGTCCGGATCCTGTCCCTGCAGCCGTGCCGTCGCCACCGCCTGGGTGTCCTGTCCTGGCTTCCACGCCTCTGCATCGCTCACGGGTCGATGGTACCGAGACCGACGTCCTGCCTGCGGACCAGTCCGACGAGCTTGCCGTCCGAGGTCGTGACCGGCGAGCTCTCCAGGTTCCGGTCACTCATGATGCCGCGCAACTCCGCCACGGGGACGAACGGCCGGTATGTGCTGGGCCCGGGCCGCATGACCTGGTCGACGAGCTGCTGCGGATCGGCCTGGAGTTCTCTCGCTCGGAGCAGCCCCAGCACGACGTGCCCGTCGCTGACGACCACGCAGGCATCCCATCCGGCGGCCACGACCCGGTCCCTGACGTCACCGAGCCGCTCGCCCAGCGAGCAGGTCGGTACGTCCCGCCGGACCACATCGACCAGGCGCGGGACCTGCGCGTTCGTGCCCTCGACCGGCAGGCCCGCTGTCTTCCAGTCCAGGATTCCCGTCCTGTAGTCGTATACCTCGGTGAACCCGAGAGTCTCGAGCCGGCACGCGGCTCGCGGGCTGAGATCTCAACCAGGGTCCGCGCAGTACACCACGACCGGGCGGCTCGGGTCGAGCACGCGGAGCGCCTCGGCCTCGATCTTCCGCAGCGGCAGGTTGACCGCGCCGGGCAGGTGGTCCTCGCCGTACTCCCGGGCCGGCAGCACGTCGACGATCTGAGCGCCCTGCTCCATCAGCCGCCGGACCTCGTCCCGGTCGATGCTGCGCACCATCAGCCCATCCTACGGTTCACTCGGGCGGCAGCTCCTTGTACACGAAGCTGACGTTGATGCCGCGGCGGGCCCGGACGTAGCGCGGGATGTAGTACAGCAGCGCGCCGACCACGATCAGGCCGGCGAACCAGGCCGGGATCCACCAGCAACCAGCCGTCCGGCCCCTGACCTGCGGGAACGTCAAACCAGGGCACACATAGGGCACACTTTCAGCCGGATTTGGCGACGTAGGTCCCGCGGCCGTGGAAGGTCTCCAGCAAGCCGCGCTCCCGCAGGGCCTCCACGGCGCGCCGGACGGTGTTGCGGGCGACGCCGTACTGGGCGGCCAGCTCGTCCTCGGTAGGGAGCCGCGTTCCCGGCCGCAGCGCACCCGAGGCGATGTCGCGCTCGATGTCGTCGGCGACCTGTACCGGTGTGTACAAGCCCACCGTTCTCGTGCTCGGCGGGGACGTGGCGGGCAAGGCCATCCAGTCGATCGTCAAAGGGCCGAACGGGCGGTGGAACTGCACCTTCATCGGGAGCCGCTACGAGCTGACCGAGGGTTCGGAGCTCGCCGAGCTGGAACGCCTCATCGCCGACCACGGCTACTACCCCTACCGCGCCGAGCCCGGCGAGCTGGAGGCCATGGAAGCCGACGGAACGCTCGAAGACCTGTTCCTCCGGCTCATGCGCGACCGGCTCGCGGAGTGGCTGGACATCGCCGACACCAGGCTGCGGCCCAAGGGCATCCCGCTCTACCTGATGCTCGGCAACGACGACCCGCCCGAGCTCGCCGAGATGCTGGACCGGGCGCCGTGGGGCGTCCACGCCGAGGGCAAGGTGGTGCGGCTGGACGACGAGCACGAGATGATCAGCTGGGGCTACGCGAACACGACACCCTGGCATACCTACCGCGAGCAGGACGAGCAGCAGCTGGCCGCCGCCTACGCCGAGATGGCGGACAAACTCGAACACCCGGAACGGGCCGTGTTCAACCTGCATCCGCCGCCGTATGCGACCCAGCTGGACGACGCGCCCGCCCTCGACGACGAACTCAGAGTCCAGGCCGTGCTGGGGCAGGTCCAGTACAGGGCGGTCGGCAGCACGGCGGTGCGCGACATCGAGGCCGAGCGCCAGCCGCTGGTCGGGCTGCACGGTCACATCCACGAGTCCTCCGGCATCCGCCGCCTGGGCAAGCGCAAGGGCCTGATCCTCAACCCCGGCAGCGACTACTCGACCGGCGCGCTCAACGGCGCCCTGGTCAGCCTGCACAAGGACCGCGCCGACGCCCAGCTGGTCCGCGGTTAGATGCACGGTACTGATCAACGCGGGGCGGACGTGCTGATCGCCGTCGACGTGGGCACGTCGGGTGCTCGCGCGTCCGCGTTCGAGGTATCGGGCGCGCCGCGGCGGGAGGTCCGGCGCTCCTATCCGACGTTCCTGCCGGCCGAGGGCTGGGCTGAGCAGGACGCCCGGCGCTGGCAGTCCGCCGCCCTGTCCGCCCTCGGCGCGCTGGTGCGCTCGCTCGGGCCGCGCTGCCGGGTCCGCGCGGTCGCCGTCACCGGGCAGTGCCCGAGCGTAGTCCCGCTGGACCGGCGCGACCTGCCGCTCGGTCCCGGCATCATCTACCGCGACAACCGGGCCACCGCGGAAGCGGACTGGATGCGCGAGCGGTTCGGCGACCGGGAACTGCACGACCTGACCGGCCACGTGCCGGCCGCCTTTCACGTCGCGGCGAAGATTGGTTGGCTCCGCGCGCACCAGCCGGACGTGTTCGCCGCGACCCGGCGTTTCGTCCAGCCGACCGACTACGTCGCCCTCGGGCTGACCGGCAACGCGACCACCGACTGGTCGATGGCCGCCGCGACCGCCCTGCTGGATCTCCGCGCCCGCGACTGGGCGCCCGAACTGCTCGCCGGCCTCGGCCTGGACGCGACCGCGTTCCCCGCCGTCGTTCCCTCCTGGAGCGTCGCGGGGGAGATCCGCCCGAAGCTCGCGCGCCGCCTCGGCCTCCCGGCCGGCGTCCCGGTGGTGGCGGGCGCGGGGGACAGCATCGCGTGCGCGCTCGGCGCCGGGGTGACCGCGGCCGGCCCGGTCAGCGAGATGGCCGGCAGCTCGAGCTGCTTCAACTCGGTGGTCGCCGAACCGCTGCCGGACCGGGACGTCACCCACTACCCGAGCATCACCGGCCGCCGGGGCTACGTCACCGAGGTGGGGATCAACACCACGGGCGAGGCAGTCGACTGGCTGGCCCAGCTGTTCTACGCGGGCCCGGGCCCGAAGACCCGGGCCCCGCGCCAGGCCGACTATGCCCGCCTCGAGCAGGCCGCCGCGGAAGCCACGCCGGGCGCGGGGGGCCTGCTCTTCGCGGCCGTGCTCGGCGACGGCGAGCGGGACGACCCGGCGCTGCGCGGTGCGGTCACCGGGCTGTCCCTGCGCCACGATCGCGGCGCGGTGGCCCGCGCCACGATGGAAGGGATTGCCTGTGGCGTCCGGGCGCGGCTCTATACCCTGGGCCGGACATCCGCGCCGGCCACCGAACTCCGGGTGTCCGGCGGGGGCGCGGGCCTGACGGTCTGGAACCAGATCAAGGCCGATGTCACCGGGATCCCGGTCGTCCGGGTGGCGGGCGACTCCACCGCGGCGGGTGCCGCGATGCTCGCGGGCCTGGGCGCCGGGGTCTACCGCGATGCCGCCGAGGCGGTCTCGGCCGGCTACCGGCCGCTCGGCCCGGCCGAACCCGATCCCGCTCACCGCGCCCTGTACGACGACCTGTACGAGCGCTACCAGGCCCTCCTCGGATCCGCGGTCGTGCGGCCGGATCGGAAGGAGCCCTAGGATGCGGGCGCGCCTCGGCATCAACACCTGCTTCGCGGTCAAACGCTGGCCGCGGCCGGGCGACTGGGCCCGGATCGTGGGCGACGAGCTGGGCCTCGAGGTGGTGGAGCTCTCCCTCGACCTGATCGAGGACGTCGGCGGGCGAGCGGCTGACCAGGTCCGTTCGGCCCTCAGTGATTACGGGCTACGGGCCGAAACCGTGTTCACCGGCCTGGCCGCCTACTCGCTCAACCTGCTGATGCACCCCGATGAGGAGCGGCGGCGCGCGGCCGTGGACTGGTACCTGAGCGTCGTCGACCTGGCGGCGCGGGTGGGGGCGTGGGGGGCAGGCGGTCACGTCGGCGCGATGAGCGTGCCCGACTGGTCGGACCCGGTGCGCCGGGCCGAGCGCTGGTCCGGGCTGCAGCAATCGCTCACCGGGATCGCGGCCGCGGCCCGCTCGGCGGGACTCGAGTACCTGCTGGTGGAGAACCTCGCCAGCCACCGCGAGCCGTCGACCATCGCCGGCCTGGAGAGCCTGCTCACCGACGGCGACGCCGCGCACACGCCGGTGCGGCTGTGCCTGGATGTCGGGCACCAGTGCGTGCCCGGCACCAGCGGGCCCGACCGGGATCCCTACGCGTGGCTGGCGCACTTCGGCGGGCGGCTCGCCGAGGTCCAGCTCCAGCAGTCCGACGGCCTCGCCGACCACCACTGGCCGTTCACCCGGAATAGAGCCGTCATCGATTTCGTCCGCCGCAACGGCACGTCCGCCTGAACACAGAAAGGTCGGCTATGTCGCTCGAGGAGAGGTTCGGCACCGCCAAGCCCGTGATCGCGATGGTGCATTTCCCCGGGTTGCCGGGGCGGCCGCGGCACGACCGCGGCGCCGGGCGAAGTCGCCTGCTCGACGTGGTCGGGCGGGACCTGGAGGTGCTGCAGGACGCCGGCGTCGACGCGGTGCTGTTCTGCAACGAGGCCGACATTCCCTATCAGCTCGCGGTGGGGCCGGAGATCCCGGCCGCGATGGCGGCCGTGATCGGCGAACTGCACCCGTCGATCCGGGTTCCGTTCGGGGTCAACGTCCTCTGGGACGCACGCGCCAGCCTCGCCGTCGCCCGGGCCACCGGGGCATGCTTCATCCGGGAGGTCCTGACCGGCGTCTACGAGAGCGACATGGGCCTCATCGCTCCCTCGCTCGGTGACCTGGCGGCCTACCGCGAGGCGATCGGCGCGCCGGACGTCGCCCTGTTCGGCAACATCACGCCGGAGTTCAGCTCCACGCTCGGCACCCGCACCGTCGCCGAGCGCGCCCGCAGCGCGAGCTTCCTGGGCCTGGAGGCGATCCTCATCAGCGGCCCCGAAGCAGGCGTCCCGTTCGCCATGAGCGACCTGCGCGCGGCGAAACAGGCCGCGCCGCATACTCCGGTGCTGGCGAACACCGGCGTGACCGCCGACCGCCTGGCCGAGATTCTCGCCGTCGCCGACGGCGTGATCGTGGGCACCAGCCTGAAGGTTGACGGCATCACCTGGAATCCTGTCGATCCCGCCCGGGCCCGCCGGTTTGTGGATACCGCTCACCAGGTCCGTTCGGCGCCGGCCGTTCTCAGTTGACCCAGCCGCCCGGCATGCGCTGTGTTGCCGACCATCCTGCCGGACCCAGATCGGCTGTTACCTGATGTGATCATCATGACTCTTAGCGCTACTCCTGTTCTATGCTGATCCAGGGTGAGTTAGGCAGTCGGCACCGCTATTGCCGCTATGGGTGAGCTTGAGCCTTGCTGCCTGGGTGACTCACGTGATGGTTCCGCCTGGCTCGTGCTGGAGGGAGAACGCGGTGTTAGGCAGGCATGACCCGCCGCTGTCGGTTGAATGTCGCTGGGACGACCGCTGGGCGACGGTCGTTGTCTGCGGTGAAGTGGACTTCGCCACGGCCGGCATCCTGGCGCGGCAACTGGACGAGGTGGCATGCCAGGAACCCGAGCGCCTCACCGTCGACCTGGGCCGGACGAGTTTCCTTGATGCCGCTGGCCTGCGGGTCATCGCCCGGGCCCGCCGGGTGCTCGCGCCGTCGTGCCCGGTGCTGCTGCGCTCGCCGACCCGGCAGGTTCGCATGGTCCTGGAGGTCAGCGGTCTTGCCGAGCTGTGCCCCGTCGAGGAACCCGGTCGGCAGGACCGCGCGCCACGCTGAGCCCGCGGCCCGCCGGCCGTCCTGTCCGCTTCTCCCCGCTGCCACTCGGGACCGTCAGGTCCAGGTGTCGCGCATTGCGTTCCTTTCTCGGTCTAGCGCGTCCCCTACCGCCCTAGCTCATCAGGTTCGACACATAATGTAACTGTGTAACGACAGATAGTCACTATCGGTTCAGTGCTCAGGCCCGGGGCCGTCGCTGATCCGGTAACCCGACGGCAGTCGCAGGCCCGGGCAGGTCAGGTAGTGCGTGCCGACCGCGCCGCACCGTGCGCACGGCCCCGGAAGCTCACCCGCTCCGCCCGGCGCCACCTCAGGCCCTTCCCCCATGAGTTCGGGATCAGGAACTCCGTACGGGGCTGACGGCATGGTCATCGCGCCCTCCACCTCATACCGCTATGGAACAGCGTCTCCACATCCGCGCGCCGGTACCGGGGCCTCCCGGCCTCGTTGCGAACCTCCGGCAGCCGACCGCGCCGCGCCCACGACGCCACCGCCGCCGAGGTCACCCGGAACAACGACGCCACCTGGCTTCGGGTCATCAGGTCCTCACTCGTGCCGGTGCCGGTCTCTGCGGCAGCGGATCCCGGGTAGCCGGACGCGGCACGAGCACAGCTAGGCCGGACGGGGGCCGGCGCCATCATGTTCATCAGGTTCCCCAGCAGACTGAAATGAGCTGACTCCGGGTATCGCCGGTCATCCAAGACGGGCTGCTCCCCGGCGAGCCCCCGCGCGCGATACCGAAGTGTCGGCGCCGGTTGCACTAAAAGTATTTCTGCAACTTGCAATCTGAAACATCCGTCAGCTGACGGATATTGAACGGCAGGCACCCGGGCGCCTAATCTCAGGCTGATGATGGCAACGATGCCCGCCACCTCGGCAGGCCAGGACGTCGCCCGGCGGCTGATGGACGACGGCTACGTGGTCGTGACCGGCATGCTGACGCCATCCGGAGCGCAGGCCGCCCGCGCTGACCTGGACCGGTTGCTGCGAACCACCCGGACCGGCCGGAACTCCTTCGAGGGCTTCGACACGCAGCGGATCTACGCCCTGTTCGCCAAGACCCGTACGTTCGACGCGCTCGCCACGGATCCGCTGCTTCTCGGCGTCCTGGACCAGGTGCTCGGCCATTACCAGCTCAGCGCCCCGGTCGGTATCTGTATCGGGCCTGGCGAGAAGGCGCAGATCCTGCACCGGGATGACGCCATCTACCCGGTGCCCGAGCCTCATCCGCCGCTGGTGGTCAACACCATGTGGCCGCTCGACGAGTTCACCGCGGAAAATGGCGCCACCAGGTTCATCCCCGGCAGCCACCGGTGGGAGCCGGGTCGGCAGCCAGGCCCGGACGATCCGGTAGAGACGGCCGTGATGTCACCCGGATCCGTCCTGTTTTACCTGGGCAGCCTCTGGCACGGAGGCGGCGAGAACCGGACCACCCGGCCGCGACTCGGCGTGATCCTGGAGTACGCGGCCGGCTGGCTGCGGCAGCAGGAGAACCACTGCCTGGCCGTGCCCCGTGACATTGCTCGTGAGCTGCCGGAACGGCTACAGGAACTGCTCGGCTACAACATCTACCCGCCGTTCGTGGGATACGTCGACGGCAGCCATCCGCGCCGGGTCCTGTCGGCAGGTTCAGCGGGCGACGATTACGGGCGGCGTGACAGCGCTAGCTGGCCGGCGCCGAGGGGGTGATCCCCGCCGCGGCAGCGATCCTGGCCGCCTCCGCCTCCGGGTCGCTGCCCTCGGGCACGCAGATGACGAGGCGGCTGAAACGTCCCGACGCCACGTCCACCCGGACCGCAGGCCGGTCGCGGTGCAGGATCAAGAAATCGTAGCCATCACCGTGCCGGCGGGTGCCCAGCACAGCGAACCCGACAAAGCTGATCCCCGCCATCCGCCATCCTCGCAGGCCCAGCCACGGCTTGGGGTCGGGCGCCACAGAGACGATGGAGGGAAGGCGGACCCGGACGTCACCGTGGAAACTCCAGATCTTCTCGCCCAAGGTGAGATGGACTACCAGATCCCAGTCGTTGACAGTCAGCTCGGCCATATGGGTCGAGGATACGCGCGTCGGCGGGACGGCGCCGCGCTAGCAGAGGCCCCGTTCGCGGCGTCGTGCTACCACCAGGTCTGGCTGCGCTCAGAAGAGGGTCGGCGGTCCGGAGGGGATCGGCTCGGGGAGCGGCTCGACCTCGGGTACCAGGGCCCGCACACCGTCGTGGAATCGGCGGGCCAGCTCGAGCGCGGCGACGTTGTCGGGCGTATGGATGAAGACGGTCGGGGAACGTCCCTCACGCAGCCAGCCGGCCACTGCGTCGAGCCAGTGCTGCCATCCCGCGACGGTACGTGCCGCGTCGTCCCGGCCGATGTAGCGGACGACGGGATAGGAGGTGAGGGCCCGTGACCGGCGGGGCAGGCGTGGCTTCTTCGACCGTGCCTCTCGTTCGGCGTCGCTCACCGGAGGGCCGTCGAACAGGACGGTGGTGTCGAAGGTCACCCATTCGGCGCCGACGTCACCGAGAGCCTTCTCGAGCTGCTGTTCCGATCGCGGATCCTCGAAGAACGCGCGGTGCCGTACCTCGACGCAGTACCGGTGCCCGTGCGGGAGACGGCGCAGGAAACCGGCGAGAGCGCCGAGGTCGGCGGGGCCGAAAGACGGTGGCAGCTGAATCCAGAGGGCATGGGCACGCTCCCCGAGGGGTTCGATCGCGGTCAGGAAGGCGTGGAGCGGCTTATCGACGTCGGCGAGGCGGCGCTCATGGGTGATTGGTTTCGGCAGTTTGAGGATGAACCGGAAGTCAGGGGTGGTCTGCCCGGCCCACGATTTCACCGTGTCGAGGGTGGGTGTCGCATAGAAGGTCGTATTGCCCTCTACGGCGTTGCACCAGGTCGCGTACGCGCGGAGGCGGTCACGTGGTGACAGCTGGTGAGGCAGGTAACGGCCCTGCCAGGGTGCGTACGTCCACATCGCGCATCCGACGTGGAATTCCATGACCCCGAAGGTACCCCGAGCCCAGGAGGGAGAGGACCGGATGCCGCTGCCGGCGACCCGGCCTCCGGCTGCTCCGGCTATGCCTGCCGGGACGCGGCAAAGGTGGCCGAGGCCGGTGTCCTGCTCCTTCCGGGCTCGGTATACGATCAGCCCGGCCATGTCCGCATCGGCTTCGGCAGGGCCAACATGCCCGATGCCCTCAAGGTCCTCGAGGCGAACCTCACACACGCGCGACAGTAACTACGGTTCGGCGCGGCTCAAAACCCCTAGCGGAGTGACCGGAACGCGGCCCGCATTTCGGCGGTGAACAGGTCCGGCTGTTCCCAGGCCGCGAAGTGGCCCCCTCGGTCGAGCTTGTTGTAGTGGATGAGGTTGCCGGGATACGCGCGCTCCGCCCAGCTCCGCGGAGCTTGATAGAGCTCGTCAGGGAAGACGCTGATGGCGTACGGGATGGTGATGTTCTTGGCGTCGAAGAAGGCTGCCTTGTTCTCCCAGTAGAGACGAGCCGCGGAAACCCCGGTGTTCGTCAGCCAGTACAGCTTCATCAGCACAACCCAGGCACGTGCGATGCGGGTGGGATCCCAGCCGGTGGCGGTCGGCTTGGCGGAGAATCCGTGACCCGGCAGCGAGGGAATCACCAGATGGAACGCGTCCGCGCCGCTCGCGCCGTGCGCCTCGGGATTGGTGAGCGGCTCGATGATCTTCAGCTGCTCGATGATCGAGCCAGGCCATCCGTGGGTGACGATCAGCGGCAGCGCATCGGTGTGCCGGGAGCGGACGTGAATGAAATGGATGTCGAGCCCGTCGATCTCGGTTATGAAGTGCGGCAGGTCGTTCAGCTTCGCCTCGCACTTGCGCCAGTCGTAGTCTGCCGCCCAGTACCGTGCGAGATCCTGCATTACTGTGAGCGGCACGCCCTGCGAGTCGTCGGTGACCGTCTCGACCTCGGGCCACCTGGTCGTGTTCACGCGGCTGCGCAAATCGGCGAGTTCCGCCTCAGGAAAACCGACCTTGAACGGGCGGATGGTGTTGTCTTCGGCAGGCATTTTTGGTCTCCTAACACTTGTGATTCGCGCGGCCAGTTGCTTTTCGAGATCGTCGTATAGTGCCTCGCCCTCGGCCAGGCCGAGCCGCCAGCGGTAGTTGTGGATCGGCGTACCCGGCGCTCAGCAAGCCCGCATCGACCTGTTTCAGCACGCCGAACGAACTATTCGCTCCTGTGTTCACAGGGAACCTCCTGCAGTGCGGGAATGCGGACTAACGTGGCGCCCGCCGGGACGATGCATCACTCGTGCCATCTACAATCGCGCCCCGGGCCGTGCCATCGCGCCCGTGAACACCCCGGGCGGTACCCTAGTCTGTCCGGCTACTGGAGCCCGGCGCGGACGGATGTGATGCGCTGCGTGTTGAAGCCAAGCCAGTGCATCCGGCCCACGTAGCGCGCGTGCTCAACCTTGAGGCAGCGGTCCATGATCACGGTCACGCCGCCGTCCTCGGCGATCCGCGCGCCCTCCTCGTTGATCACGCCGAACTGGCACCAAAGGGCGCCGGCATGGATCGCCGCAGCGTCCTGCGCGATCCCGGGCAGTGCATCCGGCGCGCGGAAGACGTTCACGACGTCAACCGGCTCGGGTACGTCCAGCAGGCTCGCGTAGCAACTCTGTCCGAGGATCTCCGTCTCACGGGGATTCACGGGGATCACGCGGTAGCCGTGCCGCTTGAGGTAATAGCCGACGAAGTAGCTGGCCCGCAGCTCGTTGTTCGACAAGCCCACGATCGCTACCGTCCTGGCGGAGTGGAGCACGCGCTGGATCGTCAACGGGTCCTGGTACCGCGCGAGATCGGTCATGCCGTCGCTACCTTCCTTCCCGCTGTCGCGGCGACGAGCGCAAAACCCCGTTCCAGGTCCCAGATCAGGTCCTCGACGGACTCGGTGCCGACCGACAGCCGCACCGTCCCCGGCGCGACGCCGGCCGCCCTCAGCTCATCGTCGCTCAGCTGCCGGTGCGTCGTGCTGGCGGGGTGGATGACCAGGCTTTTCGCGTCGCCGACGTTCGCCAGGTGGGACCAGAGGGTCATGCCGCGGATGAGGTCCTGGCCGCCCGTTCGGCCGCCGGCGCAGTCGAATGAGAACACGGCGCCGGCGCCGTGCGGCAGGTACTTCTGCACGAGCGGCCGGTACTTGCTCGCCGGCAGACCGGGGTAGGTGACGTTCGACGCCAGCTCGTGCGACTCGAGGAACGCCGCGACCGCCTGCGCGTTATCGACGTGACGTTCCATCCGCAGCGACATGGTCTCCAGCCCCTGCAGGAACAGGAACGCGTTGAACGGCGACAACGCCGCGCCGAGGTCGCGCAGGGTCTCGGCCCGGAGCTTCATCAGGTAGCCGTACGTCCCGAACGTCTCGTGGAACTGCAGGCCGTGGTAGGCCGGCGACGGATCCGCGACCACGGGAAACCGCCCGTTGGACCAGTTGAAGGTGCCCGCCTCGACGACGACCCCGCCGATGCTCGTGCCGTGGCCGCCGATGAACTTGGTCGCCGAGTGGATCACGATGTCGGCGCCCCACTCGATCGGGCGGCACAGGTACGGCGTCGCGAACGTGTTGTCCACGATCAGCGGCAGCTCATGCTCATGCGCGATGGCCGCCAGCGTCTCGATGTCCAGCACGTTCCCGGCCGGGTTGCCGATCGTCTCGCCGAAGAATGCCTTCGTGTTCGCGCGGACCTCTTTCCGCCACGCGTCCGGATCGTCGGGATCGACCCACGTCAGCTCCACGTTCATCTTGCGCAGCAGGTGCTTGAACTGGTTCACAGTCCCGCCGTAGAGCGCCGAGGACGAGACGACGTGGTCGCCCGGCTGCAGCAGCGTGAAGAGCGCGGCGGCCTGCGCGGCGATCCCGCTGGCGAACGCGACCGCGCCAGCGCCGCCCTCGAGGTTCGCCACTCGCTCCTCGAACACCGCGACGGTCGGGTTCATGATGCGCGAGTAGGTGTTCCCGTACTCCTGCAGGTTGAAGTAGGCCGCCGCCGATTCCGGGTCCTCGAACACGTAGCTGGTCGTCTGGAAGATCGGCACCGCACGTGCGCCCGTGTTCGGATCGGGCCGCTGCCCGGCGTGCAGTTGCCGGGTCTCGAATCCGAACGCGCGGGGTTCCTCGGCACGGGCCGGGTTGTCAGTCACGATGGCCTCTTCCTTGACACTCCGCCGTTCTCCTGGCCGCTGACCCCGCCTTCGGCCAGGAAGCGGCGGATGATGGGCGTCTGCCGCGCTTCCTCGAGCAGGAAGCAGTCGTGGCCGTACGGCGCCTCGATGATATGGACTTCGGCCGGCTTGCCGAGAGCGCTGAGCGCGTCGGCGACCTCCCTCGACGCAGACGGCGGGTATAGCCAGTCGGAACTGAACGCGATCAGCAGCGTCCGCGCCGAAACGTCTTCGAGCGCCTGCGTGAGCGATCCGCTGCCGTGCTGGCGCGCGAGATCGAAATACGTCAGCGCGCGCGACATATAGAGATAGGTATTCGCGTCGAAGCGCCTGACGAACGAGTCGGCCTGGTGACGCAGGTAGCTCTCGACCGCGAACTCAGGCTCGGTGATCGTGTAGCGGATGTCGTCGGCGAACTGCAGCCGTCGGCCGAACTTGTCGCTCAGCGCCAGCGCGGACAGGTACGTGATATGCCCGACCATCCGCGCCACGCCCATGCCGGCCTCGGGCGCGCGGCCCGTGCCGTAGTAGTGACCGCCTTGCCAGGCCGGGTCGCCGAGGATCGCGTTCCGCGCGATCGCGTTCCAGGCCAGGCCCTGCGGGTGCAGGGCGTGCGTACTGGCAATCGCCACGACGGCATCGACCTGATCGGGGAACAGGATCGCCCACTCAAAGGCCTGCATCCCGCCGAGGGAGCCTCCGGCCACCGCCGCGAGCCGCTCGATACCGAGCGCGTCCAGCAACGCCCGTTCGGTCCGTACCATGTCGGCGACCGTGATCACGGGGAAGTCCGGTCCGTACGGCCTGCCTGTCGCCGGGTCGGTCGACGACGGTCCCGTCGTCCCGCGGCAGCCGCCGAGCAGGTTCGTGGACACGACGAAGAAGCGGTCGGTGTCGAACGCCTTGCCGGGGCCGATCATCCCGTCCCACCAGCCGAGCCCCTTGCCGGCCGTGCCGTCGCGATCCTCGGCCGCGAACCCGTCGCGTGTGCTCGCTTCAGGCGGCGTCTTCGCGAAGCCCGCCGCATGGGCATCGCCGCTGAGCGCATGGCACACAAGGATTACGTTGTCGCGCCGGGGAGAGAGGACACCGTATGTCTCGTACGCCACCCGGATCGGGTGCAGTTCCCGGCCGCAGTCGAGCCGCACCGGCTCCGGCAGGTCGAGGTGCTGCGTTTCGACCATGCCCACCGAGCCGGCCGCGAGCGTCGAGGCTGGCTCCGCCATGCGGGCTATCTTAGCTGGTCCTTGCCGGTATGTTATTGAGTATCTCAATTGAGAATATGGGAAATAGGCGGCAGAGCTATCCTGCGAGATAACTTAGCCAGGCAGCCGCCATCGGTTACCAGGGTCTGGCCTGTCATGTAGTCGGACGCGGCTGAGGCGAGGAACAGCGCTGGCCCTTTGATCTCAGCGGCCTCCGCGATCCGGCCCATCGGGATGAAGGCAGTGATCGTTGCGCGGACCTGCGGGTCGTCAATCGCGCCGCGGCTTAGGTTGGTCTGGTAGAAGCCAGGGCATAGCGCGTTGACCTGGATGCCCTGCTTGGCGTACTCGAGCCCGAGCTCGCGGGTCAAGTTGACTACTGCGCCCTTGGCAGCGTTATACGCCAGCGCCGGGAACAGGCTGGACGAACCGGCCAGGCCCCACATCGACGCGATATTGATGATCTTGCCAGACTGCTGCCGGACCATGACCTTTAGCGCTTCCCGTGCGCAGAAGAACACGCCATCCAGGTCCACGCCCAGCACGGCACGCCAGTTAGCGGTCGGGTACTCGTGCAGCAGCAGAGCCTCCGGGTCGGCAATACCGGCATTGTTGAACAGGATGTCCAGCCTGCCCAGAACCTCCACGGTGCGCGTCACCATCGCCTCAACCTCGGCCTCCGCGGTCACGTCACAGCCGATCGCCGCACCGCGGCGGCCCAGGCCCTCCACGACCGCAGCCGCCGCCCGGGCCGACTCCTCGTCGACGTCCGCGCAGGCGACGTCCGCTCCCGCCTCCGCCATCGCCTCGCTGAACTGCCTGCCCAGGCCGCTGCCGGCCCCAGTGACCAGCGCAACCTTGCCTTCCAGGCTGAACAGATCCATCGGATTGCCCACGGCTCCCTCGCTGTCTCCCAACCACGCCTGCCTTCCTGCGTACTCGCCGCCGCGCAACCGCGGAAGAGGGAATATCCAGCGTCGGCGAGAACCACAACCACGGCGATTAACCGCATCACGCGAACCACAAACTAACGGGGTTTCACCCCAGCCCGACGAGGCGTGCCGGTGAGGTTTTCTCACCAAGATGACATGGCTGTTCATCCTGGCCGTCCGCGCTTGCGGGCGCGGATGGCCAGGATCGTGGGTACGGAGCGCTCACCGAACTCGGCGACGTGCTCGATCATCAGCTCCGTGGCGATGAAGGCGTTGAGCAGTTCGGCCAGCGGGTGGTGGCGCATTCCGACTCGCCGGCGGACGTACATACCCCACCGTGGCGACTCCTGATGCCATCCACCTTGACGATAGGTGCTGGATCTAAGCCGAGGCTAGCTGCCTCATGAGGTGAAGAACTCCACCAGGACCGGGGCGAGCACGCCCGGGTTCACCTCATGCGTCTGGCCCTCCAGCGTCCGCAGCTGGCCCTGCGGGATCGCCTGGCTCAGCACCCGTGCCGCGTCGGGCATGAACGGGAGGCTCGCGTCGCCCGCCATTACGAGGGCGGGCACCGAGACACGCGCGGCCAGCCCGGTCGGCACCGACCAGGGCTCGCCCAAGATGGCGGCGTGGTCGTAGGCCAGGGTCGGCGCGACAGCTTCCATGCCCGGCCAGAACGGCGCGCGGCGCATGCTGTCGACCTGCTCAGCGGGCGTGCCGACAAACCGCATGAACAGAGCCACCGCGTCGCCCCGCCGGCCTTCGGCTAGGGCCTCTCCTAGCTGCCCGAGGTACTGGCTCCAGGACTCCTGCGCGCCAGGGTCGTTGTTGTAGGGGGGCTCGTACATGGCGATCTTGCTGACCTTGCTGCCGAGCCTGATGGCCGCCCGCATCGCCAGGGGGCCGCCGGAGGAGTGGCCGTACAGGAACGCCGGGCCGCCAGCGCGATCGATCAGCGTCTCGATGTCGTCGATTTCCCGGTCGACCGCGTCGGGCAGCGTGTCCGCGCTCTCGCCGCGGCCGCGGCGATCAAAGCCGTAGACCGTGAAGTGCGGCGCGAGCAGCTTGGCCAGCTCCGACCCGGCGCCGGACGAATGGACGGTCAGCGCGCCGTCGACCAGGATCAGGGCCGGTCCCTCGCCCTGCTCGTCGTATGCGATCGTCGTGCCGTCGTGTGAGCTGAGTGTGTTCATGGTCGTATCCTCCGGCTTGCGGTGTGCGAGAGCCATGCCATCAGTGTGGGCGCGCCGGCGGTGCGCCATCCTGCGCCTGCCGATCCTGGTAGCGCCACTACCTGGCAGTGAGCCAGCCGGGTGTGGGATCGTGGGCTCGTCATGGGTTCTGCGCCCGGTGATCAGCAGGCCGGCCCTGCCCGCGGTGCGGTGCGGGACCGGCGCCGCGAGCTGGGCGCGTTCCTGCGCTCGCGCCGCGCCCGGCTGCGTCCGGCCGAGGTGGGCCTGGCCGATTGGGGGGTGCGGCGGGTCCCGGGTCTGCGCCGGGAAGAGGTCGCCCAGCTCGCCAACGTCGGCTTGACCTGGTACACGTGGCTGGAGCAGGGCCGCCAGGCTCGGCCCTCCGCCAGTGTGCTGACCGCGATCGCGGATGCGCTCCGGCTGGACGCTCACGAGCGCGAGCACCTGTTCGCACTCGCCCGCGACCCCGAAGATCAAGCCGGTGGCCGGGAGGACCCGACCGGTGCACTCGCGTCGGCCGGTCCCGGACTGGACACGCTTGTGCAGGATTTCGAACCCGCCCCGGTGTACGCCATCTCGGCCCGGTTCGACATTCTCGCCCACAACCGGCCCGCCCGGCTGTTGTTCGGCAACCTCGGCCCGGGGCCTGACGGGCCCGCGAACATGCTGCACCTTGGCTTCACCGACCCCCACTGGCGCACCCTGATCGCTGACTGGGAACAGGAGGCCGCCAGGCACGTCGCCATGTACCGGGCCGCGATGACCGTCCACCTCGACGACCCGGCCTGGACCGCCCTGCCCGCGCGGCTGGCCCAGCTATCCCCCGACTTCGCCCGGTTCTGGGCCAGCAGCGACGTGGCCGGCCCCGAGCGCAGGCTCAAGCGGTTCCGTCACCCCAGCGCCGGGCCACTGACCCTCCACAGCACGTCCCTGCTCATGGCCGACGACCCGATGATCCGCATCGTGATCCTCTACCCGGCCACCGCGTCGGATGCCGCCAAGCTGGAACGCCTCGCCGGTAACCAGCCCCCGCACCAGCGAGCCACGGCGGCACCCAGCCACGTGCCCGCATCCTGATAACCGGCCGTTCCTGGCATCCGGCCGCCGGAAGCCGCCGGCCGTTCGGGGATCTCACCCCAAGATCTTCTGGCCGAACGGGCCGTGGTTTACCGCCCTGGCCCAGGCCCAGGCATGTCGGGCATCCTGCCGAATCTGCCCGATCATCTCGCGATGGGCGTCTTCGACGTCTTCCAGATCCCGTACTCGGCGGTCCAGCGCGATCACGAGGAACTCATCACCGAGGCTGCCGACGCGGGCGCGGGCACGTTCATCCGGGGCGGCGCGGCGCGCGGCGCCGTGTCGGAGGACAAGAACTGGCAGACCGGGCCGCTTAGCCAGGACCCCGGCGTCGGCTAGCGGAACTGGGAGACCTCCGGCATCGCCGGCCTCCTGAGCGATGCGGGCATGAGCAATATGGAGTTCATCCTGCGCTTCACGCTCAGCCATCCCGGCCTGTCGACCACGATCGTCGGCACGTCGAACCCGGTCCACCTGGCCAGCAACATCGCCGTCGCGGAGAGGGGGCCGCTCCCTGCCGATCTCTACGAAGAGGCCAAGAAGCGCCTCCCGCTTCCGGAAGCCCGCGGACCAGAAACCACCCGAGAAGGCACGGTCAGGAATGCGAGATTCCGATGACGGACCGTAGCCGGTGGCGAGGTGCTGCCGTCGGCGTGCAGTAGCGGCCAGCGCCGCCGCGGGTGTGTCCATTTGGCGGGGGGTGGTCGTCGCCTCGGCGCTGTGCGTCATCGTTGACCAGGCACGAAGCAGCCCGGACGGTTCTGCTGGGTTACTGGCTTGCCGTCTCGGCGTTCCCGGCAGCGACAGTGGGGAGCTCGGCCGGAATCCTCCCCCGCGCGCGGGTGCGGCTCGATCAACCTGGCATGTGGTCAGCACGTCTGGGCTATAACTAAGGTCGGCCCGGCTTTGCTGCCGGGTCGTCCGGGACCCGGCTCAGCACGATGCCGAAGTGGTCCCGGTACGCCGCCAGCAGCGCGTCATCGGTATCGAGCCGCTGCTCGGTCCGGGTCCCGTCCTGGGTCAGGATGAGCATTCGGCCGCTGATGGACACCCGGCCGCCTGGAGTCAGCCGGGAGCAGATCGTGCTGCGGGTGAAGTGCGACAGGGGAGAAGTCTGCTGCCACCAGCACGTCGGGACGCAGTCCGCCAGCGACCGCTCGCGCATCTCGAGACGGTACTGGGGCTTGCCGTCCTTCATCAGGTCGATGTCTCCCTCGCCGGCGTCAGCGAGCCGGAACCGCCCGGCCGGATCGTCCTGGTCATCCCTGGCCTCCAGCAGCAGCGGGTAGTCGCTGTGACTGCCGAAGCCCACGTCGGCGAGCCATGGCCCGCTGCCGTCGGCCAGGCGCACGACGAGCGCCAGATGATCGAACGGCGGCCCCAGGCCGGCTTCCCCGTAGACCCGCGCCGCGACCCGGCTCACCCGCGCACCGAGCGCCTCGAGCAGCAGCGCGAATGCCCCGTTGAGCTCATAGCAGAAGCCGCCGCGGCGGCGGCGCACGATCTTATCGACTAGGTCGCGTTCATCCAGCGAGATCGGCTCGGCTAGGTGGATGCTCAGGTTCTCGAACGGTACCGTCAGCTGATGCGCCCGGTGCAGCGCGCGCAGACCCGCCGCGTCACCAGCCGTCAGCGCGGTGACGCCGACGCGGTCCAGGTAGGCCGCCACTGTTTCGTGATCCATCGGCATCCTCCGGAAAGACGCAAGGCCGCTGCAGATCGCGGTGATCACGATAACGCTCAGGCCGGACATCAGATGACAGCCACGCAATATTGCCAGCCGCCATCGCCCAGCCGGCAGTTCGGCGCCCGCCGCGACGTTATGCCGGCGGGGGCCGGGACGTGACCCGTGTTATCTACCTTGATGAGTCGGAGGTGCCATGACAGACACCAGCGCTTGGTTCGCTTTGGCCTTGCCCCAGGCTGACTTGCGCAGCCGGTACCCAAGCTCGACCTCGCCCGGAGCGGCATCCGCGCGCGGCCGGAAATGGAACCATCCCAGGAATTCCCCGGTGGCCTTCTCGATAGCCGCCCAGAACCCATAGCCCTCGTACCGCCGGTAATACCCGAGGAATGCCGGCAGGAACTCATTCTCGATCTCCTCGCGGGAGGTGGGTATCCCGCCGGTGACAAAGCGCATGACATCGGGATCGGCATCCAGGCTCACCAGGTTGCCGGCATCGGCCATGGTGAACCGCCGAAGCGCCAATCGCTCTGTCTCAAGGAAAACCTGCGTCGCCCGGTCCTTCCGATACTGCCACGCTACTCGTCTCCGCTCACGCTGCATCGTGCGCGCCTCAGATCGGCGGCGGGATCCCTGGTCGGTCTGGTTAGCTGGCCTGGTGTCCGGAGCCGGCTGTATGCAGGCTCGACTCGGCGGGCGGTCAAGTCCAGGCTCTCCCGCCTGGGTTCGGCGCCGGGCCTGGCGGGTGGCCGCGGAAGTCTCCACCCGGAAAGCGCATCTTTGCGGCATTGCTCCCCCCGCCGGAATTCTGGAACGATAGCGCCTGCTGGCGTATTGGCGAAGGAGAGTCTGTGATGGACGGAACCTCGTACCCTGTGAGCCTCTCGGTCGACTACCCCGACCGGGACCTGGACCGCATGACCAGCTTCTTCCGCATCTTCACGGTCATCCCCATCGCGATCGTCCTGGGCGCGGTCGCTGGCGGAACCTGGGAGTGGAGCTACCGGAACGGGACCACCGGGGCAGCGGCGGGCGCGGGCGGCCTGCTGTTCTTCGGCCCGCTGCTGATGATCTTGTTCCGGCAGAAGTACCCGCGGTGGTGGTTCGACTGGAACCTCGAGCTGCAGCGATTCGCCAACCGGGTGCTGATCTACCTGGCCTTGATGGACGACAAGTACCCCTCCACCGACGACCACCAGTCGGTCCACCTCGACTACCCCTACCCGGATGCCGCCCGCGACCTGAACCGGTGGCTGCCGCTGGTCAAATGGCTGCTCGCCATCCCGCACTACATCGTGTTGTTCTTCCTGGAAATCGCGGCGCTGGTGGCCGTGATCGTGGCGTGGTTCGCGATCTTGTTCACCGGCCGTTACCCTCGTGGCCTGTTCGACTTCGTGGAGGGGGTGGCGCGCTGGCACAACCGCGTCGTCGGCTATGCCGTGACCCTGGTCACCGACATATACCCGCCATTCCGGCTCGCGCCCTGAATCCCGGCTGCGCCCCGCAGGCGGAGGTCCTGGCCGGGATCGGCGCGGCGCCCGCCATGACTGAGGTGGCCGGAGCCTGCCCAGCTGGCCGGATTCGAAGGCTCTGGCACGTCTGAATAAAGGGGTTCGTCTGGGGCGGAAGCTGGTGCTCCCCTCCGGGCCGGGTCTACGATCTTCAGACCGCAGTGGTCTCCCCAGCCCTGTGCCTCGCCCACGCTGGCAGAAGCCGCCGGGCGCTACAGGGACTGGCAGGTGATCCCTTCGCCTGTTCCCGCCCGAGGGAAATCTTGATGACGCTCTACATGTACCAGGCCTCCTATACCGCAAAGTCGATGGCGGCTCAGCTCACTGAGCCGCATGACCCCATGGAAGCGATCAGGCCGACACTGGAAGACCTGGGAGCCGCGATCGTGGTGGCCGGCTTTCCGTTTGGCGAGTATGACGTGCTCATCGTGTATGAGGCACCCGATGATGTGACCGCGGCCAGCGTCGCGATGGCAGTTGCCGCCGCGGGCGAGGTCAGGTCGGCCAAGACCACGCGACTGCTCAGCGGGCAGGAATGGCTCGAGTCGTTGCGCAAGCGCAGGATCGTCACCACCCGGAAGGCGCGTCAGCCGCATGACCGTCGGCGCCAGATGCCGGAACCCTTAGGCCGGCTGGTCGGGGGAGCATGCCGGGTCCCCGGTCATCATGCCGGCATCGACGGTCCGGGCCGGTCGAGGCGGAAGATCCGGCTCCGTCGGCGTGTGCCGTCCCGGCGAACGAGGTGCTCTTGGCGGATGCCGAGGTCTGTCGCGCCGAGCTTCCGGATCGCTGCGGCCGACCGCCGGTTCCGCTCGTCGGTGCGCAGCTGAACCCGCGGCATCGGCCGGGTCGTAGGAGCGCACCGAGATAGTCCCCGACCTCATCTCGGCGGGAAAGCGGACAGGCCAGTCCATAGGGTCATTCTCGCCGGTGAGCTCAGAACGCTGCTTATCGCCATTGACAGCCACGAGCACGGTGATCCGCGCGAAAGATGCCGTGCCCGCTCGATGATGTCGAGATGACCGGGTGTGACGGGGTCGAAGGTGCCGGGATAGACCGCATGCTCTCCCAGCCGGCTCCGTTAGGTCGCATCGAACACCGTCCCAGATTAGGCGCCATAAGTTCGGCCGAGCTGACTTCAACTATTGAGCTGAAGCACGATGGCCGCGCACAGCAATGCGGGCCGTTCCGGCGCGCAGGCGATGGCCGCCCGGCTCTGGCTCGCGGCGCGGGTATCACCCGCCGCGGGTGGCCCAGGTTGGGACCTGTGAGCCGTATCGTTCTGGTTACCAGCGGCCGCAGACGGGAAACCAGGGAGGATCGCGATGGCAGTCGACACGTTCATTGCGTATGTCGGGGTCTATGACACAGCCCGTGATGCTGACGCCGATTACGAGCTGGTCAAGGACCTGCACACCAAGGCGGGCCTGATCGACTCTTATGACGCCGCGGTGATCGAGCGCCGGGCCGACGGGAAGGTCAAGATAACCAGGAAACACGAGACGCCGACCCGGGTAGGCGGCGTGCTCGGTGCCGGGGTGGGACTGGCCACCGGCTTGGTCGTGGCCTTGTTCCCGTTTGCCGCCATCGGCGGCGGCCTGCTCGCCGCCACGACGGGTGGTGGCGCAGTGCTGGGCGCGGTGGCCGGTCATGCGGCCGCTGGGATGAGCCGCCGCGACCTGAAGGAGCTCGGCGAGCATCTCGATGCCGGGCAGGCTGGCCTGGTGGTGGTCGGGGTGTCCGACATGGGGGCGAAAATCGAACGGGCGATGAACAAGGCGCGGAAGGTCGAAGCCAGGCAATTGAAGGCCGACACCGCCGGCATCGAAGCCGACGCGAAGCCCGCACAGGGATGACACTGCCTAGCTGACCTGCGCCGGGGCCATCGCCAGGCAAGCTGCCCCAGCCACGAGCAGGTCAGCGCCGGTTACGTCACGGCCAAGGACTTCGATGAAGCGCGCGTGCCGCTTCCCGTCACCCTGGCGCGATTGCGATCCGCCGCACACGGTGGCGGCGATCCTGGGCAATCCGCGGTATACGGGCGGCAAGTGTCGAACCGGCGGCGCACCGACTTCGACCTGGTCGACCCGGCGAACACCGCGCATCGGCAGGCACGACTGGAGACTACACACCAGACGCCGCGCACCGGGAGGATGACGGATCTGCATGGTGTGCGTGTGGTCAGGTGATTTGCCAGACGTCCCGAACAGGCATGGCGGTCCGGATCCACATCGGGGGCCGGTGCCCGCTACCGCGCGCTAGCCTGGCTGCTCGCCGTCGGCGGGCGGGAGGGCGGCAGCCCGAGCCTGTCCCTGATGGCCTGCTGGACCTGCTGTTTGCCTGGCCGGGAGTCCACCGTGATGACGTACTCCTTGCGGCGGAAGATCTCGAGCACGGGATTGGTCTTCCCGTGGTACTCGCGGAGCCGGACGGCGAGCGCCTCCTCGGTGTCGTCCTCGCGCCTGATCAGCTCGCCGCCGCAGGCGTCGCACCTCCCGTCGCTGGACGGGCTGTTGTCGATCAGGCTGTAGTCCATCCCGCAGCCCGCGCACAGCCGCCGGGCGAGCACCCGGCGCGCCACCTCGCTGTCGGGCAGGTCGAGATGGATTACCCCGTCGATGTCGTAGCTCTCCAGGAAGAACTCCGCCTGGCGCTCGTTGCGCGGGAAGCCGTCGATGATGAAGCCGTAGTTCCAGTCGTGCTCGCTGAGCCGTTGTTTCACGACGCTGTCGACGAGGTCGTCGCCGACCAGCAATCCCGCCGCCATCGTGCGCCTGACCTGCGCGCCGAGCTTGGTGTGGTGCTGCACGTTCCACCGGAAGATATCCCCGACAGCGATGTGCTCGAGGTCGAAGCCCTCGGCGAGCATTTTCGCGTGGGTCCCCTTGCCGCTGCCCTGGAAGCCCATGATGACGTATTTCCGCATGCAGCTACTTTCGCACGGAACCGGGCCGCTGGCTCCTGGCCACGTGGCTACCGGGCGATGGTCTCCGGATGATTGCCGTATTCGGATGAATAGGTTCCCTCACGGCGACCATGGGTCACCTCGGCGAGCCGGATTAGCGGAGTAGCGCCAGGAATCGCCTGGGAAGTGGCGGGATGATGCGCCCGCCTGCGGGCTGCCCGGCGGTAGCGCGCGCCGGTGAGATGATGGCCGCCTGCAGGCGGCGGACGACGTCGAGGTGATCGCCGGTCCAGATCATCCGGACCGCGGTGGCGCTGGCTCTGCCGTCGTCACCGAGCAGGTCGCGGCGTACGGCCCGGACAAGGCGGCCGTCGGCGGCCTTGTCGTGAGCGAGCGGCTGGGGTAGCTCACCGCCGGTGATCATGGTGGTCGCGAGACTGTCGTACCAGCCCGTGACGCGTTCAGCGGTGCCCAGAATCTCATGGCGTGCGGCGGCCACGTCGCTGCCCGCCTGGCCGTCGTCGCCTTGCCAGAGGTCCAGTACCGCGTCAGCTTCCAGACGCAGTCCGACGACCCCGGTGACCAGCCCGGCCACATCGGCGAGCGGGAGCCGCTTCGCACCGCGCTCGGCCAGGTACGTGCGGAACGCGTCATCGAGCCGGCGCGATGCCCCAGCGGCGCGGGCAGCGTCGTCGGCCAGAGAGGGGAGTGCGGGCACGCTTGGGTCGCCGTGTGACATCCCGGATCGCACCGTGCTGGCGAGGTAGCCCGCGCCGTCGGCGTACGCCTCCGCCAGCGCCTGGCGGAGCGCAGGCGCCGCGCCCCGCGGCCAGAAGAGGACACCCACGACCAGGCTCACGCCAACCCCGATGGCAACGTCTTCGATCCGCACTAGGCCGACGCGCCATCCGGTCGGCTGGATGATGTTGAACAAGATCACCAGTGTGAGCGTGAACGCCGCCTGCCCCCCAGCGAACGAGATGACCGCCGGAGCGACACCGGCGAGAAAGACCGCCAGCGGCAGCAGGAACCACAGCAGCGTGGTGTTCGTACCGATCCCCACGAGCAGGGCCGCGCCGACGATGAAACCCGCTACCGTGCCGAGCATGGCGCGAACGGCGTCCTGCCCGGTGTTCAGCGCATTCGAGCGCAGCACCGACAGCGCGCCGAGGACCACCCAGAACGAGTGCTGGACCCCGGTCAGTCTCGCGGCGAGCACCGCCAGTCCCAGCCCGGCGGCACCACGCAAACTGTTGTGCAACCAGACCGAGTGCGGCTCGAGGTAGGACGTGATCCGTTCCCGTGCCGCGGACAGCGTCCCCGGCACACCCTCTGGCTGGCGGCCAAGCCATCGGTCCCGCCAGCTCCGTCGCTCGGCGGCGGCGGTCAGCTCAACGTTGCGCGCGATGAGCGAGACCGCGTAGCTCAGCTCTTCCGCACGGAAGGCGGGGTCAAGCGAGGTGATGAACTCGCTGACCGGCTCCCCGCCCGCGGCCGGGTCGCTCGCCGGCCGCAGGGACCGGACCGGCAGGTCGTCCGTCACGCCCTCCTGCAATTTCGCGTGCGCAGCAGCCAGTTCGGCCAGCGCGGCGTCGAGCTCATCGCTGCTCCCGCCCCTGGGGTCGAGGAGATCCGCGGCACGGTCGAGAACCGCGGCCGCGGCCTCCTTGACCCTCAGCGCTGCGCGGTTGACGCCGTCGCGGTGGAGCCCAGGCTGGATGACAATGCTGTTCAGCCAGATCAGCTCGTCTACCAGGCGCACGGTCGTCCTAGCGGGAGTGCTCAACCCGGTTGGGCGGTAGGGCGTCGCCAGGAAGGCGCTGCGCAGCGCCTCGACTGCCTGGTCCGCCTGCTCAACCGCGTGATCGCGATCCAGCGCAAATTGTTCGTCCATCCCGCTGAGCAGGTAAGCGACCCCCGCACGCAGCCGGGCGGCCAGCGCCCGGCAGGCAGCGGCCGCGGCACTACGCTGCCGGTCGCGCGCTGGGGCGGGCCACAGGAGCGCCGTCGCGACCAGCGCGACGCCTCCAGCCATCCCCCAGCCGGCCAGCCGGTCGGGCACGGCCGACGCCGGAGCGGCCAGCGACACCGGCAAGATGAACGCCAGCAACAGCGCCGTGGTCGCCCCAGCCAGCACCGAGCTGACCACGCCAGCAAAGATCACGCCGAACCCCACCACCGCCATCGCAACGGCCGCGAGCCAGGCGGTCTGCGAGGCCAGCGTGGCAAGGCAGACGAACACCCCGCCGGTCACGGCGAGCGCTGCCTCCGCCTGGAGCCGTTCCGCCATGGGGCCGCCGAAGTCGACCAGGAGCAGCATCGCGAAAGACCCGAACGCCGCGAACGTAGCCAACTGCGGGTTGCCTATGACCTTGTCACCCAAGGCGAACATGACCGGCATGACAATCGCTGTCCGGGTGGCACGGCGCAGTGCGGCGAAGCCGCGGTCGCGCTGGCCGAGCCACCGCAGGGGGCGCAAGTGCGGCGGCCGCATATTCGGCATGTGCGAGAACCCGCCCTCCACATCTAGGCATTACTATCTTTGGCCACCAGCATGCCCATAGCAACAGCGGGGACCGCGGGAGGGCTAGCTACCGGCGGGCGTCCCGCGGACGCTGCGGGGTGCGGTCAGGAGAGCAGGGCGCGGATGTCGTCGGCGTCGACGGTGGTGCCGAACGCGTTGCCGTGGTCCAGCACGCTGGAGAACAGCCTGGCCTTCCTGGCCTTCAGTGCCATGACCTTTTCCTCGATGGTGTCCTTGGCCACGAGACGGTAGACCATGACGCTCCGGGTCTGCCCGATGCGGTGGGCCCGGTCGACGGCCTGCGTTTCGGTCGCGGGGTTCCACCAGGGGTCGAGCAGGAAGCAGTAGTCGGCCTCGGCGAGGTTTAGCCCGAACCCGCCCGCCTTGAGGCTGATCAGGAAGACCGGAACGGTGCCGTCCTTGAAGCGCCGCACGACCGCGGCCCGGTCGCGGGTGCTGCCGTCGAGGTAGCAGTACGGGATGCCCTCGGCCTCAAGCCGCTCGCGGACCTTGCCGAGGAACCCGGTGAACTGGCTGAACACCAGAGCCCGGTGGCCGCCGCCGGTCACCTCCTGCAGCTGACCGAGCAGCGCGTCGATCTTGGCCGACGCCAGGCCGGCGTGGGCTTCGTCGACCAACCCGGCGTGCAGGCTCAGCTGACGCAGCACGGTCAGCGAGCGGAAGATCGCGAAGCGGTTGGAGTCCATGTCGCCGATCAGGCCGAGGACCTTCTGCCGTTCGCGCTGCAGCCGCGTCTGGTAGGCCTTGCGGTGCTGCGGATGCAAGTCGACCTCCAGGACCTGCTCCTGCTTGGCGGGCAGGTCGGCGGCTACCTGTTCCTTGGTGCGCCGCCGGACCAGCGGCTTGATCCGCCGCTGGAGCTGGGCCAGGCGCTCGCTGTCGCCCTGTCGTTCCACCGGCCGGGCGTAGTAGTCGCGGAACCGGTCCGGGCTGGGGAACAGCCCGGGAGCCGTGATCGACAGCAGCGACCACAGTTCCATCAGGTTGTTCTCCAGCGGCGTGCCCGTAATCGCGATCTTCACCGGGGCCGTTAGCCTGCGGGCGCACTGGTAGACCTTCGACTGGCGGTTCTTGGCCTGCTGCGCCTCGTCCAGCAGGAGCCCGGACCAGCCCAGCTCGGCGTAGGCCGCGAAATCGATGCGCAGCAGGGTGTAGGACGTGACAACGGCATCGGCGCCTGCGGCGAGCTCGCCGAGGCCCTGGCCGCGCCGAGCCACGGTGCCGGATACCGGCACCACGTTCAGGTCCGGGGCGAAGCGCGCGGCCTCGGCCGCCCAGTTCGCCACCACGCTGGTCGGCGCGACGATCAGGAACGGAGCGGCCGCCGGGTCACGCTGCCTGGCGTGGCTGATCAGGGCGAGGGACTGCAGTGTCTTGCCAAGCCCCATGTCGTCGGCGAGGATTCCGCCCAGCCGGTGCTCCCACAGAAACGCTAGCCAGCCGAACCCGTCCTGCTGGTACGGACGCAGCCGGGCCCGCAGCCCGGCCGGAGGCTCAGCTCGGCCGATAGCGCCGACCGACAGCAGGCCCTGGACCTGCTCCCGCCACGCCGCCGCCTGGTGTCCGATCACTCCCAGCGCGGCCAGCTCATCCCAGAACCCGGCCTGGTACCGGCTGATCCGCAGCGGGCCGGCCGACGAATCCCGCAGTGCGCGGGCCTCCTCGATCAGCCGGGCGAGCGCACGCAACTCCGGCTTGTCGAGGCAGAAGTAGGCCCCGTCCGGCAGCAGGAGGTACGGCTCGCCGCGGCTGAGGGCCAGGAACACGTCGAGGAACGGAACCGGGCGTCCCTCCACAGTGATCGTCACGCCGAGATCGAACCAGTCGGTGTCGCCGGCCACCTCGTCGGTGGACACCGCGATCCGCAGCGTTTCCCCGGCCTCCCGGTAGTCCGCGGGCTCGCCGCTGACCTCGACGATCAGCCCGGGGTGACCGGCCAGCAGCGGCAGCAGCTCGGTGCTGAACCGCATCGTGTCGATGCCGGTCAGGCGGGTGCGCGGGGCGAGCGTAGGCACCGCCGCGCCGGACATGCCGGCAGCCTGGCCGAGCAGGCCGTAGCGGTCCGGCGGCAAGTCAAGGCCGGCCAGCAGAGCCCGCTCGGCGGCCAGGTCCCGGTAGCCGTCGTCCGGTCCGCCCGCCTCCAGCGGGGCACGCAGCGCCGAGTCCCCGACCTGGTAGGCCCATTCCCAGCTCAGCTCGAGTTCGTGACCGTTTCCGTAGCGGGCCTCCAGGACCAGGTCCGGCCCGCAGATCGCGGGAGGGGTGAATGACCCGTCCGAGGAGATCAGGGCCGCGGCCTGCCGCAGCCGCGGGTAGTACCAGTCCCGGAACCGGGGCTCCGCGGCGGCGGGCACCGCCAGCGACTCGCCGCCCAGCGCCATCCGCTGCAGCGGCGGCGGCACTGCCCGGGCCAGCCTGGCCAGCCGGAACCGCCAGCTCCGGGGTTCGCCGCCCGCCGCCTGGGCGTGATCGACGCACACCGCGCCGTGCCCCTCGGCCCCGATGAACGCGACCGGCACGGACGGGTCCCCGTCATCGGCGCGGATCACCGGGACGATCTGCAGCCCGCCGGCCTCGCCGCGGGTCACGTCCAGGCAGAACTCGGCCTCCTCGTACCCGGCCAGCCCGCCGCGATTGCCCGGGTACACCAGCTGAAGGCCCGCCGCTGCGGCCTCGTCAAGCAGCGGCCAGAGCTGGCATGAGCCGATCGAGGAGAACTCGATCGACCGGTCGTCGCCGTAGTGGTAGCCGTAGTACCCGCCGCGACCTCCGGACGCCTGGTAGAGCACGTACAGTTCCCGCATCAGCCGCACCTGCTGCTCGCTGTAGTCGCCGGACCAGCCCAGCGCGTCCAGCCTGCCCCAGTTCAGGTCGCCGGCGACCCAGCCGCCGTTCTTACCCGGCCGGACCAGCCGCGCGATCAGCCTCAGCGGTACCTGCGCCGCCGCCCGGCCGCCCCAGCGAGGCTGGCCCGCACCACCGGTCAGCGCGAGCTCGATCGCCAGCGGCGTCGTGCCGCAGCGGGCGGCTCCGCCGTGGTCAAGCAGCGAGTCCAGGGACTGACTCCAGGCCGGCTGCGGGCTCTCCGGCCGGGCCGGTCCCGGTGACCCAGGCTCCAGGACCGAAAGGACCAGCGCGACGACATGCTTGCAGTTGAACTCGAGCGGGCAGCTGCACTCGCCCGTCTCGAACTCGGCGGGCTGTCCGCCGGCCAGCGAGAAGAACGCGGCCGTCTGGTAGACGTTGCCGCCTTGGCCGCGGACCATCCCGCGGAGCACCGTGTCCTCTGGATCCCACGTGACGTGCAGCACCGCCTGCTGCCGCGCGTACTCGGCGCCCCGGACGTAACTGCCTCCGCCGATGGCTCGTCGCAGCGTGGAAAGGTCCAGCTCGAGCGTGATGACGTGCCGCATGGCGAGGACGATATCGGCCGGCCCCGTCATTTCAGGCCTGACATGCCAGACAGGGGTGCACGACAGTTATGTAGGGGCCAACGTGGTTGGCCTGGTAGCGGCCTTGGCCTGGTTGCGCGTACAGCAACCAGATCGGAAACATGCGGTGCCGCACCGGAGTGTCACCGGAG
>Ga0070699_100000759_pt1 | contig 29797 bp, 30 predicted proteins | sample KBSK1503metaG_FD_65473 | JGI IMG/M metagenome (GOLD analysis project Ga0070699, IMG submission 65473) | Corn, switchgrass and miscanthus rhizosphere microbial communities from Kellogg Biological Station, Michigan, USA - KBS K1-50-3 metaG | ecosystem: Host-associated > Plants > Roots >...
ACGATCGGCGCGCAGCCGGCCGCCTGGACCGCGACCAGCCGCGGCAGGTCGCCCGACACCCAGCCGAGCGCGAGCAACTCGCGCAGGGCCTTGTAGATGCCGATGATGCCCACGCCCCCGCCGGTCGGGTACACGATCACGCCGGGCAGCCGCCAGCCGAGCTGCTCGGCGATCTCCATGCCCATGGTCTTCTTGCCCTCGATCCTGTACGGCTCGCGCAGCGTCGAGGTGTCCTGATAGCCAGGACGCCGGGCCACGGCGTCCGCGACAAGCTTCCCGGCGTCCCCGATATGCCCGTCGACCAGGTACAGCTCGGCCCCGGCCGCCACGCACTCGGCCCGGGTGATCGCCGGCGCGGCCGCGGGCATCACGATCAGGCTGCGCATCCCCGCCCGGGCCGCGTACGCCGACCAGGCCGCACCGGCGTTGCCGTTGGTCGGCATGGCGATCGAACCGACCCCGAGCTCGGCGGCCCGGGAGACGCCCACCGCGGCGCCGCGTGCCTTGAACGTGCCGGTCGGGATCAGGCCCTCGTCCTTCATCAGCAGGTTCGGCACGCCGAGCGCCCGGCCAAGACGCGGCAGGGCGATCAGCGGCGTCATCCCCTCGCCGAGGCTCACCACCCGGCTGGCCGCGCGCACCGGCAGCAGCTCGTGGTAGCGCCACAGGTCCGGCGGCCGGCCCGCGATGTCCCGCGGCGACACCCCGACCTGGGCCAGGTCGTACCGGGCCAGCAGGGGCGATCCGCAGGAGCAGGTGCCGTGCACCTGGTCGGCGTCGTGACGGGCGCCGCAGCGCGGGCATTCCAGGTGAGACAGGGCGGAGTACGGCACCCCGGCAGCCTATGCGGCCACGGTCCGCGTCACTCCCGGCTGGCGAAGGCGAGCAACTCGTCTGGGGACCAGGTCAATTGGCCCGAACGGAGCTGGCTTACCGTCTCGGTCACCCACCGGGCCTCGGCGGCGAGCACGGCCCGCTGGTATTCGCTCTCCAGCATCGCGATCCTGGGCAGCCCGCGGCCGGCTTCGGCGGTCGTGCTCGCGTCGAGCGCGGCCAGCACCCCGGCCAGCCTCTGGGCGCGCCGCTCCAGCCGCCCAGGACCTGCGCCAGGCCCGCAAGAACGGCAGCTACCCGACCGTGGACGACCCCACGCGGGCGGCTCGGTAGCAGCGGCGCGCCGGGCCCGCGGTGACTCCCTGACCGCCGCGGGTCCGGCCCGTCCCTTAGTCTCGGAGCATGCTCGGAACCGTGACCCGCCCGGCGCCACACTGGACCGGGCCGTGCCCGAGGCCGTGCTCCGCGACGGGATAAAGGCCGAGGTCCCGGCCACGCTGATCGAGATCGGCGCGGCCACCCCGCCGGGCACCTTCGTCGACTTCGCGCCGCTGCACCTGATCACCACCGCGACGCTGGACCGCATCGCCGAGCTCAACCCGTACCGGCGCGCCCGCCTGGAGCGCTACCGGCCCAACGTCGTCATCCGCACCGACGCCGGCGGCTTCACCGAGAATGACTGGCTCGGCCGGGACCTGCGCGTCGGCGACGACCTCGTGCTGCGGGTGATCGCCAGGACCCCCCGGTGCGCCATCCCCACCCTGGCCCACGGCGACCTGCCCCGCGACACCGAGGCCCTCCGGATCGTGGCCCGGCACAACCGGGTCAGCCCGATGCCCGACCTCGATCCCGAGCCGTGCGCCGGGGTCTATGCCCAGGTGCTGAACCCCGGCAGGATCCGGGCCGGCGACCAGGTCCGCCCCGTCCTTTGAAGCTGGGCCCCGTGACGCCCGGCGCTAGCTGCGCAGCTCGGCCCAGACCACCTTGCCGGGCCAGCCGGGGACGGTCTGCCAGTTCCAGCGGTCGCAATGCGCCGCGACGAGCATCAGGCCGCGCCCGCTCTCGTCGTCGGGCCCGGGGTGCGCGGCGGCCGGCGCGCCGGGGATGACGTCCCAGACCTCGACCATCAGCCTGAAGTGGTCGCTGGCCATCCGCAGGACCACCACCGGCATCCCGGCCACGTCGTACCGCGGGCGGCCGTCCGGGGCCGTCGAGGCGCAGACGGCGTTGGTGACCAGTTCGCTGACGATGAGCTCGGCCGCATCGGCCAGGTCGCCCAGGCCCCATTCGGTCAGCACGGCGCGGGCGTGCATCCGGGCGCACGGGGTAGCACCGGGCAGGGCCCCCAGCGGCAGTGACGTCGACAACGGCCAGGAAGCCGACATACCGGGCGGGTCCGTGACGGGATCCGCCCAGGTCACGACACTGCCCTCGCCCATGGTCCGGGGTGCCCCCCTTTCATCTTCCAGTGTGCCTGCTCACAGTCTTGCCTGGTGAGAGAATCGCGGGTTACGTCGCTCTTACGATTGCCACAATGGTGATATCCAGGCAAAACGACACGCCGATGAGTGCAGAAATACCCTCCTCGGCGCGGCATCAACTGCGGAAGCGGCGGTGCAGTTCGCGGACCTGCTCGTCCAGTTCCGGCACCGGGCCCTGCACTGTCAGGCCCGGAGCCACGTCGCGGACCGCCAGCGCGCGCACCGGGGACGACGACGGCACGCCCAGCTCGGCCAGCCACGCCGTCAGCTGCTCCGACGAGCTCACGTAAACTATGCGGCCGAGCCCGACCCAGGCGTGCGCGGCCGCGCACATCGGGCAGTGCTCCCCCGAGGTGAAGACGGTGGCGCCGGCCCGGTCGGCCGCGGTCATGTTGGCGGCGGCCCAGCGGGCCAGCTCGAACTCCGGGTGCCTGGTCGCGTCACCCATGGTGTTCTCGCGGTTGCGGTCCTCGGCCAGGACCCGGCCGTCGGCCGCGACGAGCACCGAGCCGAACGGGTGATCCCCGGCGTCCACGGCCTCGGCCGCCAGCTGCACGCAGCGGCGCAGGTGCGGCAGGTCTTCCGGGGCGATGCCGCCAGGGTTGCGGCCGGCGGGCGATGGATGAGTCACCTCAGCTCCGTTCGGTATCGATGTCGTGTGATCGTGCGCGCTCGGCTACGGTCGCCAGCGTCCGCCACGCTCTCTCCGGCCGGGACGTCTCCCGATGGTCGCCGTTGAACGGGTCCAGCACCACGGTGTCCGCGCCGAGCGAGCGCAGCTGGCCGAGGTCCGCGGTGATCTGGTCGATGGTCCCGTGGCCGGCCAGCCGGTCCCCGTCGGTGACCGGCGCCTCGGTCAGCCGCAGCGCGATCCGCGGCATCAGCGCGGGCGCCGGCCTGCCGTGGTCCGCGGCGCAGGCCGCCAGCCGCCCGGCCGCTTCGGCCATCCAGCCGGGGGTGAACCGCAGCGGGTGCCAGGCGTCGCCCAGCCGTACGGCCCGGCGCAGCGCGGCGTCGCTGTTGCCGCCGATCCAGAGCGGGATGTGCCCGCTCCGGTAGTCCGCGTCGTCCTGCCACGCGGCCCGGATCGCGCGCAGATGCTCGTCGGTCAGCCTGCCACGGTCGCGGAACGGGACGCCGAGCGCGCCGAACTCCTCCCGGGCCCAGCCGACGCCCACGCCGAGGACCAGCCGGCCGCCGCTGAGGTCGTTGAGGTTGGCGGCCATCCTGGCGATCAGCAGCGGGTGCCGGTAGGGCACGATGAGCACGGTGGTGCCGAGCCGGATTCCGCGGGTGAGGCCGGCCAGCCAGGACAGCGTGGTGAACGGCTCGTAGAACGGCGCCGGGTACTGCTCCGCGACGTCCGGCGTCACCGCGATGTGATCCGAGACCATCAGCAGGTCGAAGCCGAGGCCCTCCACCGTAAGCGCCCACCGCCGCAGCACGTCCGGATTCGTGCCCGGGCCGAAGTTCGGGACGTTGACGCCAAGCCGCACCGGTTCAACCTATCGATTAACCACGTGGCTGCCCTGACCGGGGCCGGTAAACTGGATTCGTGAACGGTTACGGACAGCAGGTGATGATGCCCCGCGCGCGGGGCCGCTGACGCGTCCGGACGTTCCTTCCGAGGCCCTGCGACGGGGCCTCGATGTGTGTATGCGCGCTCGGAGCCCCACTTAGGAGGCTGCGATGACCGCGACCTACATCACCACGACCATCCCGTACGTGAACGCGCGAGCCCGCCCGGCCGCCCCGGATTAACCACGACGATGTGACATCGTCGTCGTTGCGCGGGGCAGTGCGCTGTGGCCGGTGAGGCCAGTGCGACTAACGGGACCGCACAGTACCCGGTCGCGGCCAGGTCTCAGGCCGGCCGCCGCGCCGCGGGTGAAGGACCGGGCCAACGTGACTTGCCATGACACTAGCCGGCCAGCTCGCGCTCCAGCGGGGTACGGAAGCGCGGGGTAATCCGGGTCTTCGCGTTCTTCGGGTCTGTCTCGATCCACTCGCGCAGGCGCTGCGCCTCGGCGGCGATGGCCGCCGAGGCCTCCGTCCCGATGTCCTCCAGCAGCCGGACCGCGATCTCGCCGTCCTTGCGGTGCGCCCAGCCGCCGACGATCCGGCCGTCCCACCAGGCCGTCGGGCCGATGTTCCCGGACCGGTCGAACAGCGCGGGGGCGTGCTCGCCGACGTACCAGGCCCGGTCGCGCCAGCCCATCGCGGCGGGGTCCAGGGCGGGCAGCAGGGCCGCCCAGGGTTCGGCGGGCGGGGGCGAGTCCTCGTCGGCGGCCAGCATGACACCCGGGGTCCCGTCGAGATCGACCTCGGCTATCTCCAGCTGGCCCAGCGCCTGCCCGACCTGCCCGGCCGTCCAGCCGGTCCACCACTGCAGGTCGGCGCGCGAGGCGGGGCCGAACCCGTGCAGCCAGCGGCGGGCCAGCTCGGCCCGGGCGGCGGCGGCCGTCGGCCGCGGCTGGTCCGGCGCGGCGGACCAGGTGAACTGGCTGGAGGTCCAGCCGCCGCGCGGGCGGCCGCGCACGATGAGGCCTTCGGCCGACAGCAGGGTGAGCAGCCTGGTGGTGACGTTCACCGGGCCGCCGTAGCTCTTGTCCGCGGCGTAGACGATCTGGGCGCGCAGCCGCGGCTCGTCCTGGGCGAGTTCGCCGCCGGTGGCGCTGTCGCGGGCGGCCAGCGCCTGTACCGTGGCCTCGCCCACCTCCTTGAGCCAGTTCGCCCCGTCCGCGGCGATGCCGGATTCCTCCACCCGCCGGGCCAGGTCCCGCCGCATCCGCTCGGCGATCTGGTCGGTGCAGGCGGCCTGGACGACCGGCACCAGGCCGGACGGCACCACGAACACCGTCCGGCGCATCCCGAGCATCCGCACCAGCGTGCGCTCGGTGTACAGCGCGTGCTCGATGTCCGCCTGGCCGGCCCCGGTGCGGGCCCAGGCGGACAGGTAGACCGACGCCGGGTCGGTGCCGTGCAGCCCGATGATGTCAGCTACTGTGCTGACCACTGGGCCGGGCACCGTGGTGGTCCTGGGCGTGAGGTGGTGCCGGGCCGCCAGCCGGGCCCGCCGCTCGGCCACGCCGACCGGCCGGATTCCGCTTCCCATGGCCACGACCCTACTCAACGGGCCAGCGCGGTACGGTCGGACGATGATCACCTTCCGCCATCCTGGCACCGTGCTGACCGACCGGTTCTTCGCCGTGCCGCTCGACCACCAGCGGCCGGACGGCGAGCAGATCGAGGTGTTCGGCCGGGAGGTCGTCGCCGCCGACAAGGCCGACGCCGACCTGCCCTGGCTGCTGTTCCTGCAGGGTGGCCCGGGATTGGCGGCGCAGCGGCCCGAGGGCAGGGACTCCTGGCTGAACCGGGCGCTGGAGGACTACCGGGTCCTGCTGCTCGACCAGCGCGGCACCGGCCGGTCCTGCCCGGCGAACCGGAAGACGCTGGCCCGGCTCGGCTCTCCGCAGGCCCAGGCCGACTACCTGACCCGCTTCCGCGCCGACAGCATCGTGCTCGACGCCGAGCTGATCAGGCGCGAGCTGACCGGCGAGCCGTGGAGCGTGCTCGGACAGAGCTTCGGCGGCATGTGCACGGTCACCTACCTGTCGTTCGCCCCGCACGGCATCAAGGAGGCGTTCATCACCGGCGGGCTGCCCGGGCTCACCGCGACCGCCGACGACGTCTACCGGCACACCTACCGCACCGTGGCGGCCAAGAACGCCGCGCACTACGAGCGGTACCCGCGGGACGCGGACGTCGCCCGGCAGGTGGCCGACTACCTGGACGGGCACGAGGTCCGGCTGCCGGACGGCGCACCGCTGACGGTGCGGGCCTTCCAGTCGGCCGGGGCCATGCTCGGCCAGGCCGACGGCAGCCACGCGCTGCACTACCTGCTGGAGGACCCGTTCGCCGGCGACGAGCTTTCCGACGCGTTCCGGTACGCGATGATGGACGAGCTCAGCTTCGCCACCGGTCCGCTGTACGCACTGCTGCACGAGGCGTGCTACGCCCAGGGGCGCGCGACCCGGTGGGCGGCGCAGCGGGTCAGGGCGGAGTTCGCCGAGTTCGACCCGGGGGCCAGAGGGCCGGACCCGCTGTACTTCACCGGGGAGATGATCTATCCCTGGATGATCGACGCCGATCCGGTGCTGCGCCCGCTGCGGCAGGCCGCCGATATCCTGGCCGAACGGGATGACTGGCCGCCCTTGTACGACCCGGCGCGGCTGGCCGTGAACGAGGTGCCGGTGGCTGCCGCGGTCTACTACAACGACATGTACGTGCACCGCGAGCTCTCGATGCCGACCGCACGGGCCATCCGCGGCCTGCAGGCCTGGGTGACCAGCGAGTACGAGCACGACGGCCTGCGGGTCAGCAACGGGGCCGTGCTGGACCGCCTGATCGGCATGGTCCGCGGCAACATCTAAACGATTTCTGTCGTCGCCGTCCCGGTCCCGCCGGGCCGCTTAGGGTGGAACCGTGCGTGGTATGTCCCGCGTTCTCACCCGGCGGCGGCTCGTCCTGGCGATCGCGGCCGTGGTGGCCGCGGTGGCGGGGGCCGGCGGCACCGCTCTCGCCCTCACCACGTCCGCCCCGTCGCACGCCGTGTCGATGTCCCGCGGCGACCTGACCCGTGCTGCGCTCAAGGTGACCGCGGGGACGCCGTTCCTCGACGTCAGCATGGGCAGCCTCGGTGGCACCCTGCTGCGCGTCTCGACGCCGGACGGCGCCCCGGTCCGGCCGGTGCTGTCCGGCTCCGAGCTGATCGTGCTCTCGCTGGCCGGCACCAGTGCGGCCCCCGGGGCCCCGCAGAGCCAGCCGGGGTACGTGGTGAAGGTGGTGCTCAACTCGGCCGTCACGTGGAGCCTGGACCTGGCGGGCGGCACCCAGCGCACCCAGGCCGACCTGCGTGGCGGCAAGGTGGCCGGGGTCGCGGTGATGGCGGGCACCGCCGTGCTCGACGTGAGCCTGCCCCGGCCGTCGGGGACGCTGCCCTTCCTGCTGGCCGGCGGGGTGAGCCAGTTCCGGCTCAGCCTGCCCGGCGGGGTGCCGGTCCAGGTGACGGTGGGCGGCGGCGCGTCCTTCGTGTCGGTCGACGACCAGAACCTGACCGGGATCGCGGGCGGGACGGTGCTGACGCCGCCCGGCTGGGCCGCCGCCGCGTCCCGCTTCGACGTCGACGCGACCTCCGGATTCTCGCGGCTGACGGTGAGCCGCTGGTCCGCCGCCGGCTCCTAGCCCCGGCTCCCGCCGGGCCGGGGTCGGGGTGCTTGGATAGGACAGGAACCTGACGAATCCATCCGGCGACGACGCCAGCGGAGGTAGTGCGTGGATATCGGAATCGGCCTGCCCAACACGGTGCCTGGGACCGAGGGCAGGAGGCTCGTCGATTGGGCCAAGAACGCTGAGGAGGCCGACTTCAGCACCCTGGGAACCATCGGCCGCCTGGTCTACCCGAACTACGAGGAACTGATCGCCCTGTCCGCCGCCGCCGCGGTTACCAGCCGGATCCGGCTGACCACCAGCGTGCTCCTGGCCCCGCTGTACGCCAACACCGCGCTGTTCGCCAAGCAGGCCGCCTCGCTCGACCGGCTCTCCGGGGGGCGCCTGGTGCTCGGCCTCGGGCTGGGCGGCCGCGACGACGACTTCACCGCCAGCGCGCTGCCGACCACCGGCAAGGGGCGGCGCTTCGACCAGCAGCTTACCGAGATGAAGCGGATCTGGGCCGGCGAGCGCTACGGCTACGCCGGCGCGATCGGGCCCGAGCCGGTGCGGCGCGGCGGCCCCGAGCTCATCCTCGGGGGCGCTGCCGAGGCCAGCTTCCGCCGGGTCGCCCTGCTCGGCGACGGATGGATCATGGGCGGCGGCACGCCGGACATGTTTGCGGAGGCCGCGGCCGGGGTCGACAAGGCCTGGGCGGAGGCGGGCCGGCCCGGCAAGCCGCGCAAGCTCTCGCTCGCCTACTTCGCCCTCGGGTCCGACGCCCGCAACCAGGCGGACAACTACCTGCTGCACTACTACAACTGGCTCGGCGACGTGGCCAGGCAGATCGCGGCCGGCGCCGCCGTCAGCACCGAGATGGTCAAGGGCTATGCCGCCGCGTTCGCGTCGGCCGGCTGCGACGAGCTCATCTTCGTCCCGACCACCGCAGCGCCCGACCAGATCGGCCTGCTCGCCAGCGCGGTGCTCTAGCGAGCCGGCCGATAGCGCGCCAGGCTAGAGCGAGCCGCGGACGGCGGCCAGGTAGCCGAGGATCGCGTCGCGGTTGCGGCTGAGGCAGTCGATGCGCTGCCCGAGCCGTTCGGCCTCGCGTTCGGCGGGGCGCCGACGCTGCTGCAGACGGCGCTGTGGGGCGCGGCGTTCGGCGGGGCGCCGACGCTGCTGCAGACGGCGCTGGTCGACGCCTCGGGCCCGGCCAGCGCGGACGTAGCGACCGTGCTGCAGACCACGGTGTACAACGTCGGCATCGCCGCCGGGTCGCTGGCCGGCGGCCTGGTCCTGGGCGGCGCCGGGGCCGGCGCCCTCCCCTGGGTCACGCTGGCGTTCATGGCCGCCGCGCTGGGCACGGCCGCGACCGCGCGGCGCCATGCCTTTCCCCGCGAAAGGCGGACGGAATGGGGAATACCGGTCGGCGCGGCGCTGTTGCCGCGGGCGTGACGGGACAGCCGCAAGAAGACGTGCAGTTCTGGTTCGATCCGCTGTGCCCCTGGGCCTGGATCACTTCCCGCTGGATGCTGGAGGTGGAGAAGGTACGGCCGGTGCGCACCGACTGGCGGATCATGTCGCTGGCCTACCTGAACCTCGTCCAGCACGAGGGCAAGGGCCTGAGCGAGGAATACCTGGAACGGATGAGCAAGGCGTGGGGGCCGATCCGGGTCGTCGCGGCCGCTGCCCAGGAGCGCGGCCCGGGCATCCTCGAGCCCATCTACACCGCCATCGGGACCCGGTATCACGTGCAGGGGCGCCGCGAGGACCCGCAGGCGATTCCCGAGGCCCTGGCCGAGGTAGGACTGCCCGTATCGATGGCCAGCGCGGCGGACAGCACCGAACTCGACCAGCTCATCAGGGACTCGCACAACGAGGCGTTCGACGACGTCGGCCTGGACGTCGGCACCCCGGTCATCCGCATCCGCGGCCACGCCATCTTCGGTCCCGTCGTCACGCCCGCGCCTCGCGGCGAGGCGGCCGGCCGGCTGTGGGACGGAGTCACGCTGGTGACCGAGACGGACGGCTTCTTCGAGCTCAAGCGCAGCCGGGACCGCAAGCCGTCGTTCGACTGAGCTGTTCCGGCCGAGCTGTTCTGGTAGAGGCGCTCGCCGATCTGCGGCTTGGACAGGCCAGCACACGCCGCCTGATGCCGGCTTGCGGTCGCCCGGGCACGCGCCACGGCCCGTTCGGTGCACAAGAGATCTTTTCTTGTGTTACTTCTTGGCTCACGCATGTTGGCCAGGACTCGAGGTGGTGTGATGTCGGACCGTCCGTTTGAGCTCGCCTGGACACCCGAGGGCATGGTGGCGCGGGTCCGGCTGCGGGGCAATTCGGTGCTCTCGTCGCCGATGCTGAACCGCGGCACCGCGTTCACGCTGGCCGAACGGGAGGCGCTCGGACTCACCGGGCTGCTGCCCGGCGGCGTGTCGACGATCGAGGGGCAGCTGCGGCGGGTCTACGCGCAGTACCTGCGCCAGCCCGATGACCTGGCCAAGAGCCTGCATCTCGGCCAGGTGCGGAACCGCAACGAGGTGTTGTTCTACCGGCTGCTGACCGAGCACATCCACGAGATGCTGCCAATCGTGTACACCCCCACGGTGGGGACCGTGATCGAACGATACAGCCTGGAGTTCGGCCGTCCGCGCGGGGTGTACCTGTCGGTGGATCATCCTGATCAGGTGGAGACGGCCTTCCGCAACTACGGGCTGGGGGCCGACGAGGTGGACCTGATCGTCGCCACCGACTCCGAGGGCATCCTGGGTATCGGCGACTGGGGGGTGGGCGGCATCGCGATCGCGGACGGGAAACTGGCCGTCTACACTGCGGCGGCCGGGCTGCATCCCCGCCGGGTCATCCCGGTCGTGCTGGACACCGGGACCGACAACCCTGACCTGCTGGCCGAGGACATGTACCTGGGCAGCCGGCACCCGCGGGTCCGGGGTGAACGGTATGACCAGCTGATCGAGGCCTACGTCAGCACCGCCACCCGGCTTTTCCCGAACGCGATGCTGCACTGGGAGGATTTCGGCGCCGCCAACGCCCGCCGCATCCTGCTGAAGTACGCCGACACCTGCTGCACCTTCAACGACGACATCCAGGGCACCGCCGCCGTGGTGCTGGCCGCCGCGCTGGGCGCGACCCGGGCCGCCGGCACGGCGATGCGCGACCAGACGATCGTGATCCATGGCGCCGGCACCGCCGGGATCGGGATCGCGGACGCATTGCGCCAGGTCATGATCGACGACGGGCTCAGCCTCGGCGAGGCCACCGCCCGGTTCTACGCGCTGGGCAGTAAGGGCCTGCTGACCACCGACTACCCCGGGACGCTGCGCGACTTCCAGGTGCCCTACGCCCGGCCGGCCGCCGAGGTCGCCGCCTGGCCGCGCGACGCGGACCGCCGGATTGGCCTGGCCGAGGTGGTGACGCGCAGCCGCGCCACCATGCTGATCGGGACCTCGACCCAGCCCGGGGCGTTCACCGAGCAGATCGTCACCGAGATGGCGTCGCACGCCGAACGGCCGGTCATCATGCCGCTGTCCAACCCGACCTCGCACTCCGAGGCCCAGGCCGCCGACCTGATCGCGTGGACCGGCGGGCGGGCGCTCATCGCGACCGGCAGCCCGTTCGCGCCGGTGACCTACGGCGGGGTCGAGCATCAGGTCGCCCAGGCCAACAATGCGCTCATCTTCCCCGGTCTCGGGCTCGGGGTCACCGTCAGCCGGGCCCGCCGGGTCAGCGACGGCATGCTGGCCGCCGCGGCCCACGCGCTGGCCGGCCTGTCCGCCGCCGCCGCCCCGGGCGCGGCCGTGCTGCCCCCGGTCACCCGCCTGCGCGAGGTGTCGGCCGCGGTCGCCGAGGCCGTCGCCCGCGCGGCCAGGGCTGAGGGGCTGTCCGACACGCGCCTCGACGGCCTGGCCGAACGGGTCCGGGCCGCCATGTGGGACCCGGCCTACCCCGCCGTGGAGGCGGTCTAGCGATGCCGTGGTCCGTGCGCGCGGTGCCGTTGCCCGACGGCGACCCGGCCGGCCGATATGTGGATCGATTGAGCCTGGCCACCGATGTCGCCGGGCTCACAGCAGGGCCTGGCCGGGATAGAGCACGGGGCCGACCCCGGGGACCGCCTGGCTGGCGGCCAGGCGCAGCAGCGCGTCGGCGGCGTGCTGGGCGTTCTCCCCGGTTTTCGACATCCGGGCGGCGATCAGGCCGGCGACCACAGGGGTGCTGAACGACGTCCCGCTCCATAGCGCCATGCCGTTGAATCGCCGGCGTTGCCCGTGATGGGGAGGCTCGCTGCACACGTAGGTCCCGTCGGGGAAGGCGTTGACCAGGTCCTCGCCCGGCGCGTAGACGTCCACCCACCGGCCGTAGTTACTCCAGTGCGCCCGGTCCCGCCAGTTGGCGGCCAGGGCGCCCACGGCGATGATACCCGGGTGGGCGGCGGGCCAGCTCGGGCGTGACGACGCGTCGTTGCCGGCCGGGGCGAGCACGGCCAGGCCCTTGATGCCGCGGATGCGCCGTTCGTACAGCTCGTCGAAGGTGTGCAGGGACTGGTCGCCGTAGGTGGTGGAGGTGAACGTGAACACGAGGATGTCGGGGTCCCGCCCGAGGGCATCGTCCAGGCTGGACAGGAGCCTGGTCTCGTAGTCGGCACCGGCGATGTCGAAGGCCCGCTCGACGTAGACCGACGCCTTCGGCGCCACGCTGCGCAGCACCCCGGCGACGAACGTCCCGTGACCCGCGTAGGGAGCGATGACCGTTTCGCCGTTCCGGACGGTGTACGGATCCTCCAGGGTGCCCTCAACCCCGGCGAGCCAAGGGTGGCGGGCGGGGGCGGTCGCTATCAGCCCGGTGTCCACGATGACGGCGTTCACTCCAGCCCCGTCGCTTCCGGGCCAGGGAACGCGATCACCCAGGCCGGGCGGCGGCACGGGATCCGTGGTCCCGGACGGCACCTCGACGGGCTCGGTGGCGGGGCAGGTTTGCGGGCACACGTAGATCTTGTGCTCGGGCTTGGCCACCCCCGGTCCGACCATCCCGTCCAGGCGGCCGACGAGTTCCGGCACCAGCGTCGGAGTAGCCGGCAGCCTCAGGCGGACGAGTCCCCGGCTGACCGGCTCGCTCTGGATCCCCCGCTCACCCTCTGGGACGTCTCCATAACCAGCAGCGTCAAGGATCTGGGTGAGCGCGCCGGTCACCTCCTCTACGTCCTGGGAGCGGACGAGGATCGCGTGCTCGCGGTAGAGGAAGTCGAAGTCGTCGACGTCGTCCCACTGATCGGGGGCGGGGTGCGCCGCGGCGCCGGGATGACCGTTCAGGATCAGCTGGGCCTGTGCCCTCATGCGGTTGTGTACAGGCATGTCTGCCCCCTCTGCTCAAGTATTGGCCTCGACGGAATGTTGAAGCACTAAATACGATTCATAAGTGCCGGTCATTTCTGAAGCCGCTCCGGTGGCCTGGGAGCCAGACAAGCTGCTGGCCCTGGCGTTGTCGCGGCCGCCGGAGGCCCTCGCTGCGGCGCGTGATATGTTGGCCCGGCATCCGCCGGCCGCGCAGGCCGCCGTCGCGCACCAGGCGGCCGGCGTAGTCTTCAAGGACTTCGGCGACATCAGCCAGGCGATCGAGGAGTTCAGGCAGGCACGCCGGTTTGCCCGCAAGGCCGGGGACCTGAATCGTGAGTCTGATGTCTCCGCCAGCCTGAGCATGGCCCTGGTTCTGGCTGGCCAGCCCCAGCGCGGCCTGGCGGTCCTGGACGATCTGGTCCTGCGCAGCCGTGGCGTCCTCGCCGGCCGGATCCTGATCCGCAGAGTGGGCGCTTATTACGTCCTGGGCCGCAACGCCGAGGCGCTGCGAGACGCCCAGGCTGCCGTCGGCCTGCTGTCCGGCGCGGGCGATCTGGTCTGGGAAGCGCGTGCTATGGTCTGGCGGGCCGCCGTGTACCTCGCCATGGGCGATATCGAGCGGGCCGACCGGGACTACGCGAGGGCCGAGGCGCTGTACGCCGAGTGCGGCCAGCACCAGGAGTACGCATCCGCGCGCCAGGAACGCGGACTGGCCGCGCACGCCCGGGGTGACCTGCCCGCCGCGCTCGCCCACCTCGACCATGCGCAGGGTCTGTTCGACGAGTTGGGGATCTTCTGGGCCGACCTGTTCGTCAACAAGTGCACGGTCCTGCTCGCGGCGGGCCTGGCCCGGGATGCGCTGAGCGAGGTCGACGCGGCGCTGGCCAGGATCGAGCAGGACCATGGCGCCACCATGAGACGCGCCGAACTGCTGTACTCCTCCGCCATCGCCGCCGCCGCGACCAGTGATTTCGGCCTCGCACAGGATCGCAGCACCGAAGCCTTGCGGCTGTTCCGCCGTCAGCAGCGCCCCTGGTGGGCGGCTCGCACCGAACTGGTCCAGTTGCTCTGCCGATCCGCACAGGACGAGGACCGCCCGGCCTCGCTGCTGCAGGCGGCCCGGCGAGTGACCGCGCGGCTGGACGAGCTGGACCCGCCGCGGGCCGTCGAAGCCCACCTGCTCACCGGCCAGATCGCGCTGGCTCGCGGGCAACGCGACGAGGCCGCCCGCCATCTGCGGGCCGCCGCGAATACCAGGCATCGGGGCTCGCTGCGCACGCGCAGCACCGGCTGGCTCGCCCAGGCGACGTGGTGCGAGGCGGAAGAGCGCTGGCGGGGCATGCTGGCCGCCTGCGACCGCGGCCTGGCCCTGCTCGACCTGCACCTGCAGACCCTCGGTGCCACCGAGCTGCGCACGCTGGCCACCGCCAACGGCGCCGCCCTCGCGGACATGGCCCTGCGGCACGCGGTGCGCCGGGGTGACGCCCGGCTGTTCCTGGAATGGAGCGAGCGCTGGCGGGGTACCGTGCTCCGGGTCTCCCCCGTCCGGCCGCCCGCCGACGGCGACCTGGTAGCTGACCTGGCCGCGCTGCGTAACGTCGCCGCCCGCCTGGACAGCGCCCTGGACAGCCGGGCCGCGGCGCCCTCGCTGGTGCGGGAGCGCCGCCGCCTCGAGACCGCAGTCCGCCAGCGGGTCCTGCGCACCCCGGCGGCGGGCGCCGCCCAGGCCGAGTCCTTCCGCGCGGCCGATCTGCTCGGTCACCTCGGCGAGGCCGACCTGCTGGAGCTCACCGACGTCGACGGGCAGCTGCACGCCGTCGTGGTGAGCGGCGGGCGGCTGCGCCTGGTGCACGTCGGCCCGACCCAGGCCGGCGTCCACGCGCTGGCGCACGCGCTGTTCGCGCTGCGGCGCGAGGGGACCGGCCGTGGCACTCACCGGCTCGACCTGGCCGAGATCGGCCGCCGCCTGGAGGTTAACCTGCTCGGCGAGTCGGTCCGGCTGCTGCGAGGCGGGCCACTTGTCGTGGTGCCGACCGGGAAGCTGCACGCGGTCCCCTGGGGGCTGATGCCGTCCCTGCGGGAGCGGGCCACCGCGGTCACGCCGTCGGCGTCCGCGTGGCTGCGCGCCCGGCGCGCCCCTCGCCCGGAGGAAGACCGGGTCGTACTGGTCGGCGGCCCTCGGCTGGTCACCGGCGATGCCGAGGTGCGGCACCTGGTCAAGCGGTACCCGGACGCCACGGTACTGGCCGACGGCGACGCCACCGCCGATCGGGTGATGGCCGCCATGGACGGCGCGTGGCTGGTGCACATGGCGGCGCACGGCAGCTTCCGGGGCGACAGCCCGCTGTTCTCCGCGATCGAGCTGGACGACGGTCCGCTGACCGTCTACGACCTGGAGCGGCTCAAGCAGGCCCCGTACCGCGTCGTGCTGTCCAGTTGCAGCTCCGCGATCGGCGTTGCCGTCGGTGCCGACGAGCTCCTCGGCCTGGTCAGCGCGCTGATCGCGCTCGGCTCCGCGGGCGTGGTGGCCAGCGTGGTCCCGGTCAACGATCCCGCCACCGTCCCCCTCATGACCGCCTTGCACGACCACCTTCGGGCCGGGTCCGACCTGGCCGGGGCGCTGACCCTGGCCCGGCAAGCGGTCAGCGACGACCCCGTCGCCCAGGCGACGGCCTACGCCTTCATCGCGCTGGGCACCTGAGCGGACCGGATTCACAGGCACACCCAGTCGGTGACCAGGTTCCCGTCCGGGGTCTCGCACCGTAGCCGCACCTGCCCGGGCGGCAGGCCAGCGAAGTCGAAGAAGCCGATGTCGTCGGCCTCGATCCGGACGGTGGATCCGTCTGGGGTCTCCACCACGATCTCTCCCGGCCCCGGCGGCACGATCTGGCCGACCACGTGGTCGGCCATCACCTCGAGTTCCAGCGACAGATGCGCCTCGGTGAAGATCAGGACACGCGGCTGCCCGGATCCGGAGCGCAGCCCCCGCACCGGTTCCAGCCAGGAGTCGAAGGTGAGCGCGGCCGGGCCCTCGAAGTGCCAGGCGTAATACCTGCCGGTGATCTCGCGCCAGGCGGGATCGTCCCGGTTCGTTTCTACCAGCGTAGTAAGCGGAAAATCGCCGACGTTCATATCGGCTCCTCGCGTCGCGCGATGCTGACGGGCCGTTCCTGGTCACTACCACTTCTAAATCCGGAGGAGCAGCTGGACACTCCTGATACACCCGTTTCGGAATAGTTCCGCCTGAAATCACCCCGGGCTCGGGCTCATGACCACCTGACGGCGCAGTTGGCCGCGGGAGGCCTCGTGGAAGCCGTGGGTGGACAGCCAGTTCCTGATCCACAGGCCGTCCGGGTGCGAGTCCGGCACGACGTTGTAGATGTAGTTCAGGCCTCGCGCGGCGGCCTCGTCCTCCAGCCGCTCCAGGATGAAGCCGCCCACGCCGCGGCCGCGCCGGCCGGGGGCGACGACGAAGGTGATGCGTGCGTCGCCCCACTCGGTGTCGAGCCAGCCGTACCCGGCGACCTGATCGCCGTCGGTCACCCGCCACCATTCGTCCGCCACGGGCTCGCCAGGCGCGGGTCCGGCCAGGCCCACCGCGGCCAGCTCCGCCGGTCCGAATACCCGCTGCTTGTCCGCGTCCCAGCGGGGCGAGTTCTCCTTGGTCCAGGTCAGCGTCATGACTCTCCTCTCACGTCAGCGAGCCTCCGGCGGCGGCGATCCGGCGCAGCAGGGCGGACGGCCAATCCCGGTCACAGCGGCACCACGGGCGCGGGCGGAGGCCCAGGCTCCGCTTGCATGATCAGCGCGGCCTGGGCGCGCAACTCGACGCGGCGGATCTTGCCGGTGGACGTGGTGGGGTACTCGGTGACGAAGACGATCCTTCGGGGCCGTTTGAAGGACGGCAGGCCGGCCCGGCAGAACGCGATCAGCGCGTCCTCGTCGCCGATCGCACCGGGGCTGAGCAGGACGAAAGCCACCGGTTTCTCCAGCCCGTCGGTGTCGTTCGCGGCCACCACCACGGCCTGCACCACGTCGTCGTGCGCCAGCAGCCGCGACTCCACCTCAGCCGGGGAGACCCAGATACCGCTGGCCTTGAGCATGTCCCCGGTGCGTCCCAGGCAGGAGTAATACCCGTCCGCGTCCACCACGTAGGTGTCCCCGGTGCGCAGCCACTCCCCCTGGAACACCTGGCGCGAGGCGTCGTAGCGCGACCAGTACCCGGTCGCGGCCGACGCGCCCCGGACGAACAGGGTCCCGGGCGTGCCGGGCGGGACCTCCAGCCCGTCCTCGCCGAGCACGCGCAGCTCGTAGCCTGGCACCGCGACTCCGGTCGTGCCCGCCCTGACCTGGCCCGGCCGGTTGGACAGGAAGATGTGCAGCATCTCGGTCATGCCGATGCCGTCGAGGATGTCGATGCCGAAGTGCGAGGTCCACCGCTGGTACAGGGCACCCGGGAGCGCCTCGCCGGCCGACGCGGCCAGCCGCACCCCGGCCAGGGCGTCGGCCGGCAGCCCGGCGCGGAGCATGTTGGAGAGGAAAGTAGGACCGGCGAAGAACAGCGTGGCGGCGTATTTCCCGGCTCGTTCGGCCATGATATCGGGACGTGCCGGGCTCGGCTCGAGTACGGCGGCCGCCCCGGCGGACATCGGGAACAGGACCGAGTTCCCCAGCCCGTAGGCGAAGAAGGCCTTGGCCGCGGACAGGCACCGGTCCTCCGGGGTGATCCCGAGCACCTGGGCGCCGTAGGTCTCGCACACCACCTGGACCGAGCCGTGCCGGTGCATCGCGCCCTTCGGCGTCCCGGTCGTCCCCGACGTGTACAGCCAGAATGCCGGCGAGTCGGCGGTGGTCGGGTAGACCTCGTCCGGGATGTCAGCCGTCAGCCCGGCCAGCGCGGTGGTGGGCAGCCCGGCGACCGGCTCGCTCCCCTCGTCGGTCAGCAGAGCGTCGGTCACCACCGCCATGACCTCGGTCACGCCGGGGAAGCCCAGCGCGCCGGCCACCGCGTCCCGGTACGCCGAGCTGACCGCGACGACCCGGGCACGGGAGTCGGCCAGGATCTCGGCGATGCCGTCGGCGCGGAGCATGGTCGAGATCGGCACCGGCACCGCGCCGATCCGCATGGCCGCCAGGTACACGGTCACGAACTCGGGCGAGTCGGCCATGACCATGACCACGCGCTGCTCGGCCTGCAGCCCGAGGCCGCGCAGCCCGCGGGCGGCGCGCGTGACGCGCACGGCGAGTTCGGCGTAGCTGACGTCGCCGGCCGGCCCGGTCAGCGCGAGCCGGTCCCCGCGTCCCGCCCTGATGTGCCGGTCGAGCAGGTAGTCGCAGGCGTTGAACAGAGCAGGCCCGGGTGTCACTGCGGCCTCCGGCTCAGGCGAGGTGCACGTAGTCGTAGTCGAACGGCTGGCCGTTGATGCCGTTGCGCGGCGGTGCGATCCATGCGGCAATCTTGCCCCGCTGGTGCACCGGCTGCATCAGCGACCGTACGTAGGTCTTGTCCACCTCCGTGGGCAGCCACTCGCCCTGGCGGCGCTCCCACTCCCCGGCCGGGATCTTCTCGCCGTCCGGGGTGGCCTCGATCCCGGCGAACGCGCCGACCTTGCGGTTGAAGGCGACGTGCGGCAGCTTCAGCCGCTGCTTCACGCCTGCCTCCTCCAGGATGCGGTTCCACCGCTTGACACCGCCCTGGCAGTCCGAGATGTACTCGCGCCGCAGGTCGGTGTTGAGGCCGACCAGCGCCGAGACCTCGGTCTGCCCGATGCTCTGCTCGCCATTAGCGTCCTCGGACAGCGCGTCCACCATGATCGCGTCGCTGGTGAGCTTGTGGTCGTCCTTGCGCCGGTCCTCCATCCAGCGGCCCTTGAGCCCGGCGGTGTAGTAGTTCGCCACGTTGGTCGATGTCTCGCCGCCGAACAGGTCAAGCGACACCGAGTAGTGGAAGTTCAGGTATTTCTGGATGACCGGCAGCGGGATCGCGCCCAGGCCGGCCACGTCGTCGGTGTCGCGGGAGCGCATCACCTCGACGGTGCGCTGCACCACCCGGTCCACCCCCGTGGTGCCCACCATCATGTGGTGCGCCTCTTCCTTGAGCATGAACTCGCAGGTACGGCTCAGCGCGTCGAAGGCACTCTCCTTCAGCGTGCCGAGCTGGTACTTGCCGTCCCGGTCGGTGAAGTAGGTGAACATGAAGAACGACAGCCAGTCCGGGGTCTCCTCGTTGAACGCGCCCAGGATGCGCGGCGCGTCGAGGCTGCCCGAATTGCGGTGCAGCAGCTCCTCGGCCTCCTCCCGGCCCTCGCGGCCGAAGTGGGCGTGCAGCAGGTACACCATCGCCCACAGGTGCCGCCCTTCCTCGACGTTCACCTGGAACAGGTTGCGCAGGTCGTACAGGCTCGGCGCGGTGGCGCCCAGGTTGCGCTGCTGCTCCACCGAGGCGGGCTCGGTGTCGCCCTGGATCACGATCAGCCGCTGCAGCTCGGCCCGGTACTCCCCCGGGACCTTGTCCCACACCGGCTCGCCCTTGTGCTCGCCGAACCCGATGCGGCGGCCCGGGTCCCGTTCGGCCAGGAAGATCCCCCAGCGGTACTCGGGCATGGCCACGTGGCCGAACTGCGCCCAGCCGTCCCGGCCGACGTTGACCGCGGTGCGCAGGTAGACGTCCTGGGTCGGCAGCGTCGGCCCCATCGTCTGCCACCAGTTCAGGAAGTTCGGCTGCCAGGACTCCAGCGCGCGCTGCAGCCGCCGGTCCTCGTGCAGGCTGACGTTGTTCGGGATCTTCTCGCTGTAGTCGGCGGTCGAGGGCATGGGTTCAGACTCGCTTCCGGTCGAAGACGGCCCGCTGTCCGGTGCCGAACCGGCGCAGCGCGCCGTCCGGGCCCGACGCGTTGGGCCGGTTGAATATCCAGTTCTGCCAGGCGGTCAGGCGGCCGAAGATCTTGGTCTCCATCGTCTCCGGGCCGGCGAACCGGTAGTTGGCCTCGAGCCCGGTGAGCGCGTCGGGGCTGAAGCTGGACCGCTCCTCGGTCGCGATCCTGATTTCCTCGTCCCAGTCGATGTCGTCCGGGGCGAACGTGACCAGGCCCAGGTCGGCCGCGTCCTCAGCCTCCAGCGCCTCGTTCTTCCGCTTCGCCGCGGCTTCGTAGCCGGCCTCGTCGCCCCAGAAGCGGGTCTGCAGCCGGGTCAGCCCGTTGCTCATCGTGAGCGGGCCGAGGTTGATGTCACCGAGCGTGATTGTCGCGGGCTCGGCGTCCGGGTCTCCCGTGTTTGAATCGACTGCCTCGAACACCCCGGCCAGCTGGAACGACCGGTCGGCGGCCAGCGCCAGCTCGAGCAGCGAGCCGGCAAAGCAGCTGCCCGGCTCGATCGCCGCGATCAGGCTGCGGCTGGTCACGTCGAGCCGCCGCAGCGTGCGCTTGAGGTAGTGCAGCACCTCGTTGGCGAACCAGTCTCCCTTGCCGGACATGAGCAGCTCGTCATGGGCGAGCACCAGGGCCGGGTCGCCCACGGTGCGGAAGACCCAGGTGCCGAGCTCGGGCTCGTTGGTGCGCAGGTCCAGGATCAGGTCGTCGAGCTCGCGGGTCACCGCGAGCGGCCAGAAGTCCGCGCCCTGCGCCGTCGCCGCGGCGATGTCCGCGGGCGGGTCGTCTTGCGGGCCTTTTACCGATATGTCGACCCGGCCCGCGTCGCGGTCCAGGTGCGCCTCGACATGGTCGTACCTGATGGAGTCGTCGTCTCTGGTCCTGGCAAGCGGGGTCAGCGCGACCCCGGCCGCGTCCTGCGGGCGGCTGGAACGGCTGGCCAGCTCAGCGGCCCGCTCGGCGACGGTCTCGTCCCACCGGGGCCGCGGCACCGCCTCGTCCACCAGGCGCCACTGGACCGCCTTCTTGCCGCCGACGCCCTCGGCCTTGGTGGAGAAGTAATCGGCCAGGTCCCGCCGCACGTGCCGCTTGTCCGACACCCGGGTCAGCCCGCCGGTGCCCGGCAGCACCCCGAGCAGCGGCAACTCGGGCAGCGACACCGCCGAAGACCGGTCGTCGACCAGCATGATGTGCTCGCAGGCCAGCGCCAGCTCGTACCCGCCGCCGGAGGCGGTGCCGTTCACCGCGGCCAGGTAGGTCTGGCCGGAGTGGGCGGTGGCATCCTCGATGCCGTTCCTTGTCTCGTTGGTGAACTTGCAGAAGTTCACCTTCCAGCCGTGCGGCGAAGCGGCGAGCATCCGGATGTTCGCGCCCGCGCAGAAGATCTTCGGCTTGCCGCTGGTGATCACGACCGTGCGCACCTCGGGGTGCTCGAAGCGCAGCCGCTGCACCGCGTCGTACAGCTCGATGTCCACGCCGAGGTCGTAGGAGTTCAGCTTCAGCTCGTAGCCCGGCACCAGGCCGCCCTGCTCGTCGACGTCCATCGTCAGGGTGGCGACCGGCCCGTCGGTCGATAGCTTCCAGTGCCTGTAGCGATCGGGACTGACGCGGAATTCGACCCGCTCTGTGTTTACCGCCTCGGTGCGTTCCGACTCTGTGTTTGTCGCCTGGGGCATCGCACGGTCCTTCCTGCCGGTGCTTCATACTCTACAAAACTTGAGTTCAACGTCAAGAGTTCGTAGTATTTTGTTTGCCATGACCGACGTGAGCCTGGGCGAGCAGCCGCCGACCCTGCTGCGCCGTCACGCCGCGGGCACGGACAGCGCCCGCAGCGTGCTGTTCACCGTGCTCGGCGAGCTGGTCCTGCGCACCGGCGGGGAGGCCTGGACGTCGGCGTTCATCGACGTGTTCGGCCGGCTGGGGGTCGAGGAGAAGGCAGCCAGGCAGGCGCTGATGCGCACGGCGTCGGACAACTGGCTGAGTTCCGAACGGGTGGGACGGCGCACGGTCTGGCGGCTCACCCCGGCCGCCGGGCGGCTGCTGCGCGACGGTACCGAACGTATCTTCGGCTTCACCACGGTCGCCGCTGACTGGGACGGCCGCTGGACGATCGTGATCGCGCGCACCCCGGAGACCGAACGGGCGGCCCGGCACGTGCTCAGGACGCGGCTGCGCTGGGCCGGGTTCGGCAACGTCCTGCCGGGCGTCTGGCTGAGCCCGCGCAGCGACCGCGGCGACGAGGTGCGCCAGATCCTGGAGGAGGCCGGGCTGCCGGACGGCTACCTGTTCACCGCCGAGCACCAGGGCGGCGGCTCGCTGGGCACGATGGTCGGCCAGGCCTGGGACCTGGATCAGCTGACCCGCGAGTACGACGAGTTCATCGACGCGTTCAGCGGGCAGATGGGCTCGGACCCGCTCGTTCGGATCATCGACCTGGTACACGCCTGGCGCCGCTTCCCGTGGATTGACCCGGGCCTGCCGGCCGAGTTCCTGCCCGCGCCGTGGCGCGGTACCGCGGCCGCGGCGCTGTTCGCCCGCCTGCACGCCGAGTGGACCGGGGACGCGATCGCCGAGTGGAAGCAGCTGCTGGCCCGGACGTGACCCCCGAGATCAGGTTCAGCGCAGGCCGTGGCGGAGGGCGGTCACCCGCTGCACGGCGGCGTTGAAGGCGGCCCGGTTCAGCTGGCCCTTGTCTAGCGCGCTGGCCAGGGCCGCGACCACTGCATGACCCTGCGCTGGGTTCTGGGCCGAGCACAGCAGCAGGTCCATCCCGGCCCGGGCGGCGAGCACGCCCCGGTTCCCGAAGCTGCCGAACGCCGCCAGCGCGCCCGCCTCGATCGCGTCGGTGACGGTCACGCCGCGGTAATGCAGCCGACCGCGCAGCTCACCTTGGATCACCGACGACGACAGCCCGGCCGGGTGGCGCGCGTCCAGGGCCGGATAGACGGCCCAGGACGCCATGATGAGCTTGACCCCGGCGGCGATGGCCGCCTGGTAGGGCGCCTCGTCCTTGCCGCGCAGGCCGGACAGCGACACGTTCAGGGTGACCGGGCGGAGGTCGGTGTTCTGCGACGTCGCGGCCGAACCCAGGCCAGGGAAATGCTTGGCCGTCGCCGCCACGCCGGTCCGCTGCTGGGCGGTGATGAACGCCTTCCCGCATGTGCTCACCGTGGACGCCCGGCTGCTGTAGGAACGCTGGAACTCGTCGATGAAGTTGCCGGACTTGTAGTACACGTCCAGCACCGGTGCCAGATTGACGTTCATGCCCACGCCGCCCAGGTTCTTCCCGGCGCCGGTCCCGGCCGAACTGGCCGCCGCGGCCGGGTTCGGCGACGCGCCGACCTGCTTCTGCGACATCGCGGGGGCGCCGGGCAGCCGCTGGACCAGGCCGCCCTCCTGGTCGGTCATCAGCAGCAGCGGAGACGGCACCGGGCTCTGCCGCTGCGCCTGGCGCAACTGCCGGATCACCGACGCGATCTGGGCTTCGCTGGAGATGTTCCCCTTGAAGAAGATCACTCCGGCGGCCTGCCCGGCCCTGATCTGCTGCAGCAAGGCCGACGGCACGGTCAGCCCGGAGTAGGAGTAGATCACCCGCTGCCCGGCCAGCTGCCGGGACGTCAGCGCGACGGCCTGCGCCGGCCGGTTGCAGGCGCCGACCAGCGGCGCGGCCGCTCCCAGGACCAGCAGGGTCTTCAGCGCGCCGCGCCGGTCCACGTCCGGTTCACCGGTCACTGTCGATCCCCTTCCGTCGCCCGCTCAGAGACTGCCCGCGCGGTCTGCTATTCAAGCAGCCGGAGGACCCGCCTGGTCACCGAATGGTCAACAGGATGATCCCGAACGGGTGTGGTTCCCGCCTGGGCTCCGCCACAAGCGTCGAGGTCACTCGGTTGGGCATTCCCCCTGGGGAATTGCCGGACCGCGGCCTCCGCACGCAGCATCGGAGGCGACGCCAACCCATCAACACCCGGGGAGATATCGTGACCCACGCCGATGCGCGCGACCTGACCAGCCGGTACGTGGCGGTCTGGAACGAGCCGGACGCCGCGCTGCGCCGCAAGGCCATCCAGGAACTGTGGACCGAGGACGGCGCGCACATCCTCCAGCCGCCCGCGGAGGTCCGGCAGGCGGCGGCCAGGCTCGGCTTTGCCTCCGCCGCGCTCGAGGCCCGCGGGCATGACGAGCTTCACGCCCGGGTAACCCGCGCGTACCAGGACTTCGTCGCGCCCGGGGAGTTCACCTTCAGGGCGCGGGAGAATGCCGATGGCCTGCATAACGTGATCAAGTTCAACTGGGAGATGGTTCCTTCCGACGGCGGCGAGGCGGCCGCCGCCGGCCTGGAGATCCTCATCCTGGGGCCGGACGGCCGGATCGAGGCCGACTACCAGTTCATCGAGAGCTGACAGCGTTTCCGCGGACGGGTGGAGGCCTAGAATCCGGGGTCCTTCCGCGGAAGCAGGGCCGGGTCGTCGAACAGCGGGCACTCGTCCAGGGTCGGGCATTCGCACCGGGCGGCGGCCTCCAGCCAGTCGCGGACGATCTCGGTGCGCTCGATCAGCTCCCTGACCTCGGGCAGCTTCCTGACGGCGACCTCGCGGAGCCGCTCGATCGCCGCCTGGTCGCCGTCCGGGGCGGACAGCAGGTCCCTGATCTCATCGAGGGCCAGGCCCGCCCGCTGCCCGGTCTCGATCACCGCGAGGGTGCGCACGGTAGCCGGGCCGTAGACGCGCCGCCCGCTCACCCGGGCCGGCCGGGGCAGCAACCCGATCTGCTCGTAGTAGCGGATGGAGGACGGCCGCCTGCCCGACAGCGCCGCGACCGCGCCGATGGTCATGGGTCGATCCGGGTTTGACATCAAGCCGACTTTAACAGGGACGCTGGTCGTAACCGATTGTCCCGGCTCAGGAGGCACCGTCATGACGCGGAGGATCCCCGTTGCCTGCACGCTCGGCGTAGCCAGCCTCGCGGTCCAGCGCCGGCGTTGGGAGCAGCTGATGGCCCGGGCGCTGACCGGGCGGGACGAGACCCCCGACGGCCTGCGCCTTTCCTTCCGGCCCGAGGCCGAGGAGGAGCTTCGCGCCCTGGTGGCCGTCGAAACCCGGTGCTGCGCATGGGCCGCCTGGACGGTCGAGCCGACCGCCGGGGCGGTCGTGCTCGACGTCCGTTCGGCTGACGAGGGCGTCGCCAGCTTGCACGCCATGTTCCGCTGACCGCCGGGCCGCGCTTACGCGGCCCGCTGACGTCCCGGCATCAGCCTGGTCAGCGCGGCCACCAGCAGGAGCAGGGCGCCCATCTGGAGCACGCTGCGCTCGAAAGCCAGGCCGTAACCGTGGCCGAGGGCACCGAAGAACAGCACGCCGGTGACGGCCACCCCGACCGAGTTGCCGACCTGCTGGGCGGTGGACAGCGCCCCGGACACCGAACCCGCGGTGGCCGGGTCGGCATGGCCGAGCACCGTGGTGGTCAGCGGGGTGATGCACAGCCCCTGCCCGGCACCGAGCAGCACCAGGCCGGGGAACAGCCAGGCCACCGAGCCCCCGTGGGCGGTGGCCAGGTAGAGGGCGCCGTTCGCGGCCGCGGCGAGCACCGCGCCGGCGGCGATCACGTTCCGGCCGAAGCGCATGGTCAGCGCAGGCGCCTGGAACGAGGTGATCAGGTAGCCGCCCGCCAGGAAGGCGAACACCCCGCCCGCCGCCAGCGGGGACAGCCCGCGGCCCTGCTGCAGGTACAGGCCGAGCACGAGGTAGCTGGCGGCCTGCTGGCACCAGAACACCGTCTGGGTGATCAGCCCGGCCCGGAGCGGCCAGGAGGCGAACACCTGCGGGTTGAGGAGCGGCACACCACCACGGTCGGCCTTGCGCCGCTGGTGCGCGACGAACACGATTCCGAGCGGGACGGCGGAACCGAGCGCGATCCAGGACCAGGCCGGCCAGCCCTCCTGCCGCCCGTCGACCAGCGGCAGCACGACCGCCACCAGGCAGGCTGTGATCAGGGCTACCCCGGCCAGGTCGAACCGGGAGCCCCGGTCGGCCCGCGACTCGGGCACCAGGCGGCGGCAGGCCAGCAGCGCGGCCACGCCGAGCGGCACGTTGATCCAGAAGATCGCCCGCCAGCCCATCCCGGCCAGGTCGGCGCGGATGAGGATGCCGCCGATGAGCTGTCCGGAGACGGCGGCCAGGCCCATCACCATCCCGTATACGCTGATCGCCCGCACCCGGGCCGGGCCGCTGTAGACCACGCCCAGGATCGACAAGATGTTGGGGGCCATCAGCGCGGCGCCGACACCCTGGAGTATCCGGGCCGTCACCAGCACGGCCGGATCGGGTGCCAGGGCGCACGCCGCCGAGGTGAGGACGAACACCGTCATCCCGATGGCGAACACCCGGCGGCGGCCGAACTGGTCACCGAGCCGGCCGCCAGTGACCAGCAGGACGGCCGTGCTGATGGCGTAGCCGGCCACGATCCACTCGATGGCGCCCTCGCCGGCCCGCAGGCCCTGCTGGATCGCCGGGAGCGCGACGTTGACGATGAAGAAGTCCAGGACGAACATGAACGTCCCGATCATGAGCACGGCCAGCGGGGCCCAGGACCGGCCGGGAGGGGACTGGACAGGACTCGGAAGTGTGCGTGTTGCGGTCATACCCCGAGCCTCTGGCCTCCCCTAACGGGAGAGTCAAGCGGTCTGGAAGACCGGCCAGCAGATCTCGGTGCGATGCCGGGACAGGTCGGGTTCGGTGAACGGGACCAGGTAATACTCGCGGATCGGGCCCTCGATGCCGATGGCCCGCTCGGCGACGACCGTGCCCAGCGCGCCGTAGGTCTGGTCGGAGTCGGCCGGCGACCCGGAGTGCAGCATCACCGCGGCCTCCACGCCCGGGATGGTTACGAGCTGGGTTCGGCCGCGGTCGGCGACGGGACCGTCGACCGGAACGAAGGCAGTCAGCTCGGCCTGGTGGAGCTCGAAGAACCCGCCCGGGAACAGCGCGCCACCCGGCCCGGCCGGGGTCAGGCCGACCTGCTCGATCCGGCCGTAGATCTCGCCGAACACATCGGCGCCCCAGGCCCAGGCCTCCTGGACGGTTACCGTGCCCCGGATGGCCAGCGAACGGGTGGCCGGGATCGAGCGGAACTCGACTTCCGGGCGGACCTGGGGCCCTTCGAGCAGCGCCCGCAGGCCGGACACGCTCATCTGCAACTCGGCCAGCTTGGTTTCCATCGCGCTCAGGTGCGCGATGATCTCCTTGGTCCTGGTCTCCACGTCCGGTGCCGTCAGGACGGCCCGGACCTGGTCCAGCGGCATGTCCAGGTCGCGGAACCGGCGGATGACCTGGGCCACCGGAACCTGGCCGGGGTCGTAGAACCGGTAGCCGCTCGACGGGTCGATCCGGGCGGGCTCGAGCAGCCCCTGGTCATGGTAGAAGCGCAAGGCCTTGACGCTGAGATGCGTCATGCGGGAGAAGTCGCCGATCGGCACCAGGACGCTCATCATCACAGGATCAACCCTCCTCTAACGGGAGAGTCAACGGGGGGCGGGTCCTCGCCGACCTCAGGGCACGGGGAGGGGGCGCGGCGGGACCGGGGCCGAGTGCACGATCGACGTGGTAGTGCGGCCGTGCGGGGTGAACAGGTCGAGGATGGGTTCGAGATCGTCGATGGAGTGCAGGTAGACCTTCATGAAGTAGCAGTCCTCCCCGGTGATCCGGTAGCACTCGGTGACGTTCGGGACCTCCTGGGCGATGCCGGGAATCAGTCGCAGTCCCCCGCCGACCGGGCTGATCCGCACGATCGCGAACAACGTATATCGGCGTCGCCCTCCATCAGGAACAACGAGAGGAATAACTGTGGACTACGTAAACCTGGGATCGGCCGGCCTGACGGTCTCCCGGATCTGCCTGGGCATGATGAGCTACGGCAGCCAGGCCGAACGTGCCTGGCACCTAGACGAGGCCGCGGCCGAGCCGGTCGTCAAGGCGGCGGTCGACGGCGGCGTCACGTTCTTCGACACGGCCGACACCTACTCCGGCGGCGTGAGCGAGCAGATCACCGGCCGCCTGCTCGGCAGGCTCTTCGACCACCGGGACGACTACGTGCTGGCCACCAAGGTCTTCTTCCCGATGGGCCCGGGCCGCAACGACAGGGGCCTGTCCCGCAAGCACATACTGGCCGCGATCGACGCTTCGCTACGGCGGCTCGGCACCGACTACGTGGACCTCTACCAGATCCACCGGTGGGACTACGAGACGCCGGTCGAGGAGACCATGGAGGCACTGCACGATGTGGTCAAGGCGGGCAAGGCCCGCTACATCGGCGCGAGCAGCATGTTCGCCTGGCAGTTCGCCAAGGCGCAGCACGTGGCCGAACGCAGCGGCTGGACCAGGTTCGCCTCCATGCAGAACCACTACAACCTGCTGTACCGGGAGGAGGAGCGGGAGATGCTCCCGCTCTGCGCCGACCAGGGCGTCGCCGTGCTGCCGTACAGCCCGCTGGCCCGCGGCATGCTGGCCGGCAACCGGAACCGCCAGGGCGAGCGCCGCACCGTCCGGGCCGGGGACGACCCGCTCTCCGACGAGCGGTACAGCGCCGACGCCGACTTCGACGTGGTGGACCGGCTGGCGCAGGTCGCGGCCGAACGCGGCGCTCCCCCGGCCCAGGTCGCGCTGGCCTGGCTGCTCGGCCGGCCCGGCGTGACCGCGCCCATCGTCGGCGCGACGAAGCTCGGCCACATCAGCGACGCGCTGGCGGCCGTCCAGCTCACCCTGACCGAGGAGGAGACGGCCCGCCTGGAGGAGCCGTACGTCCCGCACCCGGTACTCGCACACCGCTGACGCATCCGCGCCCGCAAGTCATGATCGCGGGCAGTTTCGGGCGTATAGCACACGAAACTGCCCGCGATCATGGTCTGGGCGGCGGATATCGCCGAGGTCGTGCACACCCACCTCAACCCCGAGGCCACGATGCTCGTCGTGGAGTGGTGGACGCCCGCGCAGGGGCTGCGGAGGATCGAGCGCGAGTGATCCCCTGGCCGGCCACAGACCGTCCCGGTAACGCGGCTATCACCCGTCTTGGAGCTGCGGTTTTCCCCCAAGGTAGCGGAGCACGGCGAGCACGCGGCGGTTGTCGCTCTCGTCCGGCGGCAGGCCGAGCTTGGTGAAGATGCTGGCCACGTGCTTCTCCACGGCCCCGCCCGAGACCACCAGCTCGGCGGCGATCCCGGCGTTCGACCTGCCCTCGGCCATCAGCGCCAGCACCTGACGCTCTCGCGGGGTCAGCGTGACCAGGCCGCCGCGCCGCCTGCTGGCCCGGAACAGCTGGCTGACCACCTCCGGGTCAAGGGCGGTCCCGCCGTCCGCCACCCGCTGCAGCGCCGCGGTGAACTCGGCCACGTTCGCGACCCGGTCCTTGAGCAGGTAGCCCACCCCGGCCGCGCCGCCCTCGAGCAGCTGCGCGCTGTAAGAGGTCTCGATGTACTGGGAGAACACGAGCACGCCGGTGCCGGGAAAGTCGTGCCGCAGCCTCAGCGCCGCCCGTAGCCCCTCGTCGGTGTGCGTCGGCGGCATCCGGATGTCGACCACGGCGACGTCCGGGCGGTGCTCGGCCACCGCGGCCAGCAGCGCGTCCCCGTCTGACACCGCCGCGCAGATAGCGTGGCCGCGGTCTTCCAGCAGCCGGGTCAGCCCCTCCCGCAGCAGCGCGGCATCCTCGGCGATCACCACCCGCATCACAGGCCCCCTCTACGCCTTCATCGGCAGCATGACGGTAACGGCAGTCGGGCCGCCAGGCGGGCTGGACACGTCGATCCGCCCGTCCACCGTGGAGACGCGCTGCACCAGCCCGGAGAGCCCGCTGCCGCGGGCCGCGTCCGCACCGCCGACGCCGTCGTCGGTGACGTCGAGGCGTAGGATCCCGGCCCGTTCGGTACTGATGTTTATCGTGATCTGGTTGGCGAAGCTGTGCTTGGTCGCGTTGGCGATCAGCTCGGCCGCGCAGAAGTAGGCGATGGTCTCGATGGCCGGCGCCGGCCGCGGACCGATGCTGGCGGTGACCGACGCCGGGATGGCGCTGCTGG
>Ga0070699_100000760_pt1 | contig 29762 bp, 28 predicted proteins | sample KBSK1503metaG_FD_65473 | JGI IMG/M metagenome (GOLD analysis project Ga0070699, IMG submission 65473) | Corn, switchgrass and miscanthus rhizosphere microbial communities from Kellogg Biological Station, Michigan, USA - KBS K1-50-3 metaG | ecosystem: Host-associated > Plants > Roots >...
CTCCGCCTCGGTGTCGTCCGGACCGATGGGAACGGCCCCCTGGAGGATGATGGGTCCATGGTCCGCTTGCTCGTCGACGAAATGGACCGTGGCGCCCGCGACCTTGACGCCGTACGCCCGAGCAGCTGCCTGGGCCTCGAGGCCCTTGAACGCGGGAAGGAGGGCCGGGTGGATGTTCATGATGCGCAGCGGAAACGCCTCGATGAGCGTGCGCGTGATCAGGCGATCGAACCCCGCAAGCAACACGAGCTCGACCTCGGCCTCCCGGAGCACAGTCAAGACCGCCCGGTCGAACTCTTCGCGCCCTGCGAACTTGCGGTGGTCGATCACTCGCGTCGGCACGCCGGCCCGTTCTGCGCGGGCAAGACCCGGGACACCCGGACGGTTCGAGATGACCACGCGAAGCGAGCAGGCGAGTCGACCGGCTGAGATACGGTCGATGATCGCCTGCAGGTTCGTGCCCGCCCCGGAGATCAGGACGCCGGCTCCGACCACGATGTCCCTTTAGCGCCGCTGGCCAAACCCCTCAAGGGGCCCGTCCGCCCGCCGACTCACGGGGCGCGGCCGACCGTGTAGACGTCGACGCGAACCGCGCCTGCCGCGAGGAGCGCCCGTGCGCAAGCATCCGCCGTGGCCCCCGTCGTGAGGACGTCGTCCACCAGCACGACCCGCCGTCCCGCCACAGCACCGGAAGCGCGCACCCGGAAGGCCTCACGCAGGTTTTCCCGACGCTCGGTTGCGTCGAGGCCGGGTTGCGCCCGGGTCTCCCGGCGGCGCAGCAGTGCCCGGGCCGCGACCGGCAGGTCCAAGCGGCGGCCGAGGGCGCGTGCGAGCAGGAGCGCCTGGTTGAACCCGCGCGCCCGCAGGCGCACGGGATGGAGTGGCACCGGTACGAGCACTACGTCGGCCGCGAAGGGATACCGTTCGGCGAGGAGGGAGCCCAGCGCACCTGCGACGTTCCGCCGTCGGCGGTACTTGAGGCTCTGGATGGCGGCCGCCAAAGGGCTCCCCGCGACGTACCAGGCTGCCGCGCGCGCGCTCGAGAACGCCGGCGGGTAGCGGCAACATCCCGTGCACGACACGGACTCGGCGGTGGGGGCACCGCAACGCTCGCAGAGCATCCCCTCGGGGGGCCCGATCAGGGCAACGCATCGGGGGCAGAGATAGATCGGGTGGCCCGGTTCGAGTGCCGTCCCGCACGCCTCGCACGAGGCAGGGAACGTGATGTCCAGGCACAGGCGGAGCCAGCGACCGAGCATGGGAGTGCTGCTGACGCAGGCGCGCAGCCAATGCAACGATCGCTTTACAATGTGCGGGGATCTCCCTTAGGCTAGACGAACATGGCACTCTCGGAGGAGCAGCTGGCCGAGGATCTCACCCGCGCGATGAAGGCGCGGGACATGCCACGCGTGTACGTCCTACGGGGGCTTCTGACAGCTGCGAAGCACGTCAAAGTCGAGCGCCGCGGTGGGGACCTCACCGAGGCGGACCTCGTGCAGCTCGTCCGTCGTGAGATCCGCAAACGCGAGGAGGCCGAGGAGTTCGCGGCCCGCGGCGGGCGGGCCGATGCGGTCGCCCAGAACCGAAACGAACGCGGCATCCTTGAGGCCTATGCGCCCGCGCCGCTCGATGCAGCCGCGCTTGAGCACGTGATCCGCGAGATCGCGGCGACCGAGGGGGGCGCCTCGATCGGTGCCATCATGTCCGCGCTGCGCGAGCGCCATCCGGGCCGATTCGACGGCCGCCAGGCGAGCGAGCTCGCGCGTCGCGTTCTCGCCGAACCGTAGGCACAATGGAACTCCCCGTTCTCGTCCGGCTCAAGAAGGAGCTGGCGGAGCTGAAGCACGAGCTCACGTTCCGCTTGCCGAAGGAGCTCGAAGCAGCGCGTGCACACGGCGATCTGTCCGAGAACGCAGAGTACGAGGCGGCCAAGGCGCGGCAGGACTTCGTGCGCTCTCGCATCGCGCAGCTCGAGGGACGCATCCGCGAGCTCTCGATGTACAACGTCTCTTCGATCCCGCACGACGTCGTCGCTTATGGGAGCCGCGTGACCGTCGAGGACGTCGAAGCCGGGGAGTCGACAGCCTACGAGATCGTGTTCCCCGAAGAGGTCGACGCCGCGAAGGGGCAGATTTCGCTCTCCTCACCCCTCGGCCGCGCGCTCATGAACAAGGCGGTGGGTGACGAAGTCGAGGTGCAGACGCCGCGCGGCAAGCGGAGCTACCAGATCGTCGAGCTCGTCACGCTCCACGACCTGCAGGCTGCGCGCGGGTCGAGCGGTCGCTAGCGGCGCTCGCGCAGCTGGCGTGCGGCTTCTTCGGGCAGCACCGGGTTCGAGTAGATGCCGGTCGCCCATTCCATGCCGAGCTCGTGGCCGAGGTGCGGCACGATCTCCCAGTGCCAGTGGAACTCCGCCTGGCTCCCCCCGTCGAGGGGCCCGGCGTGGAGCGCCACGCTGTAAGGGGGGTCAGCGAGCGCCGCCCGGAGTCGCGCGAGAGCATCGACGAGCAGTGCTGCCAACGAACCGAGCGCGCCGTCGGAGAGGGCGCCGAAGTCGGCCCCGTGTTCCAGGGGCGTGATCCAGGTCTCGTAGGGATGCTCCGAAGCAAAGGGGGCGAAGGTCACGAAATCGTCGTTCCGCGCCACCACTCGCGCACCGGCACGCACCTCCTCGGCGATCTGGTCACAGAACACGCAGCGCTCGCGCATCCGATAGTATTCACGCGCGCCTGCGATCTCCTCCTCCAGGCGCTTGGGCGTGAAGGGTGTCGCGACGACGTGCGAGTGCGAGTGGCCGTAGCGGCTCCAGACGGCGCCGTGGTTCTTCAACACGAGCACGAAACGGAAGCGCGGGTCGCGGCGCAAGTCGCGGGTGCGATCCCGGTAGACCTCGAGCAGACGGACCATCTGTGGCACCGGGAATTCTGCCCACGGGAGCGTATGGGCGGGGACGTCGGCGACGAGCTCGTGGGCGCCGATCGCGTTCATCAGGTCGAACATGCCGGCCGCCCGGCGGTTGAGGTCGCCCTCGATGCGCAGGAGCGGCTTCTTGTCCGGCGTCACGCGCACGGCCCAGCCCGCCGCGTCGCGAATGACCGCGATCTCGTCCGGGTTGAGCGCCTCGCTGCCCGGGCAGAACGGGCAGGGTCCTCCCCCGTCGCCGGATGCCGCGGGTGGTTCCCCCCGGCGCGGCACGAGGTCGGGCGCGCGTTCCGGGGCCATGATCACCCAGCGGCGGAGGATGGGGTCGCGGCGCAGCTCGGACATGGGGCTGGCGGCTGAGGTGCGCAGACGCCCGAAGCTCTTGAGCCGCCGATTTCACCTATTATACGGTACGCGGTCGGAACGCCACGCATGCCGTTCGTGAATCTCCCGCAGATGTTCTTCTCGCGGGCAGCCGAGCTGTCGAGCCGTCCGCGCTACCGCTATCGCGCCGCAGACGGCTGGCGCGAGGTGCGGTGGAGCGAGATGGAAACCCGGGTGCTCGAGACCGCTGCGGCCTTCGTGGACGAGGGCGTCCGTCCCGGCGACCGCGTCGCCATCCTCTCCGCGACGCGTCCCGAGTGGGTCGAGATCGACCTCGCCATCCTCGCGTGCGGCGCGCTCACGATCCCGATCTACCAGTCCAGCCTGCCTGGCGAGTGCGGCTACATCATCGCCAATTCCGAGTCGTCGGTGGCGGTCGTGGAGAACGCGAAGCAGCGCGCCAAGGTCGACGAGGTGACGTCGCAGGGTTTCGAGCTCGACGGCATCCGGCAGAAGGTGCAGCTGCGCCGGGTGATCACGATCGACGACGCGGACGCGGAGGGATCGTTGCGGGGGCTCATGGAGCGAGGGCGAGCAGCCCTGCCGCGGCTCCGGCCCGAGGTCGAGCGGCGGGTGGCGGCGCTCAGGCGGGACGACGTGGCGACCATCGTCTACACGTCGGGCACGACCGGGCCGCCGAAGGGGGTCGTGCAGACCCACGGCAACCACCTCGCAACCGTCGAATCGGCGCTCCGGATCGGCCTGATTCACGAAGGCGACGTCGACTTCTTCTTCTTGCCGCTCGCCCACTCCTTCGCGCGTCTCATCGAGTACCTCGGCATTGCGGCGGGGACCATCACGGCATTCGCCCGTAGCATCGATACTCTGGCGGAGGACATGGCGGCAGCGCGCCCCCACCTCGTGCCCGCGGTGCCGCGAATCTACGAGAAGGTATACGCCCGCATGCTGGCGGGCCGCGACGCCGCGTCTCCGCTCAAGCGTGCCCTGTTCGACTGGGCGGTCGCGGTCGGGCGCGCGCGCAGCCGGTTCGAGCAGGAAGGCCGCCCCGTGCCCTTCACGACGAGCTTCCAAAACGCCGTCGCGCACCGGCTCGTGTTCGCGCGCATCCACGAGCTGCTCGGCGGGAACATCCGCTACATGACGTCCGGCGCGGCGCCGCTGGCGCGCGAGATACTCGAGTTCTTCCACGCCATCGGCATCCTCATCCTCGAGGGCTACGGGCTCACCGAGACGACACCGTCGCTCACCGTGAACCGTCCCGATCGCTTCAAGTTCGGCACCGTCGGGCTGCCGCTCGACTGTTGCGAGCTTCGCATCGCCGAGGACGGCGAGATCCTCGCGCGCGGCACCAATGTCGCCAGCGGATACTACCGGCGCCCGGAGGCGACGGCGGAAGCGTGGGATGCCGACGGGTGGTTCCACACCGGCGACATCGGCGAGCTCGATGCCGAGGGGTTCCTCCGCATCACCGACCGCAAGAAGGACCTCATCAAGACGTCGGGCGGCAAGTACGTCGCGCCTCAGAAGATCGAGAACCTCCTGAAGATGCAACCGCACGTGAGCCAGGCAGTGGTCATCGGCGACAACCGCAAGTACTGTGTCGCGCTGATCACCCTCGACCAGGAGGAGCTTGCGCGCTGGGCGCAGGCGCGTGGCATCGAGGACGTCCGTCCCGCGTCGCTTGCCGCGAATCCGGAAGTCCGCGCCTTGGTCGAGAGCGAGGTGGGCGAGGTGAACCGCCAGCTCGCCTCGTTCGAGTCGATCAAGTACTTCCGCATCCTGCCCAGCGATTTCTCGCCGGAGAGCGGGGAGCTCACGCCGAGCCTCAAGGTCAAACGCAAGGTGGTGGCGGAGCGGTATCGACCCCAGATCGAGGAGATGTACGCGTGACCTGAGTGCGATCCGACCGTTGCGGCGCGCTCGCCCAAGTGGTATAAAACGCGCGCTTTTCGGCCTTCACTGACCAGCCTGAGTGGGCCTCTTGCCCACTTTTTTATTTTGGAGGAACACACTACATGGACCCGTCCGCGGTGACGCGCCGCGTCTGGGAGCTCGCGGAGCCACTCGCCCTCGGGGCGGGGCTCGAGCTCATCGACGTGCAGTACCGCCCCGAGAGCGGGCGGGTGGTCTTGCGGCTGCTGATCGACCGCCCGGAGGGTGGGGTTACGATCGACGAGCTGGCCCGCGTGTCCCGTGAGCTCGGCGACGTGCTCGACGCGCACGATGCGGTCCCGGGCCGCTATCAGCTCGAGTGCTCGTCGCCAGGTGTCAACCGGCCCCTGCTGCGCGAGCCGCACTTCCGTCGCGCGCTCGGGCAGCGGGTACGGGTTCGCACCCACGACCCGGTCCGGGACCGCCGGGTGTTCCACGGGACGATCGAGGCGGTGACGGCCGAGGGCGTGACGGTCCACGACCCCGACGTCGGCAGCATCGCACTTCCATTCGTGGCCATCGAGAAGGCCAACGTCGAGTACGACTTCGGCCGTCCGGCCCGGCGAGTGCACGCCTGAGGGGGGACAGGAGGGTTGATGCTGCCGGATCTCAACCGTGTCATCGAGCAGGTGAGCAAGGAGAAGGGGATCAACCGCGAGATCATCGTCCACGCCCTCGAGGACGCCATGCTCTCGGCCGCCAAGAAGACCTTCGGGTTGGAGAAGAACATCGAGGCGAAGTTCAACCCCGAGGTCGGCGAGGTGGAACTCTTCGAGATCAAGACGGTTGTCGAGACCATAGAAGATGCGCTGAACCAGGTCACGCTCGAGGAGGCCCGCCGGGAGCTCGATCCCGAGGCGGAGGTCGGCGACCAGTTGCTCGCCAAGCTGCCGCCGGAAAAGTTCGGCCGAATCGCCGCTCAGGCAGCGAAGCAGAACATCATCCAGCGCGTGCGCGACGCGGAGCGCGATATCATCTACAACGAGTTCAAGGGTCGCAAAGCCGAGCTCGTCTCCGGCATCGTGCAGCGCTTCGAGAAGAAGAACATCATCGTGAACCTCGGCCGGACCGATGCGATCCTCCCGGAGAAGGAGCAGATCCCGCGCGAACGTTACCGACAGGGTGACCGCATCCGTGCCTTCATTCTCGACGTCGAGCTTGCACCCAAGGGGCCGCAGATCGTCCTCTCACGGACCCATCCCGGCCTGCTGATCGAGCTGTTTCGCCAGGAAGTGCCGGAGATCTACGAAGGGATCGTGGAGGTGAAAGGCGCGGCGAGGGAGCCGGGCGGGCGGGCGAAGATCGCCGTGGTGTCGCACGACCGCGACGTCGATCCGGTGGGCGCCTGCGTCGGGATGCGCGGCACGCGGGTCCAGGCGGTGGTGCAGGAGCTGCGCGGAGAGAAGATCGACATCGTGCCCTGGACGAGCGATCCGGCCGAATACGTCTGCCGGGCCCTGGCCCCCGCCAAGGTCTCCAAGATCATCATGGACGAGGACGAGCACGCCATGGAGGTGATCGTCCCCGACGACCAGCTCTCGCTCGCCATCGGCAAGAAGGGGCAGAACGTCCGCCTGGCTTCCCGTCTGACGGGTTGGAAGCTCGACGTCCGCAGCGAGTCCGAAGCCGAGGACGAGGCGCGACGCGCTCGGGCCTCGCTCACCGCAGTCGCGGGAGTGAGCGATCTCACCGCAGAGCTGCTGATTCAGGATGGCGTCAAATCCGCGGAGCAACTCGCCGAGTCGGAGGTCGAGGTGATCGCCGAGATCGAAGGTGTCGGCCCCGAGCGGGCTCCGTCGATCATCGCGGCGGCGCGCGCGCATATCGCCCAGCGACGTGCCGACGAGGAAGCCGCGGCTTTCGCGGGGTCCGCTGAGAACGCGCCGGCGGGCGAAGGAGATCTTCCGCCGCCTGGGGAGGCTGGCCCGGCCACGGAGGGTGAGCGCGGATGAGGCGTCACGTCGCGATACGCACGTGCGTCGGATGCGGCCAGCGGGCGCCGCAGGCGGAGTTGCTGCGCTTCACGGCGGCGGCGGGTCTGCGGCGAGACGCCCTTCGCCGCACGCCGGGCCGGGGCGCGTATCTCCATCCGGCGCCGGTCTGCTGGCAGGCATTCGCGCGCCGCCGCGGTCCCGTGCGTTCCCTCCGTCTGACGCCGGGTCATGACGAGCGAGCGCGCCTGCTCGCGCAGCTCCATGCGGCTCCGGAGACTCCGAGGTAAAGAGGATGCCAAAGCGTATTCACGAGCTGGCCAAGGAATGGGGCGTCGCCCCGAAGGACGTCCTCGCGCGCGCCGAGAAGGTCGGCATCCGCGGCAAGCGCTCCCAGAGCTCGCTGACCGACGAGGAAGCGGATCGGTTGAAGGAGGAGCTCGGGCTCACCCCTCGACCGAGCGTGCCCCTCGGCACCGAGCGGGTCGTGGCGGAACGGGTCGTGACGGAGCGCGACTCCGGCGCAGACCAGCTGGTCACCGCGCGCGAGCAGACCACCGAGACGCGCCTCCGCGCCAACGTGATTCGCCGTCGCACCGCGCGTGAGGTCCTCAAGCGGGAGGAGCTACCGCCTGCGCCGCCGGAGGGCGACGGCACGAGCGAGGTTCCGCCGTCGTTGGATTTCGAGCCGGATGTGCCGCCCCCGGCGACCCACGTGGCAGCGGAGCCCGCGGTCGAAGCGCCGGTGCCGCGCGCCGAAGAGGCACCGATCCGCCCGCCGGAAGAGGCCGAGCCGGTAGAAGCCGTCCGCGCTCACCGTGTCGCCGAGGCTCCGCCCGCGGCGGCCCGTCCTACGACGCGGCCGGCGGCCCCCCCCGCGCCGGCCCGGCCCACGGCCCCCGCCGCGCCGCCGCCACCCGGTTTCGAGGAGATGCGCGGAGTCAAGGTGCTCGGGAAGATCGACCTCCGCAAAGCCACCCCACCCGGCGCAGCACCGTCCGCGCGGGCGGGGGATGCGCCGGCGACGGAGGGAGCGGCCACCGAGGGCGCCCCGAAGAAGAAGAAGGGACGCAAGGTCATCAAGAAGTCCGACATGCTCGACACGATGGAGCGCGACTTCCTGCGTGGCGGCAAGCGCCCGCAGAAGCGCCGCGCGCTCCCGGGAAAAGAGCAACGCAAGACCGAGATCACCGTGCCGCGTGCGTCGAAGCGGGTGATTCGGATCTCCGAAGTGGTGAGCGTCGCCGATCTGGCGAGGGCGATGGGCGTCAAGGCGGGCGAGGTGCTCAAGAAGCTGCTCGACATGGGCATGATGGCCACCATCAACCAGATGCTCGACCACGATACGGCGGCGCTGGTGGCCGGCGAGTTCGAGTACCAGGTGGAGAACGTTGCCTTCGACGTCGAGCAGGCGCTCGAGGCCGAACAAGAGGCCGGTACACCTGCGGAGGGGCGGTCCACCCGTGCGCCGGTGGTGACCCTGATGGGTCACGTCGACCACGGCAAGACGTCGCTTCTCGACGCCATCCGCTCCACCGACGTGGCCGCCGGGGAGGCGGGCGGCATCACGCAACACATCGGCGCCTACACGGTCGACGTTGGCGGGCGCCAGGTGACCTTCCTCGACACGCCGGGCCACGAGGCCTTCACGGCCATGCGGGCCCGCGGCGCCAAGGTGACCGACCTCGTGGTCCTCGTCGTCGCAGCCGACGACGGCGTCATGCCGCAGACCGTCGAGGCAATCAACCACGCCCGGGCCGCGGAGGTGCCGATCCTCGTCGCGGTGAACAAGATCGACAAGCCGGATGCCAACCCCGAGCGCGTCAAGCAGGAGCTCGGGAACCACGGGCTTGCTCCCGAGGACTGGGGCGGCGACACGATCGTCGTGCCGGTCTCGGCCAAAACCAAGGAAGGCATCCCGCAGCTCCTCGACATGATCCTCCTGCAGGCCGACGTCCTCGAGCTGCGCGCCAACGCCAGCCGGCTGGCCAAGGGCACCATCGTCGAGGCGCGGCTCGACCGCGGGCGCGGGCCGGTTGCCACCGTGCTCGTTCAGGAAGGTACGCTCAAGGTGGGCGACGCCTTCGTGTGCGGCACCCAGTACGGCCGCATCCGCGCCATGGTGGACGACAAGGGTCGCCGCATCGAGGCGGCGGGACCTGCGACGCCGGTGGAGATCCTCGGCCTCGGCGGCGTTCCCGAAGCGGGCGACATCTTCGTCGCCGTTCAGGACGACCAGAAGGCCCGCCAGGTGGCGGAGCACCGCCGCGGAAAGCAGCGGGAAGCCGAGATGGCGAAGACTGCCAAGGTCTCGCTCGACGAGCTCTACCAGCAGATCCAGACCGGCGAGGTGAAGGAGCTCAAAGTCGTGCTCAAGGCCGACGTGCAGGGCTCGGTCGAGGCGCTCAGCGAGGCCTTACGGCGTCTCTCGACCGACGACGTGCGGCTCGCGGTCCTGCACGGGTCGGTCGGCGGTATCACCGAGTCGGACGTGCTTCTGGCGTCGGCGTCGAACGCGATCATCATCGGCTTCAACGTCCGTCCCGAACCCAAGGCCGCGGGCCTCGCCGAACGTGAGGGGGTCGACATCCGCCTCTACACGGTGATCTACGAGGCGGTGAACGACGTGCGAGACGCGCTCGAGGGGCTGCTCGAGCCGGCGTTCCACGAGAAGGTGCTCGGCCGCGCCGAGGTCCGGCAAGTCTTCGCGGTCTCGGGGATCGGTCAGGTCGCCGGCTGCGCGGTGAGTGACGGCAAGATCCTGCGTGGCGCCAAGGCGCGCCTGCTGCGTGACCACGTCGTCGTCCATGACGGGCGGATCGCGAGCCTCAAGCGGTTCAAGGAGGATGCGCGGGAGGTGGCCACCGGCTACGAATGCGGGCTGTCGCTCGAGGGCTTCCAGGACGTGAAGGTGGGTGACGTCGTCGAAGCCTACGAGGTGGAGCAAGTGGCCCGACGCCTCGCTCCGGCGGCCACCAAGGGACAGCCGGCGGCGTCCGCGTGACCCCCGGGGCCGAGGGCGCGCGCCATGGTGGTGGGTGTCCTGCGGCTCGAGCTCTTTCTGCCCGAGAACCATTCGCTCAAGGGTAAGCGCAGCGTGCTCCGCATGGTCAAGGCGCGCGTGCAGAACAAGTTCAACGTGTCGATCGCGGAGTGCGAGGACCACGATCTCTGGCAGCGGGCGACGCTCGGGGTCTCGCAGGTGGGGGCGGATCGGCCGCACGTCGAGCGGTGCCTGCAGGAGGTCGTACGCTTCATCGAGGCGCTGCAGGTTGCCGAACTCGGCGCCGAGCGAGTCGAGTACCTTCACTACTGAACCGCCAGGAAGGGCGCCATGGCAGGCCGGCGACCGGAGCGCGTCGCGCACCTCGTGCAGGCGGAGATCGCGCGGCTGCTGCTGGAAGAGGCGAAGAACCCGCTCCTGCGCGACGTGATCGTGACGCTCGTTCGCATGACCCCGGACCTCCGGATCGCGCGGGTCTATTTCCGCACGCTGAGCGGCGGAGCGACGCCGGCGGACGTCAGCCGCGTGCTCGAGCGGGCTGCGCCGTTCCTGCGCGCGGAGATCGGCCATGCCCTCGGCATCCGGGTCACTCCCGAGCTGCGTTTCACCTACGACGATGTCCCGGACGCCGCCGACCGCGTCGACGCCCTCTTGCGCGGACCGGCGCGGCCGCGCGAGGACGAGGAGGCGTGACCGGCATCCTTCTCGTCGACAAGCCCGAAGCGATGACGTCGGCGGGGGTGATTCGCGTCCTGCGCCCGGTCCTGGGGCGCACCAAGGTGGGTCATCTGGGGACGCTCGACCCGTTCGCGAGCGGCCTCCTTCCGCTCTGCCTCGGCGAGGCGACGAAAGTGGCGCGGTATCTGCTGCTCGAACGCAAGGAGTATGCGGGCACGATCCGCCTCGGGGTGGCGACGGATACCCTCGACCACACCGGTGCGGCCATCGAGAGGTGCCCGGTCCCGCAGCTCGACCAGGCCACGGTCGACGCGGTGGCGGTTCGGTTCACGGGACGCCAGCGGCAGGTGCCTCCGATGTACTCGGCGCTGAAGCGGGGCGGGGTGCCGCTCTACAAGCTCGCGCGCCGCGGCATCCAGGTCGACCGCGCGCCGCGGGACATCGACGTCGCGGCCCTGGAGCTGCGGCTTGTCCCGCCCGACCGCCTCGAGTTCGCGCTCGCGTGCTCGAAGGGCACCTACGTGCGCGTGCTGGCCGCCGACATCGGGCGAACGCTCGGCACGCTCGCGCACCTCGAGCGCCTGCGCCGCACCGCGGTGGGACCGTTCCGCCTCAACGATGCCCGGACGCCAGACCTGCTCGCGTCCCTGCCCCTCGGTCAGCTCCCGCTCGTCCCGGTTCGCGCGGCACTCGCCGGCTACCGGGCCTTCGTGCTTCCCGAACTGGACCTGGATCGCCTGCGCCGCGGCCAGCAGGATCGACTCGGAGTGCTTCCTCCTCCGGCACAGGCGGGCGAGACAGCGCTGCTGCTGGACGAGGCGGGTCACGTGGCCGGCGTGGTCGAGTCGGAGACGGCGCGTCCGGGCTGGCATCTCGTCCGGGTGCTCGCAGCCGGGCTCGGGTGAATCGCGCCGTTGTTGGCGCACCTTTGCAATGCTCCAAACCGCATGTTAGAGACGACCGTCAAAGCGAGAGAACAAAGAGACGGAGAGGGCCGGGATGGCAGTGGTGCGTGAGCGCACGGAAGAAGTCGTGCAGACCTATCGTCGGCACGGCACGGACACCGGGTCACCGGAAGTCCAGGTCGCGCTCCTCACAGGCCGCATCGGGTACTTGACGGAACACTTCAAGGTGCACCGCAAGGACCACCATTCCCGCCGCGGGCTGCTCAAGCTGGTGGGGCAGCGTCGGCGTCTGCTCGATTACCTCAAGCAACGCGATTTCCAGCGTTACAAGAGCGTGATCGAACGCCTCGGCATCCGGAAGTAGCTTCCGGTTTCTTTTCAAACCTCCTTCTCCCTGTCCTGCTCGCCTGATCACTCGAGGTTGCGGCCGGCGCCGCAGGGAGAGAACAGCATGTCAAGATCGGGCTACCAGAGACTTCAGGTCGACTTTCACGGGCGTCCCCTGTCGATCGAGACCGGGCGCATGGCGAAGCAGGCAGGAGGTGCAGCGCTCGTCCAGTTCGGCGAGACGGTCGTGCTGGTCACGGCCACGGCGAGCACGGCGCCGCGCGAGGGGATCGATTTCTTCCCGCTCACGTGCGACTACCAGGAGAAGACCTTCGCAGCGGGGAAGATCCCTGGTGGCTTTTTCAAGCGCGAGGGTCGGCCGGCGGAGAAGGAGATCCTCACCTCCCGCCTGATCGACCGCCCGATCCGGCCGCTCTTTCCGAAAGGCTTCAACTGCGAGACGCAGGTCATCGCGACGGTGCTCTCGCACGACAAGGAAAACGACCCCGACGTACTCTCGCTCGTCGGTGCCTCGACTGCCCTGGTGCTCTCCGACGTGCCGTGGGGTGGCCCGATCGCCGCGGTCCGCGTGGGCCGGCACGCCGGGCGCTTCGTCATCAATCCCACGACCAGCGAGCTGGTCGAGAGCGACCTGAACCTGATCGTCGCCGGGAGTCGCGATGCCATCGTCATGGTCGAGGGCGGCGCCAACATGCTCCCCGAGCAGGTCGTCCTGGAAGCATTGTTCGCGGCGCACGAGGGACTCCAACCGCTGATCGAGCTCCAAGAGGAGCTGGAGCGTCTGGTCGGCAAGCCGAAACGCGCCGTCGCCGCCCCGAAGCGCGACACCGACCTCGAACAGCAGGTGCGCCAGCTGGGTCTGCCGAAGCTCCGTGCCGGGCTGGCGACCGCGGTCAAGCAGGAACGCTACGCGGCGCTCGACGCTGCCCGCGAGGAGGTGGTGAATGCGCTCGCGAACGGCTCGCCCGAGCGTGTCAAGGAGGTGGCGACGCTCTTCGACGGGGTCAAGAAGGACGTGGTGCGCGAGACGATCGTGCACGAGCGCCGCCGGATCGACGGCCGTGGCCTCGCCGACGTACGCCCGATCACCTGCGAGGTGGAGGTCCTGCCGCGGACGCACGGCTCGGCGCTCTTCACTCGCGGTGAGACCCAGGCGCTCGTCGTGACCACGCTCGGAACCTCGTCGGACGAGCAGAAGATCGACGCGCTCATCGGTGAGACCTACAAGAAGTTCATGCTGCACTACAACTTTCCGCCCTTCAGCACCGGCGAGGTGAAGTTTCTGCGCAGTCCCGGACGGCGCGAGATCGGCCACGGCGCGCTGGCCGAGCGGGCGCTTGCGCCGGTGCTGCCGACCGAGGAGGAGTTTCCCTATACGATCCGGATCGTGTCGGAGGTCCTCGAATCCAACGGGTCGTCGTCGATGGCGACCGTGTGCGGCGGCTCGCTCTCGCTGATGGCGGCCGGCGTCCCGGTGAAGGCGGCCGTCGCGGGCGTGGCGATGGGCCTCATCAAGGAGGGCTCTGAGGTTCGCGTGCTCTCCGACATCCTCGGCGACGAGGACCACCTCGGCGACATGGACTTCAAGGTCGCGGGCACCGAGCAGGGCGTGACCGCGGTGCAGATGGACATCAAGATCGCGGGAGTGACGCGCGCGATCATGCAGGAGGCTCTCGAGCAGGCGCGCGCCGCACGCCTGCACATCCTCGGTGTCATGAACCGGACCCTCGCCCGGCCCCACAGCGAGCTGTCCATGCACGCGCCGCGCATCATCACGCTCCACATCAAGCCCGACCGTATCCGCGACCTGATCGGTCCGGGCGGCAAGGTGATCCGGGGTATCACCGAGGAGACCGGCGCCAAGATCGACGTCGAGGACGACGGCACGGTCTACGTCGCCTCGGCCGACGGGACGTCCATGCAGCGCGCCATCGACAAGATCCGCGCCGTCACGGCCGAAGCCGAGGTTGGCAAGGTCTACCGCGGCACGGTCCGCAAAATCGTCGACTTCGGCGCATTCGTGGAGATCTTTCCGGGCACGGACGGTCTGGTGCACATCTCGCAGCTCGCCCACGAGCGCGTACGCAAGGTGTCGGACGTCCTCAAGGAGGGCGACGTCATCGACGTGAAGGTGCTCGAGGTCGACCGGTCGGGGAAGATCCGGTTGTCCCGCAAGGAGACGCTCAAGAAGCCGGCCTCCGAAGACCACGAGGCTCGGCCGTAAGCCGCATGCAGGTCACACGGCTGTCGAACGGCGTCCGGGTCCTGTCGGAGCACCTCCCGGACCTTCCCTCGGTAACCGTCGGCATCTGGGTGGAGAACGGCTCACGCTACGAGCATCCGGACCAGGCGGGTATCTCGCACTTCCTCGAGCACCTCTTCTTCAAGGGAACCGAGCGCCGCACCGCTGCCCAGATCGCCGAGGAGATCGATGCGGTGGGGGGCGGGCTGAACGCCTTCACCGGCAAGGAGTACACCTGCTACTACGCCAAGGTCCTGCGCGACCACGTGCCGCTCGCACTGGACGTCCTCGGGGATATCTTCACCCAGTCGCGCTTCGCGAGCGAGGAGATCGAGCGCGAACGCACGGTGATCATCCAGGAGATCTCGGAGATCGAGGACCGTCCCGACGACTACGTGCACGAGCTCTTCAACCTGGCATTCTGGCCGGGTCACCCGCTCTCGCGGCCGATCGCCGGCAGCGCGGCGACGGTCTCGCGCTTCACGCGGGACGACTTCCTTCGGTTTCTCGAAACCCGCTACCGGGCTGACCGCATCCTCATTGCGGCGGCCGGCGCCCTGCCGCACGAGGATCTTCTCGAGGTCGCCGGGCGCAATTTCGAGGCGTTGACCGGCACCACGCGGTTGATGGACGGCGGGCCGCCCGAACCGAGGGCAGGCGTCTCGGTGCACGAGAAGAGCCTCGAGCAGGTGCACCTCTGCCTCGGTACGCCGGGGATTGCCCAGACCGACCCGGATCGCTACGTGGCGCAGCTACTGAACCTCGCGCTCGGAGGCGGGATGAGCTCGCGCCTCTTCCAGGAGATCCGCGAGCGTCGGGGACGGGCGTACACGGTGTACTCGTTCCAGTCGTCGTACTGCGACGCCGGGTACACCGGCGTCTACGTCGGCACGAGCGCCGAATGGGTGCGGGAAGTCGTCGAGGTGATCCGCGCGGAGCTCGACCGCGTCGCACGCGAGGGGCTCGTCCCGGCGGAGTTGCTACGCGTCAAGAACCAGCGCAAGGGCAACATCCTGCTCGGGCTCGAGACGAGCGACAGCCGGATGAGCCGGATCGCTACGAACGGGATCTACTTCGGCCGCGACGTCTCCCTGGAGGAAGTTGCGGCTGCCATCGACCGGGTGACCAACGACGATATCGTGCGAGTGGCGAAGCGGCTGTTCCGCCCAGAAAGCTTCGCCCTGACCGTCCTGGGTGATCTCCGCGGTGAGCGGTTGACCGACGAGGTCCTGCGGGGGTGATGCTACGCGCGGTGCGGGTCCACGTGCGCCGCGTGCGGCGGACCGCGCCCCTGCTCGCGTTGCCTCGCTACATGACAGCCGGTGCCGCGGGCATGGACCTGGCGGCCGACCTGCCCGCGGACGTCGTGTTGCGCCCGGGCGACCGTCAGCTCGTGCCGACCGGTCTGGCGGTTGCCATTCCGGCAGGCTACGAGGGCCAGGTCCGGCCGCGCAGCGGCCTCGCGCACCGCGACGGTCTGACGCTCCTCAACACCCCCGGCACGATCGACGCCGATTACCGGGGCGAGGTCCAGGTCCTGCTCGTCAACCTCGGCCACGCTCCCGTCCGCATCCGCCGCGGGGATCGCATCGCCCAGCTGGTCGTCGCTCCGGTCGTCACCATCACGTGGCAAGAAGTCGAGAACCTCCCCGCGACGACACGCGGTGACGGTGGCTTCGGCAGTACCGACCACGAGAGCGACGCGCCGTCCCGCCGCGCGAAGCCCCGCGCCGTGCCGGTGAGCGGCGAAGCGGCGCGAGGCCTCGCCGAGCGGCGTGCCGGGGGTTCGGGGGGCCATCGGAGGAGCCCAGCGCGCGAAGCGCGCGAGCACCGCACCGGCCCCCCCGAGGTCTGACCAAACCTCCATGCTGCCACGCTACACCCGCCCCGAGATGGGGCGCATCTGGTCCGAGGAGGCCCGCCTCGCCCGCTGGCTCGAGGTCGAGCTCGCGCTGACCGACGTGCTCGCCGAGCGCGGCGAGATTCCCTCGGGGGCCGCGAGAAAGCTTCGGGCGGATGCACGGGTCGACCCCGTCCGCATGCGTGCGATCGAGGAGGTGGTGAAGCACGACGTGATCGCCTTCGTGTCGGCGGTGGCGGAGACGGTCGGCGACGAGGGCCGCTTCCTGCACCTCGGGCTCACCTCGAGCGACGTGGTCGACACGGCCTTCGCCCTGCAGCTGCGGGATGCCGCCGCCCTGTTGCTCGCCGGTGTGGACCGGCTCCGGCAAGCCGTGCGCGTGCAGGCCGAGCGCCACCGCGACACGGTCATGATCGGCCGCACGCACGGCATCCACGCGGAGCCGATCACCTTCGGGCTCAAGTGCGCGGGCTGGTGGGCCGAGCTCGGGCGCGACCGGCGCCGGCTCGAGGCGGCGCGCGAGGGAATCGCATTCGGCAAGCTCTCGGGTGCGGTCGGCACCTTCGCCAACCACGACCCGGCGGTCGAGCGGGCGGTGTGCATGCGCCTCGGCCTCAAGGCCGAGCCGATCGCGACGCAGGTGATCCCCCGCGACCGCCACGCGGAGTTCTTCACGTGTCTCGCGGTCCTCGCCGGCACGTGCGAGCGGATCGCGCTCGAGATCCGGCACCTGCAACGGACCGAAGTGGGTGAGGTAGCGGAGCCCTTTGCGCCCGGACAGAAGGGCTCCTCCGCCATGCCCCACAAGCGGAACCCGGTCCTCGCCGAGAACGTCTGCGGCCTCGCCCGCCTGGTGCGCACGCACGCGCTCGCGGCACTCGAGGACATGGCGCTCTGGCACGAGCGCGACATCAGCCACTCTGCCGTCGAGCGCGTCATCGGCCCCGACGCCACGATCGTGGTCGACTTCATGCTGGCACGTCTCGCCGAGGTGATCGAGGGGCTCGAGGTTCGGCCGGAGGTCATGCGCACCAATCTCGAGCGGCTCGGCGCGGCGATCTTCTCGGAGCAGATCCTGCTCGCGCTCGTGCGGCACGGCGTCACGCGCGACGAGGCCTACCGCTGGGTCCAGCGGCACGCGCTCGCGGGCGGCGACCTTCAGGCGCGCCTCGCCGCCGACCGCGACGTCACTCGTCACCTATCGTCCTCCGAGATCGCGGCCCTCTTTGACATGCGCCACCACCTGCGGCATATCGAGGCTCTCTTCGCGCGAGCCCTGGAGGACGACGATGGAGCAGCGTGAGCTTCTCTACGAGGGCAAGGCCAAGCAGCTCTATCGCACGTCGGACCCCGACCTCCTCATCCAGCACTTCAAGGACGACGCCACCGCCTTCAACGCCAAAAAGCGGGGCACGATCGCCGACAAGGGCATCCTCAACAACCGGATGTCCGAGGTCCTCTTCCGCTTCCTCGAGGAGCAGGGCGTCGCAACGCACTTCGTGCGCCGCATCTCGGACCGTGACATGCTCGTCCGCGCCTGCGAAATCGTGAAGATCGAGGTCGTGGCCCGCAACCTCGTGGCCGGGAGCCTCGCCAAGCGGCTCGGCAAGCCCGAGGGGGAGCTGCTCCCCGAGCCGATCCTCGAGCACTACTACAAGGACGACGCGCTCGACGACCCGATGATCAACGATTGGCACGTCCGCATCCTCAAGCTCGCCACGGCGCACGAGCTGTCCTACATCAACGAGACGGCGCTGCGGGTGAACGCCCTCCTCCGCGAGTTCCTCGACCAGCGTCAGATCGTCCTGGTCGACATGAAGCTCGAGTTCGGGCGCCATCACGGCAAGCTCCTCCTGGCCGACGAGATCTGCCCCGACACCTGCCGCTTCTGGGACAAGCAGAGCGGTGAGAAGCTCGACAAGGACCGCTTCCGGCGCGACATGGGCGGTGTCGAGGACGCGTACCAGGAGGCGACGCGCCGCATCTGCAGCGCGGCGGCCTGATGCCCGGCCTCCTGGCGAGGGTCTACGTCACGCCCAAGCGGGGCATCCTCGACCCACAAGGCAAGGCGGTCGAGCAGTCGCTGCAGGCGCTCGGTTTCGCGGAGGTGAACGACGTGAGCGTCGGCAAATACATCGAGATGCGACTCGGCGAGACGCCGCGCGAGACGGCCGACGCGCGCGTGCGCCAGATGTGCGAGCGGCTGCTGGCCAACGGGGTGATCGAGGACTACCGGATCGAACTCGTCCCGGAGCGAGGCTAGGCTGATGCGCTGGGGCGTGGTCACGTTCCCGGGCTCGAACGACGACCGGGACGCGCTGCACGTCGTGGAGCGCGTGCTCGGCGACCAGGCCGTGGCCCTGTGGCACAAGGACCGCGATCTTCGCGGCGTCGACTGCGTGATCCTTCCGGGCGGCTTCTCCTACGGCGACTACCTGCGTTGCGGCGCCATGGCCAAGTTCTCTCCGATCATGGCTGCGGTGATCGAGCACGCCCGCGGGGGCGGCCTCGTGCTCGGCATCTGCAACGGCTTCCAGATCCTGTGCGAGGCGGGGCTGCTGCCCGGCGCGCTGGTCCGCAACCGCTCCCTGAGCTTCGTGTGCGACGTGGTGACCGTCCGGGTCGAGACGGCGGCCACGCCGTTCACGCAGGGCTGCCGGCCCGGCGACCTCCTGAGCATCCCGATCAAGCACGGCGAGGGTTGCTACGTGGCCGAGGAGGCGACGCTCAACGAGCTCGAGGCCCGGGACCAGGTGGTGTTCCGCTACGTCGACCCGGTGGGCCGCGTGGTCGCCGAGGCAAACCCGAACGGTTCGCTCCGCAACGTCGCGGGCGTCTGCAATGCCGAGCGTAACGTGCTCGGTCTGATGCCACACCCCGAGCACGCGGCCGAGCGTCTGGTCGGTGGCGAGGACGGGCTGACGCTCTTCCGCTCGGCCCAGGCGTGGCTCCGTTGCGAGGCGCGCCCCGAACGCGAGGAACCGCGCGTCCCGGGACCGTGAGCGCGCCCGCCGTTACCGCCGATCTCGCGGCCGAGCACGGGCTCACACCAGAGGAGTACGCCAAGATCCTCGATCTCCTCCGTCGAGCGCCGACCTTCGAGGAGCTCGGGGTCTTCGCGGTCATGTGGTCGGAACATTGCTCGTACAAGAGCTCTCGCGCCTGGCTCCGCCAGCTGCCGACGGACGGTGCCCACGTGATCGAGGGGCCCGGCGAGAACGCCGGTGCGGTGGACATCGGCGACGGGTTGGCGGCGGTCTTCAAGATCGAGAGCCACAACCATCCGTCTTTCATCGAGCCGTTCCAGGGCGCCGCCACCGGCGTGGGCGGCATCCTGCGCGACGTGTTCACCATGGGAGCCCGCCCGATCGCCAGCCTGGACGCGCTTCGCTTCGGTCGCCTCGACCATCCCCGGACGCCGTATCTGGTGGCGGGCGTGGTGGCCGGCATTGGCCACTACGGGAACTGCGTGGGCGTGCCGACCGTCGGCGGCGACCTGTACTTCGACCAGGGCTACGACCACAACATCCTGGTGAACGCGTTCACCTGCGGTGTGGCGCCGCGTGACCGGCTCTTCCGCGCCCGCGCCGGGGGGCCGGGCAATCCCGTGATCTACGTCGGGGCACGTACCGGGCGCGACGGCATCCACGGGGCGAGCCTCCTCGCCTCGGCCGCCTTCGACGCCGGCGCGGCGGAGAAGCGGCCGGCGGTGCAGGTGGGCGATCCCTTCACCGAGAAGCTCCTGCTCGAGGCGTGCCTGGAGCTCATGGGCACCGACCATATCGTCGCCATCCAGGACATGGGAGCCGCCGGGCTCACCTCGAGCGCGCTCGAGATGGCGGGGCGCGGGGAGGCCGGCATGCTCCTCGAGCTCGATCGCGTACCGTTGCGCGAACCCGGCATGACGCCCTACGAGATCCTGCTCTCCGAGTCCCAGGAGCGGATGCTGCTGGTGGTCCGTGAGGGTTCCGAAGCCGCCGTCGAGGCGGTCTTCCGTCGCTGGGACCTCCAGGCCTCGGTGATCGGACGGGTCACGGACGACGGGACGTTTCGCGCTCGCTGGCGGGGCCGGGAGGTGTGTGCGCTGCCGGTCGCGGCGCTCACGCAGTCGGCCCCGCTCTACCGGCGTCCGGCGGAGGAGCCGGCGCGGCTGGAGCAGCTGCAACACTTCGACCCGGCCGAGGTGCGCGAGCCGGCGGACCTCGGCGACGCCCTGCTGCAGCTCCTCGAGAGCCCGAACCTCTGCTCCCGCGAGTGGGTGTACCGCCAGTACGACCAGCTCGTCGGGGGCAACACTGTGGTGCGGCCCGGCGGCGACGCCGCCGTCGTGCGCCTCGACGGGACACAGCGGGCGCTCGCGCTCACAGTCGACTGCAACAGCCGCTACTGCCAGCTCGACCCCTACCTCGGCGCCGTCCTCGCCGTCGTCGAGGCGGCACGCAACCTGGTCGCCGTCGGCGCCCGCCCGCTGGCGGTGAGCGACTGCCTCAACTACGGAAACCCCGAGCGGCCCGACGTCATGTGGGAGTTCCAGCAGGGGGTCGCCGGCATCCGCGACGCCTGCGTCGCCCTCGGCACGCCGGTGGTGAGCGGCAACGTGAGCTTCTACAACGAGACCGAGGGGCACAGCATCCCGCCGACGCCGATGATCGCCATGGTCGGACTGCTGGATGACGTCGAGGCGCACCTGACGCCCTGGTGGAAGGCGGAGGGCGACGTGATCGTGCTGCTCGGCCGCACGCGCGAGGAGCTCGGAGGGAGCGAGTACCTCGCCGTCGTCCAGGGCCTCGTGCGCGGCGCGCCACCCTGGATCGACCTCGAGACGGAAAAGCGCCTCCAGCGCCTCTGCCTCGCCGCCGCGACCGAGCGTCTGCTGCGCTCGGCGCACGACGTGGCGGAAGGCGGGCTCGCGGTCGCCCTCTCCGAATGCTCGTTCGGCGGCGCGGGCCTCGGTGCACGCATCACCCTCGAAAGCGGTATGCGAGCCGACGCGCTGCTCTTCGGAGAGAGTCAGTCCCGGATGGTCGTATCGGTCCGGCGCCGCCACCTCGGCCGACTGCGCGACCTGGCGCGGCGCGAGGACGTCCCCTTCACGGCACTCGGCGAGGTTCGCGGCGCGAGCCTCGCGATCGGCGACATGATCGATCTTCCGATCGCGCAGGCCCGCGCCCGATGGCGGGGCGCGCTCGCCCGGCGCCTCGGCGGCTGAGGTCGATGTACTCGCGACGAAGGCTCGGCTAGACTCCGGGAGGCGGACGATGTTCGACAAGTTCCACGAGGAATGCGGCGTCGTGGGCGTGTACGGCCATCCCGAGGCTGCCACGCTCGCGTACCTCGGCCTCTACGCGCTCCAGCACCGGGGGCAGGAGTCGGCGGGTATCGTCGCGTCGAACGGCGAGGCGCTCATCAGCCACCGGGGGATGGGGCACGTCGCCGACATCTTCCAGTACGACATCCTGGCCCGGCTCCGCGGCCACCTGGCGATCGGCCACAACCGCTACTCGACGAGCGGCTCGACGGTGCTGAAGAACTGTCAGCCCTTCGTCGTGTCGTGGGCCAATGGGGCGCTCGCCATCGCCCACAACGGGAACCTCGTGAACGCCGACGAGCTGCGCACCAAGCTCGAGGCGCGGGGCGCGATCTTCCAGTCGACCGTCGACAGCGAGGTCATCGTCCACCTGATCGCCGGCTCGGCGGAGACGACGCTCCTCGATCGCATCATCGACGCGCTCGGCCAGGTTCGTGGCGCCTACTCGCTGGTCTTCATGACCGAGGATCGGATCATCGCGGCCCGGGACCCGGCGGGCTTTCGGCCGCTCGTGCTCGGGCGCGTGGGTGATGCCGTGGTGATCGCCTCCGAGACCTGCGCGCTCGACCTGGTGGACGCCCGCCTCGAGCGCGAGATCGACCCGGGCGAGCTCGTGGTCGTGAGTGAGCGGGGCGTCGAGTCGATCCGCCCGTTTCCCCGCAGCGAGAGCCACCACTGCGTGTTCGAGTACGTCTACTTCGCGCGACCGGACAGCGAAGTATTCGGCCGCAACGTCTACGAGGCACGCAAGGAGCTCGGGCGGCAGCTGGCCCGCGAGAGCTCCGTCCCCGCCGACATCGTCATCCCGGTGCCGGACTCCGGCGTGCCGGCGGCGATCGGCTACGCGGAGGAGGCTGGGCTGCCGTTCGAGATGGGCCTCATCCGCAACCACTACGTCGGACGGACCTTCATCGAGCCGTCGAGCTCGATCCGCAACTTCGGGGTCAAGGTGAAGCTCAATGCGCTGCGCGAGGTGCTGAACGGGAATCGCGTCATCGTGGTGGACGATTCGATCGTGCGCGGCACGACGAGCCGGAAGCTGGTGCACATGATCCGCCAGGCGGGGGCGCGCGAGGTCCACATGCGGATCAGCTCGCCGCCCACGACGCATCCCTGCTTCTACGGGATCGACACGCCCACGCGCGAGGAGCTGATCGCCGCGTCCCACGGGGTGGGGGAGATCCGGGAGTACCTCGGCGCCGACTCCCTCGCCTATCTCAGCCTGACCGGCCTGTACGCGTTCACCGGCGGCCGTCGGGCGGGGTTCTGCGACGCCTGCTTCACGGGCCGCTATCCGATCCCGCCTCCCCAGGAGCCGCCCGTCCGACAGCTCCAGCTCTTCGAGGCCCTAGAGCGCTAAGCCGGGCGGGAGACCACGTCGGGTGGCTCGCCGTCGCGCCGGCGGACGACCGTGTCGTGCGCCCGGGCGGGGACGGTGTGCGGGTGGTCGATCGTGTAGTGGAGCCCCCGGCTCTCGTGCCGACTCGCGGCGCAGGCGATGATCAGCTCCGCCACCGTCGCGATGTTGCGTAGCTCGGCGAGGTCGCTGGTGAGCAGGAAGTCCCAGTAGTAGCCCTGGATCTCCTCCTGCAGGAGCGCGATGCGCTGGCGTGCGCGGGCGAGCCGCCGATCGCTCCGGACGATGCCCACGTAGTTCCACATGAAGCGGCGGATCTCGTCCCAGTTCTGGGTGACGACGACCGACTCGTCGCTGTCGGTGGCGCCGCCGGGGTCCCAGGGCCGGATCGCCGGCGGGCGACGCCGGTCCGTCGTGAGCGTCTCCAGCGCGTGCGCCGCGGCCCGACGCGCGAACACCAGGGCCTCGAGCAGGGAGTTGGACGCGAGGCGATTGGCGCCGTGCAGCCCCGTGCATGCGACCTCCCCGCAGGCGTAGAGGCGCTCGATCGCCGTCCGGGCATGCAGGTCGGTCACGACGCCGCCGCACGAGTAGTGGGCGGCCGGCACCACCGGCACCGGTTCCCGCGAGAGGTCGAAGCCGTAGCGGAGGCACCGCTCGTAGACGGTCGGAAAGCGGCGGCGAACCCAGTCGGCGTCGCGATGGCTGATGTCGAGGTAGACGCACTCGAAGCCGTGCACCTTCATCTCGTTGTCGATCGCACGCGCGACGATGTCCCGTGGTGCCAGCTCGGCACGTTCGTGATATCGGGCCATGAACGGCTCGCCGTCGGGTCTGCGAAGGATGGCGCCCTCACCGCGTAGCGCTTCCGTCAAGAGGAACGACTTGGCGGCCGGGTGGTAGAGACAGGTCGGATGGAACTGGAAGAACTCCATGTTCGCCACCGGCGCGCCGGCGCGGTACGCGATCGCCACGCCGTCGCCCGTCGCGACGTCGGGGTTGGACGTGTACAGATAGACCTTGCCCGCACCGCCGCTGCAGAGGAAGGTCGCGCGCGCCACGAAGCGGCTGACCTGACGCCGGTCGCGGTCGAGGACGTAGGCGCCCCAGCACGCGGGCGCAGGACCGTCGCGGTCGACGAGCAGGTCGACGGCGAGGGCGTTCTCGTGGATCGTGATGTTGGCCGCGGCGCGCACCGCCTCGGTGAGCACGCGGATGAGCTCGTGGCCGGTCGCGTCGAGTGCGTGGAGGATGCGCCGCCGCGAGTGTCCACCCTCCTGCCCGAGGTCGTACTCGTGCGCCTCGGGGTCGCCGCGCAGGTCGAAGTTCGCGCCGAGCGCGATCAGCCGGCGCACACCCGCCGGACCCTCGCGGACGACCGTCTCGACCGCGTCGCGGCGGCAGAGCCCCGCGCCGGCCGCGAGAGTGTCGTCGATGTGCGACTCGAAGCTGTCTTCCGGACTCCAGACCGATGCGATGCCACCCTGGGCGTACTGGCTGGAGCTCTCCGGGAGCCGGTCCTTCGTGACCAGCACGACGCGGCCGCGCCCAGCGCACTCGAGGGCGCACGTGAGCCCGGCGATGCCGCTGCCGATGACCAGGAGGTCGCTTTCCACGGGCACGGCGGGAGCTTCGCGTGCTGTTCGCGGTGGGTCAAGCGGCGCTCTGTGGTTTGCGTTCCCGCCCGCCGTTCCGTATCGTGGCGGACGATGCCGCGCGGTGTGGTGGAGGTTGTCGTGGCGGTGGCGCTGGGCCTCGCCGCGTCTGCCCGCGCCGACGTCTACTCGTTCCGCGATCGGAAGGGCGTTGTGGTCTACACCAACGTGCCGGCCGTCCCGGCGTCCAGGCTCGTGTTCAAGGAGCGACCGCTCCCGCCGGCGGCCCCGATGCTGGTGCCCGGACGGCGCTGGCTGCCCGAGCTGATGTCGCGCCCGCTCCCGCGGGCCGACGCGACGGTCTACGACGGGCTCATCCGCGAGATCGCCGATCGCCACGGGGTCGAGTACGCGCTCGTGAAGGCGGTGATCAAGGCGGAGTCGGACTTCGATCGAACCGCGGTGTCTCGCAAGGGCGCGCTCGGCCTCATGCAGCTGATGCCCCAGACGGCCGCGTTCCACCAGGTGCGCAACGTCTTCCTGCCGCGCGACAACATCGAGGGCGGCTGCCGCCATCTGCGCATGCTGCTCGACCGCTACGGTGGGAACCTGCCGCTCGTGATCGCCGCCTACAACGCCGGGACCCAGCGCGTCGAGGATGCCGGCGGCGTACCGCCGATCGCCGAGACGCGCGAGTACCTGGCGCGCGTCCTGCGCTATCGCGCCGCCTACCTCGGCGCGGGATCCGGCGTCCTCGCGGCCGGTCGCTAGGGCGGGAGGCCGCACGGTCGCCGTCCACCCCCGGGCCGTCCCGAACCTCCTGAGCCTCTTCCGCGTCGGGCTCGTGCCGGTGCTCGTCGTGACCCTCACGCGTCCCGGACGGGAGGCGCGGGCGCTCGCGGGCTTTGTCTTCCTGATCGCTTGCGTCACGGACTTCTTGGATGGCTGGCTCGCGCGCCGGCGCGCTAGTACGACCGCCCTCGGCCAGGTCCTCGACCCGCTGGCCGACAAGCTGATCGTCGCCGCCGTCCTGATCATGCTGGCGGCGCAGCCCCTGGAGCCGCGCGTGCCGGCATGGATGGTCGTGGTGATCGTCCTCCGCGAGATCGCCGTGACGGGCCTCCGCGGCCTCGCCTCGACCGGCGGCGTGCTGGTGCCGGCGCAGGAGCTCGGTAAGTACAAGACGATCTTTCAGATGTTCGCGATCGAGGCGTTGCTGCTGCACTACCGCTATCCGATCCCGGGCACGCCGTGGAGCATCGACTTCCACGCCGGCGGCATGCTCTTTCTGTGGATGGCCCTCGTCCTCGCCGTTTGGTCGGGCGTGGACTACCACGTCCGCATTCTGCGCCACGTCCGGCTCGATTGATGGTCGGGTGGACCGTCGAGTCACGCGGGTCTCCGAAGTGCGATCTTGGTGGCGGAACGAACACGTTTGTCCGATCGACCCCAGCCCCGACCACGGAACACTCCTGTACGCCCCATTTGAGGTGCTCATGCAGGTGGACGGAACTCTCGACTCCGCGACGGTTGTTTGACGAGGCGGTTCCGCGAGGGCCGCGCAGACTCAACCTGCCGCTCGCGCCGCGAATGAGCTTCGCACGGACCGCTTCTTGCACCGGGAAGGGTTCAAGAACCGCCCGCAGTCTGGTAGATACCGCGGCAGAGCGTGCTCGAGGTGCCTGACCAATAATGTTGGGGGGATGGAAAGGAGGCGAGCGATGGAGGGACACACGGACGCGCCCTGTCCGAACTGCGACCATCCGGTGAACGACAGACCGCGCGCCGGCGGGGTCACGGTCTGTCTCAACTGCGGGGCATGGTTGGTGCCCGACGGTGACTCGAAACTGCGCGGCATGAGCCGGAGCGAGGCCGAGCAGATGCCCGGCCCCGTGCAGTCGACGCTGATCAAGGCCAGCCGCCTCATCCTCCAGCGCGGCGCTCCCGCCTCGCCGGCGGCCACCGAGGAGGACCACGACTGAGCCGAGACGAACCGCCCTCTCGGCGGGTCCTTCGTCTGGCTGCCAAGGATTTGTCTCGCGGTCGTTGACCGCTCGTGCCTGACCGACCGACGTCGCGACCGAACACGTCGCGACGGCGTTTCGTGGTTGACCCCCTAGAAACGAGAAGCTACAAGGACTTCCTCGCTCTTGCGGGTGTAGCTCAGTTGGCTAGAGCGTGTGCTTGCCAAGCACAAGGTCGCCGGTTCGACCCCGGTCACCCGCTCTCAGGAAGTACGCGGGCTTAGCGTCCCCACAGACCGTAGTCTCCGTACTTTCATCGGCTACCCGTTCACCGTCAGGGGGACGACCTTCGACGTGCTCGGAAGGTCGGCGACGTATGCTGACGTGCGGCGCAGCGCCGCGCGGGTCTGATCCTTCAAGGGGATGCCGTAGCGGTCGAACACCGACCGCGTGCGGTGCCCGGAGACTGCCATCGCCTCGTGCGCCGGCACCCCTGCGTTCACGAGGTTCGTCACCGCGGTGTGCCGGGTGTTGTGAAAGACGAAGCCACCGTGCGTACGTCCGACTTCCGGAGGTGCTACTGATCCAGGAGAGCGTACCTGGAAGAGGAGGCGTTGATGGCCGTGAAGAGAACGAAGGGCAAGGCAACGAAGAACGTCGCTCGGAAGAAGCTCGCCAAGACTGCTAGTACCAAGCGCAAGACGGAGAAGGCCGCGACGAAGCCGCGCAAGCCGGCTTCGAAGACGTCCCCTCCGAAGCCGGCGGCTCTCACGACTGTCGAGTCGCCGGGATTCGTGGACCTCCTGCGCGCTTGGTCGCCGTCTCGCTACACGACGCGCTGATCCCGAATAGGATCAGACGAGCGCGGCCGCCGCGTTCTATCAAGTCCCGCTCCATGGCCGCAGTTGAAGGTGGTAGTGGCGTGTGCTCCTGTCGAGTACGAGGCAGCGATGGAAGGCGTGAGGGCGATGTGTACGGCGCTGCGACCCTGGAGCGTGGCAGTGCTGAGCGTGCTGGTGGCGAGTGGGCTGGCTAGGGGGAGTTCATGGCTGGGCCTCGAGCTAGCCGTGAGTTGGTTTTACGTCGCAACGGCCCTCACCGCCTGGCTCGCGGGGAGAGCTCCAGGCGTGTTCGCCTCGATCCTCGCGACGGCACTGATCGAATATCTGTTCATTCCTGCGCAAAGCCTGACGTTCGTGACTCAGGGTGCGGCTAACGCGGCGCGGCTTGCGACCTTCCTCTTCGTGAGCCTTCTCCTCAGCCGGCTCGTCAGCCAGCGCAATTTTGCGCAGGGGAGCACGCAAGCGAAGGACGAGGTGCTAGCACGGGTCTCGCACGAGCTCCGCGGGCCGCTGAACGCGATCACTACCTGGGCCGCGATCCTCGAGCGCGAGATCCCCCCGGAGAAGCAGCGACACGCCGCCCAGGTCATCCGAAGCAACGCCAACCTGACGGTTCGTGTTGCCGAAGACCTCATCGACGTCTCGCGGATCGCGCTCGCGGAGATGCGCTTCGTCCGCGAGCACGTGAACCTGAGCACCCTCGTGGGCAACTGCCTCGCGAGCGTCGAGGCGAGGGCCCGCGAGGCGGGCGTCCAGCTCGAGTCCGCGCTCACCCCGGTGGCGGGTGTCGAGGGTGACCCCGTCCGCCTGTCCCAGGTCGTGATGAACGTCCTTGGGAATGCCATTCAGTACACGCCCTCCGCGGGGCGTGTGCGGGTGACCCTCTGGCAGTCTGGGGCGCAAATGGTGCTCGCCGTGACCGATACGGGGCGGGGCGTCGGTGCCGTCGAGATCGAACGGATGTTCAAGCCGCTCGTCCGGTTCGGCGATGGGGGGGCGCTGGGCGTGGGGCTGGCCATTGCGCAGCACATCGCGGAAGCGCACGGGGGCAGTATCCACGCGGCGAGCGCCGGGCAGGGCCTCGGCACCACGGTGACGATCGCCATCCCGACCACGGGGATGCGGACGAGCAGCCCCTTTCGCCGGGGCTGGTTCCATATGGCGAGACGCCCCCCCGTCCTCCCCAGCGTCGTGCACTAACTAGCTACCCGACCCCGGTCATCACGACCCTCTCGACGTCCGCAGCCTTCTCGTTGAGGAGATCGCTCCCCCCGTGCCGCCGTGCTAGAAGCCCCGGGTATCCTCACCTTCGTCGGCAACTTCCGCCCCTCGGTCGATCCCCTCCCGGACCCCGAAGAGGCCATCCGCACCGAGCTCTTCAGCGTCGAGCGACTCGAGCAGCACGCCGAGAGCCTCGCGGCTGCGCAGCGCGTGACCGCCGACCCGCGCCGCGGGTGGCGCCTGCTGCCGCGGCTCGTCGACAACGGCCGCGTTCTCCTTGCTTCCTACCGCGCCATCGCGGAAGCGGTCCGCGAGGAGCGCGCGATCACCGCGGCGGCGGAGTGGCTGGTCGACAACTTCCACATCGTGGACGACCAGCTCCGCCAGATCCGCGAGGACCTGCCGCGCCGCTTCTACCGCGAGCTGCCCAAGCTCGCGGCCGGGTTCCTCGAGGGGTACCCGCGGGTCTTCGGCGTGGCCTGGGCGTTCGTGGCGCACACCGACAGCCGCTTCGAGCCCGAGGCCCTGCGGCGCTTCGTGCGCGCCTACCAGCGCGTGCAGCCGCTCACGATCGGTGAGCTGTGGGCGGTCCCCATCACGCTGCGCATCCTCCTGGTCGAGAACCTCCGGCGGCTCGCCGAGCGGATCGTACGGGACCGGGCGGCCCGCCAAGAAGCCGACGAGCTCGCCGACCCGTTGCTCGGCCTCGGTGGACGGACGCCGGCGGATGCGACCGCGGTGCTGGCGCGTGTCGAGCAGCAGCGGCTGCCCACGGCCTTCGCCGTGCAGCTCGTCCAGCGCCTGCGCGAGCAGGATCCGGACGTCGTGCCCGCGCTCGGCTGGCTCGAGGAGCGGTTCGCGGCCCAGGGCACGACAAGCGAAGAGATCGTGCGCCTCGAGCACCACCGGCAGGGGGCCATGAACGTGACCGTCCGCAACATCATCACGAGCATGCGCCTCATGTCGAGTTTCGACTGGAAGGAGTTCTTCGAAAGCATCAGCCGGGTCGACGAGGTACTCCGCGCCGATACGGACTTCGCGGCGCTCGACTTCCCGACCCGCGACCGCTACCGCCACGCGATCGAGGACCTGGCGCGGGGCTCCCGCTGCTCGGAGGTCGAGGTGGCCCGCCGGGTGGTGGCGCGTACGAAGGAGGCTGCCGCGGCGAACGATCCCGGGCACGAGCGCCGGCATGACCCCGGATATCACCTGCTCTCGCAAGGACGCCCGGCGCTCGAACACGAGCTCGGCTTTCGCGTTCGCCCGGGGCGGTGGTTGGCCCGCGCCTACCTCGCCGCGGCCATGCC
>Ga0070699_100000761_pt1 | contig 29760 bp, 32 predicted proteins | sample KBSK1503metaG_FD_65473 | JGI IMG/M metagenome (GOLD analysis project Ga0070699, IMG submission 65473) | Corn, switchgrass and miscanthus rhizosphere microbial communities from Kellogg Biological Station, Michigan, USA - KBS K1-50-3 metaG | ecosystem: Host-associated > Plants > Roots >...
GGAGCGGAACCCCCTCGCGCCCCAACCGGCACGGCCTAGGGAAAACGCTGATCGAGGGGGTAGGGAATTACCTGATCGCGGCGGGCCCCTAACTAGGGAATTTCGTGATCGTCAGCACGCTGCCCATACCTGGCGGCATCTGCTGCCTGCCCTGGCCGGGGCAGGGTTCCACGCGGTGGCCCCGTTCATGCGCGGCTACGCGCCCACCGCGGTCCCCGCAGATGGTGCTTATCAGGTTGGCGCGCTGGTCGCCGATGCGGTGGCCTTGCACGAGGTCCTGGGCGGGGACGAGAACGCGGTGCTGATCGGGCATGACTGGGGAGCCGAGGCTGCCTACGGGGCCGCCGCCTTCGCGCCGGACCGGTGGCGGCGGCTGGTGACCCTCGCGGTGCCGCCGGCGGCCTTGGATGAGGTGCTGTTCAGCGACTACGACCAGCTCAAGCGGTTCTTCTACCTGTTCATGTTCCGAGACCCGGCCGGGTTCGCCGAGGCGGTGGTGGCCAGGGATGAGATGGCCTACCTGGACAGGCTGTGGGCCGACTGGTCGCCTGGCTTTGAGCCCGGTGAGCATCTGGCCCGAGTCAAGCAGTGCCTGCGGCGGCCGGCGAACCTGGCGGCTGCGCTCGGCTACTACCGGGCGGCGGGCGCAACCGGCACAGCCGGCGGGGCACCGGGAACCGCAGCCCGGTATGAGGCTGAACAGCAGGCGGCAGGCCGTCAGGCCCCGCAGCCCACGCTGTACCTGCACGGAGCCCGCGACGGCTGCATCGGCGTGGAACTGGCCCGCGGTACCGGACCTCTCCTGGCCCCTTCCTCGCGCATGATTGTGATCGATGATGCGGGCCACTTCCTGCATCTGGAGAAACCCGGCGAGGTCAACGACCACATTCTCACCTGGGTCAGCTAGCCCGCCCCGCCCGGCGTCGCACCGCACCAGATGCCGGTCCAGACGCCCCAGCTGCCGTCGGCCGGGCGCCGGCCCGGATCGTTATGGGCGCTGGCAGCCATGTCCGTGACGTTTCCGCAGAAGCGGCTTGTGCAGGCTTTCACAAGCCGCTTCGGCGAAACGCGCTCTTCAGCCGCAGACAGGTCGAGCGCCGAGGTTCACGGTGCTCGGCGTGCAGACTGCGGAACGCGGCGTCCGCGTCCTCGCGGGAGCCAGCGAGGCGATGATCGTCGAGCATGCCGTCTTCCTCGGGCCCACTCCCACACGCCGGGAGCGTCGCCACTCCCGGGCGCCATGCATCGCCTCGCGGTACAGCGGTTCGGCGGCCTGGCCATCACTCAGCAGCGCTCGCGACCGGGCCTCAATGCCGAGCGCCCAGTCCGTGCTGCTGGCGCGTGTTCGTTCGGCGAGCTGCTCGAGGGCGGCAGCGGCGGCATCGTGGGTGCCGCCGCGCGCTCATGCCTCGACCAGCTCGGCCAGCGCCCAGCCGAAGACGCCGAGATCCTCGTACTCGATGCCCGCTGCGCGGCCGCGAGGGCGGTCCGGTAGCGGCCGAGGCCGTTGTACAGCACCGCGGCCGCGTGCCCGGCGTGACCGATTGCCCGCCCTCGGACCTGGCGGCGTCGAGCGATTCGAGGCGCTTGGCTGCCTTGAGCACCTGTAGTGGAGCTTCGCTACCGCGCATCCGGGCAAACGCGATCTGGCCGCGCAGCATGTCCACTCGCGCGCGCTGAAGCTCGTCGAGCGGGGTCATCTCCGTGGTCGCTAGCAGCTCGGACGCATGATCGAGCGCTGCGGCGTCGAACATCGCCTGCGCGGCCGCCAACGCGCGGACTCCGCGCCGGGCCGGCTCCGGTGTCAGCCTGATTGCCCGCTCTAGGAAGGCAGCCGCCGCCGCGAACCCGCCGCGCGCCTGCGTCCGGCCGGCCGATCGCTCGAGCTCGGCAGCGACGTCCTCGTCGGGCCCAGCTGCGGCCTGGGCCCGGTGCCAGGCCCGCCGGTTAGGATCGGTGCCAGGATCGGTGGCCTCGGCGAGGGCATGGTGGGCGCGGCGACGGTCGGCGCTGCCCGGTAGACAGCCGAACGGACCAGAGGGTGCCGGAAAATGACCCTGGTGGCCACGGTGAACAACCGGTCTGCCTCGGCTGGGGCGGCAGCGTTCGCGCTGATGCCAAGCCCCTCGGCCGCCCGCCAAAGCAGCGCCGGGTCGCCCTCGGTCCGCGACCTGGTCACCGGAACACAGCCGGGCGGCCCGCCCCGCCACGCACGACTCTGATCCATCAGCGCCTCGCGACGCTACCGGGCCCGGTCCGGGGACGGGACTGGTCCTGATCAGTGGCCGGCGCCGGGGGCTTGGTCCCAGGGATCGGGGCCGGCGTCCTGGCCGGCGGCGGCCCGGGCGAGCCGGGTAAGGAAGTGCTGCCAGCCGGCGGGATGGACGGAGGCCTGGTCGGGGGGCAGGCCGCGGTGGACCAGGCGCAGGCGGGTGCCAGCCGGGATGGGGGTGAGGATGAACTCGACCTGGGTGGCGCCGGGGGGCATGCCGAGATTGCCCGCCACGCCCCAGCTGACCAGTACGCGGCGGGGCGGGTCGATCTCCAGGTAGCGCCCGCGGACGGGGACGCCGTTGATGTCGATCTCGAAGGCGCCGCCGGGCACCGGCCGCAGCGTGGCGTGCTGGCCCATCCAGCGGATCATGGCGGCCGGGTCGGTCAGGTGCCGGAAGACCTCCTCGGCCGGGGCGGGCAGGTCAACCTCGGTGGCGTAAACCTCACTCACGTCTCACCCGCGGGCCGGTCGCTGTGGTCGTGCAGCGTCGTCTGGAGCCGGCCGAGGTGCTCGGCCCAGAAATCGGCCAGGAACTCCTGCACGGCGCTGAAGCCGCCGGGGTTGACCACGAACAGGTGACGGGTGCCTTCGCGGCGCTCGTCGACCAGGCCGGCCTCGTGCAGGACCTTCAGGTGCCGGGAGACCGCCTGCGGGGTGATGTCGAGGTGGCCGGCGATATCGCCGACCGGCCGGGCATCGCGGGCGACGAGTTCGAGGATGGCGCGGCGGTGCGGCTCGGCGAGTGCCTTGAGGGCCGCGTCCGGGTTCACGGGTTCCGGCCGAGGAAGGCGACCAGCCGGTGCGTCACGGGGGCGTCGGGGGCGACGGGAACGGCCGGGCCGATCCGCGGCGCGCGGGTGTCTGCTGTGATGGCCTGCGCGGCGAACCCGAGCGCGTGCGCGGCGAGGCGGCCGTCCAGATCGGCGGGCTGCCCGGTGGCCCTGGCCAGATCCCAGCCGTGCACCAGGATGTCCAGCGTGGTGAACCCGGCCAGGGCAGGTCCGGGCATCTCGCCCAGCGGCGTGACGTGCACGCGGGTCAGGGCATCGCCCGCGGCGGCCGCGGCCAGCGCGGCGGCAGAAGCCTCGGCGTAGGCCGCGGCCGGGTCGTCGCCGGCCAGGTCGCCTGGCGGCAGGCCGCCCGGTGCCATCGGGTACCGGGGGGTCTGGTCGGCCAGCAGGCCCTCGGCCAGCCACAAGGTGCCGATCACGTGGTTCAGCAGCGCCCGCACGTCCCACTCCGCACACGGGGTCGGGACGCCCAGCTGGCCGACGTCCGTGGCCTTGACGACATCGGCGGTCGAGGCGACCGCGCGGTCGAAGGCGGTGAACAGCTCCATCGTGGCTCCTCCCGGAAGATCACTGGCTGGCACCGGACATTATCACAACAGACTAGTTGCGCAATAGATTGATTGATAAATAGTATGGTTGCAGCCTGACCGGGTTCTGCGGACCTGGTATGCGCCGCCCTGTCCCGTTCCTTGATCTGCCTCGCCACCTGGAGCTCTGATGGCCTACGACGCAGATCTCGCTGACCGCGTCCGCGAGGACCTACCTGCGGACGCCGACGTGACCGAACGCAAAATGTTCGGCGGTCTCACCTTTCTCCTGGGAGGTCACATGTTCGTCGGCATCGTGGGCAGCGAGTTGATGGTCCGGCTCGGCTACGAGGGCGCCCGACGAGCACTTGAACGGGATCATGTCCGGGAAATGGACTTCACCGGAAGACCGATGAAAATATGATCTTCGTGTAGTCTGCGGGGCCGGACGGTCCGGCGCTGGAACGCTGGGTCAACGCCGCCGCCGAACATGCCCGGACTTTGACCCCTAAACCACCCAGGCGCCCAGGTGGCCGCGCCCGCCACTGGTCCGGCCAGACCGCAACGACGGGGGGCCGGCGCCCTTTATCACTGGGGCCGCTTAACGCGCGGCCGGGGATGCGCAGCCAGGCCAGGCCGTCGGTGACGGCGCGGAAGGCCGCCCCCGGCACCGCGTCCAGGGTCAGGCCCCAGGGCTCGGCGGCATCCAAGGTCGCCGCGGCCCTCCCGCGCACGCCGGCCGCTGCCAGCGCGGAGGTCAGGGCAGCGGGCGCGGGCCCCGTGTGGCAGTACTTGCTGGCCTCGGCGGTGATAGGGCTGGCGGCGAAGGCGATGGCGTTGCCGTCGGCGGGTTAGCGGGAGGAGAAGATCGTGCGTGGTGCGGCGCGGCTCGACGTGATCACTGACCTTCGTTCAGGGCAGCAGGGCTAGCTTGCCGACGGTGACCCGAGTTTCCAGTTCCGCGAGCGCCTTCGGGCCGTCGGCCAGGTCATACGCGGTGGGCCGACCGGGCGTGAGCACCCCGGCGGCTATGAGCGCGGACAGCTCGCCCATAACCTCGCCGAAGATCTGCGGTGCGGCCTGGATCAGCACTCCGATGTTCAGGCCGATCACCTGGACCTGGTGCCGGTAAACCAGCTCCCAGTTGGTGACCGCGGCTTCGCCGCCGGCCGTGCCGTAGACGACGACCCGGCCGGTGACCCGCCTGGCCGCGGTCAGGCTGGCGCCGAGCGTCGCGCCGCCGGCTGACTCCAGCACCAGGTCTGCGCCAGTGCCGCCGGTCAGCCTCAGTACCTCGGCGGCGAGACCGGGGTAGCGGGAGTCGAGGACGTGGTCGGCGCCCAGTTCCCGTACTGTCTCATGCTTGCCCGGCGAGGCGGCGGCAATGACCGTGGCGCCGTAGTGCTTGGCCATTTTCACCGCAGCCTGGCCGGTCCCGCCCGCCGCGGCGGGGATCAGCACGGTCTCCCCGGCGGCGACACGGCCCAGGGGCCTGAGCGCGGCCAGCGCGGTAGGCCAGTTCACGACCAGGCCCAGCGCCTGCTCCGCCGCCCAGCCCGCCGGTACCGGCATCACCGCGGCCGCGGGCAGCACCGTGTACTCGGCGAAGGCGCCACATCCGATGCCGACGCCGATGACGCAGGCTCCGGGTTCCAAGCCGGTCACTGCCTCCCCCCTGGCGGCAATCTCACCGGCAGCCTCGAAGCCCGCCAGGTACGGGGGCTGCGGGCCGCCTAGGAACGTGCCGTGGGCCTGCGCAATGTCGCCGAAGTTGACACCGGCGGCGGCGACCCGGATCAGGACCTCGCCTGGACCCGGGACTGGCACCGGCGCGTCGGTGGCCAGGCGCAGGTCTTGCGGGCCGTTCAGGGACGCCTGCTGGAGGGCGCGCATGGTAACGGGGATGCTCATGGCCATCGGCTTCCTTTTCCTTAGCTTGCGTGATCGAGGCAGGCCTGCCTACACCCAGGAAGACCCGACGAGACCGGAAAAGGAACCGCTCAGAACGCCTTGTCCCTCAGAAGCGGCATGCCGTGCCTCACCGGCCGGCTGCCATCATTGGCCTGCGAATCCGGCGCGGCAGCATGGCATGATCAACCCACGTGACTCCAGCGCACGGCCGGTGCCCGCTGCTTTGGCACCCGCCCTTGCCAGGTTTCAGGCACCCCGGGGAGCCGGTTCAGCGTCCTTTGCTTGTGTCATGTCCGGCCGGAACCCGAACATGGTGACCAGTCTCGGGTCGCCGAAGGAGGAGATCCGGCGGATGCCTGCGCCGGTGACGGTGAGCACGCAGATTCCGTACGACTGGTAGTTCCCGTGCCGGTCACGGGTGTAGGCCGCTGCGGCAGGCTGCCCGTTGGCGCTGGTGGCCAGCATGCGCCAGTCACCAGGTGATCCCAGGAGGCGGTTGCGCAGGAATGGCACGCAGGTCTTGCGGCCGGCGAACCAGGTACGCAGCGGCGTCGCCTCTAGCGTGGCGTCCGCTAGCAGGAGCCGCTCCAGTGCGGCGGCGTCGGCATTCTCAAACGCCGCTATGTACTGGTTGAGGAGCGCGCGGGCTCGCGGCGCGGTCGGCTCGGTGATCTCGTCGGCGGCCGGTGCGCGTTCCTCCAGCCGAGCACGGGCGCGCTGCAGCGCACTCTTGACCGACACCGTCGTGGTGCCGAGCATGACCGCGACCTCGGCGGCGGGAAAGGCCAGCACATCCCGCAGGACCAGTACCGCCCGCTGCCTCGGCGGAAGATACTGCAGGCTGGCGATGAGCGCCAGCCGAAGTCCCTCCCGCGCCGCAACGATGGCCGCGGGATCAGCCGAGTCCGGGGTCACCATCGCATCCGGCACCGGCTCCAGCCAGGCCACCTCGGTCCCGGCCTCTTCCAGGTACGCTCCGGGATCCGGTTCCGGGTCGCACAGGCCGGATGGCAGCATTCGCCGACCCTGCTTGGCCAGCTCGGTCAGGCACCGATTAGTGGCGATCTGGTACAGCCAGGTGCGGACCGAGGACCGTCCCTCGAACCTGCCGTAGGACCGCCAGGCCCGCAGGTATGTCTCCTGGACCAGGTCCTCTGCATCCTGGATCGAGCCGAGCATGCGGTAGCAGTGCGCGAGCAGCTCACGCCGGAATGGCTCGGTATCCCGGACAAATCCGGCGCTATCGGGCACGGCTCACACCATGCGGCCGGGGAAGGCGGCGAGCTGGCCGACCGGTCCCGACCCGGCAGGAACCTCACGGGCAGATCCGGACAGGGCCTGGCCGCCAAGCCCGCGGTAGGCGTCGGCGACCGCGAACCTAGGCTGGCTCAGCAGTCCGGCGGCCGACCCGGGATCCAGGCCCGCTGGCCGCCCGCTAGCGCGTGCCAGATCCCACCCATGAGTGAACGGCCCCATCGCGGCCAGGTCCCGCAAGGCAGTGCCAAGCAACTCGCCGAACGGCAACTGGATCGTCTTGGACAGGGCGCCGTCGGTTCTGGACGCTATGACAGCGATCCGTATGCCCTCCTCATACATGGCCACGAAATCCCCGGCCGCGTAGTCCGCTTCGATGACACCACCATCCCCGTAGATGGCGGCTGCCCGCCTTGGTCACGATGGCCAGCGTGCCCTGGAGAGCCCTACCCAATGGGCATTCCACCAATTACGATCCCTCCCGCGTCCTCCGCCTTCAACCGTACAGACCTGGCGGGGGCGGAAAAGGAATCGCTCTGGGCCCTTTCTCCTGCGGCAGTGCTGGGTCTGGCTGGCTACTCGGCCGGGGCCACCTGTCGGTGGGCCAGGGTGCGGGCGGCCCGGCCCAGCATGCGGCCGTTCATCCGGACCGTCAGGGACCGCGGGATGAGCCAGGTCATGATCCGCATCAGCCGGCCCGGAATGTGCAGAGGCCGATGCTTCTCGTCCTCCCTGTCGATCTGCAGCCCGAGCTTGCCGTGGTAGAACTCCCTGGCTGCGGCGAGGTTGGTGGCCAATAGCACGGGTGTGATCGGGTGGTTTCCAAGCATGGAACTCACTCATCCTGGGTGGAGCCGGGCCGCCCCGGTATCCGCCAGGTGACTGCACCTGGCGGATACCTGCCGCGCCGCGCGCTATTCGGGGTTGGCATCTACCCGTCGCTGACCCTGGTCGGCGATTGGCGGAAGAACGGGCCGAAGATGATCGCCATCGGACTCGGCGCCGCCGCGCCCGGCTTCCTCATCGGGCACCTGTTCCACACCGCCGGGGCATGACGGGCTGAGGTGGGCGAAAACCCGGCCCGTTCGGGGTCATTGATCTTCTCGAACCGAACGGGGCGGGCTTTTCGCCCCGGCCGAGCGGCGGCGGCCGGGTTAGCAGGCGGCCGCCCCTTGTGCGGCCTGCTTGATAAGGTCGGCGGTGGCGCGTGGCAGGTACCGGGCCACTTCGCCGGTGCCCATGGCGAACCCCGGCCAGCACCGCTCCGCGCAGGTCGAGGCGGCTGAGCAGGACATGGAGGTCGCCGGCCTTGCGCGCTGGGCGGGCGCCAGGGCCGAGGGCGCGGTCCAGGGCAAGCACAAGGTTGTGGCCGGCTTGCAAGGCGTTCGGCAGAATGGTCTGGGCCGTGCCAGGCTGGCCGAACGTTGCGGCGACGATCAGGGTCTTGTGCCCGCCCGCCTGGTGCCAGGCCGCGATGAGAACGCATCCGCCGGCGGCCTGCGTGCTGCCGGTCTTGAGGCCGGCGATCCCGTCCTGGCCCAGCAACGTGTTGTAGTTACGGACCACGCCGGCCACCGGAACGACCGCTGTGGACTTAGCCGCGATCGCGGCCAGCGCGGGCACGCGCATCGCCGCCATGCCCAGGCGCACCTGATCGGCCGCGGTGCTGGTGGTGGACGGGTCCAGGCCGGAAGGGTCGGTGTAGCGGGTGCCGGTCATGCCCAGGCGGCGGGCGGCGGCGTTCATCCGCGCGGCGAACGCGGCCTGGCTGCCGGCGTCCCACCGCGCGAGTATCCAGGCCATGTTGTCGGCCGAGGGCAGCAGCAGCGCCTCCAGCGCCTGCCGCTCGGTCAGCCGCTCCCCGGCGACGACAGGTACCAGCGAGTCGCCGTCCCGGGCCTGCGCCGGGTATGCGGCTGCCTCCGCCGGCTGGACCGCGATATCCGGCCCCGATCCGTTCGCGGGCAGCGGATGGTCGTGCAGGACCACGTACGCGGTCATCACCTTGGCGACGCTGGCGATAGGCACCGGCCGGGTCGCGCCCGGGCCGGCCACCACGCCGAAGCCGCCGATGTCAGCGGCCGAGACCCCGTCGGCCGGCCACGAAACCGCAGCCAGCCGCTCCTGGCGCGGAGCGGCCGTCCCGGCCCCCGGCGTGACCGTTCCGGACGGCGACGCCGCCGGCCCGGAGGAAGCCGCCGTCCCGGAGGGAGATGTCTTCAGCTCCGCCACGGCCAAACCAGCCAGGCAGGCGAGTACGGCCAGCACCGCCAGGATTCCCCAGTGCCGTCGGTAACCGGTTCGTGCTTGGGCCGGTGCGGTTTGACGCATGCTGCCAGTCAAGGCAGCGTGGTGTTGTCAGCCCGTATGTGGTTTTCGGTATGCCGACGATATACACCGGCTCGTAGCATCGAGAGCATGCGTGTGCTGGTCGTCGAGGATGAGCCCTACATGGCGGAGGCCATCCGCGACGGGCTGCGCCTGGAAGCGATCGCGGCCGACATCGCCGGTGACGGCGACACGGCGCTGGAACTGCTGGGCATCAACGCCTACGACATCGCCGTCCTCGACCGCGACATTCCCGGGCCCTCCGGTGACGAGATCGCCGAGAGCATCGTCGCTTCCGGCAGCGGCATGCCGATCCTGATGCTCACCGCTGCGGACCGGCTTGACGACAAGGCCTCCGGGTTCGGGCTCGGAGCCGACGACTACCTCACCAAGCCGTTCGAGCTGCAAGAGCTCGTGCTCAGGCTCAGGGCACTCGACCGCAGGCGTGCGCACAACAGGCCGCCGGTGCGGGAGATCTCAGGCCTGCGCCTGGATCCGTTTCGCCGCGAGGTCTACCGGGACGGCCGCTACGTCGCGCTGACCAGGAAGCAGTTCGCCGTGCTCGAAGTTCTCGTCGGCGCCGAAGGCGGTGTCATCAGCGCCGAAGAACTCCTGGAACGGGCATGGGACGAGAACGCCGACCCGTTCACCAACGCCGTGCGCATCACGGTCTCGGCCCTGCGCAAGCGACTCGGCGCACCCTGGGTCATCGCCACGGTACCCGGCGTCGGCTACCGCATCGACGCAGCGCCCGGCGCTGGGTACGGGGGAGGGAACGATGGATAGGGCACCTGGTTTGAGCGTTCGCCTCAAACTCACCCTTAGCTACGCCGGGTTCCTCATGCTCGCCGGTGCCGTGCTGCTCGCTGCCGTCTGGGTGGCCCTCGTGCATCAAATACACCCCGGTGTGATCTTCCTAGAGACCAGTCGCCACGCCCTCCTGCGCAATTTCGCTCCGGACGCGGCCATCGTGCTGGCGTTCCTGCTGGTGTTCGGCCTGCTGGGCGGGTGGATTCTCGCCGGACGCATGCTCGCCCCCCTGGCCCGGATCACCGACGCCACCCGCACGGCCGCGAAGGGGTCGCTCTCCCACCGAATCCGGCTACCGGGGAGCAGCGATGAGTTCCGCGAACTCGCCGACGCCTTCGACACCATGCTCGCGCGGCTGGAGGCGCACGTCGCCGAACAGCAGAGGTTCGCGGCCAACGCTTCCCACGAACTGCGCACTCCGCTGGCGATCACGCAGGCACTTCTCGATGTCGCCCGCAGCGATCCGAACCGCGACAGCGGCGCGCTCGACGAGCGCCTCCGCGCCGTCAACGCCCGAGCGATCGACCTCACCGAAGCATTGCTGCTGCTCAGCCGTGCCGGCCAGCGGTCCTTCACCCGAGAACACGTCGACTTGTCCCTCATGGCGGAAGAAGCCACTGAAACGCTCCTTCCCCTCGCAGAAAAGCGCGGCGTCACCATCGAGACCTCCGCGGACATCACCACCGCCGTCGGCTCACACGCGCTCTTGCTGCAGATGACCACGAACCTCCTGCACAACGCGATCGTCCACAATCTCCCTGAACATGGCACCGTGTGCGTCACGACCAGCGTTCACCCCAAGAGTGTGGTGCTCACTGTCGAGAACAGCGGCGAGAAGCTCACTCCACAGCTGGTCTCAACACTCACCGAACCGTTCCAGCGCGGCGCCGAACGCATACGCGGTAACCATGCAGGTGTCGGCCTCGGCCTGGCAATCGTCAAGAGCATCACCCAAGCACACGACGGAACCCTTACCCTCGCCCCCCGGGCCGCTGGAGGGCTCTGCGTCACGGTGGAACTACCGTCGCGCCACCGCACGCTGGCAGATGACGATCAGTGTTCTGCAGCCCGGTGATGTGCAGCACCCGCACGCCGGCCGCCGGAGCGCCGCGGCCGCGCCGGACACCGCGGCGTTGATCGCCCGGGCGCACGGCCACGTAGCCGCCGGCGGGCCACCTCCACTGCGGCTGGCTCGTGCCGGGCGGAGGTCAGCATGCCCCCGGCGATGACTGTGTCCACACCGGAGACGCCAGTCAAAGCGGATTTCTGACGTGACATTCCCTTTCCTTCAACTTATGTGATGGGAAAATCAAAATAGGTGTCTGGATAAGGTTCGTCTTTCAGTGTGTAATGCCACCACTCGGAGTCGTACCGATTAAAACCGCAGGTCTCCATGACAGAACAAAGGTATTGGCGGTTTCGCGCTTCGGCTGGCGTGATTCCTTTTGCTCCATGATGTGAGATTGGATCCATCAGGTCATGGTCGCCGCCCATGGGGGCAAGTTCACCGGTGGCCAGGTGATAGAGCGTCAAGTCAACGGTGCTGCCCCGGCTGTGGCCCGACTTAGCGGCCACATATCCTTTTTCAAACATCTCGGCTCTGTCAATATTCGGATAGTGCCGTAGCTTCGTCCGGCCATCCTCCGGCTGTTTTGACCAGCGCCGGAAGCAGTCTACGGCGCGTTGAGGGCGATAACCGTCCCAAAGAAGCAGGCCAAGGCCAAGGGATGCGGCCTTTTCCCGCGCTCTTTCCACGGCTGTGCACAAAGCCCTCGTGCCGGCAATTCGGTTTGCCAGGTATCCGTCCACCGGTTTGCCGGTGAAGTTGTCCCATGTGGCGTACTTGGCATCCCAGCGTACTCCGGGTACAAGCTCGTCCACGAAGACAAAGTCATCTTTCACCGGCTTTTCCTGTCAATGCCAGCGACACCATCCGGTCGATCACTTCGGCAAGCGGCAACCCTGCGGCTGCCATCATTCTCGGGTAACGGCTGTATGAGGTCATGCCGGGCAGGGTGTTAACCTCGTTAAGGACCACTTCTCCGTCTTCCTTGAGGAACATGTCCACCCGTGATAGTCCCCTGCATCCCAGGGCGCGGTATACGGCCTTTGCTGTCTCCTGCACGAGCGAGCGCGACTCTGCCGGAATGTCGGCGGGAACGATTGGTGTTGAGTTTTCGGAACCGCTTTCTGGCTCACTCTCCTGATGGATTCTGAAGAAGCCGTGAGATAGGGCAATCCGGTCTACCTCGCCTGCGATCAGATCCGTATCGTTCCCCAGGATGGCGCATCCGACCTCGCTGCCGGCGACAGCCTCTTCAATCAGCACCTTCGTGTCGTACTGCCTTGCGGTTTCGACCGCGCTCGGCAGTTCTTCTTTTCGGGATACCTTGCTGACGCCGAAAGATGACCCCGAACGGGCCGGCTTTACGAAGACGGGATAGGTAAACCGGCCGGTATCGATATTCTCGTTCGCCGTGACGGTCCAGAAATTCGGCGTAGCGATTCCCGCGCTTCTGGCGACGATGTAAGCAAGGGATTTGTCCATGCACAGAGCAGAACTTTGGACATCGCAGCCTGCGTAGGGGATGCCGGAGATCTCCAGCAAGCCTTGCATCGCGCCATCCTCGCCGAGTTTGCCGTGCAGAACGGGCAGCACCAGGTCCAGGCTGATCGTTTCGTATTGTCCCTGCTCCAGGACAAGCAATCCCTGTGCGCTTCTGTCCGGTGACAGCACGGCCGGACGGCAACTGCCGTTTTCCCAGTTTGCGTCAGGGCCGTCACAAAGCTTCCAAGCACCGCTCTTCGTAATCCCGATCCAGAACGGTTCATACTTTTCGGTATCGAGGCTTCTTGCGACCTCTCGCGCAGACTTGACGGAGACGGGATGTTCTTCGGAGCAGCCCCCGAATATGATTCCGACCTTCAGCCTATCCATGCTGATTTCTCCCTTCAGATTCCAGGCAGTTGAGGATACTGTTTTCAACAATGTCGCTCAGGGCGTGGTCTGTGTAATAGGCGGTGTGCGGACTGATAAGCACATTCGGCAGCTCTTGCAGCCGCAACAGCTGTTTGCTTTCGATGGGCTTGCTTCTGCAGTCGGCGTAGAATATTCCTTCCTCTCCTTCGAGGACATCCAGCGCCGCACCGCCCAGTCTGCCGCTTTCCAATGCTGGAATAAGGGCCTCGGTATCGAGGAGTGAACCGCGCCCGGTATTGATAATGAACGCGCCGTGCTTCATCTGCTCGATGCGTTGACGATTCAAGAGATGGCGCGTACCCGCGTTAAGCGGCGTATGGAGCGTTACAATGTCGCTCAGCTGCAGCAATTCATCGAGGGGAACGTAATCGGCAGCGGCCTTGGGACGCCTGTCGCAGGCCAGTACCCGGCAGCCGAAACCCCGCAGCCTGTCCATGACTGCGGCGCCAATGCGTCCTGTTCCAATAACCCCGATGGTCAGGTCGCGCAGTTCTCTCCCGCGTACATCGTTCAATCTGTAATCATGAATATCCGCGCGGCGGATAATGGATTTTGCATTTCGCACGGCCATCAGCATCAGCATCAGCGTGTAGTCGGCCACGCTGTCGGGCGAATAGGCGACATTTTCAACGGAAATGCCAACGCTCTCCGCGTATTTCACATTGATATGGTTATATCCAATGCTTCTCGTGGAGATATACGTTACGCCGGCCTGGCTAAGCGCAAGAAGAGCGGAGTTTGTGATTTGAGTTTTATGACCAACGCTGATGCATCGGTTTCCGAGTGCCAGCTCAATGTTGGCTTCGGATACCGGTGCCTCTGTGATAGTTGGCACTACGCCAATGCGAGGCGCCATCTCCCGGAACAAAACGGCCTCGTCCTGCCCGCATCCATAAATCGTGATTCCCATTGCCGGGACGGCCGAGGAGGACGAGGGCGCCAGCGACCGGGTGCGGCGGGCCGCTGCTCGTACCGGTTCGCTGTAGGTCATGCCTCCAGTTAAGGCAGCATGGCGTTGCCGGCACGTATGCGGTTTTCGATATGCCGGCGATATGCTACCGGGCCGGTAGCAGCGGGAGCACGCGCGTGCTGATCGTCGAGGGCGAGCCCTCTGCTCGTAGAGCCGCACCGCCCTCACCCGCCTGCGTGGCGGTCGGCTGACCGCGGGTCTTTGCCCGCCTGGCTCATATGTGCCGGGACTGTCGTGCGGCGGATGCCGTAGATCCGCGCCAGCTCCCCGACCCGTCCACCGCCCGCGTGGCCGGCGATGGACGCCTCAGCCTCGGCCGGGGACAGGCGCCGTTGGGTGGCAGCGCAGCTCGCGGATGTTGGGAACCCCGCGCATCCTCGAGCTTTTGGCTAGCGCCGTGTGCCAGGTGCGGTGTACCCGCCTGGCCACGGCCCAGTAAACGAGCCCGACGATGAGCATCGCGCACATCCGAGCATCGCGCACATCCCGACCAGGACCGGCTGCACTTACCAGGTCCGCAAGCTGCCCGGCCTTCGCCGGGTCCGCCCAGAACCCGGTCGACGTCATCTGCGAGCTGCGCTGCATCCAACGGCGCCTGAGGTTGAGGCGTTGATCGCCGACTGCGAGGGCGGTGCGGCTCTACGAGCAGAGGACTCGGCCTCGACGGTCAACACACGCATGCTCCCGCTGCTACAGGCCGGCAGGATATCACCGGCATATTGGAAACCGCATACGTGCCGGCAACGCCATGCTGCCTTGACTGGAGGCATGACCTACAGCGAACCAGCCGCCGTCAACCTCTACCTCGTCAGCCTGCTCCCGCTCGCCGGCCTGCGCGCCGCCTGGGCATGATCCCGCTCAGCCTCGGCGAGATCGCCGCGGTCGCCGGCGGGACGGTCGAGGGCGACGGCACCGTGACGGTGACCGCGCCGGCCGTGCTCGACGGCCGGCAGGCCGAGCCGGGCGGCCTCTTCGCCGCCTTCGCCGGCGAGCACGCCGACGGCCACGACTACGCCGGCCAGGCCCGCGAGGCGGGCGCGGTGGCCGTGCTCGGCTCCCGGCCCACGCCGCTGCCCACTGTCGTCGTCGAGGACGCCCAGGCCGCGCTGCAGGCGCTCGCCGCCCACGTCGTGGCCCGGCTGCGCGACGGGCTGACCGTTGCCGGGCTGACCGGCTCCCAGGGCAAGACCAGCACCAAGGACCTGCTGGCGGTCGTGCTGTCGAGCGCCGCGCCGACGATCGCCACGGTCGGCTCGCTCAACAACGAGCTCGGCGTGCCGCTCACCATGCTGCGCGCCGACGCGGCCACCCGGTTCCTCGCCCTTGAGATGGGAGCCCGCCACATCGGCGACATCGCCGAGCTCACCGGCCTGGTCGCGCCCGACATCGCCGTCGTCCTCAACGTCGGCCAGGCCCACCTCGGCGAGTTCGGGTCGCGCGAGGCCATCGCCGTGGCCAAGGGCGAGCTGGTGCAGGGGCTGGCGCCCGGCGGCACCGCCGTCCTCAACGCCGACGATCCCCGGGTGGTCGCGATGCGCTCGCTCACCGACGGCCCGGTGCTGACCTTCGGCCGGGCGGAGCACGCCGACGTGCGGGTGCTCGACCTGGCGCTGGACCGGCTCGGCCGGCCGTCCTTCACGCTGCGGACCGCCGACGCCTCGGCTCCCGTCGCGCTGCCGCTCGTGGGCGCCCACCAGGCGCTCAACGCGTCGGCTGCCGCGGCGGCGGGGCTGGCGGCCGGCGTACCCCTCGACGTGGCCGCGGCGGCGCTGGCCACCGCCTCACTGTCGAAGTGGCGCATGGAGCTGCGCGACCTCGCCGGCGGCGCGACGCTGCTCAACGACTCCTATAACGCCAACCCCGACTCGACCCGCGCCGCCCTGGACGCGCTGGCAGCGATCGAGGGCGGGCGCCGCATCGCCGTCCTCGGCGAGATGCGCGAGCTCGGCGACGACAGCGAGGCCGAGCACCGCGCTGTCGGAGAGTACGCCGCCTCCCGGGCCGACGTGGTGGCCGCGGTCGGCGGGGCCGCCCGGCCGATCGCCGACGGCGCGGGAGAACGGGCGGTGACGCTGGCCGACAACGACGCGGCCGTCGACTGGCTGCGCGGCCACCTCGCCGCCGGCGATGTGGTGCTCGTCAAGGCCTCCCGCGGGGCACGCCTCGACGAGATCGCCGCCGCGCTCGCCTAGTTCGGCGGGGCGTCGGCCGCCGTGTACGTGAAGGCGCCAGTACCCGTCCGTCATAGCCGGCTGGTCGGCCATGACAGCGTTCCCGCGGATAGGACGGCTGGCCGAGAGGCTCACGCGGCCCGGCGGTATCTGAGCACCGAAAGCGGGGCGAAGACGGCGATGATGCCGGCGCACCAGAGGATGGCCGCCACCGCGTGCGGGGCGGTCGGGCCCCCGAGCAGCAACGGCCGGATGGCGTTGACGGTGGCGGTGAGGGGCTGGTGGTCGGCGTAGGCGCGCAGCGGGCCGGGCATGCTGGCTGCCAGCACGAAGGCGCTGGAGGGAAAGGTGAGCAGGACGGTGAGCGGGACCGCCGCGGCCCCGGCCGCCTCGGCGCTTTTGGCCGCCAGCCCGAGCAGCGCGGTGACCCAGGAGATGGCGAAACCGAACAGCAGCAGCACTCCGGCGGCAGCGGCCAAGGCTGCCACGTTGGTGTGGAGACGGAAGCCGACCAGGTAGCCGACGCCGAGCATGAGGGCGATGACGAACACGTTGCGCAGGGCATCGGCCAGGACCCGGCCCGCGAGTACCGCGGAGCGGGCCATGACCAGCGACCGGAACCGTTCGATGAGCCCGCCCCGGAGGTCTTCGGCCATGCCGATGGCGGTGTTCTGGGCGCCGAACAGCACAGTGGTCACGAAGATCCCGGCCATGAGGTAGTTGGTGTAGCTCACGCCGGGAACGTGGATCGAGCCGCCGAACACGTACCGGAACATCAGCACGAACAGCACGGGCTGGATAGTCACGAACGCCAGCAGCTGGGGCCGGCGGGTCATGCCGATCACGTTGCGTTTGGCGACCGCCAGGGAATCGGCGGCCGCCCACGCCAGCTTCGATCGGCACGGGGACGGCAGCGGGAGGTCAGTTGGTGCGGCGAGGGTGGTCATGAGGCACCTCCTTTGTTGATGCCGCTGCCGACGGCCGCCGGTGCGGCGGGTGCATCCGGGCCTGCGCCGGGGTGATGGCCGGTCAGCTGGAGGAAGACGTCGTCGAGGGTCGGTTCGCGGATGGCCAGCGATTCGGGGACGATGGCGCCGTCGTCCAGCAGGCGGATGACCTGCTGGACGGACGGGCCCTTGTCGGGCACCTTCACCGCCAGGGTGCGGCTGCCGTCGAGCACGCCGGTGGGGCCGATCGGCTGGAGACGTGCGGCGGCGCGCTGGACGTCGGCGGGGTCGGCGACGCGGATCTCGACCACGGTGGAGCCCAGGCTGGCCTTCAGCTCGACGGGGGTGCCCTCAGCGATGATCCGGCCGCGGTCGATCACCACGATGTGGTTGGCGAGGCGGTCGGCTTCCTCGAGGTACTGGGTGGTCAGCAGCACGGTTGTGCCGTCGGCGACGAGCTCGCCGATGAGGGCCCACAGGTCGCTGCGGCCGCTCGGGTCCAGCCCGGTGGTCGGCTCGTCCAGGAACAGCACCGGGGGCCGGTGGACCAGGGCAGCGGCCAGGTCCAGGCGGCGGCGCATGCCGCCCGAGTATGTGCGGACTGGCCGGGAGGCGGCGCTGGTGAGGCCGAAGCGGCCCAGTAGCTCCTCAGCGCGTGAGGCGATGGCCGGGCGCGGCCGATGGGTGAGCTGGCCGATCAGGCGGAGGTTCTCCCGGCCGGTCAGGTTCTCATCGACGGCGGCGTACTGCCCGGCCAGGCCGATGACGGCCCGCACCTCCCCGGCCTGGCGGACGACGTCGAGGCCGAGCACGCTCGCCTGACCGGCGTCGGGTTCCAGGATGGTCGTGAGGATCCGCACGGCCGTGGTCTTGCCTGCGCCGTTCGGCCCGAGCAGGCCGAGCACGCTGCCGGCCTCGACCGCGAGGTCGATGCCGTCCAGCGCGACGACGGGGCCGAACCGCTTGACCAGCCCATCCGCCGCGATCGCCGCCTCAGCCATGGCCGGGCAGGGTCCGCGGCAGCCCGAACCCAGGCAGCACGCCGTTGCCGGTGCGGGTCACGGCTCGCTTCTTGAGCGCCTCAGGCATCGGTTGCGGCCCGCGGGTTCCCGGTGAACTCCGGAACGGCGCCGATTTCCAGGCCACCGCCGAGCTGGAGGGCCGGGCATCCCGTGGCCAGCGCGGCTGCGCCGTCGATGTCCTCGGCGGTCACGACGGAGTAGCCGCCGAGCCGGGTCCCGGCATCGAGCTTGCCCAGCGTCCGCGTGGCGAGCACGCCGTGCCCGGTGTCTACGCGGCTGCTGCCCAGGCTCTCAAACCAAGCCTGCCACGCCTTCCCGGTTTCCTCCCCGGGCTGGTAGTCCTTAGGCACACGGTACGAGAACAGGAATTTAGGCACCGTCGTCTCCTCACTTTCTCCGGCTCAGCTCACGCTGTCTGTCGGAGAGGTAGATGCTCGGCAGCCGGAAAAGTGGGCAGGGGGTGCCCGGTTTCGGGTTGGTGCGGCGTCTATACCAGTAGCCGGACAGGTGAAACTGCACTTGCAGCCCGGATGGGAGGGTTCTCGTCGACACTGATCTGGTCACCAGGGCACAGGCCGGCGACCCGGATGCCTTCGCCGAGCTGGTCGAGGGGCACCGGCGTGAGCTGGAGCTGCACTGCTACCGCGTCCTCGGCTCGGCCCAGGACGCTGAGGACACCGTCCAGGAGACGTTCCTCGCCGCCTGGCAGCACATTGCCGGGTTCGAGGCCCGGTCGTCGGTTCGCACGTGGCTCTACCGGATCGCGACCAACCGCTGCCTCGCCGCTCTGCGCTCCGCTCGCAGACGTCAGCCCGCGGACCTCGCTGTGCCGGTAGGCCCCTACCCTGAGCCGAACGCCACCAGCGAGGTGATGTGGCTGGAGCCCTACCCCGATCTACTCCTGGAGGGGATCGCGGACGCCGCACCGGGTCCCGATGCCCGCTTTGAGGCACGCGAGGCCATCTCGCTGGCGTTCGTGGCTGCCCTGCAGCTGCTGCCGCCACGTCAGCGGGCTGTCCTTGTCCTGCGGGACGTGCTCGGCTTCCGGGCCAAAGAGGTCGCGGCGATGCTCGACACCAGTGAAGAAGCAATAAGCAGCGCGCTCAGACACGCTCGTGCGAACCTGCACCGCAGGCTCCCACCGCCCGCAGGCCCCCCTCCCGCCCCGAGCTCCCAGGCCGAACGAGCCATCATCGAGCAGCTGGCCACCGCGTACGAGGCCGGGGACGTTGCTGGCTTGGTGTCGCTGCTCACCGAAGATGCCGTCATCACCGCACCACTGGCCGGCGCCGCATATGTGGGGCCGGCTGCCGCGGCCCGCGTTTTCGAGACGATCTTCGCCCAGGACCGGTCCTATCGCCTGATACCTACCCGGGCGAACCGGCAGCCCGCTTTCGGCGTCTACGTCCGGGATCCGGCGACCGGCGTGTTTCACGCCAACGGCATGCTGGTCGTCACACTGGCCGGTGATCGGGTCCAGGCGATGACCCGCTTCGACAACAGCGTCATCGCAAAGTTCGGTCTTCCGCGGCGGCTCTCCTGAGCCGGCAGGCCCAAAGCAACACCCTGGCAGGGGAACACGCTGCCTACCGGGCCCATGCAGGACTTGGCGTTGCGCGTGGCAGCCCGGCCGCCCGGTTCGCGGCCTTACGTCAGGCGAAGCAGCAGCGCGGGCGAGATCGTCGGCCGGGCCTGAGCCGACGGTCCCAGGCACGCTATTGACGCAACCGAACGGTTGCCTCGGCTTGCCGCAACCCGGCCCGCGGCCCGGTCACGAGGAACCACGGGGGTGGGTCATGGCGGGGCGACCCCGGTCCGGTCACGATGTTCTCGCTGATGATGGGCGCGAGATCTCGGGCGCGCTGTGGACGGGCTGGTCGGAAGTGGGCTTCGTGCGCCCGCCCGCCGACACCGCCGTCAGGGCCCCGGCTGCGGAGAAGCTGGCGCCGACCCAGAGCGCGGCTTTGAAGCCGCCGGTGAAGATGACGGGTGAGGTGTAGACGCCGGGGCGGGCGAACACGGTGGCCAGCACTGCGACGCCGAACACTCCGCCGAGCTCGCGCAGGGCGCTGTTGGTCCCTGACGCGACGCCGATTTCGCCGGGCGGGACGGAGGCGACGACCTCGCCGGCGACCGTGGGGAACACCAGCCCGATTCCGACGCCGGCCACGGTGAGGGCGGCGCCCAGTTCGCCGTAGCCGAGGCCGGGTGTGGCGATGGCCGCCATCCAGGCCAGGCCGGCCGCCTGCAGGAACAGGCCGCCCGCCATGAACGGCCGGTTGCCGTACCGCTCGGCGAGCTTGCCGGCGATCGGCGAGGCGACCATGGCCGCGGCGGTCCACGGCAGCAGCCGGATCCCGGTCTGCAGCGGGGTGTAGTGCTGGGCGGACTGCAGGAACTGTGCCATCAGGAACAGGGTCCCGAACAGCCCGGCGTACATGAGGAAGCTCACGCCGTTCGCGCTGGTGAAGCGGGATTGCCGGAACAGCGCCAGCGACAGCATCGGGGCGGGTGCCCGCCGCTCCCACCACACGAACGCGCCGGCCAGGGCCGCGCCGGCGGCGAGCGCCCCGATGACTTCGCCGCTGGACCAGCCGGCGGTGCTGGCCCGGACCAGCCCCCAGGTCAGGCCGAGGAAGCCGACCCCGGCCAGGATCAGCCCGGCCACATCGAGGCAGGGCCGGGGACCGAAGCTCTCGCGCAGCCGCCAGGCAGCCAGCGGGATCACCGCGAGGCCGACCGGGACGTTGAGCCAGAAGATCCAGTGCCAGCTGAGGCCCTGCACGACGGCACCGCCGACGACCGGGCCTCCGGCCACGGCGAGTCCGGCGATCCCGCCCCACAGCCCGATGGCCATGGCGCGCTTCCCGGCCGGGAACGCCTCGCTGATCAGGGTCAGGGTGAGCGGCATGATGATCGCCGCGCCGGCACCCTGCACGACCCGGGCCGCGATGAGCACGCCGACGGTCGGGGAAAGCGCCGCCCACGCCGACGCCGCGGTGAACACGGCCAGGCCGATGCAGAACATGCGCTTGCGCCCGAACCGGTCACCGAGCGCCGCGCCGGTCAGCAGCATGCAGGCGAAGGACAGCAGGTAGGCGTTGACGGTCCATTCCAGGCCGGAGAGGCTGCTGTGCAGCGAGACTCTCAGCACCGGCAGCGCGGTCGTCACGACCATGTTGTCCAGCGCGGACATGAACAGCCCGAGCGACGCCAGCACGAGCGTCCACGCTGGCTTCGGCAGGCGGCCCGGACCGGTGATGCCGGCCGGCGCTTGTGTCATGATCTCTCCTCGTCGCGGTCAGTGACCGGCGGTGCGCCCCAGCCGGTCATCGGCGCCCGGTGGTCCGGGCGAGTGCCGGCACGGCCTGTCACAGGGGTAGAGACCGCCCCATCGTGAAACTGGGCGGTGGCGAGCGCCCGGTTTCACCCCCGGGCGGGGTCTGTACGTATGACCACGGTGCCCGGAACGGGAGGGCGGGGATGCGAGGATGGCCTGGTGAGCGCGGATCTGCTGACGCGGGCCCGGGCGGGCGACGGGGAGGCGTTCGGCGAGCTCGTCGAGCCCTACCGGCGCGAGCTGCAGGTGCACTGCTACCGGATCCTCGGCTCGGCGCAGGACGCCGAGGACGCGGCGCAGGAGACGCTGCTGGCGGCCTGGCGGGGCCTGGGCGGTTTCGAGGGTCGTGCCTCGGTCCGGACCTGGCTGTACCGGGTGGCGACCAGCCGCTGCCTGCACGCGCTGCGATCGGCTAGCCGACGTCCGCCGATGAGCTGGCCTGATCTGGTGCTGCCCGAACCCACCCGCGCCGGTGAGGTGGCCTGGCTCGAGCCCTACCCCGACGTCCTCCTCGAAGGGCTCGCCGACCTCGCGCCAGGCCCGGAGGCCCGGTACGAGGCCACCGAAGCCATCTCCCTCGCGTTCGTCACGGCGTTGCAGCTGCTACCGCCGCGGCAGCGCGCCGTGCTGATCCTGCGTGACGTCCTCGGCTTCCGGGCTGCGGAGGTGGCGGGCATGCTCGGCACAACCCAGGAGTCAGTGACCAGCGCCCTCAAGCGCGCCCGCGCCACCCTCGCGCGCCAGCCCGCGCCGTCAGCCGATCACCAGGCACCCCCGCCGCCCGGCTCGGCGATCGAACAGGAACTCGCGGCCCGCCTGGCCCGCGCCTTCGAGAGCAGCGACGTGCAAGGCGTCGTCTGCCTGCTCACCCACGACGCGTGGGTGCGGATGCCGCCGCTGCCAATGGAATACCAGGGACGCGAACTCGCCGCGCGGTTCTTCGCGTGGGCCTTCCACAACGGCCGCAGGTTCCGCCTGATCCCCACCCGGGCCAACCGGCAGCCCGCGTTCGGACTCTACCTACGCGACTCCCACGCCGCGATCGCCCACGCGAACGGCCTGCTCGTGCTGACCCTCGCCGGCCCCCAGATCAGCGCCATCACCCGCTTCGAACCCGGCGTCCTGCCACAGTTCGGCCTCCCCCGAACCCTGCCCGACCGAGCGAGGTAACGCGCCCGGCGGCCGAGACGGCAAGCGGACGCTCCGGGTCCTGCCCGGCCAGGCATGCGCTCACGACCGCCCACTTTCTCAGCCGGCCGGCATCTGCATTGCCGACGGGTCGCAGCCGAAGCGAGCCGATCGACCGGCAGTCTCGGCCCGTGAGAAAGAAGGGGTAAGGATGACGAATCGCAAAATCGCAACCCGCGAGGAGTGGCAGGCTGCACGCGACGAACTGCTCGCGCGGGAAAAAGATGGCCCGCTCGATGCGGCAGAACGGCACTCGTAGCCGTCGGGCTCGTGCAGCCTCACAGCCGGGATCTCAGCACGTCGAACTCGCAGCCTGGCGGGGACGGGTCGAAGCCGTGCTCGATCAGCCAGCGGGCCGCCTGCAGGCTTCGCAGTGACCACCACGCGCGGATCACGTCGAGGTCGACGTCGGTGCCGTAGCCGGCGACGACGTCGCCAAGGTGCTCCTGGTGTCCGAGCGTCAGGATGGCGAGGTCGTACAGGGCATCGCCCTGGCCCGCCTCGGACCAGTCGATCACGCCGGTGATCTCGTCACCGTCGACGAACACGTGGGCGACCTGCAGGTCGCCGTGCGTGAACACCGGTGTCCACGGCCGGAGCGCAGCCTCGGCAACCCGGCGGTTGCGCGTGACCAGGTCGGCGGGAAGGACGCCGTTCGTGACGAGCCACTCGCATTCGCCGTCGAGCTCCGATGCGATCTCGTCGAGGCTCCTACCGGGCCATGGCGGCAGCGGCGCGTCGTGCAGCATCCGTGCGGCGGCACCGGCCGCGGCCCACGCCGCCGCCGACGCGGTCGACGGCTCGCCGAGGCGGCCGAGTGCCGTCCCTGGCAGGGCGGCGACCGCGAGTACCGGCGGCTTCCGCCACAAGACCTCCGGAGTGGGGATCGGCGCCATGGCCATCGCCTCGACCTCGACGTCGGTCCGCGTCTGATCAGCGTCGATTTTCAGGAACACGTCGCCGACGCGCAGGGTCGCGCGCTCGTTGTGGGCGACGACGACCTCGACCTCCTCCACACCGGCCATTGTCGAGGGATGACCACCGACGTCGCCACGGGTTTATCGCGTGCGACTGCGCGGCTGACCGCGTCCCGCTGCCCGGCGGCCTCATGCGCGCCACCGACCGGGCACTGCCTCGGCCCGCCGGGCCTCGGCACGTGGATCGTGAAGTCCAAGCGGCATGTCGTCGCGGTCGGTGACCTCGACGCGACCGAGACTGCCGGTCCGATGACGTCGAGCGAGCGCTGTCGCGCATGACCCAGCTGTGCTCAAGTCGTCCGGTTGCAAAGTCCAACACACTTGGCCTATGCCTCGGCGCGCCCGAATCGGCAGGGGGGACTCCAGCGCGTTGGTCTTGGTGACATGGCTGCCGAACAGGCGCGAGGCGAAGGCCTCGCTGGCGCCGCGCAGCCTGGGCCGGGCCTGCTCGACCGGCCCAGCGGTGGTCTTTGACCGTTACCTCCCGGTACCCGTTGCGGGAGCCGGGCCGGGCATCGGGCAGGCCGCGGCCCGCTGGTAACGGTCCCGGCCCCAGAACTCGGTGACCTCGGCTTCCAAGCGACCCGCATCGGCCGCTGCGCGCCGAGCCGTGCCACTTCCTTCGGGAGCTTTCCTCGTCCAGGCAGGTCCTGGACTGCTGTCAGCAGCGACGGGTCTGGTACGGCACGGGGGCGGGCACCGGTTTGGGCGATGTCGGGCACCGGCTCAAGGCGAAGAGGAAGGTCAGCGCGATTCCGCCTGCCACGACGAAGAGCGCGGTGCTGATCCCGTTGGCGAGTGCCCTGGGCGATCTGCGCAATGGCCTCGGCGGACAGCTTCAGATTGTCATGGCATTCATGAACATGCAGTGTCAGGCCGTCTCGTTTGTGTATGGATGCTCTGCTCGCTCGGTCTGGGTAAGCCCTGGCGTGCGGTCGGCTGGCTCGCGGGGACGTGGTCAAGGCGCTGCGCCGGCTTGTGCTGGGGCACCGAGTGGGTCAATGAGTCCAGCAGGAGGTGGCCGGAGCGGAAGTAGGCTGCGGTGGGCCGGACGCGGTCGCACGGGATGAGTTCGAGGGCTGTCCTTGCGGAGGGCCAGGACCAGCGGTCGATGTTGAGCCTCATGCGCAGCAGCGGGCGCATCGGTCCCCGGGCGAGGCGAACATCGATCCGGCATGTGCCGGAGTCGCGATCGTGCTCGATCGGCCCGCGCAACAGGCTTTGGCCAATGCGAAGTTCGCCGTCCTGCTCTGTGCGCTGCCAGTTCTCAAGGGCGGCCACGCATGTCTCGAACGGGGTGTCGATGATCCGCCGGAATGACAGCCGGCTCACGGCACGGCCCGTGCCCCCGCTCATGCCGGATCCACCGGCCGACTGGCAGTGCGGCTCATGACGATCTCCTACGCTCTGGCGGGCATGTTCAGATCCCGGTGAAAATCCATGAGCCTTGGCATTGTCGCGTCCTGTTGCTGCCGGACCGGTCCTTCTTCACGACCCCTCTTGGACCTGGTAGATGTGGTCGGCGACCAGGCCGTGGGCTTCCCGGTGGACGTCGGCGGCGGCCTTGGCCGATGGGGCCTCGACTAGGCAGAACACCCGCCCGCCTTGCTCATCGACTCAGTACCGCAGGTACCGCACGTCATGAGCGGCCTGGATCTGGAGATCGGCGAGGTGAGCCTTGGCCACGTCATCCATCGCCACGCCGCTGGCGATCTGGTGGACATCCATGAAAAGCGGCACTGGGGCCTCCCCGGGGCCATCGGACTTGTTGCAATGACCGTAAGGCGGCCAGGTCAGCCGGTGAATCGGTAAAGATGCCCAGTTTGGCCGCGGCAGTGCCTACGCCGGGGCCGCCAAGCCCATCCGGGCGGCCTTGCGGGCAGCTGCCGTCCGTGACGAGACGCCGAACTTGGACAAGACCGAGGAGACGTGGTGGTGCACCGTCCGCTCGGAGATGAACAGCCGCCGGGAGATTTCCCGGTCGGGCAGGCCTTCTGACAGCAAGGCAAGAACTTCCCGCTCGCGGGCTGTCAGCCCGGCCGGAGCGGCCCGCGTGGCCGGGCGGGGCCCGCGCGGGATCGCCTTGACCCCGAGTTCTTTCATCCGCCGCCTGGCCGCGGCTGCAGATGCCCGAGCGTCCAGGTCCTCGAGCGCTGAAAGAGCATGCCGGAGCCCGGCCTCATCGGAAGAGCCCAGCCAGGCCAGGGCGGCGTCGTAGGGCCTGCCGAGGCGGGCCCATGCAGCAGCCGCGCCTGGCCAGTCCCCGGCGATCTCCAGCGCCGATGGTTGCGGCAGGCTGGTCAGCGCGCCGTCCGGCGCCTGGAGCCGCGACAGCCAGATGGCCAGGGTTCCCAGCGTCCACCGATCGACGCGCCCGATGGCGCCGTCATAACCGGAGCGGGCCTCCTGGGCCGCCAGGCCGGGCTGGCCCGACAGCCATCTCAGCTCCGCGCGCGCCTCCCGCACCGGTGCGATCCACCGCGGCTCGGCTACTCCCTCGGCCAGGGCGAGCGCCTCATCCAGCAACTCCCACGCCCCGGGTTCGCCACGGCGGCCGCGGATGCTGCCCAGCACCCGCAGGGGGTTCAGCCGGTTCACCGGTGAGATGCGCTGACGGCTCAGCATCTGGGTGCTGACGTCCGCCGCCTCGTCCCACTGCCCCTGCAGCATGAGAGCGTAGGCCCGCCAGCCCGTCAGGCACGTGCTGAAGACGCCCAGCTCACGGCCCTCGCAGTAGGCCATCCCCTCGGTGTAGTAGCGCTTCTCGTCCTCGAACCGGTGCAGGCGTGTGGCCGCCTCGTGCAGGACGGAGTACGCGAGACCGGCCTCCTCGTGCAGCTCCGCGTCCAGCGCAGTCCGGAGCGCCCGCTCGACCGAGTCCATCCCGTCCCGGCGGTTTCTCAGGACCGCGGCCCCGACCACGGTTAGGGCATGGCTCGCGACATCCGCCTGATGCAGTTCGCCGCCCAGAGCCCGCGCCTTCTCACCGACCTCGACAGCTTCGTCGCTCCGGCCCACCAGCATGTAGGAGTTGGCGAGGCTGGCATAGGCCCACGCCAGCTCACGGCCGGGCGGCCGGGCTTGCAGGACCCGGACGGCTTCCTCGGCCGCCTGGCCGGATTCCTTCCCACGGCACAGCCGCCACAGTGTCGTGCCGAGCCTTCGGAGGTCCTGACCGGCGCTCAATTCATCGCCCAGCTGGTGCCGCAGCCGCAGAGCGATTCGCAGCGCTCGTTCGGCTTCCTCCCAGCGGTCCAGCAGCGAATACTCGCCCGCCGCCCCCTCATGCAGTGCCGCCAGCGCCGCCCCGTCGCCTACATCGGCGAACCGGAGTGCACGTTCGAACTGTGCCGCCGCCTCGCGGTGCGCTCCCAGCACGGACGAACGCCTGGCCGCCTCCGGAGCGTACCGCAGGACCGCCTTCGCAGCCCCGGCGCCCTCGGCGTGGTGGGCAAGCAGGGCCGGGTCGGCATCGCCGCGTTCCTCCAGCACGGCCAGCAGGCGCGCATGCAGTTCTGTCTTGCGGTGCGGCGCGATCCCCGCCTCCACCGCCATCCGGACCAGCTCGTGCCGGAACCGCAGCCCGGTCCCGTCAGGAACGAGGATCCCGGCTGCCTGGCACTCCCCGGCCGATGCGCCCGGGCCCAGCACCGACGACAGCAGCGCCCGGTCCACCCGCACCCCGATCACCGCGGCGGCCTCCACCACCCGGCGCGTGCTGGTACTCGACCGGAACAGCCGGGCTCCCACCGCGTCGCGGACCGTCGGGGGCACCGACGGCCACCCTGCCCCGATGATCTCGCTCACATAGAACGGATTACCGCCCGTGACGCGGTAAAGCTCACCCGCATCCACGTCCCGCGGGCCCACCAGCGCCCGCACGGCCTCCTCCGACAACGGCGGCAGCCGCATCCGCCGAGCGGCGCGCTGTGTGGCCATATCACCCAGCATCACCCGCAGCGGATGATCGGCGGCCAGCTCATCGTCACGGTAGGTGGCCAACACCAGCACCCGCATCCGCCAGAGCCTGCGCCCGGCCAAACTCAGCAGGTCGATCGTTGCCTCATCGGCCCAGTGCACATCCTCGATCACCGCCACGGTCAGGGCCGCAGGCGACTCGATCTCGGCCAGGAAGGCCGTGAACAACCGATCCCGCGCAGCCTCCTGGCGGCACAGATCCGCGAGTTCACCGCCGGCCTGCAAACCGACGTCGAACACCGGACCCAAAGGCCGCGGAGTCAGCAGGCCATCGCAGCCACCCCACAACCAGCGGGCCCCCATTGTGCGACGCTGGAACGCCTCCAGGAGCACGGTCTTCCCGATCCCCGACTCCCCGGATACCAGGACCAGCCGGCCCTCGCCCCGTCTAGCCTCATCAGCGTACTCGGCCAGCGTCTGCAGAAACGATGCCCGCTCCAGCAGCTCCGTCACCCGAACCCCCAAACCCCTACCAAGATTGTGACCCTCTCCCGCCGCACGCATCAAGGCGCGCCGTGATTACCTGAGGCAACGGGTTACCGGCAAGCCCGGTTCAGCCCCGGTCACACAAGAGGATCATCCCCTCGCGCGGCCATGGCCTGCATGAAGTCGCTGATGGCGTTGATAGTGGCGGCGAACTGCTCTTTGGTCATCCGTTCCGGCCCGGGGCGGGTGCCGGTCGCGGCGCGCAGGCGGGCGAGGTCGAGTGACCTGCTGAGCCAGGTGTCCAGTTCGGGAAGGATTTCGGATTCCTTCGCCAGGCGGACGACAAGGCGGGCGATGCCCGGGGCTGTCGGCGGGCGGCCTGGCTTGCGTCGCTTGCTCGTGCTGTACTTCTTCGCCGCCAGCCTGCGGTGCCAGGCCAGCAACACGCGACCTGTGACCCCAGGGCAGACCCCCCTGAAAGGCGAATATCTCGTAGCTCGAAGTCTCCAGCGCGGATCCCCGGACGGAGCTCGACGTCCCCGGCGGTGCCCTTAGACGGTGCGCCGTCCGGGTTACGCCAGCGCCAGGTGGTGCCGGAGCTGCCGGCGGGAGCTGATGCCGAGCTTGGAGAACACCTTGTGCAGGTGGTACTCCGCCGTCCGGGGGCTGATGAACAGCTGGGCGCCAATCTCAGGGTTCGTGTGGCCCTCGGCAGCGAGCCGGGCGACCTGCGCCTCCTGCATGGTAAGAACGTCGCGCGTGTCCATGGTGCGCTTGCGCACTGTCTCGCCTGTCGCCTGGAGCTCCCAGCGGGCCCGTTCGGCGAACGCCGCGGCCCCGAACCGGCCGAACATGTCGTGGGCGGCCCGCAGGTGCTCGCGTGCTTCCACTCGCCGCTGCTCGCGGCGCAGCCATTCGCCGTACACCAGGTGGGCGCGGGCGAGATGGACGGCGATGCGGCTGCGTCCGAGACGGTCGATCGCCTCCCGGTATAGGGTATCCGCAGCCGCGCCGTCACTGAGCAGCGCGCGTGACCGGGCCTGGATGCCGAAGGCCCAGTCCGACCCGGCGGCGGAGGTCCGCTCGGCGAGCTGCCGCAGGGCCGCCGACGCCTCGTCGCTGGCGCCGCTCCGGGCTCCCGCCTCGACGAGCTCGGCCAGGGACCATCCGAAGAAACCCAGGTCCTCGTACTCACATGCCCGCCGGGCGCCGACCAGGGCGGCCTCGTAGCCGCCCAGACCGTTGTGCAGCACCGCTGTGGCATACCTGGCGAGCCCGAGCTCCCTTCCCCCGCCCCTGGCGGTCGCGTCCTGGACGACGGCTTCGATCAGGTCCAGTGCCCGGGGCTCCTCGCCCCGCCAGGCGGCGAGCATCATGGAGATGTACCCCAAAGGGGCGCTGCCGGTCGCCGCCGTGATCGCATTGGCTTCCTCGAGCAGTCCGGCCGCCGCGCCGAACTCTCCCGCGTGCACGTGCACGGCCGCGCGGTAGGTGAGCGCGACAGGAAGCACGGCGAGCGCACCAAGCTCACGAGCGAGTCCGAGCGCACGGGCGGTTAGCTCATGCCAGGTCGCGTCGTCCCATAGCTCGGGTGCGATGGTCGCCAGCGGGAGCCAGCCCATGACGCCAGCCTCGCTGCGGCCGCCGTGTCGCCGCAGCGCATCCAAGGCGCGCCTGAGCGGCGGCACGCCCACGACGTAGCCCTCGGTCAGCCGCGTCGCGATCCCGTCCAGCAGCAGATCCAACGGCCGTGGCGGCTGCGGTGCCGACGGCGCCGTCCGGGCAGCCTCAGCTGCCTTCCGGACGGTGAGGCCGCGGCCGAGGCGACCGGCGGAGATCGCCGCCCCGAGCGCTTCTAGGTAGGT
>Ga0070699_100000762_pt1 | contig 29755 bp, 22 predicted proteins | sample KBSK1503metaG_FD_65473 | JGI IMG/M metagenome (GOLD analysis project Ga0070699, IMG submission 65473) | Corn, switchgrass and miscanthus rhizosphere microbial communities from Kellogg Biological Station, Michigan, USA - KBS K1-50-3 metaG | ecosystem: Host-associated > Plants > Roots >...
GCGAGACCCGGGAAGTTTCGTTTCTGCTGATCGTAGCTGAAGAAGAAGAACGCTTTATCTTTGACGATCGGACCACCAATGATGCCGCCGAACTGGTGTCGTACGTCCACCGGCTTGTAACCCACCGGAGTGAAGACGCCATTGATTAGCGCCTGGCGAACTGCGAGCGGGTTACGAGCGCCCCACTTGTTGTTGCGTTGATAGTAAAAAGCGCCGCCGTGAAAATCGTTCGTGCCGCTCTTCGTGATCGCGTTGACCACGCCCCCCGCGGAACGTCCGTACTCGGCTGAGTAGCTGGAGGTGTTGACTTGAAACTCGCGAATCGCGGCCTGGCTGATCGAGTAACTGATACGCGTTCGGCCGCGCTCTTCGGCAAAGAATGCCTGGTTGTTGTCGCCGCCGTCGATCGTGTTGTTGTTGAGCAAACCGGAGATGCCGCGGAAGCTGATCAAACCAAACGTACCGTCAGGCACTGCGCCGGGCGTCAACAGAGCGAAGTTGGACCAGCGGCGTCCGTTGATCGGAAGCTCGTTGATCGAAGTCTGATTGATGTTGCTGGAGAAGTCCTGCTGGGTAGTGTTGATTACCGGCGCTTCAGCACTGACGTCTACTGTTCCCGTGACCGGGCCAACCGAGAGTGCGACTTCGAGGCTCGTCTCGCGTCCGATCTCGACGACGACGTTTTCCTGAGTCATTTGGCTGAAGCCGGACGAGTTGATGGTGACGGAATAAGTTCCGGGCGGAAGGTTCGCAACCTTGAAGCGTCCGGTGTCGTCGGTGGTTGCCGTGTCTTCTTTATTCGTGCCGCTGTTCCTGGCAGTGACTGTTGCGCCCGCAACCACCTCCTTATTCGGATTGGTTACGACGCCGCCGATCGAGCCAGTGGTCGTTGACTGTGCCAACACCACCGAACTTAGACCGAACATCAACAGGCATACAAAAAAGATCTTTGCTGTTTTGAACATTAGGGAACTCCTTACTTATGAGTTAACAGTTGACTACGCCTTCAGCCGCGCGGGCTGTTCCGGTGTTCAGCAACTTTTGAGAGCACGTAAATTCAAATCGAAGGATTATTGCGAATGAGTTGCAATACGTAAGAATCGACTTCTACCACGCCTAGCTTGCTTTAGCAAGATTTAGATTAGCAGCCGGCAATTAAATCTTTATGACCAAACAAAAAACTAAACGCGGATGCAAAACGAGTAATCCGTTTGCATCCGCGTTGTCTCTGGCTTACTGGCCTAGAACTCGAAACGCACAGCTAACTGAATCTGGCGTTCGCGGAAGAAAAAGCCATTCGAAAGGTCACTCGGTGTACCGAATGTCGGATCGAAAGTGGCAATCACTCCCGTACCTGAAGTCGAGAGCCGGTACATCAGGTTATTGACGCCGGTGACTTGCGTACGATTGAAAATGTTGAAGCCTTCAGCAAGCAGTTCGAGTTTGGAACCTTCTGTCACTTTGAAGCGACGTGAGATGCGCAAGTCGACGTACTTGATTGAAGGCGTATGGAAGAAGTTGTTTGGCAACAACGCAAACCGCAGCGATCCGTTTGAACCGTTAATGCCGTTGTTTGCCTGGTTGGCGCCAAAGACGCTGGCCGGATTAAAGCCATTCGTGACTGGCGTGTAGCGGAACCCTGAAAACATGTTGACGATTGGTGCAATCGTCCATCCGTTCAGGATCGCTTTGCCTGCGTCACTAAGACCAGTGAAGTTAGTGTTGTAAACAACGCTGGCTACGAACTTATGCCGGCGATCGAAGGGTGACAGACCGTTATCAGCCTGCGAATCGAACGGATCGAAAAGCGCGGAAAAGCCAGGCGTGAAAGTCGCCGAACTCTGCGATCCGCCATTGTCCTGCGCTCTCGACAAGGTATAGCTGCTTTGGAATTGCAAGCCATGCGTCAGGCGTCGATTGGCCTGCAACACGAGGGCGTTGTATTTGGTTGAGATGCTATCGCGGATCTCGAGAATATTGCCGAAGGCAGTGTTTGGCCTACTGCCGGCGTAATACGGAAATGACCAAACTTGACCAGCTAACGGACCATCGACAATCGACACACTGCGTCGTTGGGTTGGCGGACTCAGGTTGGTGTCAACGAACGTTGTTAAATGGTTTCCGAAACTGAAAATATAACTCGCCGATACCACCGTGTTGCGCGCTATTTCGCGTTCAAAGACCAAATCACCCTGATGGATCAGTGGATTCTGAAAACCGTCCCTAAAGTAATTGATTGCGGCCGTGCCCGGAGGCGCTGAAGCCAGGATGTTCGGAAAGATTGGAGCGGCCGGGTTTCCAAGTGTAACGGCCGCAGTAGTCGGGCAGGTGGTGCTGGTTCCAGTGCCGGGACAAGCCTGTGGCACCGAACTAACGGCCTGACCAGTACTGAGGCCGGTATTGATCAGTGAATTGATAATGATCGTGCCATTGATTCGACCATAATAAATTCCATAGCCGCCGCGCAGGCTGGTCTTTCCATCACCACTCAGGTCAGCGGCAAAACCGATCCGTGGGCCAAAGTTATTTTTGTCAGCGGGACGATTACCCGTTTGCGGCAAAGCCGGATTCACGAGGAATGGTTCCGGAAACTTCTCGTAGTCCCAACGCAGTCCCAAATTAAGGGTTAACCGCGGCGTGACGCGCCAATCGTCCTGAGCGAAGAAGGCCCAGTCAATGGTCTTCAATTCGAAACGAGGTTGACCAAATCCCTGCGCATAGCTACTGGTGTAGCACTTTCCGGCAAGGCGTGTGTTCGCCTGGTTTGGCGCCGCCAGTGCAGTGGCACATCGGCCAGTCAGGGAAGTCGAGGGCGCCGCGACACCCGAGGCTCGCAATGCACCACTCGTAGCGAAGTTTGTGTAGTCAACTATGAAGTCGTTGATGTTGGCGTAGGTGTATGAGCCGGATCCGGTGAAGAGATTATCGTCGATATCTCTTACGCGGTTGATGTCCGTACCAAACTTGAAAGTGTGGTTGCCGGTCGTGTACGTCAACGTATCCGCGAATTGAAAACGTCTCTCGTCCGGCAACGCAACTCGATCGAGCGAGGTAGCTTTGCCGAAGGTGAGACCATTGGTCAGCGCCACCTGCGGTGAAAATCCATTGGCCGTGGTCGGTTGACCGGGCAGCGGTGGCTGAGCGAATTGCGAGTCCAACTCATCAGCCCACTGGAAGCGAAACTCATTGATGAGTTGGTTCGAAAGCGTTGAAGCAAGACGTAGGTTCAGTGAATCGATTTCAACAAAGTCGTCGCCGAAACCAGCGCGATCGCGGAATACGGTCGCTCCGGTCTGAACGCCCGCCGGCGACTTCCATCGCAGGCGATTGTAAGTAGCCGTGAACTGGTGATTTTGGCTCACCTGCCAATCGATCTTCGGCAGATACAATCGCTGATCGCCACGACGCGGCACTTCGCCGGTCTGATCGTTGATAAATTGCAACGCTGAATCGATCTGCGCATTGGTCAGGCCTCTGGCAGTCAGCGTACTGCGATTGACAGTGTTGAGATATCCGGGAGTGCTGAACAGAGCGATTCCGGGGAAGTTACGTCGCTGTTCATCGTAGCTGAAAAAGAAGAACAGCTTGTCTTTGACGATCGGACCACCAATCGCGCCGCCGAACTGATAGCGGGTGTCCTTTGGCTTCAGCGCCTCTCTCGTGGCAACTCCATTCACCAGGCGGCTGATAAAAGCATTGGGATTGCGCGCGCCCCATTTGTTATCGCGATCATAAAAGAACACCGAACCGTGAAAGTCATTGGTTCCCGATTTGGTGATGGCGTTGATTACGCCGCCGGCTGAACGTCCGTACTCTGCCGAGAAGTTTGAGGTGTTGACCTGAAACTCACGAATAGCAGCTTGGCTGATCGAGTACGCACTGCGCGTGCGTCCTCTCTCTTCCGAGAAAAACGCCTGATTGTTGTCGCCACCGTCAACGGTGCTGTTGTTAAGCAAACCGGAGATGCCACGGAAGCTAATCAAGCCGAAGTTGCCGTCAGGAACCGCGCCGGGAGTAAGAATGGCGAAGTTAGACCAGCGGCGACCGTTGACCGGAAGCTCGTTAATCGAAGTTTGATTGATGTTGGTCGAAAAGTCCTGCTGCGTGGTGTTGATTACCGGCGCCTCAGCACTGACGTCTACTGTTCCGGTCACCGGACCAACGGAGAGCGCGACTTCAAGTCCGGTCTCGCGTCCGATTTCAACGACCACGTTGTCCACGGTCGATGGACTAAAGCCGGACGAGTTTATGGTCACGGAATAATTTCCAGGCGAGAGATTAGCGACCTTGAAGCGGCCGCTATCGTCGGTCGTGGCGTTGTCTTCCTTGTTGGTGCCGGCGTTCTTAACGGTAATGGTGGCACCCGGAACGACTTCCTTATTTGGATTGGTAACCACGCCTCCGATTGAGCCGGTGGTGGTCGACTGCGCAAACGCCACTGCGCTCAGCGCGAGCACAAGCAGGCTTACAAAAGAGAGCTTCACTATTTTCGACATACAGGGGAACTCCTTAAAAAATGACTTACGCAAATTCAACTCGAGAAGGAATGTTGCGATTGGAACGGGCTAAGCAAGACGCGACTTCTACCATGCTGAGCTTGCTTTCGCAAGTCTAAGACATCATTGAACCTATTAAATCTTTCTGACGCATTTTAGAGACGGAGAAAACAGTGTTTGAAGCGGCAAACCTTGTGCCGGATAAAGGTTTGCGGCGCTTTACGGGACGAAAGTGATTCATGCCAATAGTTAAGTCCATGAGGGCCAGGAAGGTGGGCTTGGAACCTGCTCAAGAATTTGGATTTGATCCTAATTTCAGGAGATCAGATTTCACGCAAAGGCGCCAAGTTTACGCCAAGGCGCAAAAGAACAATCCTGCTTAGAACTTTGCGGCTTTGCGTCCTGGCTTTGCGCCTTTGCGTGAAACCTTTCTTAAGTCCGCTCGACAATCATCGCGATGCCCTGTCCGCCGCCGATGCACGCGGTCGCCAGGCCGTAGCGTCCACCACGACGATGCAGTTCCTGAAGCACTGTCAAAACGAGGCGTGTGCCGGTGGCGCCTAACGGATGTCCGAGAGCAATCGCGCCACCATTTACGTTCGTACGCGATCGATCGAGGCCGAGTTCTCTTTCCACTGCCAGGTACTGCGCCGCGAAGGCTTCGTTCACTTCAACCAGATCGATATCACTCAGCGACAGCCCTGCCCTCGCGAGCGCCGCGCGAGTTGCCGGCACTGGTCCGATCCCCATGATCTCCGGTTCCACACCCGCATAAGCCCAGCTCACGATCCGGCCCATCGGCTTCAGATCTTTTTGTTTGACGAACTCCTCACCCGCGATCACGAGTGCTGCCGCACCGTCAACAATTCCCGAAGCATTTCCAGCGGTGACAAATCCATCGTGAGCAAACGCCGGCTTGAGTTTTGCGAGACCTGCGAGCGTCGTTTCCGGTCGCGGGTGATCGTCCTCAGTTACCTGAGTCGCGCCTTTGCGCGTCTTCACTTCGACCGCGACGATCTCTTCCGCCAGAAATCCCGCATCCTTTGCACGCTTCGCTTCCTGCTGCGATCGCAAGGCGTACTGGTCCTGGTCCTCACGCGAGATCTCGAATTTGCGCGCGAGGTTCTCGGCCGTGCCCGCCATCGGCGTGTTGCAATATGTGTCGAGCAACGCGGCCATCAAACTGTCTTCGAGTTTTCCCTGTCCTAAGGCAAAGCCGGAACGTGCGCCACGAATGACGTGCGGTGCCTGCGACATCGACTCCATGCCGCCAACCAAACATGTGCGCGCCTCGCCGAGTTGAATCATCTGCGCGCCTGACACGATCGACTGAATACCACTGCCGCACAATCGATTGACCGTCAGCGCCGGTCGATCGAAAGGCACTCCCGCCTTCAGCGCCACGTGACGAGCACCATAAATCGCATCGCCGGAAGTTTGCAGTGCATTACCAAACACGGCGTGATCGATTTCGTCGGGCAGCACGTTCGTAGCTTCCAAAGCCCCGCGGGCGGCCGCCACCCCCAGATCGATTGCCGATACATCTTTCAGCACGCCCACATATTCGCCCATCGGCGTGCGCTTTCCACCCAGTATAAAAACGTCCTTACTCATGTCTCTATTTCCCCTGTTAAGAAAATCCGCTCCAATCGAAACCTTGAAGGCTAGCAGACATTTGCGGTGTGCGGCAACTGCGCGTTTCGGTTAAGAGCCGAAGCGATGTTGCTGGAGATAGCGGTGCAATAGTTCTTCGAGAAAACCTTCGTAGGTGAAGCTGGCAGGGTCGTAAGTAGGACGGATTTTGTAGAGAATTGGCAATGAAACTCTCCACGCCATCCATTGGCGTGGTACATCAGCCAGATCCCAGCGGCGTCGTAGAAAGGTTTCCACTACCTGAATCTCCGACTCAGTCAAACTGGTCAAGCTGGCGGTGAAGTCTACCGGTTTGAAAGATCGTCGCAGCGCCGGATCGCTGACCGGTGTAGCAAAGACTTGCGAGAACTCAGGCGCTTCCGCTTCACGCTCGCGAACCACAACGGTGCCTGCAACCATGTCGCCGATGCGCTGATCGCGATTGGTGGAAAAAACCGAGATCAGTCCTACTGAATAGAACGGAAACGGCATCATGTCGAAGGTGCGTAGCAGGTTGCGCACTGCCGCTTCCCAGAAGGTAATCGGACGCCCATCTTCGCGCAGCACACGCAGCTTCAACCAGCGCTTGCCCGGAGTTTGTCCACTCCACGCCCATTCAAAGAACGCGAAGTAACCGGCGAAGATCACAAACAGCGTGATGATCATCAGGGCTAAAACCCACTTCGGCGCGCTGGATACCGCTTGCTCCACGCTCGGGAAACTCATCATGATGATGGCCGTCAGCGCAATGAGCCCGAGGGCCAGTGCCTGAATTGCGTGATCGATAGCGCAGGCGAGAAAGCGATTTCCGATCGACGCGAGCGCAAAGTGCAAAGGCACGCGCTCGGGCGTTTCGATGACCAGAATATCTTCAGTTGCGAGTGTCGCTGACATCCGTTTAATCCGCGGCCCTGACTCTGACGAAGCGTCGCTTCCCAACCTGGATCAGAAACGATCGATCCTCACGGAGATCAACTTCGAAATCAGTCTGCGTGCGCCGCTCACCATCAACATAAACTCCACCCTGCTCGATCATACGGCGAGCTTCAGCCATCGATGACACCATACCCAACTCGACCAATAGCTTCGGCAACTTCCACATCCCCGAAGCCACAGTCTTTTCTTCTACCACATCCGGCGCCTGCTTGTTCCGAAACATCGCGTTGAACTCAGCTTCAGCCTGGCGCGCTTCGGTGTCGGAATAAAAATCAGCCACGATGTGTTTGGCAAGATCGACTTTGACGTCGCGCGGATTGCGTTCGCTGTTGTTCGTGCTCTCGCGCAGCGAAGCAATCTCCGGGACCGAAAGATCCGTACACAGTTCGTAGTAGCGCCACATCAGATCGTCTGAGATCGACATCACCTTGCCGAAGATCTCCTGTGGCGGTTCGTTGATGCCGATGTAGTTTCCCAAACTCTTCGACATCTTTTGCACACCGTCAGTGCCTTCGAGCAACGGCGTGATCACCGCAATCTGCGACTCCTGGCCATACTCGCGTTGCAGGTTGCGGCCCATTAACAAGTTGAACTTCTGATCGGTGCCGCCGAGCTCGACATCCGCTTCGAGTGCGACGGAGTCGTAAGCCATCACGAGTGGATACATTACTTCATGCAGCGCGAGTGGACGATTAGCTTCGAGCCGCTGCTGAAAATCGTCACGTTCGAGAATCTGCCGCACAGTCACGTGCGACCCGAGCCGCAGAAAGCCGGCGGAGCCGAGTGTGTCCATCCAACGTGAGTTGAAGTCGATGACCGTCTTTTCCGGATCGAGCAACTTGAAGATCTGGTGCTTGTAAGTTTCGGCGTTGGCGTTGATCTCTTCGCGCGTGAGCTGCGGGCGCGTCGCATTTTTGCCGGAAGGATCGCCGATCATTCCAGTGAAGTCGCCGATAAGAAAAATCGCGGTGTGGCCCAGCTCCTGGAAAGCGCGCAGCTTACGGATCACGACTGTATGGCCCAGGTGAATGTCGGGCGCGGTCGGATCCGCGCCGAGTTTTACGCGCAAGGGCTTGCCGGTCGCCGCCGATTTCTCGAGCTTCGCGCGCAGTTCGGAGTCGCGAATGATCTCGGTGGTGCCCTTGCGGAGATAAGAGAGTTGTTCGTCGATATTCATCAGGGTCATCAAACCGATAGAGTAGCTCAACTGTCGAAGGGTGCGCTATCCTCGTTTTTATGGAAGAGATGAATCCGCTTAGCAACGCCCGCCTGGCGTTTATCGGGTGCGGTGTGATGGCCGAAGCCATTATTGCCGGACTGCTGCGCAAGAAACTCGTCGGCCCGGAACAGATCGTTGGCAGTCATCCGCGCCAGGCGCGACGCGAAGAGCTGCACGTCAAGTATGGCATCGAGATGTTTGAACAAAATCGCGAGGCCGCTCTGGAAGCAGCTCCAGACGAAACGAATGGCGGTTCGCTGGTGGTGCTCGCGGTAAAGCCACAGCGTTTGCGTCGCGTGCTCGAAGAATTGAAGGGATCGCTGGTCAAAGAGCAGCTCGTGGTGTCGGTCGTCGCCGGTGCGAGGATGGAAACGATTGCGGAAGAACTCCTGCACCCTTCAGTCGTGCGGACGATGCCCAATACACCCGCGCAGATCGGCGAAGGTGTAACCGCGTGGACTGCGAGTGCCGAAGTTACCGAGAAACAGGAGCGCCAGGTTTGTGCAATGCTCGATGCGCTCGGCAAGACAGTGCGCGTCGAGAATGAACACCAGATCAATATGGCAACGGCGCTCAGCGCCACTGGACCAACGTACATCTTTCTCGTGATGGAAGCGCTCATTGATGCCGGAGTGCATATGGGCTTCTCGAGACACGTGGCGCAGGAGCTGGTCCATCAGATGATGCTCGGCTCGGTGTTGTTTGCGAAAGAGTCGCACAAGCATCCGGCGGAGCTGCGGAATATGGTGACGTCGCCGGGCGGCACATCGGCGGAAGCGGTTTATCAGATGGAGAAAGGCAGCTTACGGACGGTTTTGTCTAAGGCAGTGTGGGCAGCGTATCAGCGAGCCGATGCGCTCGGGTTAAAGAGATAGTTTCATCCGCGTTCATCTGCGGCTAAAACTATCTCTACAGATTCCGGGTAGAGCTGGTGCTCTTGTTCGAGGATGCGTGCGGAAAGGGTTTCGACCGTGTCGTCATCGTGAACCGGAACAGCGCGCTGCGCGATGATTGGACCAGCGTCGAGTGTCTCGTCTACGAAGTGAACCGTACAGCCGCTTACTTTCACGCCATGCGCGAGCGCTTGTCGCTGCGCATCGAGACCGGGAAAGGCCGGCAGCAGACTCGGATGGATGTTGAGAATCTTCTCGCGAAAAGCCTCGACGAAGCACGGCGACAAGAGCCGCATGTATCCCGCAAGACAAACCAGATCGACGTGATTGTCGCGCAACACCGCGATGATCTCGCGCTCATGTTCCTCACGGGTGCGTCCGCGACGTTCGATTGCACGCGTCTCAATCCCGCGCTCGTTGGCGAGTTCAAGCCCGCGCGCGTTCGACTTGTCGCTGATGACGATCGCGATCTCAGCGTTCGGAATCCGGCCGTCGTTAACGGCGTCGCTGAGCGCGAGCATGTTTGATCCGCGACCGGAGATCAGGATCGCGATCTTTTTCTTCGACGTGCTCAGAGCAGCACCTCACGATTCCCAGTCACTACTTCTCCAATCGCGTAATACGCTTCACCGCCATCGCGCAGGTGGTTCTCGATTGCCGCCGCATCTGACGACGCGCAAACGATCACCATGCCCACGCCCAGGTTGAACGTCCGGTACATCTCACTTTCGGAAACATTCCCCAGCCGTCGCAGCAACTCGAACAACGGCGGAATAGGCCACGAGCCTTTATTGATCTTCACGGCCGTGCCTTCAGGCAGGATGCGCGGGATATTGTCGGTAAGCCCGCCGCCCGTGATGTGGGCCAGGCCTTTAATTACTCCCCGGTCGAGCAGGCCGTCGAGCGGTTTCAAATAACTCAGATGCGGCAACAACAACGCCTCGCCCGCAGTCATCCCCAACTCATTGATGCGCGTGTCAGGCGCGTAACCCGCGACTTCGAAAAAGAGTTTGCGCGCGAGCGAGTAGCCGTTGGTGTGCAGCCCGGCGGAAGGCAGTGCCAGTAAAACATCTCCGGCAGCGATGGTCTTGCCGTCGATGATCTTCGCGCGGTCCACGACGCCGACAATAAAACCCGCGATATCGTATTCGCCGTCCTGATAAAAGCCCGGCATCTCGGCTGTCTCACCACCGAGCAACACGCAACCATTCTCGCGGCACCCATTCGTGACGCCTTCAACCACACTCGCCACCACTTCAGGCGACAACTTACCGGTCGCAACGTAATCGAGAAAGAAAAGCGGACGCGCGCCCTGGACCAGGATGTCGTTGACGCAATGATTGACGAGATCGCGACCGACCGTGTTGTGTACGCCAGTCGCAAATGCGATCTTCAGCTTCGTTCCCACGCCATCAGCCGACGCGACCAGCACCGGCTGCTGCAAACTCGGAAACGCACCGTCAAACATCCCACCAAAACTTCCGATCTCAGAAAGCGTGCGTTGATTGAAAGTGCGGCGTGCTAACTCTTTGATCCGGTCAGTGGCGCGAGTTGCGGCATCGATATCGACGCCCGCGTCGCTATATGAAATAGAATTTTTCGTCATTCGATAGTCAGATTCGCGTTCATCTGCGAGAATCCGCGGCTTCCGTCTTTTTCGGTTTAGGAGGTGGACCAAAGTCGCCATAGGCAATGAAGCCGGAGCGCGACGAATCATCCTTCTGCGCAATGCGGCCCGCCCACAAGTCCTCGGTCGTTTCCTTCGCCGTTTTGATCGTCATCTCGTTGTTCTTGCCGCGCGTTGTGATCGTAATCTCACCCTGCAAATCGGTGCGATAGAGTTTGACCTTCGCAGCCTGCAAACGGTCGAGCACCGCCTGCGCGGGATGACCATAACGATTCCACGCGCCGCACGACACGATCGCTACTTCCGGCTTCACTCGCTCCAGAAAATCTTTTGACGACGCGTACTTCGATCCATGATGTGAGATCTTAATCACTCGCGCCTGTAGATCGAGCTCCTTCGTAAGCAAACGATGCTCGGTCTGATCTTCAGCGTCTCCCGTCAACAACATCGAAAACGATCCGTAGTCCAACCGCGCGAGGATCGAATTCGCGTTCGCTTCATTGCCGCCGGTCGTCATTTTATCTTTGGTGAAGAACGGTTCCGACGGCGCCAGGATCGTCAACAACGCGCCGCCACCGAGATCATATTTCGTTCCCGGCTTCGCGGTTTCATAACGAGCGCCACTCGCACTCACGCCGGCTTTGTAATCGTCGTAAAACTTCGTCAGCGAATTAGACTTCGTCGCTGCCCGACGATTCGCGGACTGTGGTTGCTTCGCGGGTGTTGGTTTTGCTTGCGCTGCAAGTTGCGGCGGCACGCTCGGCGGCTGGCCATTATCAATAACGTTCAGAACCTTCACCGCCTTGAAGACTTCACTTGCGCCACCAATGTGATCCGGATGCGGATGCGTGGCGATGAAGTAGTCGAGCTGCTGAATGTTGTTACGTTTAAGCGCCTCGACTACGGCCTTGCCTTTGGTCGTGTCGCCGGCGTCGATAAGCACAGTCTTGCCCGCCGGTGAGGTGATGAGAATCGAATCGCCATTGATTGGACCAACGTCAAGAATACGAATCGTCAGCTCACCACCCGACGCGGGCGGCGGCTGCGTTCGCCACCAGGGAAGCACATACTTCCAACCGGCGTACGCGCCGGCCAGGGCGACTGCCAGAAGAACTGCAATTGCACAACCACAGCCTCGAGTAGTTCGTCCCAATCAAAAACCTCGCCTCCAGCTCAGCTTTCCGCAATTACCGATTCGTGCTCACGCTCCCACAGCGTCTCCGCGTCGCGCGTGATGCGCGTGGGGTATTGTCCGTTCCAACAGGCCACACACGACACATCAGCACTCAGTCCCGTCGCCGCGATCATTCCTTCGAGCGACAAATAACCGAGCGAGTCGGCCTCAATGAACTTTGTGATCTCCTCAACCGTCATCTGCGCTGCGATCAGCTCTGACTTGTCCGGCGTATCGACGCCGTAATAACAAGGACTGATTGTCGGCGGACAACTGATACGCACGTGAACCTCTTTGGCGCCTGCTTCACGCACCATGCGCACGATCTTCTTCGACGTCGTGCCGCGCACGATCGAATCGTCGATCAAAACCACGCGTCTCCCGTTGATCAAATCGCGCACCGGGTTGAGTTTGATCCGCACGCCAAACGAGCGGATCGATTGTCGCGGCTCGATGAACGTACGGCCAACGTAATGATTGCGCACGAGTCCAAAACGAAAACTCAAACCACTTTCGGCTGCGTAACCAATCGCCGCCGCCACTCCTGAATCGGGTACCGGCACTATGATGTCCGCGGCTGCCGGTTGCTCGACCGCCAGCCTCCGGCCCATCTTGTGTCGCGATTCGTTGATCGACCGGCCATAGATCAATGAATCAGGCCGCGCGAAATAGACGTGCTCGAACAGACACATCGAATGCTTCTGCGGCGGCAGCGCCTGCGACGAACGCAATCCGTACTGATCGATCACGATCATTTCGCCTGGCTCCACGTCGCGCACGTAGGTCGCGTCGATCAGATCGAAGGCACACGTCTCAGACGCAATCACCCACGCATCGCCGAGCCGACCAAGTGCGAGCGGGCGAAAGCCGCGACTATCGCGAATCGCGATCAACTCCTGCGGCGTCAGAAAAAGCATCGAAAACGCGCCTTCTGTGTTACTCAAAACCTGCGGTATCGCTTCGCGCACCGGCAACCGCGAACGCGCCACGCCATGCAGCACGACTTCCGTATCTGAAGTTGACGAGAAGATCGCGCCTTCGCGTTCGAGACGTTGTCGCTCGTCGCGCGCAAAGGGAAGGTTGCCGTTGTGACAAACTGCGATCTGCCCGTGCTGGCAAGTGACGCAGAATGGTTGGGCTTCGAGAATCGAGACTTCGCCCGCAGTCGAATAGCGCACGTGTCCGATCGCGCTCGAACCAGCCAGACGATCGAGATGCGTTTGATTGAACGCATCAGAGACGTGACCCATCGCGCGTTCGAATCGCAACTCGTTGCCATCCGACGCGACGATGCCGCACGATTCCTGCCCGCGATGCTGAAGCGCGTACAAGCCCAGATAAGTTAATCGCGCCGCTTCGGGATGTCCGTAAATTCCGAAGACCCCACACTCTTCACGCAGTTTCGTGATCTCGATCATGACAGGGCGCATCATAACAAAGTTTGGCCGCAGATGAACGCCGATGGACGCCGGTCGGAATCAGCGTTTATGATTGTCCGGCGATGCGAATCTTTTCGTTAGCTCTGGTTATACTGGTTTGCCTCTCCATCTTTGCTAAAGCGGAGCCCCGGCCCGGTTATGCGCGCCCCGCGGCGCAGGTGTATCGCCGCTATTGCGTCTCATGTCACGGCACTGATGGCAAGTCGAAAACTTCGAAAGGCAAGTACAGCCACGCGCGCGATCTTACGGACGCCGAATGGCAGGCTGACGTCAGCGACGAACGCATCTTCAACTCGATCATGAACGGCCGTAACACTCGAGGCAACATGCCGCCTTTCGGTCAGAAACTGAAGGAAGACGAGATCAACTCTCTGGTCACGTTTATTCGCCAACTGAAGACATAGCCTGAAAGGATAGCCGCAACCGTAGTACATGTTTTCTGAACGTCCATTTCGTGGCCTGGTAATCCTCGCGCTGCAAGTAACCTTGATTGTGCTGCTGGTTGGCGCAGGCTGGTTTATCTATCGCCGGCTGCCGGACAGTGCGACTGACCCGAGGTCGAGCCAGGAAATGGCGACCTTGCAGATCTTCATTCGCCAGGCGCCGGACAGTGTTGGACCAACGCTCGATGTGGACGTGAGTCTTTATCCGGTTGATATCGTCGCCGTGCGACACGAGTTCTTCACCGAGCCGCGTCCAGGTAAGGCTTTTGAAACCTTTCTCAAGGAGCGAATGAAAGGTCGCAAGCCGGTCAACGCGCACCTCGATAAACAGGGACAGGGTTCGGTGATGCTGGCGCCCGGAAGCTGGTGGTTGCACGCGACGCTCTCCGGCGACGAACAGCTTGAGTGGCGTTTGCCCGTCACGGTCACCGGCGCGAAGCAGGTTATCGAGCTGACGCCACAAAACGCGTACACGAGAAGCAAGACTTTTTAGCCACAAAAAGGCACATAAGGCACAAAATGAATTTGATCAGCGACAGGGTCAAATCTAGATTTATTTTGTGCCTTATGTGCCTTTTTGTGGCTATGATTTAGACATGCTCGCTCTTCGCATCGAAAAGAAACGTTTAGCGGTCAAGAATGTCGTGAAGCCTGATCAACCCGATGAGTCACTCGTGCGCGTGTTGCTCTCAGGAATTTGCAATACCGATCTCGAGATCGCGCGTGGCTATGGAGGGTTCAGCGGAACGATCGGACACGAGTTTGTCGGACTCGTCGAAGAAAGCAGCGATCGCAAACTGATTGGACGTCGTGTAGTTGGCGAGATCAACGCCGGTTGCGGCAACTGTGATCTCTGTCGCGCTGGTGATGCGCGACACTGCCCTTCACGCACCGTGCTCGGCATCGTTGGTCGCGACGGCGCGCACGCAGAGTTTCTCCAACTACCAACCGTTAACCTGTTGCCGGTTCCGGACAACATCGCTGACGAACACGCAGTCTTTACCGAACCACTCGCCGCCGCCTGCGGCATGCTCGAGCGTGTAAATATCTCGAGCTCCGATCGCATCGCCGTTATCGGCGACGGCAAACTCGGTTTGCTTTGCGCGCAGGTCGTCGCACTCACCGGAGCGTCCGTGGTCCTGATCGGAAAACACTCTTCCAAACTGCGTATCGCCGAACGTCGCGGCATCGAAACCGCTCGTCCTAAAGACGCCGCGAAACGGCGCCAGGAGTTTGACGTCGTCGTCGAAGCCTCAGGCTCTGCGAGTGGTTTCGGCCTGGCGCTCGATCTGCTTCGTCCCAAAGGTCAACTGGTGTTGAAGTCGACCTTTAAGGGAAAAACGGAACTCGACGCCGCGCGCATCGTGGTTGATGAGATTTCAATCGTTGGGTCACGCTGCGGGCGTTTCACCCCGGCGCTCGAGCTGTTGCGGAAAGACGCGATCGATGTCGATAGTCTCATCAGCGAAGAATATTCGCTTTCAAACGGAGTGCACGCAATGCGGCGCGCCGCCACGCGCGGCGTTCTCAAGGTGTTTTTGCGACCCTAAGCTCCTGTTTTTTGCTCCCCAGCAACCCTTTCGCTATACTCTAGCCCTTTTCCTGGGCATCGGATTGCTCCTAATCTGTGAGGTGGCTTCCCGGCGCCGCGATGGTCTCGGTTTATCCAAGAAGGTGGTGTGAAATATGTTTGACGTTACCAGGCACAGCACAACGGAACAGGAGCGGACGATTCTGCGAAAACTGCGCATCTGGATCGGCGCGCTGGCGGTCGCATGTTTATTGGCCGGCATCGGTATCGGCGCAATGCTTTCGGGCCGGACCACGGCGGCGCAACCGGAGATGCAGGTCGGGCGCGCGCCTGAGGCGTTGTCGGCCTCGTTTGCTGAGATTGCGCGGCGTGTCGAGCCGGCAGTCGTCAACATCGAGACCACGCAAGCCCAGACCCAGATCACTGAAAAAGACGAAGACAAGGAAGACCAGGATTCAACCAATCCACTTTTGGACATGTTCCGTCCCCGGCCACGGACTCCCACTCGCGGCGTTGGCAGCGGATTCATCGTCAATCCGAAGGGCTACATCCTGACAAACTATCACGTGATCCAGGACGCGGCGCGAATCACCGTCGGTCTGCAATCAGGTGAAAAGTATCGTGGCAATATCGTTGGTTTCGATCCAGAAACAGACGTCGCCGTGGTCAAGATCGATTCCCCGAAAGATCTGCCGACCGTAACCCTCGGCGATTCGAACGCCGCCCAGGTCGGTGATTGGGTACTCGCGATGGGTTCACCCTTCGGCCTCGATCAAACTGTCACTGCCGGCATCATCTCGAAGAAAGAACGCGAGAGCCCGTACTTCAACGTGTTCCAGCGTTTTCTCCAAACTGACGCTGCGATCAATCGCGGCAACAGTGGTGGACCACTCGTGAACATGCGTGGCGAAGTGATCGGCATGAACTCGCAGATCGCTACCTCGACCGGTGACTATAACGGCATCGGTTTCGCACTGCCCGCAAACGAAACCAACTTCGTATACAAACAGCTCATCGCGCAGGGTAAAGTCAAACGCGGCTATCTCGGCATCACGCTCGAATCAGTGCATGACGAATACGCCAAGGTCTTCAGCCTGACGGAAGCAAGAGGCGCAATCATCACCATGGTGGCGCCCACCGAAAACAATGAACCGACACCCGCCGCTAAAGCGGGCCTGCAACCAAGCGACATCATCATCGAGTTTGAAGGCGCACCGGTTGCAAACGCACAGGATCTGATTCAACGCGTGGCCAGCACACCCGTCGGCCAGCAGGTTTCGCTCACGTTCCTCCGAGACGTGAATGGGAAACTCGAAAAGAAGACCGTAAACGTCGTGTTGAGTGAGCGACCTTCGTCAGTGGCGAGTCGCGATTGGGAGGAATCATCCAAGCCGGCTCCGAAGACTGCGGATCCGCGCGGCAACTCGCTGCATCTCGGCGTCACTCTTGCCGAAATGACTCCGCAATTCATGGCAGAGCGAAAACTGACTAACATTCAGGGTCTTTACGTTAAAGACATCGATCCGAATGGACTCGTCGCTGAACTTCGTCTGCCACCGACCGGCGCGGCGGCATTGCTCGAAGGTGACGTAGTCAATCGCATCAACCGTACACCAGTAACGACGCTGGCGGATTTCACCCGCGTCTTAAATAGTCTCAAAACAGGCGATCCGGTGGTGCTCAATATCACGCGGACCGATCCGAGAAGTAACCGGCAAGTGCCGCTGATCGTTCAGTTCACGTATCAATAAATTTATGGCTCAGGCAAAAAAGGCAATCTCAAAAACCAGCGGGAAACTGGCGGCGCGTAGTGCTGCGCGTGCGGCAGTCAAGACTTATCACAACTACATCAACGGCGAGTGGGTCGCCAGCCAGTCGGGCGAAATGTTTGAAAACATCAACCCGGCCGACAATCGCGATATCGTCGGGCGCTTTCCACTCTCCACCAGCGACGATGTCAACGCGGCTGTCAACGCGGCGCAGGGCGCTTTCGATCGCTGGCGTAATACTCCCGCACCCAAACGCGCTGAAATACTGTTCCGCCTGGGCCAAATCCTGATCGATAACAAGGACCAGTTTACCGCCGACATGACCCGCGAGATGGGCAAGGTCTTGAAGGAAGCCGGCGGCGACGTTCAGGAAGCAATTGACTGTACTTACTACACTGCGGGCGAAGGGCGGCGACTGCACGGATTCACCGCGCCGGCGGAGATGCGCGATAAGTTTGCGATGTGTGTGCGCCAGCCCGTCGGTCTCTGCGGCTTGATCACGCCGTGGAATTTTCCGATGGCGATCCCGTCATGGAAACTCATCCCGGCGCTAATTTGCGGTAACACGGTCGTAATCAAACCAGCCGAAGACACGCCGCTTTCGACCTACAATCTCGTGAAGGCTTGCGAAGAGGCCGGCATTCCGCCAGGCGTCGTAAATCTCGTCACCGGCTACGGTGACAGTGTCGGCGCAGCGATGACCAATCATAACGCGCTGCGTTTGATCTCGTTTACCGGATCGACTGAGACCGGTCGCATTGTCGCTTCTGCCTGCGCCGAGCGAAACGCGATCTGTTCGCTCGAGATGGGCGGCAAGAACGCCATCATCGTGATGGACGATGCCGATATCGATTTAGCGGTTGAAGGCGCCATCTGGGGCGCCTTTGGTACGTCCGGACAACGCTGCACCGCGTCGTCGCGGCTCGTAGTCCATAAGAAAGTCTACAAACAGTTTGTGACGAAGCTGGTCGAGAATGCGAAAGCGTTGCGCGTCGGCAACGGCGCCGATCCGAAGACTGACGTTGGTCCCGTGATCAATAACGACGCCGTCGAGAAGATCATGAACTACATCCGCATCGGGCGTAACGACGACGGTGCGAAGCTCGCTTGCGGCGGCAAACGTCTCTCGCGCGGCGACTACGCCAACGGGTTTTTCATCGAGCCGACCGTGTTCACTGATGCGTCGCCTGACATGCGTATCTCGCAGGAAGAGATCTTTGGACCAGTAACGACAGTCATTCCGGCAAACTCACTCGAAGAAGCGATTCAGATCACGAATGGCGTTCGCTACGGATTATCAGCTGCGATCTACACGCAGAACGTCAATCGCGCTTTCAAGGCGATGAACGAGATGTATACCGGCATCTTTTACGTCAACGCTTCGACGATCGGCGCGGAAGTGCATCTGCCGTTTGGTGGCACCAAAGCCACTGGCAACGGTCATCGCGAAGCCGGCACGCAAGTGCTCGATATTTTTTCTGAGTGGAAGTCGATCTACGTTGATTTCAGCGGCAAGTTGCAACGCGCTCAGATCGATCCGGTCGAGTCGGCTCAATGATCCGCGGTTACATTGAAAATCGTAGCGAGCAAATCCTCCGGCGAGACTGGCTTTGCTAAAAACGCGTCTACCTGTTCGGATTCGTCAGTAGTGTTGCGCGGGTCGAGCGCGCTGAGCAGGATGATCGGCAGGTGAGCCAGATGATCGCTGTTTCTCACAAACCGACACAACTCATATCCATCGAGATTCGGCATCAGGGCGTCTGTCACCACCACGTCAACCTGTTCGGTTAAGAGGAACTTCATTCCTTCCAGGCCGTCACCCGCTGAAATAACTGTATAGCCGGCGCGTTGTAGCACGACTTCGAGGTAACGTCGGAGGGCGGGGTCGTCCTCGACCAAAAGGACACACTGGCCGCTCCCGTGCTGATGCGCAGGGTGCAGTCCATTGCCTGTTGACGTTTCGAGTTCGTCCAGTCCAATCATCGCTTTTAGGGGCTAAAGACTTTCGAGGCCGTGAGGGCTTCAGAAAGGTCGGCAAGCCAGGGACGCCTCGCCAGATGCAGATTAGACTGGCCGCAGCGTGATTGTCAATGTTTTGCAATTTTGAACGAAAGATTTCACGCAAAGGCGCAAAGGATCCAAACCAAGGCGCAAAGGCAATTTACGGGCTTTTTGCGCCTTTGCGTCTTCTCTTTGCGCCTTTGCGTGAAATATATTCCTCAGTCGATAAACGCCCGGTGCCACAGCTCAAGCCCCAAAAGCTGGAAAACCTGGAGGTTATAGTCTTCCCGCCCCGAGAAGTTCGCCTCGATGACTCGTTTCACCTCACTGGCCCGGAAAATCCCCCGGCGCTTCACCGTTTCCTCCGACAATAAGTCTTCGATCATCGGCCGGAGTGCGCCCCGCAGCCACGACCGGATTGGCGCCCCAAATCCCGCCTTCCGCCGCCAGATCACTTCCTTCGGCAGCACCCCTTCGAGCGCGCGCTTGAGCACATACTTCCGCGTCAGCCCGTGGAGCTTCAGCCGCGGCGGCATGCGCGCCGCCATCTCGATCATCTCGCGATTCAGAAACGGCACCCGCACCTCGAGATTCGCCGCCATCGACGTCTTGTCAGTCGTCAACAAATTAAGACACGGCAGGAAAGTTTTTAGATCCACATAGAGCAATTGATTCAATGGCGCCGCCTCCGCCACACGTGCGAAGTAGCCGCGATGAATTGCGTAAGGATCGTACTCCGCCGTCAGCGAACGCCACTGGTCCGAATACAGTCGCTGCTTCATTTCGTTGGTAAAGTAAGTGCCGTAACCGAGATAACGATCCTCGAAATCAAGCGCGGCACTACGCGCAAACTTCTTCGCGTTGCGCAGCGGCGCAGTGAATTTCCCCGGCAGTCCGCCCGGCAAGACGCCGGCAACAGTTTTCATCAACGGCCGGCGCAGAAGGCTCGGCACCGGATCGAACGCCGACGCAATCTTCATCGCCATCTGTCGCGGATAACCGGCGAACACCTCGTCGCCGCCCATGCCCGACAGCATCACCGTCAAGGTCTCGCGCGCCGCGTTCGAGATGAGGTAACTCGGAATCGCCATGTCGATCGGCGGCTCCTCCATGTGATAGACCAGCTTCGGCAACAAATCCGCCACCGACGGCTGCAACATGATCTCGTGATAATCCGTTTGCAACTGCTCGTTGACGCGTCGCGCCCACTGCACGTCGTCGGGAATGATGTCGTAACGCAGATCTTCACTCTCGATGCCAACTGTATAGGTGCTGATGGGCCGTCCATTGCTGTGACGTTCCATCATCGCAACGATGCCCGACGAATCGATGCCGCCCGACAGAAACGATCCGAGCGGCACGTCGGCAACCATCTCCAGCTTCACGACACGATCGAGCGTGTCGAGCACACGCTCGCGCCACCAGGCTTCGTTTTTGCTCTCGTCGATTTCGGTGAAGGAAACGTCCCACCATTGTTTGAGTGTTACTTCGTCGCCGTGAAAGTGAAGCACGTGGGCCGGCGGGACTGTTTTGACATTGGCGAATAACGTGTTCGGATCGGGCGACCAGAGAAAGGTAAGAAACTGGTGCAGCGCTTCCGGATTGAGCTCCGGTTTGACTAATCCGGTGGCGAGGATTGCCTTGATCTCAGAACCGAAGACGAGCGTTTGTTTTGCTGGAATAAAAGCATAGTAAAGCGGCTTGATCCCGACGTGATCGCGCGCGAGCGTCAGGGTGCGTTCTTGGTTATCCCAGACAGCGAACGCAAACATTCCGTTGAGATGGCCCAACGCCTCCCAACCCCATTCACAGATCGCGGCGAGCAACACCTCCGCATCACTGTCGGTCTGAAACTCATGCCCGCGCGAACGCAGTTGTTCGCGCAGCTCGCGGTAGTTATAGATCTCGCCGTTGAACGTGAGGACGTAGCGGCCATCATGCGAGAGCATCGGCTCGTGACCGCCGGGCGAGGTATCGATAATCGCCAGCCGTCGATGGCCCAAACACGCGCGCCGGCCGGACGAATCGATCCCCTCCGACACCCAAACACCCTGATCGTCACGCCCGCGATGCTCGATACTCTCGAGCATCGACTTGATTGAGCGTTCCGGTTCGCGACCAACAATCCCCGCAATTCCACACATTTTATTTTCTTAGCCACAAAAAGGCACAAAAGGCACATAAATGAATTTCTCTTTCTGTTTTGTGCTCTTTGTGCCTTTTTGTGGCAACCTAAATCTCAAACAAGTGATGCTCCCGGAGAGAATCGAGCACGCGAAACGTGGCGCGCGTCGTCGCTATCAGCTCATCCAGCTTGATTGGACCATCGCTTCCCGACAACACCGTCGCACAAACCTCTCGCACCTGCGCCTGCTGACCTTTATCCTGCGCCTTCAACGCGACTTGCTCCTCGCGTCCATCTTTGTAGAGCGTCGCGCGGCGGAAGTCGTCGAGTACAAACACTCGTCCGCCGCCAAACACCTCGAGCCGTTCCTTCGCCAAGCCTTTGTCGCCTTCGCTCACATACGCCACTGCGCCATTCGAGCCATCCGCAAATCGCAACGTGATGAAAACCGAATCGGCATCGACGATCTTGCTCGACTTCGCACTGATCGACTCCGCAAATACCGACACCGGCGGCGCTCCCGCCAGGAACTGCATCAGGTCGATGAAGTGACAAACCTCGCCAACGATCCGCCCGCCACCTTCCTCAGCAATCTGTGTCCAGTGTTCCTTCGGTATGCGACCGGCGTTGACTCGATACAACATTGAAAGCGGCGTGTCGAGGCCGTTGAAAAACTCCTTCGCACGCTGCGCAAGCGGCGAGAAGCGCCGGTTGAATCCCACCATCAATCGCGCGCTCGAGCTGCCCGCTGCTTCCAGCACCGCGTCAAGCTGCTCGTCGTCGAGCGCCAGCGGCTTCTCAACAAACACATGCTTATTTCGTTCAAGCGCCTTGCGCGCCAGCTCCGCGTGCAGGTCGTGCCGCGTGCCGATGACGATCAAATTCACACTCGCGTCATCGAGCACTTCTTCCGCGCTCGACACCGCGTATGCAAATCCGAATCGCTTGCCAACGTCGTGCGCCGAAATACCGGAGGCGGTAGCGATCGAACGAAACTCAACGCCTTCAGTCTTAAAGTGTGGCAACAACATCGCCGGCACGTAACCGCCGGCGCCAATCACGCCCACGACGATCGACTGCACTGACTTCCGCACCGGCGTCGCCGCACCGAGCGAAATCCTGCGTCCCACCTCGGCTTCTGGATCGTAGTTGAGCACCACGCCGAGATTCGGTTCGCGCAGCTCGCCGGAAATCAACTGGTAAGCGCGATCCGCTTCCGCGATCGGAAACCGGTGCGTCGTCAACCGCTCGACGTTGATTCGTTGCTCGCCGATGAGTTCGAGAAAACTCTCGATGTTTCGCTTCTCGGTCCAACGCACGTAAGGCAACGGATAGTCGTGACCTCGCTCTTCGTATTCCGGATCGTAACGACCGGGTCCGTACGACATGGAAACGACAAGCCTGAGCTCGCGACTAAAGAACGGTGGGCGCGGAATGTTCATCCCGGTCATGCCGACGACGATCACGCGGCCTTTCAAACGCGACACACGCGCCGCCAACTCCACCGGCTCGTTCGAATCCGTGGCTGCCGTAATCAAAACCGCATCGGCGCCGTGGCCGCGCGTCCACGTCTCGATCTCTTTGGCCGAAGTTTCGCTCGACACGCTCGCCTTGTCGGCGCCGAGCTCGAGCGCAAGCGCCACACGCGTCTGGTCCAGGTCGAGACCAAACACACGACAACCATTCGCTTTGAGCAGTTGGACCGTGAGCTGGCCCACCAATCCGAGTCCGATCACGACTACTGACTCGCCTAGCGTCGGTTCCGCGAGCCGTACTCCCTGCAACGCGATCGCTCCGAGTGTGCCATACGCGCCTGACTCAAAACTCACACCGTCCGGCAGGTGGACACAAAGATTCTTCGGCACCGACAAAACTTCCGCGTGGGACGCGAAACCTACACCGGCACACGCAACGCGATCGCCAATCTGAAACTCACTCACGTCGTCGCCCACCGCCGCGACGATGCCGGCGGCGCTGTAGCCCAACGCCTGCGACGCTGCCAGCTTGTCGCGCACCGAGGCAAACGTGTTGAGCAGTCCTTCGTTCTTTACCTTCGCGACCACGGCTTTGACGAGATCCGGTCGCTGTCGTGCTTCCTGGACCAGGCCCTTACTAACCAGTTCGACCGCAGCGCGCTCCGTGCCGGCGCTAATCAAGGACGCGACGGTACGCACGAGAACGCGGCCTCGCTGTAGCGCGGGCACCGGCACCTCGCCAACAAACGGCCTTCCGGTCTTTCGGTTTTGCAACACCTGCTTCATAAATCTGCGTTTATCCGGCGCAAATCTGCGGCTAAAACAGTCTCAATCAATCCACTGACCCACTCGGCGCGCGCGTCCCAGGTACCGAAAGCAACCGCAGCCTGCCGTGTTGCAGCCGTGGCTGGATCGGTATCGAACAACGCTTCCTCGACCAACCGAATGAAGTCATCGCGCGTGCGCGCTATCCGCAACACGTCGCGCATCGGCTCGTATTCAGGCAGCGGCGAAATCACCACCGGCTTGCCCGTCGCCAGATACTCGCGCACCTTGATCGCCGAACCGTAGCTCGTAAAAGACTGCTCAGTTTCCCACGGCAGCACGCAAACGTCGAATCCCGCCGCGTAGGACGGCAACTCCGAATACGCCACCGGCGGCAGAAAATGTGTGTTCGGCAACTCTTCGATTTCCAACCCGCGCGATTTGTTTCCGATGAAGACCCATTGCCACTCCGGCCGCTCGCGTGCCGCGCGTTTGATCAGCTCCTGGTCCACCAGCCACGGCTCAATCGCGCCGAAGTAACCTAAACGCGGCCGCGGAATCTGCTCGATCTCCGGCGCTATAGTCATCTTGCCTTCGCCGACGCGCCGCCAGTGATCGTAGTCTACGCCTTGTTCGAGCAGGTGTGAGCGTTCCAGTCCGCGCGTTGCTTCAGTAAAAAGTTTGCGTCCGGAGTAGAAGATGAGGTCGGCGGCGTCGAGTGCCTTTTCATGCAGCCGGCGAATCAAGGCCGGATCGGTAGCATGATCCATCGTGTTCGCATCATACTTGTCCGACACCTGGTAGACCACGGCCGATTCATCGAGGGCTCCAATCATGTCGGCGGCGGTGGGAATCGCGATCCAAAGGATAGGATTTGTCAGTCCACGACTGCGCGCGAGGCGTTTGATCTGAGCGCCCAGCAAGCGACGATTAACCTTGCGCGCGATGCTGCCGAAAAACGGCAAGCTGGCAGGAGAGACGACCGTGATACCTTCGTCTGTCTGGCGCGCGAGTTTTGCATAACTGCCGAGTTTGCGTTTGATACGAGGCAGGAGATCCTTGTGGGCCAGGCCGGGCAGGCCCATCGAGATCGAGTTAACAAAAATTACCTTGTTACCCGCGCCCGCAAACTTGCGCATCAGATGGGCCTTGGAATGCGGGTGGTGATACCACCAGTCTTCACCGCCAAAGCAGATTATCGAACGATTCCGTAGCACAGGATTCACAAGATTTTACAGGATTTACGAGATTATCATGCAAATCCTGTTATATCCTGTAAATCCTGTCGAAAATGAACTCGCGCTCCCACATCGCCGCGCTGATTCTCGTCATCGTTACGGCCGCGATCTACCTTGCATTCCCGACCCGTGTTTACTACTGGGACGCCATCGCGATCGCACAGACAATCGAGGACGCCGGGCGACTGAGCCCGTCGCTGGTCCATCCGAACCATCTTATCTACAACTTCGCCGGTTACCTCTTTTGCAAACTGCTGCGCGCGTTCGGCGCGGACATCAGAGCGCTGACGGCGTTACAGATCCTGAACAGCCTGCTCAGCGCACTTTGCGCGGGAGTCTTGTTCACGATCCTGCTGAAAACGCTACGCTCGTTTTATTTCTCGATCTGTCTCACTCTGTTCTTTGCGTTCTCAGCCACGTGGTGGAGGTTTTCGACTGATGCGAACGCCTACATCCCGAGCGTGCTCTTGCTGCTGATCAGTTTCAATCTCGTGCTGCCGGGCCGAAAACCAAGACCGCTGCTAACGGCGCTCACGTTTTTCGTCAGTATGGCCTTTCACCAGTTGGCGATGTTGATGTTGCCGGTCTTGGCGTTGGGCGTTTATCTCCAGGATGGACCAGCTACACTAAAGCGGCGCGCGCTGAATGCGGTTTACTTCTCGGTGGTTGCGACGGCGCTGATCGCTGCCGCATATGGTTACCTGTTCTACCTCGCGTCGGGTTCGTTTGATCTGGCAAAACTAATTCGCTGGACGGCGTCACATTCACCTGACGCTGACACGAAGTTTGGTTTGTGGTCCAACCTGCAATACTCACTAAGTGGTCACGTACGTCTGTTCTTCGGAGGCAGACTCAACGTATTAAAAAATCTTCTAAATCCGGCCATCGTTGTGCTGCTACTTTGCCTGCTGAGCGCGGTACTATTCTTTATCTTCAAAGTTTTTAGAAACCTCCGCGCGATTAAAGTGCGGTTGGAAACGCGCCAGAAAACGGTGCTTCTGCTCTCGCTCCTCTGGACCGGCGTTTACGTTGTCTTTTTCTACTTTTGGTTGCCGCAGAACACTTTCTACCGGCTCTTTTATCTTCCGGCATTGATTCTCGTGTTTGGACTGGCATTAGCATCGGTGAGAAACGCGCGCGCCGAGTCACGCGCCTTATTAGCATTTGTAATCGCGATGGCGCTCGCGAATTTTATCTTCCTCATCTACCCATCTGCGCGCGGTTACTGATCCGTAAACGATCCGTCTAATCCGCGGCCTTTGCAACGCACAATCCCGAAACGCCGAAGGGAAGATTCATATGCCGCAGGATTAAACGCTCCGCGCCAAAGAGGCGCCCGAGCATTCCATTAAACGCAGACACGTTGATGTTGTTCTCACTCTCAGTCTTGATTCCCGTGAGTTGCATGAGTTTTCTGATGGCGAGGATCGGCAGGAAGAACGTGATGTTGGCGTAGGTTGTGCGCTCGATCTTGAAGCCGGCTTGTTCGAGCACGCGCGCGAGCTCCGGCAGACGATAGCGACGCCGATGATTGCTGACGTCGTCCTGCAAGCCCCACAGGAACATGAACGTCGGCACAAACAGCAGCACGCGACCGCCGGGCCGCAACACTCGTCGCATCTCTTTCAAGCCTGCGAGATCGTCGTCGATGTGCTCGACGACGTCGAGTGCCGTCACCAGATCGAACGTGGCGTTGTCGTAAGGAAGTTCTTCAGCGGCGCCGAGTTTTACTTTGTCTAGGCCGCGTTCGCGACAGAACGCGAGCGCATCTTCGGAAACATCGACGCCCTCCGCGTCGCCATACTTCGAGAGCATCAACAGGTTCGCGCCGGTGCCGCAACCGACGTCGAGGATCCGCGGGCGGCGATCGGTCACCTGGCGGCAGATGTCTTCGACAAAGCCGGCGAGAATGCGGCGCCGGCCGATGTGCCACCAGTGCGATTGCTCCACGCGAAAGAGGATGGGATACGTGTGCTCCATCATCTCGCGCGGCAGCGGATTAGCGATGCTCTTAACGTCGGAACTCAATCGCGTTCACAATAAAGAATTTCACGCAAAGGCGCAAAGAAAGACGCAAAGGCGCTAAGCAGAACTCGTTCTTTGCGCCTTCGCGTCCTCCTTTGCGCCTTTGCGTGAAACAACCCACTCGATTGCAAGACCTGCGAAGATTGCTAACAACCCGTGCATCGGTAGCACATATCGAATCTCCGTGTGCGCGGAGGTGCCTGGCACGAGGTAGTAAAGTATCGTCGCGAGCAGCAAACACGTGATTCGCCAATCCCTCCGCACGGCGAGATAGATCCCAAAGGCTGCGAGCGGCAGAAAAAGATAGCGCACTACGCTCTGCAGCATTCCCAAGACGTTCACTCCAAACGCAAGTGCGCCGCCCTGCCAATTCGGCGGCAGCGTCTTCCTGCTAGTGACGTTAATTCCACTCGTGCCGGTATAAGGCACCGGATCGCCCGCGACTTTCAACATTCCCCACATGCGTCCCAGCATCACACCCGCGTACCAGATTGGATGCTGCCTGATGAACGCCAGCGACTCACGCGTTCGTTCGCGATCGCGACGAATGCCATCAGGCCATTGCACCTCGAACGGCGCATCCGCAGGCAAGCCCATGCGCGTGCGCTCGAGTGCAAGCATCTTATCGTCGCCGAAAAGAAAACCATTGCTACGCCCCAGTTCAGTTTCGCCAAGACCCTCCCAAAGATTGACGCCGATCGTTCCACCAGTCGGCGTGAAATCCGGAAACACGAGATAGTTGCGAATCGCGATCGGCGCGATCACCAGAATCGTTCCCCCTAAAACCGCCGCGCTCAGTTTCAACTTCAACGCCCGGCTTCCGGTAGTTAGAACGAGCAGCGCAATGGCCCAACCTACACACAGGTACAACGGATTCACACGCAGCCAGCACGCGATGCCGAGCAATACACCCGACGCAAGCGCGATCCAGACGTGGCGCTGTTGGAACGCAAGGAGCAAGAGCCAGTTGCCGCCGAGCACAAACCAGGTAGTTGGCGCGTCCGCAGAAGGATAGGCGGCATAGAGCGCAAACAACGGCGAGAGAGCAACGAAAAAACCGCTCGCGAGCGCTGCACGCAGGCCAAAGGACGTCAGGGCGATCCCGGTGATCAGGGCGAGGGAAAGGATTAGATCGAGAAACCAGAGTACAAGCTGAACGGAGTAGGAAGAATGGTCGCCGGAGATTTTGTAAATCAAAGCGACGAACGCGGGGAACGCAGGCGGATACTGGGCCAGGTCCGTGCGGGTCGCATCGTCGATCCAGAATAGGTATTGCCGGCCGTCGAGGATGTCGCGTGCCTGTCGATCAAACTTTGCATACGAGCCGGATTGAAACCACGCCGGATCGTTGAGATGCGCACGCATGAATTGCAATGTCAGCACACGCACGCTGAATGCGATTAGCAACAACGCGAAGAATGTCGGGACTTGTTTTCGAATATTCACGAAGAAGATATTTCACGCAAAGGCGCAAAGTTTCAAACAAAAGGCGCAAAGAGAGAACAGACAGTTAAGAAACCCTTAGTGCCTTTGCGCCTCTTGTTTGAAACTTTGCGCCTTTGCGTGAAATATTTTTTCATTTGATTGCCGTAACAATTACGTTCCAACCAACGCGTCGGCGCAATCGCTCGAACATCGTCTCCGACACCAGCGGCGACAGAAACCGCAACTCAGCACGAGTCAGTTGCTCCACGTCAACCTGTACATCCTTGAACGCGCCAAACAGCTCGCGCATCTCTTTGCGACTGTAAACCTTCACTAACGGCCGCGCACCGTGATCGCTGAACTCAATTACGCGGCTCATGATCTCCTCCGCCGAGCGACCGCGCAAAAACTCCGCCCCCAGCAACCCGCGCCTCAAGACGATCTCGATCCAGTAGTTCAACGAGTTGCGATGATAGAGCATCACTTTCGCGACACCACCCGTCCGCAGCACGCGATGAACCTCGCCAATCGCACCTGCCGTGTCCGGCGTGTGATGCAGGACACCATTCGAATAGACCACGTCAAAACTCCGATCGCTAAACGGCAGATGCTCGCCGTCAGAGATCATGAAGTTGCCGCCGGCGCCATACATCCGAAAACGATGCCGCGTGATCTCAATCGAACGCGGCGTTAGATCGATCCCGGTGCAGCGTGCTCCACCACGCGCAAACTGCAACAGGTCCGTGCCCATGCCGCAGCCGATTTCAAGCAGCCGCGCGCCGCGAAACTGATCGAAGCCCATCACGCGCGGCATCCACGCGGCGTACTCGTGATAACGATAACGTTCGACCTCGTCGAAAAACTCCCGCGTGCCGAGTTCGTGTTCGCGATCGTATTCGGCGCCACACGGGTCCTGCCCCCACTGCTCGCGCGCACGCAGTTTTTCTTCAGCCAATCCGCTCATCATCCTCTTAATCCTGAAAGTCCTAACAATCGATACGCCTCAACAACTCTTCGCGCATTGTGCATCCACGTGTGCTCTCTCTCAGCAACTTCTCTCGCCTTCCTTCCCAAACTGACTCTCAATGAATCAGATTTAATCAACTCCACTATCGCATTCGTCAGCTCGTCAACATTCCCGGGCTCAACCAGCAACGCCGTCTCTCCATCGACAAGCACTTCGCCGATCTGGCCCAAACGGCTCGCCACGATTCCCTTTCCCATCGCCATGTACTCGAAAATCTTCGTCGGCGAACCAAAGAACTCACTGCCATCCGCCAGCGGCACGTGCGGCGCGACGAGTATGTCGCAGGCATCCAGCAATCGCGGCACGCGATCATGGCCCACCGCGCCAGTAAAGATCACGCGGCCCTCGCTCACCTCGCGCTCGAGTTGTTTCTCGACCTCCGCGTGCAGACTGCCGCTACCGACGAGCAGAAAACGCACCGGCAAATCCACGCTAATTAATTTGATCGCCGCGGCCAGTTTCTCGACGCCGTGCCAGGGACCAAACGTGCCGACAAAACCCGCGACCACCTCATC
>Ga0070699_100000763_pt1 | contig 29746 bp, 22 predicted proteins | sample KBSK1503metaG_FD_65473 | JGI IMG/M metagenome (GOLD analysis project Ga0070699, IMG submission 65473) | Corn, switchgrass and miscanthus rhizosphere microbial communities from Kellogg Biological Station, Michigan, USA - KBS K1-50-3 metaG | ecosystem: Host-associated > Plants > Roots >...
TAAAACAGCCAAGGGGCTACCCCGCTTGATGGCCCCGGCAATCCCCCTGCAAAATTCGCGTTTGGAGCTGTACAGCGGTCCGAGCACTCGTAGGGTCATGTGACGCCTCCTCTCAAGAGTGAGCGCCGACTCACGCCGAGGTTTCGTATCGTCCGGAAGTCGCCGCGAGCATAGCACCGTTCGCCGACAACGATGTCGGGAGCAGTTGCCTGGCGAGAAGCCACCGCGCATACACTTCGCAGCCACGGCCACCCATGGCGTTCGCATGGATTCAGATGCACACGTTCCCGAGCACGCCCGATCCTCCGCAATACCTCACGTCCTGCAGCTGAATGATCAGGCCGTCGGGATCGGTGAAATACAGTTCTGGCGTGCCTTCCTTGGCCCCGCCGCGATCTTCCCTCCGCACGCTGATGTAATGAACAAGTGGACCGGGTGCGCCCTGACCGTCGCCGCGTGGTTTGATCCCGTACGTCTCGAGTGCCTTGATGATGGTCTCAGGGCGGAAATTATCCAGCGTCATGCACAGGTGGTTGATGGCGGCGCGCGGGGCGGCACCTGATCCGCCGCGGCCTGCACCACCTGCCGTGAACATCAGGAACTCGACGCCGCCCAACCCGAGCACCGGGGCTGTGGGCCCTTGATACGCCTGAATCCTGAGACCGAAGAGATCCTGGCAGAACTTCCGGGACGCGGCGGGATCCGACACGCTATTCGTGCAGTGGCTCCATCCGCGCAGCGCGAGCAGTCCGCGCCGTGGCGACGGCTCCTGCGCCGGGCACACGTTCCCGAGCGGGCCGGCTCCTCCGCAGTACCGCGCATCCTGCAACTGCATGACGAACCCATTCGGATCGCCAACGTAGAGCTCAGGTGTCCCTTCCTGCGCGCCACCGGCGTCCGAGCCACGCATTCGGACGCGCATCTTCATGGGTCCGCCGCTCAGCCCTCCGCCGCCGGTGCCCGCAGCGCTGTCAACCCTGGTCACTCCGTACTGCGTAAGGATCCTGCTCACGCGCTCGACGTCAAAATCCACGACGCCCAGGGAGAGGTGGTCGAGCCGAGGCGGGTCCGAGCCTGCAGTGCTCACGCCCAAAAACTGTGGTCCTGCGCCGATCTGCAAGTTCGTCCCGCTTCCCTGCCTGGAGATAACCGGCATGCCGAAGAGACCCTGGTAGAAATCCACCGAACGCTTCACGTCGGAGACGGAGACCGTCACGTGGTTGATCCCGCGAACGCGCATCGGCGGACCCCCCGTCTGGGCCGGCAACGGTGGCGCAGCCATCAGTGCATAAGCCCCCGCCGCCGTCGCCTTCAAGAATTCGCGTCGCGACCTCATACCCAACCTCTTTCTTATCAGCCTCGAAACGGACCTGCGCCATGGTATTGGAATCCCGTTCTCGGGGAACAGTGCTAGACGCCTTGAAGGCCGGGGCAAAACCAACACTGTGCCTAGCGAGGCGGAGCCAAACCACACATGCTCGAGGGTTTGAGGCGGAGCCTCGCGAGGTGTTACTCTCGCACGACACTCACCTACTGGCGGCAACCAATTGAAGCCGGACCTCGAGTGACTGGTCGATGTCGTCCGGCTGCAGAGGACGAAATCGTGAGATTGAGATTAGTGATTGTCTTGCTCGCGTTCACCGGCTCGGGCTGCCGCCAGATCGATCCGGCACAACCGCAGCTCACATACCCGGTTGCCCACACCGGCAGCGTGGTCGATGACTACGGCGGGACGAAGGTCCCCGACCCGTACCGCTGGATGGAGGCGCTCGATTCGAAGGAAGTGGCCGACTGGGTGACAGCATCCAATGCCGTTACCGAGCCCTATCTGGCGAAGCTTCCGCTGCGCGAGCATTTCAACACGCGACTGACGGAGCTCTGGAACTATCCGCGCATCAGCGTTCCCGTTGTCAAAGGGGGGAAACTGTTTTACTCGAGGAATACGGGTCTGCAACGGCAGTCGCCCGTTTTCGTCCGCAACAGTCGGGCAGCGCAGGCGATGCTCGTGATTGATCCAAACGTCATCTCGGAGGATGGCTCTGTCTCGCTCTCGCAATGGACGCCGTCCCCCGACGCGAAGCTGCTGGCGTACGGCCTCTCCGAGGGAGGCGCGGATTGGAACACGGTCCGGGTGCGCGACATCACGTCCGGCAAAGACATGCCGGACGAAGTGAGATGGATGCGCTTCTCGAGCATCTCATGGACGAACGACAGCAAAGGCTTCTTTTACGCGCGCTATCCCGAACCGCCGAAAAACAAGGTCCTCGAAGCCGCGCTGTCGGGACATGCCCTCTATTACCACCGGGTCGGCACGCCGCAGTCGATGGATACGCTCGTATACGAAAGAAAGGATCTATCGAGCTGGATCATCGGCGGCGACGTGACGGAGGATGGCCGATACCTCCTCATCGCGATGTACGAAGGGGCGGAAAACAAGAACAGTCTGTACTACGCGGATCTTGGTCGTGCAGAGGCGCCGAGGATCGGCGGACCGGTCAAGCCTCTCATGCCGATCAACGATGCGGAGTACTTGCCTGTGGGCAACAAGGGCACGACGCTGTACCTCCGCTCGGACAAGGAGGCACCGAACCGCAGGATTATCGCTGTCGATCTCCAGAATCCTGCCCCAGGCGGATGGAAGACGATTGTTCCCGAGCGCAAGGACGCGATCGAAGGCGCCGAAGTCATTGGCGGCCGAATCGTGGCGCAGTATCTCGTCGATGTACAAAGCAAGCTACTGCTCTTCGGTCTCGACGGCACGCCGCAAGGCGAGATCGCCTTACCTGGGACCGGGACCGTCGGCGTCTTCCAGGGACGCGAGGACACACCGGACATTTGGTACAGCTTCAGTTCGCCGCTCATGCCGTCGACGGTTTACGTCTTCGACCCGGTGTCGAAGAAGAGTGACGGATTCGAGGTCGCGACGCCCCCCGTCGATACCAGCCTGTTCGAAACACACGCCTTGTTCGCCACCTCCGCTGATGGCACCCGCGTGCCCTTCTTTCTCACGGCACGCAAGAACGTGGCGCGCGATGGCTCCAATCCGACCATGCTCTACGGCTACGGAGGATTCTCGGTCAGCACGCTCCCGGTGTACCGGCAGGATGTGCCCGCCTGGCTCGAGCGCGGTGGCATATGGGTAACCGCGAGCCTGCGCGGCGGGTCCGAGTATGGCGAGACCTGGCATAAGGGGGGAATGCTCGAAAAGAAGCAGAACGTGTTCAATGATTTCATCGCCGTCGCCGAACAACTGGTCAAGGACGGATACACCTCACCCGCTCGCCTGGGCATCATGGGCGGGTCCAACGGCGGACTGCTCGTCGGCGTCGTCATGGAACAGCGGCCGGACCTGTTCGCGGTCGCGCTCCCGGCGGTTGGCGTCATGGATATGCTGCGGTACGACAAATTCACAGGCGGAGCGTTGTGGACGACGGAGTACGGCTCTGCGTCGAATCCAGCGCAGTTCCCGTTTCTGATCAAGTACTCACCGGTGCAGAACATCAAGTCCCGTAGCTGTTACCCGGCGACGCTCGTCACGACGGCCGATCATGACGATCGCGTGGTGCCGAGCCATTCATTCAAGTTCGCCGCGGCCCTGCAGGCAGCCCAGGGTTGCGCGAAACCGGTCCTCATCCGAATCGAAGTACAGGGCTCGCACGGATATCGGCCGACGGACAAGCTCATTGCCGAACGGGCCGATCAGTGGGCGTTCGCGGCCGAGCAGATGGGCCTGCGCTAACGCGCTACTTTAGGCGCGCGCGAGCGCCATTTTCAGGGCCCGACGGGTAAAGACCGGGATCATCGCTCGGCGGTACTCCTTACTGCCGTGGATGTCGCCGTTGATGTCCTTGAGATCGCTCCCGGCCAGCCTGGCGGCCGCGTCGACGGTCTCCGTGGACAGCACCTGCCCCGCTAACGCCTCCTCCACATTCGTAAGGCGGATCGCGTGAGAAGCGGCGCCCGTCAGTCCGATCCGCGCCGCGCGAATTCGACCGTTATCGATTTCGAGGGCGGCTGCGACGCCGACGACGGCGTAATGCGAGGCACGGTGATGGAGCTTGGCGTACGCCGCCGCTCGAACCGGCGCGAACTGGACGCCACGGATGATCTCGTCCGGTGCCAGATCGACGGTGAGCAGATCCTTGAAGAAGTCATGCGCCTTCACGGCACGCCATCCCTTCGGACCTTTCACGTGGATGTCCGCGTCGACCGCGAGCATGACCGCCGGGTAGTCAGCCGACGGATCCGCGTGAGCGATATTGCCGCCGAGCGTGCCGCGATTGCGAACCTGCGGATCGCCGATCTCCCCTGCCGCGTCGGAGACGATGGGGCACTGCTGGTGCAGGAGCGCAGACGAGGCGACATCGTGGTGGACGGTGGCGGCACCAATCTCGATCTTGCCGTCTATCTCGCGAATGCCGGAAAGACCCGGGATGCGGGCGATATCGATGAGGACCTGCGGCTCACTGAGCCGAAGCTTCATGAGTGGCACGAGAGTGTGGCCGCCGGCGATGAGCTTCGCGCTCCGATTCGCGGCCGACAGCTTCGCCACCGCGTCGTCGATGGAGACGGCCCGTTCGTAGTCGAATGCTGTCGGGATCACGCCTGGCCTCCATGAATGATGCGCCACAGCTTTTCAGGCCGCAGCATCATGTCGATGTGCGTGACGCCGAAGTCGCTGAGCGCGTCCACGGCCGCGGACACGATGCTCGGTGTCGCACCGAGCGTGCCGGCTTCGCCCACACCTTTGGCACCCAGAGGATTCACAGGCGTCGGCGTCACGGTGGCGTGGAGCTCGAAGCGCGGGAAGTCCGTGGCCCGAGGGAGCGCGTAGTCCATGAACGATCCGGTCACGAGCTGACCCTCTTCGCTGTACACGGCCTCCTCGATCATTGCCTGCCCGATACCCTGGGCAAGCCCGCCGTGAATCTGCCCTTCCACGATCAGCGGGTTGATCAGGTTCCCGGCATCGTCAACCGCAACGAGCTTCAACAACGTCGGCTCGCCCGTCTCGCGATCGATCTCGAGCATCGAGATGTGGCAGCCGAACGGGTACGTGTTGTTGCTCGGCTCGAAGAAAGCCTCTTCGCTGAGGCCCGGTTCGAGGCCCTCGGGGAGCGGAACCGGCACGTAGGCGAAGGCGGCCACATCCGAAAACGTCTTCGCGGATGCGGGCGATCCCTTCACCATGATCGTGCCGTTCTCGAACACGATGTCATCCTCGTGGGCTTCGAGCATCGCGCCGGCGAACTTTGCCATCTTTACTTTCACCTTGCCCCCGGCCATGTGCAGGGCCGAGCCGCCGACCGCCTGCGAGCGGCTGCCGAACGTGCCGATCCCCTGCTTCACGACACCGGTGTCGCCGTGAAGGATCCTGACGTGCTCCAACGGCACGCCGAACTGATCCGCCAGCATCTGGGCGAACGTCGTCTCGTTGCCCTGGCCATGCGGCGAGACACCGGTGGTGGCGGTGATCCGGCCGTCACGTTCGATTGTCACCCCCGAGTACTCCCAGCCACCGGTCGGGAGCGACGCCGACGGTCCGATGCCACACACCTCGACGTACATCGCCAGGCCAAGACCGACGAGCCGTCCCTCGGCTCGCGCGGCATCCCGCTCCGCCTTCAACCGCGTCCAGTCGGCGGCCTTCAGCGCCAGGTCGAGCGCCCGCTCGTAGTCGCCGGAGTCGTAGACGGCGCCCATTTGAGTCGCAAAGGGAAACTGCTTCGGCTGGATGAAGTTCCTGCGGCGCACATCGGCTGGATCCATCTTCAGCTCGCGCGCCAGCATGTCCATCGCCCGTTCGACGAAATAGGTTGCCTCCGGACGGCCGGCGCCGCGATAGGCGTCGGTCGGTGTCTTGTTCGTGAAGACCTCTGTGAGCGTGGTGCGGATCGCGGGAATGTCGTACGTGCCGCTGGCCATCAGCATCGTGAGTGTCGGGACGGCGGCGGTCAGCAACATGTTGTACGCCCCGATGTCCGCGATCAGCCGCAGTTTCAGGCCGACGACCTTCCCATCGCGCTTCGCCGCCAGGTCCACGTAGCCGATGATGTCGCGGCCGTGCGTGGTGGCCACGAAGGCTTCCGAGCGATCCTCCACCCACTTGACCGCGATGCCGAGGCGCTTCGAGATCGCCGCGGCGACGTACTCCTCGGCATAGATGTTGATCTTCGCGCCAAAGCCGCCGCCGACTTCCGGCGCGATCGCCCGGACCTGGTCCTGACCCAGGCCGTTCATCGCGGCGATCATCGAGCGGAGGATGTGCGGGTTCTGCGTCGACGACCAGATCGTCATCGACTCCTTCCCGGGCTCGTAGTGCGCGACCACGCCTCGCGGCTCAATCGCGTTGGGGACGAGACGCTGGTTGATCATCCGCTGTGAGATCACCACGTCCGCTTCAGCAAAGGCCTTGTCTATCGCGGCGTCGTCCACGTTGCCCTTCAGGTCGACACCGGTGCCGGTGGACATGAGCGCCACTGCGAGGTTGTTCGGGAAGTCCGGGTGGAGAAGAACCGGCTTGCCAGTCATTGCCAGCTCGGGATCCACGACCACCGGCAGCATGTCGAAGTCGACCACGATGGTGTCGGCGGCGTCGCGGGCAACGTAGCGGTCGCTGGCCACGACCACGGCGACAGGCTCACCGGCGTACCGGACCGTGTCCACGGCCACGGCGCGATGCGCGGGCGACGGGAACGCCGTGGCGATCGGCATCGGCGCGAGGAACTCGGCGATTTGAGCGCCGGTGAAGACCGCCACGACGCCGTCCATGGCCTCAGCGGCGCTCGTGTCAATGGAACGGATGCGGCCATGGGCCACGTCGCTGCGCTTGAACGCCAGATGCTGCATGCCAGCTATCTTGACGTCGTCAACGTAAGTGGCCCGGCCCTGAATGAGGCGCGGATCCTCGCGCCGCTTGATGCGCTGGCCCACGAGCTTCGGCAAGATGATCGGAGTGGCGGCCATGGATTAACTCTTGTTCGCAGCGTGCTGGATGGCGTTGACGATGTGCTGGTAGCCCGTGCAGCGGCAGAAGTTGCCCGCGATCCCTTCGCGGATTTCGCGCTCGGTCGGCTTGGGGTTCACGTTCAGGAGGTTCACCGCCGACATGATCACGCCCGGCGTGCAGAAGCCGCACTGAAGCCCGTGCTCCTCCCAGAAGCCTTCCTGCAGTGGGTGGAGATGACCATCCTTCGCCAGGCCCTCGATCGTGGTGACCTCGGACCCGTCGGCCTGGACGGCGAAGATGGTGCAGGCCTTGGCGCTCCGACCGTCCACGAGCACCGTGCAGGCGCCGCACTGGCTGGTGTCGCAGCCGACGTGCGTACCCGTGAGATTGAGCTGCTCGCGCAGGAAGTGCACGAGCAGCAGGCGCGGCTCGACATGGGCCTTACGCACCTTGCCGTTGACCGCGATCGAGACCTGGGCCATATGTCCCTCTCCCTCCATCCGCACGCTGTGTCAGCTTCCCGTTGATTTCAACAGGTGCCGATTATCTTGGGGCTCCGGCAATTGTCAACAAGAGACAACACAAGAGACAACAACAGGGCACAAAGACGGGGCGAACCACGAAGGTCACGAAAAGCACGAAGGTTAGAACTGAGGCTGGGTCATTTCCGTGGACACCTTAGCTGGCGCAGAATGCGCCGAGGAGTTCCGGATGGCCCAGCGTCGGCGCCCCACGTACAGCCCTGAGTTTAAAGCGGAGGCCGTGCGTCGTGCGCGCACCTCCACCGAATCGATACCGGCGATTGCGCGCGACTTGGCGATTACGCCCACAGCGTTACGCAATTGGATCGCCGCCACCCGGCCGGAGCCGGCCGTGCCGCTGACCGATGACGAGCGGACCGAGTTACGGCGGTTGCGGCGTGAGGTGACGCAGTTGCGCCAGGAGCGCGACATCCTAAAAAAAGCCACGGCCTTCTTCGCCAAGTACAGCGAGTGAGCTTTGCATTCATCGCGGCGGAGAAGGCCCATTATCCGGTCCGTGCGCTGTGTCGCGCGCTCAGTGTGACGCCGAGCGGGTTTTACGCGTGGCGCGACCGCCCCCCGTCGCGGCGCGCGCAGGCCGACGAGCACCTCGGCCGCCGACTGCGTCTCGTCCATGCGGAGAGTCGCCAGACCTACGGGCGTCCCCGCCTGCACCGCGCGCTGCGCGCCGAGGGCATCCACATTGGCGAGCGCCGGGTCGCGCGCCTCATGCGCCGCGTCGGCGTGCGTGCCCGCGGCCGTCGCCGCTTTCGCGTCACGACCGACAGCCGCGGCGCGACGCACGTCGTCGGCAATCGCCTCGCGCGGCACTTCGACGTGCCCCAGCCCAATACCGTGTGGGCGGCGGACATGACCGCCTGTTGGACGGGGGAGGGCTGGATCTATCTCGCGGTCGTCCTCGACCTGGCCTCGCGCCGCGTGGTCGGGTGGGCGGTGCGCGCGACACTCGAGACCGAGCTGGTGCTGGCCGCGCTGCATCTGGCCGCCGGCGCTCGGCGCATTACGCCAGGCCTGCTGCATCATTCCGACCGTGGGGTGCAGTACGCGAGCGGGCGCTATCAACAGGCGCTCGCCCGGTACGGGATCGTGGCGAGCATGAGTCGCGTCGGCGACTGCTGGGACAACGCGCCGGTGGAAAGCTTTTTCAGCCATTTGAAAGCGGAACTGCTCCCGGATCATCCGTGGCGGACCCGGGCGGCTGCGGAGTCGGCCATCGCCGATCACATGGCGTTCTACAACCGACGACGCCTCCACTCCGCACTCGACTATCGCAGTCCTGTCGCGTACGAAGCGGAGCTTGCTGTAGCGTTATGACTAACCCGTCCACGAAACCGACCCAGGGTCAGCTTTGTGGCTAATTCGTCTTTGTGGCCGACCTACGGGCCTGCGGCTACGTATGCGCCGCGAGCTGCGACGCGAGTTCGTCAGGCGACGATGCGGGCGTGAGACAGGCAAAGTCGCGACAGACGTACGCAATCGGCTGCTCTGCTCGCAGCGCCATCGCTGCTGTCCAGGGGAGCAGCCTGCCGATGGCCTCCCAATGCGTCGGTCCTAGTGGCACTGTGACCGCGAACGGCAGGTAGCGGCGGCGCGCCACATCCATCAATGCACGCGCCTGTTCAGCCGAGCGATCGCCGGCAATCACGATCTGCGACATCCCCGCGTGATACGTCGAGAGCGCCGCCAGCATCATGGGAACCGTCCGCCCACTTTGCGCTAGGCGCGGTGCAAACATCCCGAGTGTCCGACCGATCGACTGCTCGAGTGTCTCATCGTTCGTGAGATGCGCCAACGTCAGCAGGTTGAGCACCGACACCGAGCTCGCAGCCGGCTCCGCGCCGTCGTAGTCTTCCTTCAATCGAAGGAGCACCGACGCGTCGCGCCCAGTCGTGCTGAACCAACCACCGTCGACGGGGTCCATGAACAACTCGTCCTGTCTCCCCTGGAGCGTCAGCGCCCATTCCAGCCATATCGCGTCACCATCCGCCTGAAACAGCTCCAGCAACCCGAAGATGAGGTACGCATAGTCCTCGGCATAGCCGTCTACTGCGGCATCACCGCGACGATAGCGGCGCAGCAGCGTCTTCGTCTCGGCATTCCAGAGGTGCGTCCAGATGAAAAGCGCCGCGCGACGCGCCGCGGCAAGGTACGGCTCGTCGCCCAGCACTCGCGCAGCCCGCGCAAAAGCCCCAATCATCAGGCCGTTCCACGCCGTCAGAATCTTGTCGTCCAGGTGCGGCCGGGGCCGTTTCGAGCGCCGCTCGAGCAACGTGCCTCGAGCACGCGCCAGGGCGGCCTCGACCTCGGCGCGCGGCTTGGCGGTTGCCGACACGATCTCATCGAGACTTCGCGCGGTATAGAGCAGGTTCTTGTCGACGAACTCGTTCTGCGGATCGAACGGCGCGTTGCCGCCCGGCAGCACGCCAAAGCGGATCCGGAACACTTCCGCGTCGTGGCCGAGCGCGTCGATGATCTCCTCGTCGCGCCAGATGTAGAAGGCGCCTTCCATCTTGTGCGGCTTGCCCCGAGCGACGCCGAGGGGCGCCATCGCCTCTTCGGGGGGCACGCTGTCGGCGTCTTCAGCCGAATAGAACCCGCCGTGCTCGTCGGTCAGATCGCGCGCGACGTAGGCGAGCGTGTCGGACGCGACCTCCGCGTAGAAGCGATCGCCCGAGACCTGCGCCGCTTCCAGATACGCGAGCACCAGCTGTGCCTGGTCGTACAGCATCTTCTCGAAATGCGGGACCCGCCAGTCACCGTCCACCGAATAGCGGTGGAAACCGCCGCCAAGATGATCGCGCATGCCGCCGAGCGCCATCGCCCGCAGCGTAACCAGCACCATGTCGCGCGCCTCGGACGATCCCGTTCTGGCATGCTCGCGCAGCAGGAACAGCAACTCGCTCGGTCTCGGGAATTTCGGCGCGTCGCCGAACCCTCCACGTCGGGCGTCGAACGCCGCGGCAAACTGGCGGACCGCGGCATCCAGCGCTTCAGGACCAGGAACGCTGCCGCCTGAACCATCGACCCCGAGCGTGCGGAGCCGCTCGACGATGGCCCCTGCGGATGTCTCGACCTTGCCGCGTTCTTCCCGCCAGGCGCGGGAGATTTCCCCGAGGATGTCGACGAAACCAGGCCTTCCCCACTTCGACGCGGGAGGAAAGTAGGTCCCACCGTAAAACGGCGCGAGCGACGGCGTGAGCCAGACGCTCATCGGCCAGCCGCCGGAGCCGGTGGTTGCCTGCACGAACGTCATGTAGACGCGATCGACGTCCGGCCGCTCTTCACGGTCGACTTTGATGGAAATAAAGTTCTGATTGAGCACGTCGGCAACCCTCGCGTCTTCAAAGCTTTCGTGCTCCATGACGTGGCACCAGTGACAGGTCGAGTAGCCGATCGACAGAAAAATCGGCTTGTCCTCGCGGCGCGCGCGGTCGAACGCTTCGCTACCCCACGGATGCCAGTCAACGGGATTGTCCTTGTGCTGAAGAAGGTAAGGGCTGTGCTCTGCGGCTAAGCGATTGGACACGATCTGATTATCGTCGCTGCCGCGGCCACGAAGGCCACAAAGACGGATCAGCCACAAAGGACACTAGGAACACAAAGTTTAGAGCACTGAGATTCACAAAGAAAAATCATAGTGACCTTAGTGTTCTTTGTGGCCGATTCTTCTTTGTGGCCTGCGTGGCGACGTCAGTCCGGCAGTGCGCGACCCCTGGTCTCGATCACCCACGGCATCAACAGGAGTCCGACGATAGGAACCCAGCCGACGTAGAAGAGCACCTGCAGCGCCGAGTCGAGCGCGTTGGCGCCGCGCGAGGCGATTGTGCCGACAACGAACGGCCCCACCGCGGCGACGATGCGCCCGAGATTGAAGCAGAAGCCCGACCCGGTGCCCCGGAGCCGCGTGGGAAAGAGCTCGGGTAGATAGAACGCAAAGGCCGCGGTGATGCCCCACACCGTCATGCCAATCGGGAAGTACATATAGAGCCGCGTTTCGGGCGACAGCGGCAGGCCGAAGGCCGCCATGATCGACAGCGCGCCTCCAAGGAAATACACGATGAACATGTTGCGCCGTCCGAGGTACTTCGCCGCGGGAATCGTCAGCAGAACGCCGATCACCGCGCCGGTGTCGAACGCGTTGGTGGCCAGCGCTTTCCACTGCTCCGCCAGCACCGTCACGTCGATGGCCGACGCGCCGGCTGACACCCGATTCGCCAGGCCGACGGCCACCGTCGGAATGAAGGCATTCACACTCCACCAGGTGAGCAGATTGATCATCGCAAGCGAGGTGCCGCTGAACGTAAGCGCAATATAGGCGGGGGTGAACAGCTCGGAGATCCGTGCCGGGCGCGCCGTCTTTGCCACCTTCTTCCAGCGCTCCGGCTCCTTGATCATCAGACGGACGAGGATCGCGACGAACGCGGGAATCAATCCCGAGAGGAATACGTAACGCCATGCGACCTCAGGGGTCCCCCGGAAGTAAACGCCCTGAATCTGGAACACGATGAAGGTCGCGAGGAACAGCCCCATGGGAGCGGCGGTATAGAGGAGCGCGCCCGCGTCAACGCGCCGCTTCTCCGGCACGATTTCCGCCACCATCGCCGCGCCAGCCACCCACTCGCCGCCGATGCCAAGCGAGGCAACGATGCGGAACAGGACCAGCGACCAGATGTTCGGCGCGAATGCGCACGCCGCTGTTCCTATCGAATACATCGCCATCGTCAGCAGCAGTGATCGGGTCCGGCCGATGCGATCCGTCAGCCGCCCGAAGATGATGCCGCCGGCGGCCCAGCCGACCAGGAGGATCGAGGTCAGGATGCCGGTCCACCGCAGCGTCGCGGCTGCGGCTTCCGGGGTGCCAAGCGGAATATTCAGGAGAACCGGGACGCAGGTGGGCGCGACGTAGTTGAAGAGCAGGCTGTCGAAGATATCGAAACCCCAGCCAAGCCATGCGGCGAACAGGACCAGCCATTGAGACCGGTCCATGTCGAGGACGGTACGCCGCGCTGGGGCGACGGCGGTTACCGCCAGAGCCCCGTCACTCTCCACTTACTTTTCCACTTTTCAACTCTTCCACTTTTCCACTTACTTGATGGGCGTGCGCAGCAGCCGTTGCGGCATCGTTCCGCCGCGTGTCGGCCAGTAAACCCACTTGCCGTCGCTGCTCACCATCGTCGCCGCGCCGCCGGGCACGTTGTCGAGCATCTTGGTGGCGTCACCCGACGGCGAAATCCTGTACATCGTCATCCCGCTCGACAGGTAGATCGTTCCGTCTTTCGCAACGTCGAAATCGTCGGGACGGACGCCTTCAGAAACCTGGGTCAATGCATCCTGCGGGTGTCCATCCCCATCGATGGGGATGCGGTAGATCATGCTGCGCCCACTGACGCCGATGTAGACGTACCCGTTGCGGACCTTTATGCCGTTCGCGCCGATCGGTGCCGCGCCGCCGGGCGCGAGCGCCTCGTCCTCCAGCCACGGCTCGATCTGCTTCCGCTCGACGTCCACGCGCCAGATCGTCGATGCATTGGAATCCGCAATGAAATACACCCCCCTGGCGGCGCGCGCGATGCCGTTGAACGCCTGACCCTTTTGTCCGGGAATGGTCGCGGTGATGGCGCCGGTCTTGTCGATGACGATGACCTCGGGACCGACGTCAGACAAATTGATCTGCGGCGGCCCGCCACCTTCCGGCGGCAGGCGGAACGGCTTCGCGAACGCGGTGACCACGAGGCCGTTGTCGTCCGGAGCAACACCCACCACAGCGGCCACGCCGGGAATAGTCGCGAACCTCTCGACCGAACTAACCATGCCGTCGGAGGTGACCCTCCACACGACCTTGTCGTCCATCCCCGTGACGTAGATCGCTCCATCGCCGCCCTGGGTGATGTTCTCAGTGGCGCCGGAGGTCGGAAAGGTCGCGTACGTTTCGTACTCGCCCACGGGCGCCACAGTCGCCTGCTGCGCGCGAACGGCAGCAGAAACAAGGATTCCGGCGGCGATGAAGACAACGGTGCGCGTGATTTGGAACCTCCCGACGTGCGCCACGATACGGGCCCGCGCCGGGCGTGTCAACCACTCCCGGGCGTCAATTTCTGCGAAAATCGTCAGCACCCCGAGAGGCTAGGCCTCTACAACAAATGGTTAACCGGATCGTCGAACTGTCGCTCAAGCACCGCGTCCTCGTCATCGGGCTCGCGGTGGCGCTCGCGGGATGGGGGTGGTGGGCCGCCACGGCCACGCCGATCGACGCCATCCCCGACCTGTCGGACAACCAGGTGATCGTGTTTACCGACTGGAGCGGACACAGCGCGCAGGAAGTGGAGGACCAGGTCAGCTACCCGCTGACCGTGAATCTGCGGGGGCTCGCGGGCGTCCGGGTCGTCCGGTCGCAGTCCGCGTTCGGCTTCTCGATGATCTACGTCGTCTTCGAGGACAACGTGGATCAGTATTTCGCACGCTCGCGGGTGCTCGAGCGGCTCAGCCTCGTCTCGACGCAAATGCCGGAAGGCGCCGTCCCGACGCTCGGCCCGGATGCGACCGGCGTCGGCCACGTGTTCTGGTACACCGTCGAGAGCGATCGCCTCTCCCTCCGCGACCTGCGCAGCCTGCAGGACTGGTTCATCAGATATCAGCTCAACGCGGTACCCGGCGTTGCCGAAGTCGCCTCCGTCGGCGGCCACGTTCAGCAGTACCAGATCGACATCGATCCGAACCGCCTTCGTGCCTACAACCTGTCGCTCGGTGCCGTCGTCGAGGCGGTTCGCAACAGCAATCAGAACGTCGGCGGCAACGTCCTCGAGGCCAACGGCACGTGGTCGATCGTTCGCGGCGTCGGGCTGATCGAGTCGGTCGAGGACCTGGAACAGATCGTCGTCAGCGCGCCGTCCGGTGTGCCCGTCTACGTACACCAGCTCGGCCAGGTCCACGTGGGTGACGCGTTCCGGGTCGCGTCGCTGGTCAAGGGACGGGACGAGGCGGTCGGCGGTGTGATCGTCATGCGGAGCGGCGCCAATGCGCAGGAGGTCATTGACGCGGTCAAGGGACGCATCGCGCAGATCAGCCCGGGCCTGCCGGCCGGCGTGCGCATCCTTCCGTTCTACGACCGCTCCACGCTCATTTCGCAGTCGGTGGACACGTTGCGCACGGCGCTCTTCGAGGAGATCGCGCTTGTCACGCTGGCGCACGTGATCTTCCTGATGCACTTCCGCTCGATCCTCATCGTCACGCTGCCGCTGCCGCTCGCGGTGCTCATCTCCTTCATCGGGATGTACTACCTGGGCATCTCGTCGAACATCATGAGCCTTGCGGGAATCGCGATCGCGATCGGCGTACTGGTCGACGCGGGGATCGTCGTGACCGAGAACGCGTTCCGGTACGTCGAGCGTCAAGGCATCGACACGCGCGATCGAGCCGCCGTGGGGCGGGCGGTGCTCGCATCGACTCGGCTCGTTGGCCGGCCCGTCTTCTTCTCGATGGCGATCATCGTCCTCGCGTTCATCCCCGTGTTCGCGCTGACAGGCCAGGAAGGCAAGCTGTTTCACCCGCTGGCCTTTACCAAGACGTTCGCGGTGCTCGCCGCAACCGTTCTCGCGCTGACGCTGGTCCCCGCGCTCTGCACGCTGCTCCTCAAAGGCAGGCTTCACGATGAGTCCGCGAATCCGGTGATGCGGGTGCTCCGCGCGATGTACAGGCCATCACTCGAATGGGCGTTGTCACATCGCGCGGTCACGCTTGCCGGAGCGATGCTGTTGCTGCTGGGCGCGGTGCTGGTCGGCGCGCGGATCGGCAGCGAGTTCATGCCGCCGCTGAACGAAGGCGATCTGCTCTTCATGCCCGTCACCGACCCGAGCGTGTCGCTCGAGGAAAACACCGAGATCGCCCGTCGTCAGAACGCCGCATTGATGCGCGTGCCGGAGGTGCAGTACGCGGTGGCCAAGGTCGGTCGTGCGGACACCTCTACCGATCCTTCGCCGCTGAACATGACCGAGACGATCGTCCACCTCAAGCCACGCGAGCAGTGGCGGGCGGGGGTCACGCTGGATTCGCTCCGCACCGAGATGGGCCGCGCGGCGGAGCTGCCCGGCGTCACGAACATCTGGACGATGCCGATTGTCAATCGCATCGACATGCTGACGACCGGCATCCGGTCGGAAGTCGGCGTGAAGATTTACGGTTCTGACCTGCCTGCACTCGAGGACGCCGCGCGCCGAGTTGCGGCCGTGCTCCGCACCGTGCGCGGTGCGGCCAACGTGTATCCCGAACCGCTGACGAGCTCACAGTACGTGAACGTGCATATCGATCGCGATCGCGCCGCGCGTTACGGCCTCAGCGTGGCTGCGGTGCAGGACGTGATCACGACGGCGATTGGGGAACGGAATCTCACGCTCACGCTGGAAGGACGCCGGCGATTTCCCGTCCGGGTACGTTACGCCCCCCAGTTCCGAGACGATGCGCAGGCGCTTGGGAACGTGCTGATTGCTACGCCGGCAGGTCAACAGCTGCCGCTCGCGCAGGTCGTGAGCATCGAGCAGGCGCGCGGGCCCGCGATGATCTCGTCCGAGAACGGCCTCCTCCTCGCCACGGTGCTGCTCAACGTACAAGACAGGGACGTGGGCGGGTTCGTCGAAGATGCCAAGGCTGCGGTGGCATCCGGTGTGTCGCTGCCTCCCGGCTATTTCATCGGGTGGAGCGGCCGGTACGAAAACCAGATACGGGCGCGGCAGCGGCTCCAGGTGGTGGTGCCGATCGCTCTCCTGGTGATCTTTGTGTTGCTGTACTTCACGTATCACTCGGCGCTCGAAGCCGCGCACGTCCTCCTCACCGTGCCGTTTGCGCTGACCGGCGGCGTCTATCTCATCTGGCTGCTCGGCTATAACTTTTCGGTCGCGGTCTGGGTCGGGTTCATCGCACTGTTCGGGACCGCCGTGCAGACAGGTGTCGTGATGGTCATCTACCTCGAGGAGGCGCTTCAGCGAATGGTCGCGGAGCGCGGAGACCACCTCACGCGCGCCGATCTTCATGACGCAGTCGTGGACGGCGCCCTGCTGCGGCTGCGACCCAAAATCATGACCGTCTCCACCGTCGTCGCTGGTCTGCTGCCCATCATGTGGAGCAGTCGCGTCGGAGCCGATGTGATGAAGCCGCTGGCGACGCCGGTACTCGGCGGGATGATCTCGTCGCTGCTGTACGTCCTCATCGTGACGCCTGTGTTGTTCTCCTGGGTACATGAACGGCGACTTGGTCTGGCATCGGCTGGACGGGCCGACCTGCCGATGCCACAAGAGCCGTCGGTGACTGGGACAGGGCCAGGCAATCGTCGCTGGGTGACGGTTGCCGCTGTGATTCTGATCGGGGTCGCCGCGACTGGCTGGTTCCTCCGCGATCGGTTCACAGCCGCCCCACGGGCGGAAGCGGCCGGTCGCGTACTGCAAACCGAGCGATCCGGCGACGTCGTCATCACGTTGTCGAACCCCAGCGGCGAACTGCGCGCGGGCGGCAACACCTTCAGGATTGAATTCCGGTCGGCGGAAACGAATGCGCTCGTCGACGTGGGCACCGTGCATCTGGCTGCGGCCATGGCGATGCCGGGAATGGCGATGACTGGAACGGTGTCAGTGATTCCCGCCGGACAGCCGGGAGTCTATGAGGCGTCCGGAGACTTCGGGATGTCCGGGTCGTGGCAGATGACGCTGGAATGGAACGGGCCGGCGGGCCGCGGGTCGGCGGCCTTCGATGGGAGAGTGCAATGACTTGGTTCATATCCGCGGGGCAGACCCTTCCGCCTACGCTAAAGTCGGGTCGCGTTGCGACCCGACCGGCCAGTGCTCGCTGGGCGGACCGCTTTCGCGGTCCGACGCGGCGGACCGCCGACGCGCGAAGCGCGAAGGCTGGTCGGGTCCGCACAAGCATCATGATTGGTCTGTTTGCCGGCGCACTGGCGCTGCCGCGTTGCGTCGCGGCGCAGGACGGCACCATCGAGCAACTCGTCGCAACGGCGCTCGAACGCTCACCTGAGATACGGGCCGCGCGGACAGCCATTGCCGCAGCCGGTGGCCAACTGACACAGGCGGGTCTCAGGCCGAATCCGGCATTGACGGGCAGCCAGATGCAGATGACGGGCGCACAGTACCAGAGCCTGGTTGGTATCGAATGGCCGTTGGACTTGTTCCGCCGATCCGCGCGGGTCGCCGTTGCCACGCAGGCCGTTGAAACAACCAGTCTGTCCATTCAAGACCGCGAGCGCATGGTTGCCGCAATGGTGCGCGAGCAGGCGGGTCGCCTGCTGGCCGCCCGGCGCACGGTGGAAATCATGAATGAATCGCTGATCGTGGCCCGACGGATGCGCGAGCTTCTCGATCAGCGCGTCACCGAAGGCGAGACGCCGAAGCTCGACGCCAACATTGCGGCGGTGGAAGTCGGCCGCATCGAGGCGGATTTGATCTCGGCGGCGGCGGATGCCGACGGGGCAGCGATCGAGCTGAAGGCGCTGGTTGGACTGCCTGCCGACGCTCCCCTGGTATTGCGCGACACGCTGGAGGCGCTTGTTCGCCCGACGCCGGTGTCGGAAACGACTCGGGCGGCAGACATCGCGCTAGGGATTCGCCCCGACGTTCGCGAAGCGACGGCGCGCGTCGCGCTCGCTGATGCGCGCGTGGAGGAGGCGCGTCGCGAGGGCCGCCTCGACATGACGCTCTCGGGCAGCTACGGCCGCGAGCGCTTCGGTTTCGATCAGCGTGGGTTCGATGACGCCGGCAGGCAGGTTCCAGTGGGTGGCAGTTTTCACAGCGTGACGGTCGGCGCCACGCTGACGCTGCCGTTCCGCAACCACAACCAGGGCGCGATTGCAGCCGCGGAGGCCGATCGCAGCGGCGAGCAGGAGATGCTCGCGGCGCGTCAGCTCACTGCCCGGGCGGAGCTCGATGCCGCCGTGCTCCGAGACCGTGAGGCACGGCGCGCCATCGAGATGTATGCCACGACCGTTCGGCAGCTGGCGAGGCAGAATGTCGATGTGGAACTGGAAGCGTACGATCTTGGCCGCACTCCCCTCTCGGATCTGCTGTCCGAACAGCGGCGGTATCTCGATGTCGAAACCGCGTACACGGCGGCGCTGTCCAGGGCGTTCCAGGCGCAAGTAGCGCTGCGCCGCGCGCGTGGGGAGATCCGATGAAAGGACCGTCGGTCGCGGCGGCCGGCGTTGGGCTGGTCGCTATCGGCGTCGTCATCGGCGCCGCCCTGTTCCGGGATTCGGGATTCGGGACTCGGGATTCGGGAGTCGGGAGTCGGGATTCGGCAGTCGCGACCCGCGACTCATCGCGACCCGCCACAGGCGAACGCGATCACGCGGGAACGAACATGTCTGGCGAATCAGGAACCAACAACGAATCCCCAATCCCGAATCCCGAATCCCGGTACATCACCTTGACTCCAGAGATGGTCTCCCGTGCGGGGATCAAGACCGTCGCCGCGGTCAAGGGCAGTGCGACCACCGGCCTGCACCTCCCCGGTGTCGTGCAGCCGAACGCCTACAAGGACGTCGCGGTCACGGCACTGGTGTCCGGCCGCATCACGCAGGTGCGCGCCGAGCTTGGCCAGCGCGTCATGCTCAACGAGGCGCTTGCGACGGTGTACAGCCCCGAGCTTGCCGATGCGCAGACCGCGTTCATGGCTGCCCGGGCCGCGCACCTTGCGCACGACCAGCGCCAGGCGCGGACGCAGCGGCTCTACGCAATCGGCGCGGCAAGCCGACAGGAGCTCGAATCGCTCGAGGCGGAGCGCACGCGGATGGACCAGGAAGTCGAAACCGCGCGAGCGCGTCTGGTGCTCCTCGGCATCCCCGAGGAGCGCACACAGCGCCTGGCTTCCCCGCTCGATGTCGTGACCACGGTCGAGGTGCGGGCGCCGATCGCCGGCGTGATCACGAAACGGAACGCGAATCCGGGACTGAACGTCGACCTCTCCACACCACTGTTCACCGTGACCGATCTCTCGGACGTGTGGGTCATTGCGGATCTCTACGAACGCAACTTCGCCACCGTCGGCGTCGGGAGCCCGGCAACGATCACGACCACGTCGTACCCGGGGCTCGAACTGAAAGGGCGCGTCGATTACATCGACCCGCAAGTGGAGGAACAGACCCGCACGGCGAAGCTCCGCGTAGAGATCCCGAACGCAGGCAATCGACTTCGCCTCGGGATGTTCGTCGACGTCAGCATCGCCGAGAGGTCACCTCGTCCGGTGGTGCTCATTCCGAAGACGGCACTCCAGTCCGTCGGGACGCGGTCGGTCGTGTACGTCGCCGCCAACGGCGAACCCGGCCGGTTCCTGCAGCGCGAAGTGCTCGCCGGCGACCCGATCGGCAACCAGGTCGCGGTGCTCAAGGGCATCCAGCCGGGAGAGCTGGTGGTCACCGATGGGGCGTTTTTCCTGCGTGCGGAGCACGAGCGCACCGCGCCCAATAGCACTGGGGCCGCTGCGCCTGCGGATGTAGTATTTCCGTCAACGAGGCCGTAGCCTGTTCGTCACGGTCTACCGTCAACCGTCTACCGTTGACCGTCGCAGTCGTAGAGGCCGACTTTCGAGTCGGCCTGCGGAGAATTCCATGCCATTCACGCTCAACGTCAACGGGAAGTCGACGACGGTTGATGTGCCGGCGGACATGCCGCTGCTGTGGGTCCTGCGGGACGTGCTGGATCTTCGCGCCACGAAGTTCGGCTGCGGCATCGGCCAGTGCGGCGCCTGCACGGTCCATCTGAAGGGCGTCGCTGTGCGCTCGTGCCGCACGCCGGTGTCCGCCGCCGCCGGCGCGGCCATCGTCACACTCGAAGGTCTCTCCGCCGACGGCTCGCATCCACTACAGAAGGCCTGGGAAGCGATCGACGTGCCGCAGTGCGGCTACTGCCAGGCGGGACAGATCATGTCGGCGGCCGCGCTGCTCCGCTCCAACCCAAGGCCGAGCGACGCCGACATCGACGTGGCCATGAGCGGAAATCTCTGCCGGTGCGCAACGTACATACGCATCCGTGAGGCCATTCACCGCGCCGCGGGCAACTCAACGTCGACCACTGCGCAGGCCGTCACGCCTGCGATTCCGCGGACCTCGAAGGTCCGCGCCGCATTGTAGGAGGCGGCCGTGGATACGCCCATGCTCGGTCGCCGATCGTTCCTCCGCGCGACAGCGCTCGCCGGTGGCGGGATGCTGCTGGCCATCTACTTCAATCCGGTGGACGTACTCGGGCAGGAAGGCAGCCGGGCACCAGCAGGAGGCGCGGCGTACAAGCCGTGGGCATTCATCCGGTTCGATCCGAACGGCACCGTCACGATCCTCAGCAAGAACCCCGAGGGGGGCCAGGGCGCCAAGGCGCACCTGCCGATGATCATTGCCGACGAGCTCGACGTCGACTGGAAGGACGTGACCGTCGAACAGGCGCCGCTTGATGAACAGAGCTTCGGCATTCAGCGCACCGGCGGAAGCACCGCGACGCCAATCAACTGGGAACCGCTGCGCCAGTGCGGCGCCGCCGCGCGGCAGATGCTCATCGCCGCCGCCGCGCAGACATGGGGCACGCCGGAGACGGAGTGCACGACGGCATCAGGTCGAGTGCGCCATGCCGCATCTGGTCGCTCGCTCGGCTACGGTGAGCTTGCTGCACGCGCCGCCGTGCTGCCGACGCCTGATTTGAAAACCGTCAAGCTGAAGGATCCGAAGGACTACAAGGTCATTGGAACCTCCGTGCGCGCCATCGATACTCCCGCGATCGTGCGGGGGCAGCCGATCTACGGCATCGACGTGAAGCTGCCCGGCATGCTCTACGCGGCGTACGAGAAGTGCCCGGTGTTTGGCGGCAAGGTCGCGACGGCGAACCTCGACACCATCAAGGCGCTGCCCGGAGTCCGCAACGCGTTCGTCATCGAAGGCGGGCCGGATCTCACGAGAACGTACCCCGGGTGCTGCCTTGGCGTGAGTCTCCATGGCGGCGTCGCGATCGTCGCCGATACCTGGTGGCACGCACAGTCGGCGCGCGCCAAGCTGCGCGTGACATGGAACGAAGGCCCGACAGCCGCCGACAGCAGCGACGGATTCGCGAAACGCGCGCTGGAGCTTTCGCAGCAGCCTCCGGCAATCAAGCTGTATAACGACGGCGACACGGAGAGGGCGCTGCAAGGCGCGGCCAAGGTTGTCGAAGCGGCGTACTTCTACCCGTTCCTCGCACACGCATCGCTCGAGCCGCAGAACTGCACGGCGCACTACAAGGACGGCAAGATGGAGATCTGGGTCTCCACGCAGACGCCGCGCGAAGGCCGGCAGGTGGTCGCGCAGAACCTCGGCATCGCCGAGAGCGACATCACCGTCCATTTCATGCGCACCGGCGGCGGGTTCGGACGCCGCATCCTGAACGACTACATGGCGGAAGCGGCGTGGATCGCGCGCGTCATGAACGGGACCCCCGTCAAACTCGTGTGGTCGCGCGAAGACGACATGCGGCACGATTTCTATCGTCCCGCGGGTTTCCATTTCTTCAAGGGCGGGCTCGATGCATCTGGCAATCTGATCGCCTGGCGGCAGCACTACGTGGCGTTCGGCGAAGGCGAACGCTTTGCGCCGAACACCGCGATCGGTCCGGCGTCGTTCCCAGCCGGGTTCATCCCGAACTTTGCATTCAACGCCTCGTTGATGCCGTCGGGGATTCCGACAGGCCCGCTCCGCGCGCCGGGGACCAACGGCACAACGTTCGTCTACCAGGGCTTCATCGACGAGATGGCGGTGGCCTCTGGAAAGGATCCGGTCGCGTTCAGGCTTGCCCTCCTGGACGTTCCCCGCAAGCTGCTGCCGGGTGCCAACGATCGGTTTGACGCCGAGCGCGCGAAGGCCGTGCTGCGGCTCGCTGCTGAGAAATCAGGATGGGGTACGCGTCAACTGCCGAAGGGAACCGGCATGGGCGTCGCCTTCCTCTACGCACACCTCGGATACTTTGCCGAGATCGCCGAAGTCAGCGTCGATGCCATGAGCCGCGTGAAGGTGAACAAGGTGTGGGTGGCCGCCGACATCGGCAGCCAGGTCATCAACCCGCTCAACGCGGTGCACCAGGTGCAGGGCTCGGTGATTGACGGGCTGAGTTCGCTGATGGCCCAGGAGTCGACGATCGAACGCGGGCGCGCCGTGGAAAGCAACTTCAATCAGCACAAGCTGGTGCGGATGCGGGAAGCACCGCGGGATATCGAGGTGCACTTCCTCAAGACGGCGAATCCGCCGACCGGCCTCGGCGAGCCTGCGTTGCCGCCGATCCTGCCCGCCGTGACCAACGCGATCTTCGCCGCGACGGGGAAGCGAATCCGCTCCCTGCCGCTCGCGAAAAGCGGGTTCAGCTGGGCCTAGAATGCATCAGGCGAGACAAGACACGGAGACACGAAGTCACGGCATTTCAATCGCGTAACAGGGAGGATGATCGTGAAGCACCTGCTTTGGGCTGTTGCCGCATGCGTCGCGTTGGGAATGGCCGTTTTCGCCGCCCAGGCCCAGAACCCCCAGCAACCACCTCCGACCGCGGATCCCTACGCCAATAATGCCGTTCCGGGGGCAACTCAGTTCCCGTTGGCGGCTCCGGCCGGCAAGGACAGCAACGCGCGGATGACCGCGCCTCCTGGCGCCCTCAACCAGGGTCCCTTCGATCCCACCAAGTGGAAGTACGGGGACGCATTCAACGCACCCGCCGGCTCGAAGGTCTGGAACCCGGTCAAGCTGAAGCTGATGCAGGGGGGCAAGGTCACCGGCGGCACCCTGTTCAGCGCGACCGATCCGGCCACCTACTGCGCCATGGCCAACGCCGGCTACGACTTCATATGGACAGAGATGCAGCACGATCAGCACGACTGGCAGGCGGTCGCCCGCATGTGGCGGACGTGCCCGACGGCCAGGGCCGTCCCTGGTGTTCGGATCGCCTACACGGATGAACGCGAGATCCAGCACGCGCTCGATGCCGGTGCGCTCGTGCTCGTCGTGCCGACCGTGGATACCGTTGCGGAGGCGATCGAGGCACGGAACTGGACCTATTTCCCGCCACTCGGCCGGCGCAGTCAGGGCGGCGGCCAGGCGTTCGAGGCCTCGATGTGGGGCGGCGTTCCGGGGGGCTATCGCAACACGATCAACGAGAACGTCGTCTTGATTCTCATGATCGAAACGCTCGAAGGCCTCAAGAATGCCGACGAGATCGCCAAGGTCCCCGGCGTGACGGCTGTCTTCGCGGCGAGCGGCGACCTCGGCAACTTCTCGGGCTACCGTCAGGGCACGCCGGACTACGAGCGCGCGATCAACATCGTGCACGACGCCGCGTTCAAGGCGGGCGTCCGGCTCTGCGGCCCCCTCGCGTGGCGTGACCGCCCCGATTTCACCTGCTTCCAGGCCGGCAGCGAAACGGCGGCGATCGCCCGGGGCGTCGCCGCCGAACTTGGTCCGCTGGCAAACACCCAGGCAAAGCCCGAGGTCGGTCCATATGCAGCCTCAGCGAAGCCTTGAAGCGCTGTTCATGAACGCCATGCGCTACGTTCTCTCAGGCGTTCTCCTGTCCCTGTGTCTTGCGGGCTCACCACTGATGCTCGGCGCGCAGGGGGATTCGACGCTGTACATCGTGAGCTACCTCGAGGCGGCGCCGGCATCACAACGCCAGGTCGCGACAATGCTCACGCAACTCGCCGACGCCAGTCGTAAGGAAGGCGCGATGCGCTACGAGGTCCTGCAGCGCACGACCGAATCAAATCAGTTCGTGCTTCTCGAAATCTGGAAAGATCAGCAGGCGCTCGACACGCACACTGGCGCGGCGCACACCAAGCGGTTCCGAGAACAGGTCGCGCCGCTGCTACTCGCGCCGATCGATGAACGGTTGTGCACGGCGACGATGGTGGCGGCGCCGCCGCGCGCGGGCCGTGGCACGGTCTACATCGTGACGCACATCGACGTGCCAGGGACGAACCGTGATGCCGCACTGCGGTTGATGGGGCAGGTCATCGATCAGAGCCGCAACGACCGCGGCAACGTGCGCTTCGATGTCGTGCACCAGAAGGACCGGACGAACCATTTCACGGCGATCGAGGCGTGGGCGGATCAGAGCTCCGGCAATGAGCACCAGCTGACCCCGCACACGCTGACGTTCCGCCGGGGGATCGGCCCCCTTCTCGGGGCTCTTTATGATCAGCGGTGGTATAGGCCTCTATAGAGCCGGCAACGCCGGGAGCTCGTGGTCTGAGATTGATCGAGGTACAACTATGAAACGCGTGTCATGCGGAATCGCACTTGGAATCGTTCTTCTCGTCGGCTCTCTCGTTTCGGCGCAGAACGCAACCGGCGGCGGACAACAGGCGCCGCCGCCCATGACCAATTTACAAGTCTGGCCAAAGGACACGTCACGAGCCGTCGTCCTGCAGTTCATGAATGCCTTCAACGATTCGCTCGGCGTGCAGTGCAACTACTGTCATGTGGAGCAAGGCGGCCGACTCGATTTTGCTTCAGATGAGAAGCGAGAAAAGAAAGTGGCCCGTCAAATGATTCTCCTGCGCGATTCCATCAACGTGGTGCTCCCCGCAATCGTGGGCAAGCCGCCAGGGATTGGGCCTACCTCGGGCAATGGTCATCCCGGGGCGCCGGTCCGCGTGCTTTGCAGCTCGTGCCACCGCGGTCTCCCGATTCCCAGATCGATCGCCGATGTGGTGACCGACGCCGCGACGAGCGGCGGCGCCGCTGGTCTGGCGAAATTCAAGGAGCTTCGGACACAGTACTACGGTGGGCAGCAGTACGACTTCAGCGAGAACGCGCTCCTGACGATCGCGCAGCGCGCCATCACTGCGAAGAACCTCGACGACGCGATCGCATATCTGCAGACCAATTTGGAGTACTACCCGAAGTCGGCGCGCACGCATCAGGCGATGGCGCAGGCCAGAAACGCGAAGGGCGACCGACAAGGCGCGATCAAAGATCTCGAAAGAGCGTTGGAGCTGGATCCGAACAGCGCGCAGGCCCGGAACCAGCTTCAGCAACTCCGTGGACAGTAACCGGATTCTGTTTCTCCCGTTCTCGGTCCCCAGTGGCTCGCTGCCGCTGTCGAAGGCCGGGTTCAGCTGGGCGTAACGAAATTCCAACCACGAAGGCGCGAAGGTCACGAAGGATTTTATTGCGTCCCGCCCGTCGGCATCTCCATGACGCTGTGATCGGCGGTGGCCTTACCAGGGAGATCTGGTAGACCGCCGCCTTCCATCTTGCCGCTCACGGTGTGGAACTTGTTGCCGATGAACGCAACGGCGTTGCCGTGGACGGCTCCGGGCAGCGACGGCAGGATCTCCCACCGGTTCGCAACCGGATCGTAGGCGTCTAACGAGCGATACGCGGCGTTGTACCGCTCATTCTGGATCTCGCCACCCGATACGTAGATCTTTCCGTTGTAGGTCGCCCAGCCGCCGCCGCTGCGCGGCGTCAGCATCCGGGCCTTTGCAACGCCCCACGTGTCCCTGACCGGATCGTATTCCTCGACCACGTCAGTGTTGCTCGACGTCGTCACGAAGCCATGGCCGATGCGGCCGCCGATGACGTAGATCTTGCCGTTGACCACGCCAGAGAACGCGTGGTTGCGGCCGGTCGGCATCGGGCTCTTGGTCGTCCACGTGTTCGTGGCCGGGTCGTACATCTGATTCGTGCCGAGCACGCGCGCGGGCCCCTGGCCGTTGAACGCCGTGTCGGTCGTGTTGTCCATCGTGGTGGCGCCGCCCAGGACGTAGATCTTGCCGTTCACGTTTTCGGCGATCGCGGAGCAGCGCTTGCCCGGCATCGGGGCGAGCGCCTTCCAGGAGTCGGCCACGGGATCGAACTCCCACGCGTTGTCGACCGGCGCCCATCCGCCGGCGCCAGGGCCCGTGAGCGGTCTCTCGCAGCCGCCGAAGATGTAGATCTTTCCGTTCAGGACGGTCTGCGCCTGGTGGTGGACCGGGACCGGAATCGACTTCTTCTTCGTCCACTTGTCCGCCGCCGGGTCGTACTCGTAGACCATCGCGGCCGCCGGCTTGCCGCCCGTGGCAAAGCCGCCGATCACGTACATCTTTCCGTTCGCGGTCGCGCCGTAGAGTTCTTCTTCCGGCTCAGGAAACGGCGCCGCCTTCACCCAGCGCAAATTCGGATTCTGCGCGCGAAGGACCACTTGTGTCGCACCTAGTCCGACGACGATCGCAATGGCGAGAGCCGCAATTGAGATGGTTCGGGTCTTCATCTGCACCCTCGCTAGTTCCTCCGCGGCGGCGCCGCGGGCATTTCCATCACGCTGTGATCGGCGGTAGCGTCGCTCATCTGGTCGGGCAGCCCGCCGTTCTCCATCTTGCCGCTCACGTTGTGCAGCTTGTTACCGATGAAGGCCATAGCGTTGCCGTGCACGGTGCCCGGCAACGCCGGCAGGATCGTCCACGTGTCGGTCGCAGGCTCGTAGGCCTCGAGCGCGCGGAACGACGCCATCACGTCCCGCGAGATCCACTCGCCGCCGCCGACGTAGATGCGCCCGTTGTAGGTCGCCACGCCGCCGCCGCTGCGCGGTGTCGACATCCGCTGCTTGACCGTGCCCCACGTGTCGGTTGCGGCGTCATATTCCTCGACGACGTCGGTGTTGCTGCTGAAGGGGATCATGCCGGCGGCCAGACGTCCGCCGATGACGTAGATCTTGCCGTTCACCGCGCCGATAAAGGCATGGTTGCGCGAGGTCGGCATCGTGCTACGGCTGGTCCAGGTATTGGTCGCCGGGTCGTACATCTGGTTCTTGCCCGTAATGCGCGTCCCCTTGCCGTTCTCGAACGGCTCGATCCCGCCAATCAGGTAGATCTTGCCGTTCACGGTCTCGGCGACCGCGGAGCAGCGCCTTCCAGGAATCGGCGCCAGCGCCTTCCACGCGTCTGCCGTCGGGTCGTACTCCCACGCGTTCTCGACGGCGTCATCGCCGCCGATGCCCCTCGTGCAGCCGCCGAACACGTAAATCTTGTTATTCACGACGGTCTGCGCCTGATGATGCACGCGCACCGGGATACCCTTCTTCTTCGTCCACTTGTCCGGACCCGGGTCGTACTCGTAGACGAGACCGGGAGGATTGCCGAACGGCATGTAGCCGAATCCACCGATGACATACAGCTTGCCGTTGGCGACGGCGCCGTACAGCTCCTCTTCCGGCTCCGGGAACGGCGCAGCCTTTACCCAGCGCAATCCGCCCTGGGCCTGTGATTGCGCGTGCACGACACCAATGAACGCCGCAGCGAGCGACGCGGCCGCAACCACCATCAATGAACGTTCAAGACTCGAGGGCATGTGCCGAACTCTCCTTTCGTCCGCGCCGGATTGTACATGCACTGACGAACCTGACACATCGTGCGGCCCCGCGCGAATATTCCGGTATCGAGTTCTGGACATCCCCTTGAGGCACGCGGCCGCGTTCAGCAGACGTGATCCGTATGGCTCTTCCGCTTGTGTTGACGAGCCCCGGCGGCGATACACTGCGGCCGCGGAAGTGATGCCGAGCTGAATGCCGCTACTCTTTTCCTACGGCACTCTCCAGCAAGAACACGTGCAGCTGTCTACGTTTGGAAGGCTGCTCCAGGGGCAAAGGGACGAACTTCCTGGGTTCGAGCCGTCGTTGGTGAGCATCGAGGACCCGCTGGTCGTGGCGACAAGCGGCAAGACGCATCATGCTAACGTCACGTTCAACGGCAGACACGACAGTCGTGTGAGCGGCACAGTATTCGAGATCACCGACGCTGAGCTCGCTGCCGCGGACCAGTACGAGCGGCTCGCCGCGTACACACGTGTAGCCGCAATCCTTGCTTCGGGGAAACAGGCCTGGGTGTATGTTGACGCCCGCTCTGCGCCGGGAACATCGTGACTCAAATGTCATGGGCTATCCCAGCCATGCAGTCGATGGACTAGTGGCTGTCTCTGTCGAATTACTCCCGGGCCGCGCCGTTGTCGCGGCCCGCAGAGCGCGCTCGCACCTCTCGGCCGCGTTTTTCCGGCCGCGACATCGGAGCGGCCGGTACTGATTTGGGAAGGACAGGCCACTAGATGCGTCTCTTTCTGAGTTCCACTTACGAAGACCTCGCCGTGCATCGCCAGATGGCTGCCCAGGCGCTCGAGCGTCTGGGCCAGCAAGGTATACGCATGGAAGTCTTTGGTGCCCGGCCTTCTGAGGCATTGACAGCCTGCCTGGACGAGATTACCGAGGCGGACGCGTTGGTCGGCCTCTACGCGCATCGCTACGGCTTCGTACCGGCTGGTAGCTCGCAGTCAATTACGGAGCAGGAGTTTGACTTCGCGCGCCGGTCGGGCAAGCCGACGTTCTGCTTCTTGATTGACAACGAGCACCCGTGGCCTCCGCGACACGTCGAAAGCGAACCTGGTCAATCGAAGCTCAAGGTGTTCAAGGATCGGATTCGCCAGGACGTGGTCACGGACGTCTTCAGCTCGCCTGAAGATCTGGCGTACAAGCTGGCCGCCGCGCTGGGACGCTTCCTGCTCACCGCGAAGGTCAAGACGGAGCTTGATCGCATTCCTGGTGGCGACCGGGTCGGGACGGAGCAGGGCCGTTCGCAGGTGGCACGAAGGGCCACGCGACTTCAAGACGTGATCAAGGGCACTCGCGTATTGCTCGTCAACGACGTGCCGGACGAAATGGCGATCGTCATTGAACTTCTGAGAGGACTCCACGTGGACGTGCATGTGAGCAGCACGTCAGAGGAGGCTCTCAAGACTCTCGAGACACAAGAGTGTCACGTTGTCATCTCCGACATGGCCCGCGGAACCGTGCAAGACGAAGGAATTCGTTTTCTCAGCCAGATGCGGTTGAAGGGCTTCAGGCAGCCCGTTATTTTCACGGTCGGCAGATTTGATGCGAGCCTCGGAACTCCAGGTCATGCCTTCGGGATCACCAATCGCGTCGATGAGATGCTCAATTTGCTGTTCGACGCACTCGAGCGTCTCAATGGGTAGGGCCGTCGCGTCAGTTCCGGGGATCAATTCCAAAAGTGTTCTTCATCCAGAGCCAGAAGGGCGGCAGTGACGCCTGCTTCGGGTCCGCACTGACACCGCTGGCACGCAGAAACTGCGCAAAGGGTTCCCTGATCAAATCCTCCGCCTGCCGGGTCTCTCCCGACATGCAGAGTGCGTAGATGTGAAGGGCAAATGCATTGTCGCTGACATCCGGGAGCTGTTCGGCGCGGCTCAGAGCCTGCGCCGCGGCAGCATAGT
>Ga0070699_100000764_pt1 | contig 29736 bp, 29 predicted proteins | sample KBSK1503metaG_FD_65473 | JGI IMG/M metagenome (GOLD analysis project Ga0070699, IMG submission 65473) | Corn, switchgrass and miscanthus rhizosphere microbial communities from Kellogg Biological Station, Michigan, USA - KBS K1-50-3 metaG | ecosystem: Host-associated > Plants > Roots >...
GGCCAGCGGGTCGGCGCGGGCCACGGCCAGCACCCGGTCCCGGTACTCGAGCACCGGCCCGGCGGTGAGGTCGGGCTCGTCCACGGCCAGCCAGTTGACCAGCACGTCGAGCTCGCCGCGGCGCAGCGCCGAGTACGGGTCGAAGTTCGAGACCACGTCCAGCACCGCCTGGCTGCCGGGGTGGCGGGCCTCGAAGGCTTCGGCCAGCCGGGTCAGCGCGGTCATGTTCGAGGTGGGCGAGAACCCGATCTTGACCACGCCTGCCTCCCGCCTGGCGGCCGCGCGGGCCTCGTCGAGGGCCGCGGTGAGCTGGGCGTAGGCGGGCCTCAGCTGGCAGGCCAACTGCTCGCCGAGCGGGGTCAGCCGGACCCGGCGGCTGGTCCGCTCGAACAGCGCGCCGCCCGCCCGGCGCTCCAGCGCGGCCACTAGCCGACTGACCCGCGGCTGCGGCAGCCGCAGCCGCTCCGCGGTCCGGCCGAAGTGCAGCTCCTCGGCCAGCACCAGGAAGACTTCGATCTCGGCGGTATCCATGGGTCAGGCCGGGCCGAGGATCTCCTCGGCGTGGACCACGGTCCACTCCACCAGCGGCAGCAGCAGGGCGGCCAGCTCGCGGCCGCGGTCGGTGAGGCTGTAGTCCACCCGGGGCGGGATCACCGGCTGCGCCTCCCGGTGCACCAGCCCGTCGCGCTCCAGGGTCCGCAGCGTCTGGGCGAGCATCTTCTCGCTGATGCCCTGCGCGCGGCGGCGCAGTTCCCCCCAGCGCAGCGTCTCCCCGGCCAGCGCGACCAGGACGAGCACGCCCCACTTGCTGGTGACGTGGTCGAGGACCACCCGGCTCTGGCACCCGGCCGGCAGCACGCGGTCGGGAAAATACTCCCACAGCGGCCTCGCTACCTGGTTACTAACCTGCACGGAAGTACCTTACCTCAAAGTGGGTACTTCCCAGCGGGAAGTAGGTCGGCGGCCGCAGGGGTTGGCGTGGGTAATTGAGAAAGGGAGCCTGACATGTCATACGTCATCACCGGTGCCACCGGCCACCTCGGCCGCCTCGTCGTCGAGGACCTGCTCCGCCGGGGCGTCCCGGCCGGGGACATCACTGCGACCGGCCGGGACATCACCAAGGCCAAGGACCTGGCCGACCGCGGCGTGCGGGTCCTGGCCATCGACTACGACGACCCGGCCAGCCTCGACGCCGCCTTCCGTGGCGCGGACCGGATCCTGCTCATTTCCGCGAGCGAACCGGGGCGGCGGACGCAGCAGCACGGGAACGCCATCGACGCCGCCGCCCGGGCCGGGGCCGGGCTGCTCGCCTACACCAGCATCGCCAGCGCGGGCACCACCACCATGCGGCTGGCTGCGGAGCACCAGGCCACCGAGGCGGCGCTGCGCGGCTCCGGGCTCACCTACGCGCTGCTGCGGAACAGCTGGTACTTCGAGAACTACACCGCCCAGATCCCGGCGATCCTGCAGCGCGGCTCGCTGGCGGGCAGCGCGCGCGACGGCCAGGTCAGCGCGGCCACGCGGGCCGACTACGCCGCCGCGGCGGCCGCGGTCCTGGCCGGTGACGGGCATGAGGGCCGGGCCTACGAGCTCGGCGGGGACGAGGCGTTCACCCTCGCCGAGCTCGCGGCCGAGATCGGCGCCCATGCCGGCCAGCCGGTCAGCTACCTCGACCTGCCCGAGGACGAGTACGCACGGCTGCTGGCCGACGCCGGACTGCCCGAGGCCGCCGCGGCGACCATGGCCGACGCGGACCGCGGCCTGGCCCGCGGCGACCTGTTCGTGGACAGCGGTGACCTGAGCCGGCTGATCGGGCGGCCCACCACCTCGCTGCGCGAGGCGGTGGCAGCGGCGCTCCGCTAGCTGCCCTACGCTGACTTCTTCTTCTTGGCGGGCTTGGGCGGCAGCGAGCCGACATGGGACCGGGCCTTCTCCACCCACTGGGCGGCCAGGTCCGGGTCCATGCCCGAGGGGAGGCTGAGGTAGCCCCCCATCGGGCGCTCGGCCGGGCCGAACGGCCCGGCACCCTCGACGGCGGCCAGCTCCGCGGCGTCGGGTTCGGCCAGCTTGACGCCCACCGCGGACCCGAAGAGCCCGGCGAACATGTTGCCGTGCACGAACGCGCCGAGGTTGCCGAACATCGGCTTTACCTCGACCTCCGGGTCCCCGGGCAGGATCGACCTGAAGAACTCCTTGTCGTCCTCGCTGGGCTTGGGTATCTGCACGGGACTAGGCGGGCGTCGTCTTGATCACGCTGAACATCGCGCCCTGCGGGTCACTGAGGACCGCGATGCGCCCGACCGGGGTGTCGAACGGCGGGACGATGACCGACCCGCCCAGTTCGGTGGCCTTGGCCGCGGTGGCGTCCGCGTCGTCGGTGCCGAAGTACACGTGCCAGTGGCTGGGCACGCCCGGCATCTGCGGCGGCATCGAGCCGCCCACCATCGCCTCGCCCGCCTTGAACACGGTGTACGGCTCCCCCTCCCCCATGTCCATGCTCTCGGCGGTCAGGCCGGTCACGTTGGCGTAGAAGGAGAACACGCCCTGGTCGCCGGTGACGAGCTCGTTCCAGTTGAGCGTGCCGGGCTCGTTCACCAGCGTGGCGCCGATGTGCTGGTTGGCCTGCCACAGCGCGACCGGTGCGCCGGACGGGTCCATGACGAAGGACATCCGCCCGGCGTCCATGACGTCGAACGGCGCCATCGCGACCTTGCCCCCCGCGGCCTCGACCTTGGCGGTGGCCTCGTCGACCGAGTCCACGGCGAGGTAGGTGTTCCACATGGGCGGCGCGCCCGCGGCGGCCATCTCGGGCGGCTGCGTGGAGATGGCGGCGACCTGGTGGCCGCCGAGCATGGCCATCGAGTAGACCTGGCCCTCCCCCATAGGCTGGTCGTCGTAGGTCCAGCCGAAAAGCCCGGCGTAGAACGCCTTGGCCGCGGCCTGGTCGCTGGTCGGCAGGTCCACCCAGTTGGGCGTGCCCTGGGCGTACGAAGTGCGTTCTGGCATGATCTGATCTCCCCAGTTAGAGGGCCCGGCCAGTAAAGGCGACGAGCCGGTCGAGTAGGCCGGCGTCCGGGCCGGCCTCGATCGGGTCGGCGAAGCTTCCGCCGGCCCGGACTTCGGGACTGATGATCTGGCGCGCGACGCCGAGGACGTGCTCGGCGACCTCGTCGGAGACGACGACCCGCTGCCCGGTGGCCTGGGCGAAGTCCCACGCGTGGACCAGGAACTCGACGGACAGGATGCCCAGGGCGGCACCGGCGGGCATCTCGTGCGGGCCGACCTTGACCTCACCGCCGAGCCCGCGGGTGTGCCAGGCCTCGAGCGTGGCCTGGGCCGCGGCGGCGACCCGTGTCTCGAGCGGGCCGGGGCCAGGTGCGGCGCCGGCCCCGCTGCCGGCTGCCGCACCGAGGAAGGTGACCGATCCGGTCAGGTGATCGGCCAGCTGGGTCACGTCGAACTCGGTGCACACCGTGGGCTTATGGTAATCGGCCTCGGCCACGCCGCGCAGGACCAGTTGGCAGATGGCCAGCGTGGCCTCGGCGGAGCTCAGTGGATCCAGGACGGGCTTCACCGCCCACTCGTCGGGTCCGGCGTCCCCGGCGGTGGCGGCGGTGACGAGCCGGCCGAGGTAGTGCGTCCAGCCCTCGGCGTGCCCGGCCTCCTGCTCGCCGGTCAGCCCCTCGTGGGTCAGGTGGACCATGGTCCCGCCCGCGGCGGGCTCCAGCGTGATGATCACCGTCGAGGCGCCGGGCGGCAGGTCCGCCGAGCCCTCCCAGCCCCAGGTGAAGACGACGCGGCGGCCCGGCTCCACCTCGGTGAAGGTGCCGGCCGCCGAGTTCCCGGGAATGACGGTCCAGCGGTACTCCCCGCCGGCCCGCAGGTCGACGCGGGCGGTGACCACCTGCCAGCGGCGCAGCCGGTCCGGCTGGGTGATCAGGGCAAAGGTCTCGTCCGCGTTCAGCGGGACGAGGACCGACTTCTCGAACGGCATCCAGGCCTCCTAAGGGCAGGGTCTCTGAGGGCAGGGTCTCTGAGGGCAGGGTCTCTGAGGGCAGGGTCTCTGAGGGCAGGGTCTCTGAGGGCAGGGCGGCTAAGGGCAGGTCGCGGGCGTCGCGGACGAGCTGATCGAGTTCGCGGGTCCAGAACGAATCGAGTTCGGCACGGAGCGCGGCCATCCCCCTGGCGTTCAAGCGGTAAAACTGGAATTTTCCTGCCCGCCGGCTCGTGACGAGCCCGCTGTCGGCGAGCACGCCCAGGTGCTGCGAGATCGCCGACCTGCTCACGGTGAAATGGCTGGCCAGCTGGCTCACCGTCTGCTCGCCGACCCCCAGCAGCTGCAGCAGGCGGCGCCGGTTGGGCTCCGCGACCGCAGCCACCAAGTCAGGCACCTCAACACGTTAGCGGCTACTAACGCGTAGGGCAAGACCTGGGGAGATTGCGCTAGCCAAGGAGGGCAGGGGCGGGCGGGAGGGCACACGCCCTGTCCGTTCGGGATCATGATCGAGCCGAGCCAGGGACAGGCCTGCAGCGGCGTTGACGACGGTCACCGGGTCCCGCTAGGCTTCCCGAGCAAGCGCTTGGTCGCCAGCAGTGATCGCCCGCCGTGATCAGGAGAGATGAGCAGCGATGCCGGTCAAGTACCTGTCGCAGGAATGGATCGACGCCTATAACGCCGCGCTGGCCGGGGACGCGGTGCGCGCGGCGATGAAGGGCAAGAACGCGACCATCCAGATGGTGATCTCCGACGCGCCGGAGGAGGGTGAGATCCGCTACTGGCTGCGGATCGAGGACGGCGGCGCGGCGGCCGGTCTTGGCGACCTGGACGGGCCCGATGTCACCATCCGGCAGTCCTACGAGACGTCGGCACAGGTCAACCGGGGTGAGCTGGACGGGCAGAAGGCGTTCACCCAGGGCAAGGTCAAGATCGGCGGCAAGATGCTGAAGATGATGCAGCTGCGCACGCCGCTGGCCCAGGTGCAGACCGCGCTGCTCGGCATCGAGACCGAGTACTAAGGCTCGGGCGCGCCCGGCCCCCTCCCCCGGCGCGCCCGGTTTTACATCCAGTCGGCATGCCGCGGCCAGGCCAGCAGCGTGTCGACCACCTCGGTCGGCCCGGTCCCCGGGTCGGTGGCCGCGTACCGGCCGCGGTAGAACAGCAGCGGGCGGCCCGCGCGGCTCGGGCCGAGCGCGGTGACCCGGCCGGTGACCAGGAAGTGGTCGCCGGCCTCGTGGACCGCCTCGACCGCGCACTCAACCCAGGTCAGCGCGCCGTCCAGGACCGGACCCGACGGCGAGGGCGACCATGTCACCCCGGCGAACTTGTCCGTCCCCGTGGTCCCGAACCTCCTGGCCAGCTCCTGCTGCCCGTCCGCGAGCACGTTGGCGCAGAAGTGCCCGGCCCGCTCGATCAGCGGCCAGGTGGCCGAGGTGCGGCTGGGGCAGAACAGCACCAGCGGTGGCGCCAGCGACAGCGCGGCGAACGCCTGGCAGGCGAACCCGGCGGGCCGGCCGGCGTCGGTCGTGGTGATGACCGTGACGCCGGTGCAGAAGTGGCCGAGAACCTGCCGGAACTCGGCCGTGTCCTGGTCAGCCTGGGGGGGCAAAGCTGTGGCCCCAGAGGCTGACCGCGGTGCTCTCCCGGCTGATCCAGCTGGCGTCGTCGACGAGCCGGCCGTCGGTGCCGTACTCGATGTCGAACCCGCCCGGGGTGCGCACGTAGAACGACACCATCAGGTCGTTGGCGTGCCGCCCCAGCGAGCCCGATACCTTTGCGCCGCGCCGGCTGCACCGGTCCAGCGCCCGGCCCACGTCGTCCAGCGACGCGGTCTCGATCATCAGGTGCACGATGCCGGGATCCGCCGGAACCGGGGCCAGGGCCAGCGAGTGGTGCCGCGCGTTGCAGCCGAGGAAGCGGAACCAGACGGGGGGGTCGCCGGGTTTGCCGCCGAAGAATTCGGCTGGCATGCGCATCGAATCGCGCAGCCGGAAGCCGAGGACCTCGGTGTAGAAGTCGAAGGCGGCCGGCGAGGCGGGCGGGACCGGCAGCACGACGTGGCCCAGGCCCAGGCCGCCGGTGACGAACCGGGTGCCGTACGGGCTGACCGAGGGCCGGTTATCGAGCGCGGCGCCGCAGAAAACCTCCAGGGTGTGACCGGCTGGATCCTCGGCGCGCAGCATCGAGCCCACGCGGCGCGCGGCGAGCTCGGCTTCGGTGGCCGCCTTGTACGGGACGCCGGCGTCGGCCAGGGCGCGGCCGACGGCGGCCAGCGCCTGGGTGTCGCGGACCTCCCAGCCGGAGGCGAGCAGGCGTTCGGATGACCCGGGAATTATGACCAAACGGGCCGGGAATTCGTCCATCCGCAGGTAGACGGCGCCCTCCTCGGGACCGCGCCCCTCGGTCATGCCGAGGATCTTCAGGCCGAACTCGCGCCAGGCGCCCGGGTCGGCGGACTCGATGCGCAGGTAGCCGAGCGAGGAGATCATGCGCTGTCTCCGTTCAGGAACTCGATGGCCAGCCGGTTGAATTCGGCGGCCTTCTCCAGCTGGACCCAGTGCCCGCAGCCGCCGAACACGTGCAGCTGGGCGCGGCGGATCATCTTCATCGCCACCAGCGCGCCGTCGACCGGGTTGACCCGGTCCTCGCGGCCCCAGATCAGCAGCACCCGGTGCCGCAGCCGGTGCGCCTCCCGCCAGAGCAGGCCCTGCTCGTAGGAGGCTGGGTCGAAGAACGAGGCCCCCATCGAGGCCATCGCCTTCAGCGAGCCCGGGTCGCTGGCCGCGGCGAACCGCTCGTCGATCAGCTCGTCGGTGACGAGGCGCTGGTCGAAGACCAGGGTGCGCAGAAAGGCCGCCATCTTCTCCCGGCTCGGGCCTGGCGGCGCGCCGAACTCGGCCAGCCGCTTGACACCCTCGGTCGGGTCGGGGGTGAACACGTTGAGGGACAGGCCCCCGGGTCCCATCAGGACGAGGCGCCCGGCGCGTTCGGGGTGGGTGAGCGCGAACCGGACCGCGGTGCCCCCGCCCAGGGAGTTGCCGACCAGGTGCGCTTGGTCGACGCCCAGCTCGTCGAGGAGGTTCTTCAGCGCCTCGGCGGCGAAGGTGAAGTAGTTGCCTTGCACTTCTGGCTTGTCGGACTTGCCGTAGCCGGGCTGGTCGATGACCAGGGTGCGGAAGTGCTCCGCGAAGGCGGGCAGGTTCGGCTTGAAGTTGGACATCCCGGAGGCGCCCGGGCCGCCCCCGTGCAGCATAACCACCGGCTTGCCCTTGTGGCTGCCCGCTTCGTCGTGGTGAAGGTGCATCAGAACATCGCATCCGGGGGCACGTCGTGGCCGAACTCGCCGCGGCCGAACATGGACAGCGCCCGTTCGGGGTCGTTGATCGCGTGCACCCGGCCCGCGTGCGCGTCCCGCCAGAACCGCTGGATCGGCGTGCCCAGCTTGAGCGCACGCCCGCCGGAGTTCTCGAACAGCAGGTCCACCGCGCGGATGGCCTGGCCGGTGCCGGTCACCTGGTCCCGCCGGGTGCGCAGTCGCAGCGGCAGCGGGATCTTGCGGTCGTTTCTGGCGTGGTCCATCAGCTCGGTCATGTCCCGCTCCAGGGCCAGCCACGCGGCGTCGATCAGCGCTGCGGCCTCGGCGATCCTGACCTGCGCGAACGGGTCCTCGGCGGACCGCTGGCCGACGTAGGAGGCGCGGACCCGGCCGCGCTGGTAGTCGACGTGGGCCGCGTACGCACCCGTCGCCATGCCGATGATCGGCGTGGTGATGGCATAGGAAAAAATAGAGCCGAACGGGATGCGGTACAACGCCCCGGTGTTGACCTGGTGGCCCGGGCAGGCGATCTTGGTGACGCCGGTGAAGCTCAGCGCCCGGTGCTCGGGGACGAAGGCGTGGTCGATGACGATGTCGTTGCTGCCGGTGCCGCGCAGCCCGACCGTGTCCCACACGTCGTCGATGGTGTAGTCGCCGGCCGGCACCAGGAACGTGCAGAAGTCCACGGGCTTGCCCTCGTCGTCGGTGACGATGCCGCCGAGCAGGACCCAGCTGGCGTGGTCGCAGCCGGAGGAGAAGCTCCACCGTCCGTGGAGCGTGTAGCCCCCACCCACCTCCCCATCCCCCTTCACTAGCTTGGCCTTGCCGGTGGGGGCGTAGGAGGAGGACATCCGGGTGGCGGGGTCGGCGCCCCAGACGTCGTCCTGGGCCTGCTGGGGGAACAGGGCGAGCTGCCAGGGGTGCACGCCGACCACGGAGGCGACCCAGCCGGTCGACCCGCACGCGCTGGCGATCAGCCGGACCGCGGTGAAGAACGTGACCGGGTCCGCCTCCAGGCCGCCCGCGGTCTTCGGCTGGAGGAGCCGGAAGAAGCCCGTCTCTTCCAGCGACTTGACCGACTCGGCCGGGACGACGCGGGCGTCCTCGGTCTCCTGGGCGCGGTGCCTCAGGACGGGGAGCAGTTCGGTGACTCCGGCGATAACTGCCTGCTGATCGGGCCCTGGTTGATCGGACGCTGCCATATGCCAAGACTAGAACATGTTCTAGTCTTAGGGTATGGATCAGGTTCGGACTATCGAGGCAGGCGCGCTGCCCGCCAGGTTCGCGCGCGGCTGGCACTGCCTGGGACTCGCGGCCCGGTTCCGTGACGGCGGGCCGCACGCGGTCGCGGCGTTCGGCACCAAGCTGGTGGTGTTCGCGGATTCTTCCGGCGCCCTGCACGTGCTGGACGCGTACTGCAGGCACATGGGCGGCGACCTGAGCCAGGGCACGGTCAAGGGCGACGCCATCGCCTGTCCGTTCCACGACTGGCGCTGGGGCGGGGACGGCCGGTGCGCCTCGATTCCGTACGCCCGGCGGGTCCCGGTGGCGGCCAGGACGCGGGCCTGGCGCACCCTGGAACGGAACGGCCACCTGTTCGTCTGGAACGACCCGGAGGGGAACGCGCCGCCGGACGACGTGACGATTCCCGTTATCGAGGGCGCTTCCTCGGACGAGTGGACCGACTGGACCTGGGACTCGATCCTGGTCGAGGGCGCGAACTGCCGCGAGGTCATCGACAACGTGGTGGACATGGCGCACTTCTTCTACATCCACTTCGCCTTCCCGACCTTCTTCAAGAACGTCTTCGAGGGGCACATCGCGTCGCAGTACCTGCAGACGCGATCCCGCCCTGACGTGGGCGGCGCCTCCAACTATTCGGATGGCGGGGCCGAGTCCACGCTGCGGTCCGAGGCCTCCTACTACGGCCCGGCGTACATGATCGACTACCTGTGGCACGACTACCACGGCATGGGCATCGAGAGCGTCCTGATCAACTGCCACTACCCGGTCACGCCGACCTCGTTCCTGCTGCAGTGGGGCGCCATCGTGCGGCGCCCGCCGGGCCTGTCCGACGCTCAGGCGTCCCGGGTGGCGGCCAAGTTCGCCGACTTCGTCGGGCTCGGCTTCCAGCAGGACGTGGAGATCTGGCTGCACAAGACCCGGATCGACAACCCGCTGCTGTGCGCCGAGGACGGCCCGGTCTACCAGGTGCGCCGCTGGTACGAGCAGTTCTACCGGGACGTGGCCGACGTCGAGCCGGACATGGTGGCGCGGTTCGAGTTCGAGATCGACACTACCCGCGCGGTGGCGGGCTGGGAGGCGGAGGTGGCGGCCAACCTGGCCCGGGCCCGGGCAGACAGCGCGGATGTCGGTTAACGGCCGCCGGCCCCTGGATGAGCGGAAGGCCGCCTTCTGCCCCGTCGAGTGCGGGCGGTGCGGCACGGGCGTGCTGGCCGCGAAGTTCAGCCCGCAGCACACCTCGGTGCAGTGGAGCGCCGAGGCGGTGCGGGCGTGCGCTGAATTCTCCGCCGCGGCTGCGCTAGGGCGGCCCAGCGCGCTTGTGGAGGGGTGCGGCAGCCTGCGGGACAGCATCGACGCCGCGGTGCTGGCCGGGCGGCTCGAGGTGTCCCCGCCTCTCGAGGTAACACCGCCTTGACCCGCGAGTACTTCCAGGTGCCGGTGGCCGAGGTAGTCCGCGAGACGGACGAGGCGTGCTCACTGGTGCTCGACGTGCCGCCGTCGCTGGCCCCAGTGTTCGGCTACCAGCCGGGGCAGTTCGTCACGGTGCGGGTGCCGTCGGAGCGGTGCGGTTCCGTGGCCCGGTGCTACTCGCTGTCGAGTTCGCCTGTGCTCGGCGAGCGGCCGGCGATCACGGTCAAGCGGACCGATGGCGGGTACGCGTCGAACTGGATCGCCGAGAATGTGACGGCCGGGACCGTGCTGGACCTGCTGCCGCCGGCCGGGATGTTCAGCCCGCGCTCGCTGGACGGCGATTTCCTGCTCTTCGCCGCGGGCAGCGGGATCACCCCGGTGATGTCCATCCTGAAGTCGGCGCTGCACGCCGGCCGCGGCCGGGTCGTGCTGGTGTACGCGAACCGGGACGAGCGCACGGTGATCTTCGGTGCCGCACTGCGCAGGCTGTGCGCGGACTCCGGCGGCCGGCTGGTGGTGGTGCACTGGCTGGACTCGCTGCTCGGCGTGCCGTCCGCCGCGGCGATCGCGGCCCTGGCGCGGCCGTACGCCTCGGCTGAGGCGTTCATTTGCGGGCCCGACCCCTACCTGGCGCTGGTGCGGGAGGCGCTGGGCCAGCTCCGGGTTCCGGGCGGCCGGGTGCATGTGGAGAGGTTCCTGTCCCTGGCGGAGAACCCGTTTGAACAGACGCCCGCCGTACCGGACGGCGCCCTGGCGGCCACGCTGTCGGTCACCCTGGACGACGCGACCACGCAGTTGTCATGGCCGGCCGGCGTCCGGATGCTCGACCTGCTCATCGACGCAGGTCTCGACGCGCCGTACTCCTGCCGCCAGGGCATCTGCGGCGCCTGCGCGTGCCAGCTCACCAGCGGCAAGGTGGAAATGGCGCACAACGAGGTGCTCGAGGACGGCGACCTCGCCGCGGGCTACATCCTGGCCTGCCAGGCCCTGGCCGTGACCCCCGAGGTGAGCATTACCTACTGACCACGTCGTAAATTGCGCGGGAGGGGAGATCCGTGCTAAGCACGGATGCTGCGGTAACCAAGGGAGGAAGACAATGCCACTGACCATCGGCGACACCGCTCCTGACTTCGAGGCTGAGACGAGCGAAGGGCCGATCCATTTCTACGACTGGCTCGGGGATTCCTGGGGAGTCCTGTTCTCGCACCCCAAGGACTTCACCCCGATCTGCACGACCGAGCTCGGCTACATGGCCAAGATCAAGCCGGAGTTCGACCTGCGCAACGTGAAGATCATTGGCCTGTCGGTCGACTCCACCGGCGACCACGAGCGCTGGGCCGCCGACATCGCCGAGACCCAGGGCACGGCGCCCAACTACCCGATCATCGCAGACAACGACTTCAAGGTGGCCAAGCTCTACGGGATGCTGCCGGCCGACGTCTATGGCGACGCGCAGTCCCGCACCCCGGCCGACAACGCCACCGTGCGGAACGTGTTCGTGATCGGCCCGGACAAGAAGATCAAGCTGGTCCTGGTCTACCCGATGACGACCGGGCGCAACTTCGACGAGGTGCTGCGGGTGATCGACTCGCTGCAGCTGACCGCCAAGCACAAGGTGGCCACGCCGGTCAACTGGAAGCAGGGCGAGGACGTCATCATCGCCGGCTCGGTGTCCAACGAGCAGGCCAAGGAGATCTTCGGGGAGTGGGAATCACCCAAGCCCTACATCCGCATCGTGCCCCAGCCCAAGTAGGGGTCGCCGGTCCGCCGGATGCCGCCGCCAGGACGTCCTAGCGGCGGCATTCGCATCACTGGGTGTCAAAGAGGGGGGTACGGCGGCACCCGATCATGGCGGCGACCGGTTTGCCGCGCCCTCAGAACGGGCTTGGCTGTGGCGGGTGCGTCGGCTGGGTCTGACGTGACAGGAGCCCCGCGGCGTTGCCACGGCGGAACCACGACGATGTCACATTGTCATGGTCAGGACCACTACGGAGTCACATCGTCGTGGTTGGGCTCCCGGCCGCGTGGAGCGTCGAAGTGTAAGTGCACTGGCTGATGGTGGGCGTGTGGTCAGTGATCTGCCTGGGTTCGCGGAAACGGTGAGAGCTTCGCCGCGTGGTGGCCGGCGCGGCGGCCGGAGAAGACGCAGTCCGCCAGGGACAGGCCGCTGACGTAGGAGCGGGAGCACAGGCCGGCCGCGCTGCGGCCGGCCGCGTACAGGCCCTCGACCGGGCTGCCGTCCGGGCGCAGGACCTGGCCGGACTCCGGCGCGACGACCAGGCCGCCGAGGGTGAGGATTGGCGCCGGGTAGAGCAGGCGGGGGCGGACCGAGCAGTCGATCAGCGAGAACGGCGGCTGGTCCTGCGGCCGGCGTGCGGCGGCGGGCTTGCCGACCGGGTCGGGCGCGGCCGGGTCGCGCGCCGCGGCGTTGCTGGCGGCCAGGGTGGCCTCCAGCCGGTCCGGGTCCAGGCCGGCCCGGGCGGCCACCGCGGCGACGGTGGGTGCGCTGACCCGGCCGACAGTCAGCAGGTACCACGCCTGCAGCCGCTGGAACCACAGCGTCGACCGGCGCACCTGGCGCCGGGCCTCGGCCAGCGTGGCCCGGTCGGCCAGCAGCCAGGCCCGCCCGCCGCGGCGCACGATCGCGTCGCCGAGCGCCGCGCCGTAGCGCGACTCGTCGCAGACCCGGTCGCCGTCGCGGTCCACCAGCACGCCGCCCAGCAGGGCGGGCGGCGGGCTGAGGAAGCGCCAGACCGAGACCCGGTCCAGGAACGCGGTCGCGCCGCCAACGCCCGTGCCGAGCCCGATGCCGCTGCCGTCGTCACCCGGCGTGGCCAGCGGCAGTCCGCCGCGCGCGGCCGGCGCGTGCAGGCGCATCATCGGCCGGTTCGCGGCGAAGCCGCCGGCCGCGACGACCACGCCGCGGCCCGCCCCGACCCGCAGCGGCCGTCCGTAGCTTCGCTCCAGCCAGCCCACGGGGCGGTGCAGGATCCGGCCGGCCTTCGGCACGTACAGGTAGGGCTTCACCGACCAGCGGTGCAGCACCCGGTGCGCCAGCCGGGCCCAGCTGGGTGCGCCGCGCAGGGTCAGGCACGCCACCCCGGTGACCCGGCCGGCGGGGTCGGTGATCAGTTCGCGGGCGGCGGTCTGGGTGAGCACCCGGACGCCGGCGGCGCCGACGGCGGCGGACAGCCTGGCGTAGAGCAGGCCGCCCGAGGTGCCGCGGCCCTTTGTTCTATGTCCCCTGGGGGCGGGCGGTACAGGGGCGGACAGTTCGCTGCCGGAGTAGTACAGGTAGTGCCGGTTGGTCGGGTAGGACGTCTTGTCCGGGCACAGGCTGCCCTCGAACGGCACGCCGTGGCCCTCCAGCCAGGCCAGCATGGCCACGCTGCCGTCGCAGAACTGCCTGAGGGTGGCGGCGGGTACCGCGTCGCCGACCTCGGTGCGCAGGTAGCCGAACATCGCCTCGGGCGAGTCGTCCACCCCGGCCGCGCGCTGCTGCGGGGTGCCGCCGCCGGCGTAGACGACGCCGCCGGACAGCGCGGTGGCCCCGCCGCCGCCGAAGCGGTCGAGCACGAGCACGGAGGCACCTGCGGCGGCGGCCTCCAGGGCCGCGCACGCGCCCGCGGCCCCGAAGCCCACCACGACCACGTCGGCCCTAATCTCGGCTGGCACAGTCTCGGCTGGCACAGTCTCGGCTGGCACAGCGTCGCTAACCACCAGGTCTCCTTTCCGGGCCCGGGGCAAAACTGTAACGTGTTCTAGTATGGAACGGGATGCGGCAGAGGTCGACGTCGTGGTGGCGGGCAGCGGCGCGGCCGGGATGATGGCCGCGCTGACCGCGGCGCACCTCGGCCTGAGTGCCCTGGTCATCGAGAAGGCCGGGTGCTTCGGCGGGTCGACGGCCCGCTCCGGCGGCGGTATCTGGGCGCCGGGCAACTCGGTGCTGCGCGCCGCCGGGGTGGCGGACACGCCGGAGCAGGCCCGTGCCTACCTGGCGTACGTGGCCGAGGGCGTCCCGGCCGCGCGGCGGGAGGCACTGCTCGAGCACGGCCCGGACATGCTCGGCCTGGTCCTAGCGAAGACGCCGGTGCGCTTCGCGTGGGTGCCGGGCTATGCCGACTATTACCCAGAGGCGCCCGGGGGCCTGGCCGCGGGGCGCAGTATCGAGCCCGTTCCGCTTGACGGGCGGCGGGTGCTCGGCGAGGAGCTTGCCCAGCTCGCCCGGCCCTACCTGCCCTCCCCCGTGGCCATCACCCAGGCCGAGTACCGCTGGCTCAGCCTGGGACGGCATCCGCGGGGCGTCCGCGCCGCCGCGCGGGTCGCGGTCCGGGCCGCGCGGGCCAGGCTGCTCGGCCAGCGGATGCTCAGCCTGGGCCAGGCGCTGGCCGCGGGGCTGCGGGCCGGGCTGGCGGCCGGCGACGTGCCGGTCTGGCTGGACACCCCGCTGGCGGGCCTGGTGGCGGAGGACGGCCGGGTGACCGGGGTGCGCGCCACGCGGAACGGCGAGCCTGTGCTGATCCGGGCGCGGCGCGGGGTGCTGATCGCCACCGGCGGCTTCGAGCGCGACGAGGAGATGCGCCGCCTCTACCAGCGCGCGCCGGCCGGGACGCAGTGGACGACCGGCGCGCCCGGGAACACCGGCGACGGGATCCGGGCGGGCCTGGACCTCGGCGCGGCCGCCGGGCTGATGGACGACGCCTGGTGGGGGCCGTCGATCGCACTGCCCGGCGGGCCGTACTTCTGCCTGGCCGAGCGCAGCCTGCCCGGCTGCGTGCTGGTCAACGGCGCGGGCCAGCGGTTCGTCAACGAGTCGGCGCCGTACGTCGACGCCGTGCACGCCATGTACGACGCGAACACGTCCGAGAACCCGCACATCCCGGCCTGGCTGATCTTCGACCAGCGCTACCGCGACCGGTACGTGTTCGCCGGGCTGCCGCCGCACCGGCCGCTGCCCCGCCGCTGGTTCGCCGCCGGGGCGGTGGTCCGCGCGGACGACCTGGCCGGGCTGGCCCGGGCGGCCGGGGTGGACGCCGAGGGCCTGGTCAAGACCGTGGCCAGGTTCAACGAGTTCGCCGCGGCGGGCCGGGACGAGGACTTCGGCCGCGGGGACTCGGCGTACGACCGCTACTACGGTGACCCGCGGCTGTTCAACCCGAACCTGGCCCCGCTGGCCCGGCCGCCGTTCTACGCGGTCAAGATCGTCCCGGGTGACCTGGGCACCAAGGGCGGCCTGCGCACCGACGAGATGGCCCGGGTGCTCCGGCCCGACGGCACCGTGATCGAGGGCCTGTTCGCCGCGGGCAACGCGAGCGAGGCGGTGATGGGCCGCAGCTACGCGGGGGCCGGCGCGACCATCGGTCCGGCCATGACGTTCGGCTACATCGCGGCGCGGACCATGGCGGCCGCCGCCAGCAGGTCCTGGCCCTAATAGCAATCCGTAGCCACAACAGCCTCTTACGTAATCCCTGGACTTTACAGGCCGCCGCACTGGTGGAACGATCCAGGAAGAGCCAGGCCATGTGGCCACGTCAAATCCGAGGGTTCCGGTATGACGCACACCAGCCGGGGCGGCGCTCCGAAACGTGATGGCAACTGCTCACGCAACGGCGTCCTGCCTGGCAGGAGGGCCGGCTACTCCCGGGGGATAGCCGTACTGGCGGTGGCGGCCTGCCTGGCCTTGGCCGCCTGTTCCAGCCAGGGCGTCTCCGGCGGGTCCCCGGCGAGATCGGCCCAGAGCGGGCCGCGGATCACGGTGGACATGGTCACCCACGGGCAGGCGTTCGACCCGTTCTGGGCGCTGGTAAAGGAGGGCGCACAGGCGGCGGCGAAGGACTTCAACGTCAACCTGGTCTACCACTCCCCCTCTACCACCGATCCGCAGGCCGAGGCCACGCTCATCAACCAGGCGGCCGCGCGGCACCCGAAGGGGCTGGTGGTGACGATCCCTGACGTAGCGGTGCTGTCCGGCCCGGTCAAGCAGGCCACCTCGGCCGGCATTCCGGTCGTCGTGATGAACGTGGGCGTCAGCGTGTACCAGAACGTGGGGGCGCTGACGTTCGTCGGCCAGGACGAGAACGCCGCCGGGCAGGAGGCCGGCCGCGAGATGGCCAACGCCGGTGTGCGTAAGGCGCTGTGCGTCATCCACGAGGAGCAGAACACCGCCCTGGTGGATCGCTGCGCCGGGTTCGCCAAGGCGCTGGCGGCCAGGGGCGGCTCGGTCACCGTCCTGCATGTCAACGGGGCCCAGCTGAACTCGGCGGCGAACGCGATCCTGGCGGCGCTGAAGAAGGACCCCGCCATCAACGGGGTGCTCGCCACCGGCATCATCGGGTTCACCGCGGCCGGCGGGGCGCTCCAGTCGCTGGGCAAGTTCGGCACGATCAAGCTCGGCACCTTCGACGTCTCGACCCAGGACCTGAACGCGGTCATCAATGGCCAGGCGCTGTTCGTCATCGACCAGCAGCCGTTCCTGGAGGGCTACATGGCGGTCCAGGTCTCGGCGTTCGAGGTGCGGTACAGCCAGCACCCGTTCGGCCCGATCTTTACCGGGCCGAGCCTGATCACCAAGGCCAACGCTGCGCAGGTCCAGCAGCTCTACAAGAGCACCGGGATCCCGCTGTTCAACGGCGGCTATCCGACGTAGGGCCCAGACCTAGAGGCCCAGACCTAGAGGCACTGAGGTGGCGATGACATTGACCGTAGCAGTTTCAGAGCCGCTGGCCGCCGGGTTGCGTTTGTCGCTGGCACCGCTGGACTACACGCTGCTGGTCATCTATTTCGTCTTCGTCATCGGGATCGGGTTCGCGCTGCGCCGCCTGGTGCAGACCTCGACGGACTTCTTCCTGTCCGGTCGCTCGCTGCCGTCCTGGATCACCGGCATCGCGTTCATCTCGGCCAACCTGGGTGCGATCGAGATCCTCGGCATGGCGGCCAGCGGCGCCCAGTACGGCGTCAGCGTCGTGCACTACTACTGGATCGGCGCGGTCCCGGCCATGGTCTTCCTCGGCGTCGTGATGATGCCGTTCTACTACGGCTCCCGGGTCCGCAGCGTCCCCGAGTACCTGCTGCGCCGCTTCGACCGCAAGACGCACCTGGTGAACGCGATCATCTTCGTGCTGGCCTCGGTGCTGATCGCCGGCGTGAACCTGTTCGCGCTGGCCGCCGTGCTGGAATCGCTGCTCGGCATCCCGCTGGCCATCGCCATCGTGGCCTCGGCCCTGTTCGTGCTGTCCTACATCCTGCTGGGCGGGCTGTCCAGCGCCATCTACAACGAGGTGATGCAGTTCTTCGTGATCCTGCTCGGCCTGGTGCCGCTGATCATCGTGGCGCTGCGGGAGACCGGCGGGATACACGGCCTGTTCAGCAAGCTGGCCACGCAGGGAACCGCCTTCACCCACCCGTGGGCCGGCACCGGCCTGGGCGGGCACAACCCGTTCGGTGACTGGATCGGCATCGTCTTCGGCCTCGGCTTCTGCCTGTCGTTCGCCTACTGGACCACCAACTTCGCCGAGGTGCAGCGGGCGATGTCGGCCAAGGACGAAGCCAACGCGCGGCTGACGCCGATCATCGCGGCGTACCCGAAGGCGATCATCCCGTTCGCCACGGTCATCCCGGGCATGGCCGCGATCCTGCTGATCCCCGGCCTGGGTACGGCCGGCGGATTGACGTTCACCGACGCCATCCCGGCGCTGATGAACAAGTACCTGCCGGTCGGCGTGCTCGGGGTGGCGGTGACCGGGCTGCTGGCCGCGTTCATGGCCGGGATGGCCGCCAACGTCTCCTCCTTCAACGCCGTGTGGACCTACGACATCTGGCAGAACTACATCCGGCCCGGCCGGCCGGACAGCTACTACCTGCGGGTCGGCCGGATCACCACCGCGGTCGGCGTCTTCATCGGGATCGGGACCGCGTTCATCGCGGCCGGCTACAACAACATCTCGAACTATTTCCAGGCGCTGTTCTCGTTCTTCAACGTGCCGATCTTCGTGGCCTTCATCGTCGGCATGTTCTGGCGGAAGGCCGGCCGCGGGTCGGGGTTCTGGGGACTGATCGTCGGGACGGCCTTCTCGTTCGGCACCTGGGTGCTGTACAAGCTGGGCGTGATCCACTTCCGCAGTGACATCGCCGAGACCCAGTGGGGCGCGATCTTCGGGTTCGCCGCCGGGGCGCTCGCGATGGCCATCGCGACCATCTGGAGCAAGCCCAAGCCGATTTCCGAGCTGAAAGGCCTGGTCTGGGGGCACGCCGAACGTGACCCCGCCACGGTCGGTAAGAGGCCGCCCTGGTACAAGTCTCCCCTGCTGTGGGGCATCGGCGCGCTCGTCATCAGCGTCTTGCTGTACGTGTACATCGAGGTGGTGTAGCGATGACGTCGGCAGACGGTCAGGAACGGCCGGCTGGGGCCGAGATGGGGACCGAACGGACACCGAAGCCGGTTCTCACCCCGGAGGAGGCGAAGAACTGGCGGCTCGCCAAGCTGTTCGACCTGCGCTCGTTCATCGGGGCGCTGCTCCTCATCTTCGGCGTCCTGGTGATCATCCCCGGGTTTGTCGCGGGCAAGGCGACGATCGACAAGTCAGCCGGGATCAACCTGTCGCTGTGGATCGGCGGGCTGATGCTGGTCATCGGCGCCTTCTTCGTGATCTGGATACTGCTGAAGCCGCCTCCGCCGGTCACGACCGCGGAGATGGAGGCCGCCCGCAAGGCCCGCGAAGAGTTCGGGACTCAGGCGCCGCCCACGCACTGAGCCGGCTGCGCCGGCCGCGGCGCGGCCATCAGGTCCATGATCGTGGCGCTGATGGCCCGGTCGACCACCGTCAGGACTTCTTCGTGGGTCCGTCCGGCCTGGTCGTTCCACTGGGTGAGCGTGCGCACCCGGGCCAGCCGGACCTCGGGCGCGGGCACCGGCGGCAGTCCGCCGTCCCGCGCCGCACCGGGCTGGTCGCGGGAGGCCCACAGCGCGTCGTAGACCGCGTCGACGGCGCGGCCGGCGTCCGAGGGCGAGCCGGCCCGGGCCAAGGCGCCGACGAGGCAGCTCCCGTCGACGTGATCCGGGCTGCCACCGCCCGCGGCCGCGTAGCCGGTCACCAGCCGCTGGTTACCGTCAGCCGAGGTCACCGACCACCAGCCGCCCTGCACCCAGCCGACCTCCAACTCGGCGCGCGCTCCCTCCAGGACGGCCAGCTGGCGGTTCAGCTGGTCCAGGATCAGCTCCGCGCTCGGCGGCGGCATCAGCCGCCGCCACGCCCGCTGCCACCAGCCCGGTGCCCCGGCGACATGCTCGCGCGCGGCGGCCGACTCGGCCGGTCGCATCATGCCCGTCCTCACCATCCCAGCATCGCACCGTTTCCGCGTCATCACCACTGCGGGCTAGTGACCATGGCGGAGGTGGAGGCGGCGCGCAAGGCGCGAGGAGTTCGGGACTCAGGGGCCGCCGACGCACTGAGCGGGCTCGGCGGGCCAGGCCGCGGCGCCGCGCTCACGCCTGCGCCAGGTGGTCATCGTGCCCAGCACGACTATGCCCGCCAAGGCAACGGTCAGCAGCGCCGCCGCGACCGGGACAGGGCGCGGCGCCGGGGCAAGCTGGCCGAGCACCTCTATCGTCCCGGCGCCGGCCCTCCCGTTGGCCGGCAGGCCTTGCCCGGACTGGAAGTGCCGGGTGGCGGCCAGCGTCTGCGGGCCGAATATCCCGTCGTGATAAATGCCCGCGTGCGGCGGGTCGGCATTGAGCAGCCGCTGCAGCTTCTGCCAGCGAGTTTACTCCGGCGCCTGGTGATTTATGGCTACAAAGCCGCGGTTAGGGCCGGGTGGCCTCGGTCCACGGGCGGGCCCGGGTGGCCGCGACATCCACCAGCCGTTCCAGGCGCGGCAGCGCCACCGTGGTAAGAAACTCCTCGCGGCGCGATCCGGCCAGGCCCACCACTTCGCGCCACACGGAGCGGCCGGCGATGAAGCCAGAGGCGCCGCCTTCCTCGGCGGCGATCCGGATGATGTCGGTGAACTGGTCGAAGGGCACGCCCGCGGACAGGACCGCCCACGGCCGGTGCAGGTTCGCCGCCAGCCGCCGGCAGCCTGCCGGCGAACCGGGGTACTCCAGCTTGAGCAGGTCGATGTCCAGGTCGTCGAGGGCGCGGGCCGCCTCGATGATGGCGTCCTCGCGGGCCCGGCCGCGCAGCTCCTCCCCGGGCCGCGCGTACACCAGGTTCTCGATGACCACCGGCACACCGGTGGCCTGGCAATCGCGGATGATCTCTTCGCAGACGGCGAGCGCCTCGGCGACGAGGTCCGGCTTACCGGGGGCCGGGGCCGGGCGGTCGGCGCGCAGCTGGAGGAAGAACTTGAGGGCATCGCCGCCCTGGTCCAGGACCCACTGGGCGTCCAGGGCCGGGTCGCGGTGGGTCCGCGGCTCGCCCTGGTAGCTGCGCCGCTCGGACGGTTCGGCCGCGACGAGCAGCCCGCACCCCGGGGCCAGCGCCTTCGCCTCGGTGATGGCCGGGACACCGTAGGTCGGGTCGGACAGCAGGCCGGAGGCGGCCGGGGTCAGCACGCGGGCGACGTCGGCCTTTGCGACGCGCAGGTCGTCGTCGGTCGCGTCGACGCCGACGGCGGTGAACATGCGGCGCAGCGTGTTCCGCTGGTCCATGGCGATGATGGAGAACACGTGGCTGTCCGCCGCGATGTCGTCCAGGGTTCGGGTCCTGGTGGCGTATGTCATGTGGTTCCTTCCCGGATGAAGCCGGCTAGGTCCCCGCCGGCCAGGGCGTATGAAGCGAGCAGGGCGGCCCCGGTGACCCCCGGCTGGACCACGGGCGAGAAGCTCAGCGCGTCGATGACGGCCGACTTGGCCGCGCGCACGCTGGCCATCTGGGTCCAGCCTCCGGCGGCCACGGCGCGCCGGTGCGGGCCGGCGACCTTCTCGATGTCGGTGAGCAGGAGCCGGGCCTGGTCCGCCGTGTAGCGGACCGCGGCCGTCCAGATCGTGGCGGGCGAGGCGCCGTCCTGGATGCGCACGACGACGTCGTCCTGGGTCCGGCCGTCGCCGCTGACCGACAGGCCGACGGGCAGGGCACCTACGCTCAGGCTGGCGTGGTCAAGCGCCGACCGGGCCGGCTCGGCCTCCGCGCCGAGCGCCGCCAGCACGCGCCGCAGCAGCAGGCCGCCGCTGACCCCGGCCAGGAGCAGGCTGGTGTCCGGCAGCACGTGCCGCCCGAGCGACCAGCCGGCCGTCACGACCTGCTGGCGCTCGGCCTCCGGCAGCGTACCGGGGATGGAGCGGGCCAGCACGTCCGCGGTACCGCTGGAGTTGAACAGCTCGTCCGCCTCGACCGCGCCGACGCCGACGGCCGCCACCGGATGGTCGTGCCCGGCCACCGTCAGGACGGCGCCAGCGGCGCAGGAGACGACACCGTCGTGGCGCAGGTAACCGGCCGGGCAGCCGGCCGGCCGTTCCTCGGGGAGAATCCGGGCGGGCAACCCGGCCGCCGCCAGGGCCTGCGGCCAGACCTGGCCGGTGCCCTGGTCGATGAGACCGGTCCGGGACGCCAGCGACGGCTCGCGCACCAGGTCGCCGCCCAGGGCGAAGACGATCCATTCCGGCACGCTCAGCCAGGTTGAGGCCGGGCCGGCCAGATGCCCGCTGGCGCGCAGCCACAGCAGCTTGGCCAGGGTGGCCTGGCTCGACCACGGCAGGCCCGTGGTGCGCTCGAAGGCGGCGGCAAATCCGGGGGCCTCGCGGGCTAGCTGCTCGATCTCGTTGCCGCCGCGGTGATCAAACCAGGCGATCACCGGGGCGGCCGGCCGCCCGGCCGCGTCGAGCAGCACGCCGCTCTCGGCCAGGCCGGTCACGCCGATGCCGCGCACCCGGACCGGTCCCCAGGCGGATTCGGCCGCCCGGACGGCGCTCCCGATCAGGTCCACGGCCAGGCTGACGAGGCGGTTCGGGTCGGTCTCGGTCTGGCCGCAGGCGCTGGTCTGCCACGGGGTCGACTGCTCCACGTACGGGCTGCCGTGGCGCGACCAGGCCACGGCCTTGGACGAGGTGGTGCCGATGTCGACGCCCACGACGATGCTCGAGGTCACGGGCGTTGCTCCCCGGAGCCGCGTTCGATGAGCCTGGCCGGCACCTGGATGCGCTCGACGGGAAGGCCCGGCTGGTCCAGGCGCGCCAGGAGCCGCGCCGCGGCCACCCGCCCGACCTCGTGACCGGGATGATCCACGACAGTGACGGCCGGACGCAGCGAATCGGCCATGGGAAAGTCGCCGAACGAGACGAGGCCGATGTCCGTCCGCCCGGCCGAGTGCAGGGCCGGGACGACGCCCAGGGACGCGCGTGTGGTGGCGCTCAGGATCGCGGTCGGCGGGCGGGAGCCGCCGAGCAGGGCCGACACCGCGTCAGCAGCGTCGGCGCTGGTCGGGCACGCGCAGTTGACGAGCTCCTCGCCGGCTTCAACCTGGTGCCGGGCCAGGGCGTCGCGGTAGCCGCGCAGACGGGCGCCCGAGGTGGGGATGGCGGGCGTGTCGCCGACATAGGCGATGCGCCGGTGGCCGTGGGCGATGAGATGAGCCACGGCGTCGAACGCGGCGCGGTGGTCGTCGATCTCGACCAGGTCGGCGGACAGGCCCGGGGCGGGCCGGTCGACGAGCACGACCGGGACGCGCGGGTCGAGCCAGGCATGGTCATCCCCGGTCGGACAGAGCAGCAGCCCGGCCACCCGGCGCTGCACCATGCGCCCGATGACGTCGCGTTCCCAGGCGGGATCCCGGCGGGTGCTGGTGACCAGCACGGACCGGCCGTGCCGCGACATCTCCAGCTCCACCGCGTCGATGACCTCGGCGAAGAACGGATCGGAGATGGACTCCACCACGAACCCGATCGTGGTGTCCGTGCCCGCCCGCAGGGACCGGGCCATCGCGTCGGGCTCGAACCGCAGCTCGAGCATTGCCGCCTGGACGCGCTGCCGGGTGACCGACGCGACCCGCGGGTCGTCGTTCAGGACGCGCGAGGCGGTGCGCAGGCTCACCCCGGCCGCGTTCGCGACATCGAGGAGCCTGGCGGGCCCGTCTGCATGCGGTTGTGCCATCGATGGCATACCTCGATTCTGCCCCACTTTGCCATCGATGGCAACAGGCAGCGGCCAAGATTGCGGATCGCTGCACCCCTGATCAGGGGTGCAGCGATCCGCAATGACGCGACCTGGGGTCCTGGGGGCGGGGCGTGGGGGCGGGCGGGGTGCTAGCCGGGTGCGCGCGACAGGTGCTGGAGGACGGCTTGCAGCTGGGCGGGCGTGGGCTGGGTGGCGTCCAGGGCCAGGTGCGGGACGGCCGGGGGGGCGAGGTCGAGGGCGGTGAGGAACGACGCGGGGTCGCGGATCTTGTTCTCGTCACGGGCTTCGGCGCGCCGGGTCAGGCGGCGGACGAGCTCGTCCTGTGGCAAGTGCAGCCAGACCAGGGTGGGTTCGGCCGGGAGGCGGCGGGTGGTGGTGGCCCAGGCGGATGGGTCCGCCCGTTCGGTACTAAAGGGTGCGACCAGCACCACCGGCCTGCCTGCACGCAGGTTTTCTGCGGCCAGCCCGATCAGCGTTTCGTAGCGCGCCTCCCGGGTCAGCCTGGCCAGGGCCGGGTCGTCCAGATCGTGCGCGCCGATCAGGCCGGAGATGACGCGGGTGAGCGGGCAGGTCGCCACGTCGAGGTCCAGGAGAGCGGCACCCAGGCGCGGCGCCAGGGCGGCGGCTAGCGTGCTCTTGCCCGTGGCCGGCGGCCCGCCGATCAGGACGGCGGCGAGTCCGTTCAGGGCCGGGCCAGCGCGGTGGCCGCGGTCGGGCTCAGCGGGAGCGACGGGAGCAGCAGGGCCTGGTAGGAGTGGTAGAGGTCCGGCTTGCCTGACCAGGTGGTGGCGGCCGGCGTCATGTCGGGAGCCAGCTCCTGCCACCAGCCGCCGTGCTGGCGGTCCAGGAAATAGCGGTCGATCTCGTCCCACCACCGCGCCGCGGTGGCGGCGAAGCGTTCCTCGCCGGTGCGCCGGTACAGCGCGTCGGCGGCGAGCACGGCTTCGCAGGCCACCCAGTGCATGCGGGCCGTCACCACCGGCTGGCCGGCGGCGTCGACGGTGTAGATCAGGCCCGGGTGACCGTCCCGCCGCCAGGCGTCGGCGACGGCGGTGTCGAACAGCGCGGTCGCCGCTTCGAGCAGCCAGGCGGCGGGCCGGGTTGCTTCCAGGGTCAGCAGCAGCCGGGCCCATTCGAAGGAATGGCCGGGGGTGGTGCCGGGCGGCCGGAACGGGTCGTGGGGGCGATCGGCGTTGTAGTCAGGGAGCGGCTGCCAGTTCTGGTCGTAGTGCTCGGGTATCCGCCAGGCATGGGCCCGGGCCTGCACATTGACCAGGTAGCCGGCTATGGAGACGGCCCTGGCATGCCAGACGGGGTCGCCGGTCACATCGCCCGCGGCGAGGTACGCCTCCACTGAGTGCATGTTGCTGTTGGCGCCGCGATAGGGCTCCGATTCGGTGAAGTCGGCGTTCCAGCTTTCCAGCGCGAGGCCTTCCGCGTCGGACCAGAAGTGCCGGCCGATGGTCGCCGCGGCGGCCTCCAGGGCGGCTTCGGCCCCCGGGAGGCCGGCGGCCAGCGCGCTGGCGGCGGCCAGCAGGACGTGGGCATGGGCGTAGTTCGCCTTGCTGGTATCGAGGACGTTCCCGGCCGGGTCGAGGCTGGCGAACCAGCCGCCGTGCTCGCGGTCGGCGTAGCGGCTGGCCAGGGCGTCCAGGCCGGAGGCGGCCAGGGCGCCCGGGCCGGAGGCAGGCCGGGCGTGCAGGCCCGCCACCCCGGCCAGGTGGGCCAGCGCGAACACGTAGGTCATGCGCGCGTTGATGTAGAGCGGGCGGGGCTGCGTCCCGTCGATGCTGCCGTCGACATCGAGCCACCCGAAGCCGCCGTCGGGCAGCGCGGCCGCCTGCCCGAAGGTGAGCAGCCGGCTCGCCTCGGCCTGGCGCCATCGGGCTGTTCCCGGTTCGCTCATGCCAGTTCGCTCATGATGGTGCCTTCCTGGTCACGCGCGACGCGGCGGCAGCTCGCCCGATCCTCTCGGGATCAGCCGGACCGGGAGCACGGTCTTGCGTCGCAGCGGTGCGTGCGGGTCTTCGATGCGCTGGAGCAGCCTTTCCACGGCGATGCGCCCGAGTCCCGCGGGGTCCTGATCCAGGACCGTGACCGCGGGAGCCAGGGCCTCGGCCATGGGAATGTCGCCGAATCCGACCACGGCGACATCGGTGCGCCCGGCCTGGTGCAGGGCGAGCACGAGCGCCATCGTGCACGGGATGTTCGAGGAGAACACGGCGGTGGGAGGGTCTGGTGCCGCCAGCCGCTTGACCAGCTCCGCGGCGGACTCCCCGGGGGACTCGAAGGACATGCAGACGAGGTCGGGACGGTCGGCGAGCCCGTTCTCCGCCACCGCGGTGCGGTAGCCCCTGAGCCTGCGGACGGTGGTCGCCACCGGGGTCGAGACGCCGAAGAAGGCGACGCGCCGGTGTCCGTGGCGGGCGAGATGCGTAACCGCCTCGCGGGCGCCGCCCAGGTCATCCTCGATCACGTAGACGCCGGAGAGTCCGCGCGGGGCCCGGTCGACGAACACCATCGGCGTCCGCTCCTGCCACGGGGCCAGGTAGGACTGGTCCGCGCTCACGCTCACCACGATCAGGCCGCTCATCTGGCGTCGCAGCAGGAGCTCCAGGGCGGTGCGCTCGTCGGCGCCGGGGTGCAGGCTGGTCACCACGACCGCCATGCCCCGGCGCATCAGGTCGAGCTCGATGCTGCTCGTCATCGTGGCGAAGAACGGGTCGGCGAGGTCGGGAACGGCCAGGCCCACCGCCGCGTCGGCGCCGGCGCGGAAGCTGCGGGCCAGCAGGTTCGGTACGTAGTTGAGCTTCTGCATCGCCCAGCGGACCCGGTCGCGGGTCTCCTCGGTGACGTGCGGATCGTCGTTGAAGACCCGGGATACGGTCTTCGCGCTGACGCCGGCGACACGAGCGACGTCGCGCATGGTGGTCATCGAGGATCGCCTCCAGACTGGCGGTTACCCTGGCGGCGAGGGTCCCCCGGTACCGGACACCGGGGGACCATTCGCTGGACAACAGTAGGCCGGTGGCCGGGATCAGCAGCTGGTCTTGTAGATCGCCGCCTGGCTGGCCGCAGAGCTGAGGTTGTCCTTGGTGATGATGGTGAACTTGGTGCCGATCTTCGGGGTGGTCGTCTTGCCGGTCAGGGCCGCGTAGGCCTGGTCCACCGCGTTGGTCCCGATCACGTACGGGGACTGGGCGATGAGCGCCTGCACCGTGCCCTGCTGCAGCGCGGTGATCTCGTCCGGCTCGGCGTCGAACCCGACGATCTTGACCTTGCCCGACTTGCCGGCCTGGCGGACTCCGGTGGCGGCGCCCTCGGCGGAGAACAGGTTGGCCGCGAAGATACCGACGATGCCGGGGTTCTTCTGCAGCGCCGCCAGCGTCACCTGGGCGGCCACGGACGCGCTGTCCTGGTCGAACTGCGTGCCCACGTACTTGAACTTCGAGTCGGCCTGGGCCGCCGTGGCGAAGCCCTGCTGGCGCTGGTCCGTGGTGCTGACGCCTGGCTTCACGTTGACGACGAGCACCTCGCCGCCGCCGGGCACGAGCTGCTTGATGGCGGCGAAGGCTGCGGTCCCGCCGGCCACGTTGTCCGAGGAGATCTGGGAGACCGCGCCGGACGGGTCGCTCAGCGTGGTGTCGACGAGGACGACCTTGATGCCCGCGGCCATGGCCGCGGCGATCGGGGGCCGGCTGGCCGACACGTCGTTGGGAGCGATCAGGATCGCGTCGGGCTTGGCCGCGGTGACCGACTCGATGATCGGGTTCTGCAGCGTGGCGTCGAACTGCGAGGGGCCCTGGATGTTGACGGTGATATTGCCGATCTTCTGCGCCTCGGCCTTGATGCCGCAACCCATCGTGACGTAGAAGCCGTCACCGGCCACGCCCTGGATGAACGTCATCTTGTAGGACTTGCCACTGGTCGAGCCGCTGGTCGTGGACCCGCCGGTCGCGGTCGAGGACGAGCCCGAGGACGAGCACGCCGACATGAGGGCCAGCAGCACGACTGCCGCACCCGCGGTAGGTACCGCCAGAGACCGTTTCATACCTTCTCCTTCGCGTGATTTCGGGTTCGGCTGCCGGTCCCGTAGGTCACCGGGTGGGCACCGGACGAAGGTGCGGCGCCCGGCCTGCGTTTGTCCCGCTGACCGGCATGTTCAGCTGTTAGCAACCTCGCGGAAACATACGGGTTGATCTTGCAGCAGTCATGTCACCGATGTCAATACTCCTATCTGATGATCTTTTAATCATCCTGAACAGCGTCTGTGGGCAGCATGTATCGTTTTGATTCCAGGTATTGACATCGGTGACATATGAAGGCACTCTCTTCCTAAACATTGCGGCACGGTTACGGCCGCGTTGCGGAACCGGCGACGAATTTAGCGGCCTGCGGCGCCGGCCGGCGCCCCGGCCGGTAAGGAGTGGTTCCATGAGCGTCGTGCTGGAAGCACGCGACATCACGAAGGTGTACGGTCACGTCAGCGCGCTGGCGGGCGCCAACTTCGAGGTGGAGGCCGGCGAGGTGACCGCGCTCATCGGCGACAACGGCGCGGGCAAGAGCACGCTGGTCAAGATCCTGTCGGGCACCGAGACGCCGACCTCCGGCGAGATCCTGATCGACGGCCAGCCGGTGACGATCGACGGGCCGCTGGCGGCGCGCCGGTACGGGATAGAGACCGTGTACCAGGATCTGGCCCTGGCGCCGCACCTCAATCCCGTGCAGAACATGTACCTGGGCCGCGAGGTCATGCGCCCGGGACTCATGGGGCGGCTGGGCTTCATGAACAACACGGACATGCGTACCGGCAGCAAGAAGGCGTTCGACGAGCTCGGCGCCACCGTGCGCAACTTCTCCGGCAGCATCGGCGCGATGTCCGGCGGCCAGAAGCAGGCGGTCGCCGTCGCTCGCGCGGCCGCCTGGGCCAAGCGGGTCATCCTGCTCGACGAGCCCACGGCCGCCCTCGGAGTGGTGCAGACCAAGGGCGTCCTTGACCTGATCCGCCGGGTCCGCGACCGCGGGCTCGGCGTGGTGTTCATCAGTCACTCGATGCCCCACGTGATCGCGGTCGCCGACGAGGTGCAGGTCATGCGGCTGGGCCGGCGGGTCGCCACGTACCGAGCAAAGGAGACCACGATGGAGGAGCTGGTCGGAGCGATGACCGGCGCGGTGACGCAGGAGAACCCGTCATGACCGGGCAGGCGACCGTACCTCCGCCCGCGCCCGCCGAGGCGGCGCCGAGCGAGGAGGAACCGACCGGCCGACTCGCGCGGCTGGCGCGACTGCAGGCGCTGCAGATCATCATCGTGCTGGCCGTGATCGTCATCGTCTTCTCGATCCTCAAGCCCAGCAGCTTCCTGACCGTGTTCAACATCCGCGGAATCGTCATCAACACCGCCATCCTCGCCGTCCTGGCCGTCGGGATGACCTTCGTGATCATCACCGGCGGCATCGACCTGTCGATCGGCAGCGTCCTGGTCTTCAGCGGCGTCGTCTGCGACAAGGCGATGGCCGGCCTGGGCGGCCAGGGCTGGGGTACCGCCATCATCGGTGCCCTGGTGGCCATCGGCTGCGGGCTGGCCTGGGGGCTGATCAACGGATTCCTGGTCGCGCGGGCGAAGGTCCCGCCGCTGATCGTCACGCTCGGCACGCTGGGGATGGCCCTCGGCCTGGCGGAGGTGATCACCGGAGGCGTGGACCTGCGCAACGTCCCGACCGTCATGGTCAACTCGGTGGGCTTCGGCAACATCTTCTGGCAGGTCCCCACCCTGGCTGTCATCGCCGCGATCATCATCGTGATCGGGGCCGTGGTCCTGCACCGGACCCGGTTCGGGCTGCACACCTTCGCGATCGGATCCAACCCCGAGGCAGGCCGGCGGGCCGGCGTCAACGTCCCCCGCCACCTGATCATGATCTACGCCCTGTCCGGCCTGCTGGCCGGCTTCGCCGGCTGGCTCAACCTGGCGTTCTTCCAGTCGACCACGATCGGCGGGCAGACCGCGACCAACCTGTCCGTGATCGCCGGTGTCGTCATCGGCGGCACCAGCTTGTTCGGCGGCTACGGCTCCATCCTCGGCAGCGTCATCGGGGTGTTCATCCCGGCCACGCTGCAGAACGGGTTCGTGATCATCGGTATCCAGCCGTTCTGGCAGCAGGTCGTGGTGGGCGCCGTCCTCATCGCCGCCGTCTACGTCGACCAGCAGCGGCGTGCCGCCGCCCTGCGGGGCGGCGGGCCGAAGATAGGCGGCCTGCTGGCCCACCTGACCTCCAGCAGGCAGGCGGCGCCGGCCCGGGAGTGACCGCGGCGGACCAGGGCCCGGCCAGGACCCGCGGGCGCGGGCCCTGGCCGTCCGGCCGCTGGCCCTGGCCGTCCGGCCGGCCGGCCGGGGCCGGGCCGTCGTGTCGTGAGCCGCTCATTCCTCGTAGGGAGCCTAAGGAGCAGCATGAAAGCCGTCGTCTACGACGCCCCGGGCCGTTACACGATCCGGGAGATCCCGGCACCAGACCCGGCACCGGGCGAGGTGCGCGTGCGCGTCCAGCAGACCGGGATCTGCGGCACCGACCTGCACATCCACAACGGCAAGTTCTTCGCCGAGTTCCCGCTGACCCCCGGCCACGAACTGGTCGGACCGGTGGACGCGCTGGGCGAGGGCACCGAG
>Ga0070699_100000765_pt1 | contig 29681 bp, 29 predicted proteins | sample KBSK1503metaG_FD_65473 | JGI IMG/M metagenome (GOLD analysis project Ga0070699, IMG submission 65473) | Corn, switchgrass and miscanthus rhizosphere microbial communities from Kellogg Biological Station, Michigan, USA - KBS K1-50-3 metaG | ecosystem: Host-associated > Plants > Roots >...
TGGATTTCGAGTCTGCTGCCTTCACGACCTTAGGGGCCATCGCTCTTCACGGATTTCGCCTCGCCGAGCCGCAAATTGGCGAGACAGTTGCAGTGATTGGATTAGGACTTGTTGGATTATTGACCGCGCAAATTGCCTCTGCTGCGGGATGTCAGGTACTAAGCATCGACATTGACCCCAAACGAATCGCCCTCGCTTCTTCTCTTGGATTTGAAGCTGTTCGCCGCGAACAAGCCGTGGACTCAGCCCAGGCCTTCACCTCCAATCGCGGCTTCGATGTGGTTCTCATCTGTGCAGACACTTCCTCCAACGATCCCATCGAACTCGCCGGGAGCATCGCCCGCGACCGCGCGCGCGTTGTTGCCACTGGTGCAGTAGGTTTGACCATTCCCCGCAAAATCTACTACGAAAAAGAAATTTCCTTCATCAACTCGCGCTCCTACGGACCCGGCCGCTACGATCCCAACTACGAAGAAAATGGTCAGGACTACCCCCTCGGCTACATCCGCTGGACGGAAGGCCGCAACTTTGAAGCTGTTGTAGAGCTAATGTCGAAAGATAAACTCAAAGTCAAGCCGCTAATTACACATCGTTTCCCCATCGAAAAAGCGACCCAAGCCTATGATGTGATTACAGGGAAAAAGAAAGAGCCCTTTCTAGGCGTGTTGCTAACGTATCCAGAATCCGTTGAAAAGTTGGAAAGTTCGAAAGTTGTCAGGTTCAACGTTCCAACCTTCAAACCTGCAACTTGTAAACTGGGTGTTCTGGGTGCTGGTTTATTTGCAAATGCAGTTTTACTTCCAGCGATTAGGAAAATTAGTGATATCGAACTTATTGGAATCGCCTCCTCGGGCGGACTCCATGCTCAACACGCAGGGAAAAAGTTCGGTTTTCAATATGCCACATCAAGTGATGACGAAATTATCAACGACCCAAACATCAACACCGTCGCGATTCTCACCCGTCATGACTCCCACGCTGATTTGGTTGTCAAAGCTCTCAAAGCAGGGAAACATGTCTTCGTTGAAAAACCATTGGCTATTAATAGCTCTCAGCTTTCAGCTATCAGCAAACAGCTAAAGGTCAATAGCCAATCGCTGCTGACTGTAGGTTTCAACCGCCGCTTCGCCCCTCTCGCACAATCGTTCCACGCCTCACTTCCCACGCAAGAGCCCAAGTACATTCATTACCGCGTCAACGCCGGACCAATTCCCCTCAATCACTGGACTCAAGATCCCGAAATTGGCGGCGGACGCATCATAGGCGAAGCCTGTCATTTTGTTGACTTCATTACCTTCCTCGTTGGCGATGCTCCGATCTCAGTGACCGCGCACGCGCTACCCGACAGTGGAAAATACCGCGAAGATAACGTCTCCATGACCTTTACCTTCCCAGATGGTTCTATCGGCGTGGTGGATTATCTTGCCAACGGTGACAAATCCTTTCCCAAGGAACGCGTGGAAGTTTTCTGTGGGGGGCAGGTCGCCATACTGGATGATTTCGTGTCCCTGCAAGTCACTCGTGATGGAAAGACAAAGGAAGAAAAATTGGCCCAAGATAAAGGCTGGGTCAATGAATGGAAGGCCTTTACCAAAGCCATTCGTGAAGGCAGCGAACCGCCGATTCCCTATGAGCAGCTGATCGGTGTGACCAAGTCTCCGTTTGCAGCGGTGGAGTCATTGAGAACTCAGGATAAAGTGCATATTGGAGATGAGTAAATCAATGACCTGCGAAAATATAACGATATGAGAAAAAGATACATAGATTCCACTATCGTTTGGATTGCTTTCATTTCAATAGGTTTTGTCCTGTGGTCTGCGGGGTTTATATATCGATCCTCCTTTATCACCATTGATGGTTCTCGCTCATATTCATTATTCGATGATGCAATGATTTCCATGCGCTATGCATGGAATTTTGCACATGGCCATGGGTTGGTATGGAATCTGGGAGAGTATGTTCAGGGTATACCAATCTGCTCATGGTTTTGCTGATGTCTCTAATAATGTTGTTTTTCAGTAAGACAACATCCGTATTAATTATACAAATTTTGGGCATTGTATTCTTGTTGATAATCGCCTGTTTGAATATGCTGATTTCCGAATTTCTTTTCTCCTTTAGGAATGAAGGACACAGAAAATTAACTAAAGTTCTAGCTTTCTTATGTGGGCTGTTTTATTATCCTTTGCTTTATTGGTCGCTCATGGGGATGGAAACTGGACTTCTATGTGCCCTGTTGCTTGCAGGTATGTACTTTGGATTCAAATATGTTCAATCGCGGAATTTTTTATTTCTTTTTCTCTTTGCCGTCTTTAGCGGTCTGGCGTTCTTGACCAGGAACGATTCCATTATTTTCTTTTTTGTATTGTGGGTATATATTTGTGCCGAAAGTGCTTGGCAATCCAAGCAGAGCCAGATTTTAAGGGAATTATTTGCCTCCTTAGGTGTGTATTTTCTGTTTATTGCAGGACAGCTCAGTTTTCAGAACATGTATTATGGAGAAATGTTGCCAAACACGTATGTTCTTAAAATGACGGGAATGCCTCTGGTTATTCGTTTGCAAAACGGGTTTGGTTTTATTTTGCCTTATTTACGCGAAGTTCTCATGGGAGTTCTAATGTCTGTTACGGGGTTATTCATCGATTGGCACAAAGAAAAGATCGTTTTGTTTTCTCTTTTCGGAGTTTCAGTTTTGTATCAGATATATGTTGGCGGAGACCCCTGGAATTACTGGCGTATTATGGCACCTTCCATGCCCTTATTGCTTCTGCTCTGCGTTAATGCCGCTTGGAGTCTAAGTGAACGCTTTTGGATTCTAGTCAAGCCGCTCATTAATTTCCCTACTGGAAGTGTTGTAATTGCTTTGATGAGCCTTTGTCTTGCTGCTGTCAATTTCCGATTTTTGCAAGAGATTACTTTGCAGGTCGCGCCATATCTAGTTGACCGAAATGCAAGAAGTGTGAATACTGCCATAGCTCTTAATGACATTTTGCAAGATAAAGCCACCATAGGCGTATTTTGGGCTGGGACATTACCCTATTATGTTGATAATAGGGCAATTGACTTTTTAGGTAAATCCGACAGCTATATTGCGCATTTGCCTCCTGATGTATCTGGTTCAGTCTCATTCAATGGAATGATGAGTGTACCAGGTCATAATAAATATGACCTGGTCTATTCAATTGTTGGTCTTAAGCCGACTTATGTTCAAAGGTTTTTTTGGGGTCGCCAATCAGTTTTTTCGATGGTTGGAGGTGAATATATCGAAGTGCAGTATAGGTATATGACACTATATCTTCAGAAAAACTCGCCTTATGTAAATTGGGAAAAGCTTAAACTCCCTTGAAGGCTTACGAGGCTGGTATTGAAAGTGTTTTTACTTCACTAATTCATTTTATTCTCTCCGACTGGTAATTATCAATCATTGGCTTTTATCCTTTGTCGCCATCCATTACTTTCATCTTCATCACCGTCTTTGTTGACCTGCTTGGTTATGGCATCATGCTGCCGTTGCTTCCGTTCTACGTGCAGGCGCAGGATGGCGGTGCGGCAATTGCGGGCGCACTTAGTTCGTTATACGCCTCTGCCCAACTTTTTGCAGGTCCGGTTCTTGGCGCACTCTCTGACCGTTTCGGGCGCAGACCGATATTGCTTATATGTTTATTTGGGACCTCGTTGGGGTATCTCTTGCTTGGGCTGGCAAATTCGCTTCCCCTTATTTTCCTTGCTGTTCTTATTGACGGACTTACCGGTGCAAACCTCACTACGGCCTATGCCTACATCGCCGATGTGACTACTTCAGAGAATCGTGCGCGTGGCATGGGCATGGTCGGCGCGGCGTTTGGGTTGGGTTTGATGGCAGGCCCCGCCCTTGGCGGTTTGCTCGGTAAATACGGATTATATGTCCCGGCGTTTACAGCCTCTGCGGTTGCGTTGAGCAATGTCATCTTTGGATATTTCGTCCTGCCCGAATCGCTTCCGTTGGGGCGGCGCGAGACCAAACCTGTTTCGCAAATGTTCAATTGGCTCATGCAATTTGCAGGTCTCTTTCGTCAACTGAATATTCAAAAATTTCTTATTGCCCTCTTTCTTCTCAATCTTGCTTTTGCCGGCTTGCAGGCGAATTTTCCGCTTTACTCCAACCGTCGCTTTGACTGGACGCCCGCACAAAACAGTTACTTTTATCTGTATGTCGGTCTCTGTGCAGTGTTCATTCAAGGGTTTTTGTTTGGCAAACTGCAACCCCGTTTTGGTGAACGCGTCCTTTCGCTGTTTGGCCTCCTCTGCATGACCATTGGCTTGGCGGGCATGGCGCTTGCTAGTGAGGCGTGGATGCTTTTCCCCGCTGTCACAATCATTGCTCTCGGCACAGGCACCAGCATCCCATCGCTTACGGCACTTGTTTCACTGCGTGTTCCCGAAAACGCTCAGGGACGCCTGATGGGTGGCACACAGACTCTTCTCAGCCTCACCAGCATCCTTGGTCCTATATTGGCAGGTGTGGCCTTTGATCTGATTGCCTTTTCTGCGCCATATTTTTTGGGAAGTATTCTTTCTCTCTCTGCTTTGCTGGTTGCATGGATGTCATTACAGACTCTAGGAAGTAATCTTCAATTGGACTAGGAGATTGTACTAGACGAAGTCCCGCATCACCCTCACCGCAGCCTGGACTCCGTTCTCCGAACTTAATCCTTCACTGATACATTTGGCCTTCGCATGCATGGACTCATCGCTCAGCGCCCGCTGAATCGCCTTGGCTAAATTATTTGAGTTTAAGTTCCTTTGTGGAATGAGCTTTGGCCCGACTCCCAATTGATAGACGCGCTCGCCCCAGAAGAATTGATCAACTCCCAGCGGAAGGACAATGCTGGGAATGCCCGCGTGCAAACTCGCGGAGGTTGTCCCTGCACCGCCGTGATGCACTGCGACTTTTACATGTTGATATAACCATTCATGTAGGATAAACTCCACAGGTAGAATCCTAGTTGAGATAAAGCGCTTATGCCATTCTTGCGGTATGGTGAGAATAGCCTGTGCATCCGCTTGTTTGAGGGCTTGATCCAAAATGTGAACAAAAGACTGCATGTCTTTTGTGCCTGGACTCCCAAGCCCTACGGCTATTGTGCTCTCAGGTGCTCGTTCAATAAATCTTTGAACATGAACAAATTGCTGTTCGGAATTCAGGTCAACAAGCTGACCGCCTCCAGAGATACGCCAATAGCCTGTAATGATTTGTTTTTCATTCCAATCGAACGGACGTGGGACGATATGCTCGCTGAATCCGTTCAGGGTGAGGGGTTGATAGGAAAAAGATTGTAGGGCAGGGTCAAGCCAGTGAGCGCGCGGCAGGTTGAAATGAGTCCGACGCGCGTGATTAATTTCCGGTCGCCACGCAAGCCATGTCGCTTGTGCCACGATCCAATGTGAGAGCCAGTTACCAATTCCCAAAAAATTAATACGGAATGGCAGCAGGGCGGAAGCAAAATCACGGGTGGGTGTAATAGGTTGCAAGATAGCGCGGATACCAGGAATGCCGAGACCTTCGGCAATATGTGCACCCCAGAGTGTGGGCAAACCATAGATAAGCGCATCTGAACCGAAACAGGCATCCGCTGCGGTGTGTAACATATGGGCGTAGAGGACGCTGGCTTTGTCGATGAAATCCAATGTGGCGCGCACCGAATGCAGGATGCTTCGTCCAAGAGTCAACGGCTCACTTTGGTTGATCATCAAATCAGAGGGGTTGCCTTCGAATGGCGCGAATTTGAGACCACTGGGTTCGATGAGTTGTTTAAACCCGCCTGGCGCGGCGATGCGGACGTTGTATCCTGCATCGCATAATCCCAGTCCTAATGCGATGTATGGGATTACATCACCACGTGTGCCGCTGGTGAGGAGGGTGATGGTTTTCAACGGTTATTTTTCTCAAACACTAAAAACCAATACTCGACAATCTTCCTATGCAAACATTGTTGTAGTGCCAGGCTGCCCAACATGGATGGAAGTATGGCATGCCAGATAGGTAATCGATTGCCGAGAAAAAGAAACAAGTTGGCGATAGGACCTGGCAGGTTGCGTAATCGCAAATACGGCGTGAGATTATCGTCTTTGATCGGTTGCAAATGATATTTTTCAGCGAATGCTTTTGTTTGCTCAATAGTTATTACACCGGGAACATGCCAACCGTTGATAAAGGCACGCAGCCATTCGGCTTCATCCTTGGAAAGTGAACGCGCAGCTTGATAATCGTCCACGAGAATTAACTTCCCGCCTGGCCGTAATAAACGACTTGCCTCTTGAAAGTATTTCTCCGGCTCTTGTGCGTGGACGATGGCCTCCACAGAATAGATGACGTCCAGTGAATTGTCCGCCAGCGACACGGATGTAAAGTCACCTTCTGTAAAAAGTACTTGTTTTTCAAGATTTGATCGTTTTGCGAATTGCCTTGCCAGCCGCGCTTGTACTGAGCTAAGGGTTAATCCGAATACCGAGGCAGGGTTTTTCAAACGTGGGACGATGTACAGTAAGCTAGCACCAACTCCACACCCTAAATCGGCAATCTTCGCGTGGGTTGGTGCGGTTACCTGAATTTCCTGAAGGATCTTCTGATTAGTGGCATTCAGAGCTTGCTCCAGCGTCTTAACTTCATCGTTCCATAACGAGCGGTGGATATTATCCGCCGTTCCAGAACGGTTAAAAGCCAAAAACAGCCGCGTGTTTTGGTCGTAGTAAGCGCGAACGTCTTCTCGGGTGATGGTCATTGATTACTCAGTAATGAAAGCTTTATGATAGTCCGGGCAACCCCAGGTAATGGTTGTGCAGGGGCATTGAGACCAGTGGTTTTGGAAAATTATACCCGCCCCTTCCGCCCATTTCTTTCACCGTTTATACTGATGCAATACTCAATTTATAGAGTGGCCCCTGCATAAGTGTGTAATGGATGGGCCAACTAAACCGCTTGCCACGGATTGCACGAAATTTTTTGAATAAACCTGCGAAAATCTGCCTGCACCGTGCGCAGGCACGTATGTGAAATCGGTGGCTAAAAAATATTTTCGCAAGAGATCTAGTGGAATATTTTCAAATCGTGAGGAAGCATAAGCCATGCCAATCAAGCCGTGGAAAGTTTTGGAATCAAGTTATTTGCGAAAATGGTTTCGGGTCGATAAATGTGAACTACCCAATGGGAAATACCTGGATGCGATGATTTTGGAAGTTAGTGCGTGGGCCAACATCCTTGCGATCACAAAAAATCAGGAAGTAGTTCTGATCAAACAATATCGTCACGGCGTTCAGGAGGTGTTATGGGAAATCCCCGGTGGTGTAGTGGAGGATGGTGAAGATCCGTTGGATGGGGTGAAACGTGAACTGCTGGAGGAAACAGGTTACACGGCTTCCGAATTTATACCCGTAGGGAAGTTATATCCCAACCCCGCGTTTCAAACGAACACAATGTATTGCTTTCTGGCTTTGGATGCTGAACGAGTAACCGAACAAAGCCTCGATGATGGGGAGGATATTGAAGTTCACCTGGTGCCGATGAGTGAGCTAATCCCCATGGTCAATCGCGGAGAATTCCCGCATGCCCTACAGGTTGCGGCGTTATTTCATGTGTTTAACTACTTAAAGCGTTTTCACTAAAATGTAAGACTTGAAAGGGTTGTTATGAGAACACGCGCTGGCATTGTACTGATCGAAGATGAGAAAGTGGCGCTGATCGAACGTCACCGCGCGGGGTTGGATTATTTCGTCTTTCCCGGTGGTGGCATGGATGAAGGTGAAACACCGGAACAGGCTGCCGTTCGTGAAGCGATGGAGGAGTTGGGGGTTGAAGTTGCCATTCAACGAAGAGTGGTGATGATTCATTTTGACCAGAGTACACAGGTTTATTTTTTGGTGAAAAGAGTCAGCGGTGAGTTTGGAACAGGAATGGGCGAAGAGTTTACTGACGCCGATCCAAACGATCCGCGGGAGGGCGTTTATATCCCGATTTGGATGCCCATCGAGGAGTTGTCGCGACACACAAAAGTCTTCCCAGCTGATTTGGCGAGATTGGTGGCACAGTCAAGATCAAATGGCTGGTCGAATGAGCTGATTGTGATCAATGAAAAGTCAAAGTAATACATAATCTGTTAGTTGAAATGCAAGCAGTCGAGACCACTGGAGTGTCATTCAAAGGAGCCTTTCATGCCCAACACACGTTTTGACAAGTTCTATCGCTATAACGAACTTACCCGCCTTTTGAAAGCCTATGCAAAAGAATACCCGGATCTGATTCAGTTGCAGTCGATTGGGAAAAGCTATGAGGGACGCGACGTGTGGCTCGTGACCGCGACCAACTTCAAGTCTGGGGATGATGCGGAGAAGCCCGCACTATGGGTGGACGCGAATCTGCACGCCTCTGAAGTGACCGGGTCAACTGCGGCGTTATATCTCATCCATTTGTTGGTGACGAGATATAAGAGGGATGAGAACGTCACGCGTGCATTGGACACACGCGCGTTTTATATTGCTCCACGAGTAAACCCCGATGGCGCGGAGTGGGCGCTGGCAGACCGTCCAAAGGAAATTCGCTCGGTGACCCGCGCCTATCCGTATATGGAAGATGCGATTGATGGTTTGATCGCCTGGGAGGATATTGATGGCGATGGCAAAATTTTGCAAATGCGTGTGGAAGACCCCAATGGTGCATGGAAAGTTCACCCGGATGACCCGCGTTTGATGATTCAGCGTGACCCCATCGAAACGGGTGGCAGGTATTATCGTCTGTTGCCTGAAGGTTTGTTGAAGAACTACGATGGTGTGACAATTCAAGTGCGCCGGCCCAAAGAGAGCCTGGATCTAAATCGCAACTTTCCCGCCAACTGGCGGACAGAATCAGATCAGCGTGGGGCAGGAGAATTCCCGACCAGCGAATCTGAAGCGCGGAACATGGTCGAGTTTGTGCTCAAGCATCAAAACATCACAAGCACGATTTCATTTCACACGATGAGCGGTGTCTTGTTGCGCGGCTTCAGTGATCATCCCGATGACCAACAGCCCACTGAAGATTTGTGGACGTATCAGAAGATTGGCGCAAAGGGAACCGAGATTACGGGGTATCCACACATCTCCACCTATCACGAGTTCAAATATTATCCCAAGCAGGTGATCACGGGCGCGTTCGACGAATGGACGTATGAGCATCGCGGCCTCTTTTCATGGACGGTTGAATTTTGGAATCCGCAAAAGCAGGCAGGCATCGAAAATCATAAATACATCGAGTGGTATCGTGAGCATCCCATCGAAGATGATTTCAAATTGCTTAAGTGGAACGACGAAGTCTTGAAAGGCAAAGGCTTTGTAGATTGGCATTCATACAATCATCCTCAGCTTGGCAAAATCGAGTTGGGCGGCTGGGACTTCTTACATATGTGGACTAACGTGCCGCTGGAATTTTTGGAGAACGAAATCAGCCCGTTCCCAGATTGGATTGTGTGGCACGCTCTTATCTCACCGAAACTTGCTCTGCGCGAAGTAAGCGTTATCTCCCTTTCTGCGGATTCGTTCCGCGTACGGCTCGTGGTGCAAAACGAAGGCTGGCTGCCAACCTATGTTTCCAAGAAATCCCTCGAAAGAAAAGTGACACGCGGCGTTATTGCAGAAATCCAATTACCGAAAGGTGTATCCCTTGTCTCAGGCAAGGAGCGTGAAGAACTGGGAGAACTGGAAGGTCGTGCCCATAAAAATGCTGTCATCGACGAATTTAGTGAAGGCACCGATGACCGCGTGAAAGCGGAATGGGTTGTGAAAGGAAAACGGGGATCGAAGGTGAAGTTGATTGCGAAACATGAACGGGCAGGAGTGGTAAGGATAGAAGCAGTGTTGAAGTAATGTGTTGCGTAGTGTCCATGGCGTAATCGCTTGCCACAAATTCTAAAATCTTAACCACGGAGACACCGGGTCACGGAGCATTATTTTCTCGGTGTCTGCGTGTCTCGGTGGTTATCACTCTAAGGTCGGGAACATAATTGTCTTCTCTTCGTCAACAGATTAACGCCAAATAAAAATCTCATTAACCCGGAGGAGAAAAATGAAATCTCGATCCATTCTATTCACTTTGCTTGTCATTGGAATGTTTGTGTTCACTGCGTGCGGAGGGGCTGCCGCAACTGAGTCGCCTGCTTATGCGGAGCAGTATGGTGTTGTTGAAATGCCAGCCGCCACCGAAGCTCCAGCCATAGAGGCACCACCCTTTGACGAGTCGGCTCAAAAATCTGCCGACCAGGCTGCTGATGAGTTCGCCATACCGATGGCAACCCAGGGGCCAGCTTTTGAGATCAGTAATCAATCGGGGGAAAATATTGTTGTACAAAACACCAATCGTAAAATTATCAAAAATGCCGATGTGCGCCTCCTGGTCAAAACAACCGAGGATGCCATCAACCGCACCACGCAAATTGTCTCAGATTTGGGTGGCTACATTATCAGCTCGCGTGTGTGGTATCAGGATTATTTTGGCAACAATTTGATGTATGCCACTGTTACTATGGGCGTTCCAGTAGATGAGTTCGAGCATGCGCTGAACCGCCTGCGCGATCTGTCCATCCGTGTGCTGGATGAAAACGCCTCCGGCGAAGATGTCACCGATCAATATGTAGACTTGCAATCCCAACTGACAAACCTTGAAGCCACGCGTGCCCGCATCCAGGAGTTCCTCCAGGACGCCAAAACCGTGGATGAAGCCCTGCGCATTAATCAGGAACTGGCAAACATCGAATCCCAGATCGAACAGATCAAGGGACGCATGAACTATCTCAACGACCGCTCCGCTTTTTCGACGATCACGGTCAACTTTGAGCCTGAATTGCCCATCCTGACGCCGACTCCCACTCCGACCATTGCTCCCACTTCCACGCCGCGTCCCACTGCTACGCTCGCGCCGTGGAAACCTGGTGAGTCTTTCGGCGATGCGCAGAGAAGCGTCACCATTGCCTATCGCGGAATCTTTGAATTCCTCATCTGGATTTTGGTAGTTGTATTGCCTATTCTTCTGCCGCCTGTCCTTATCCTTTGGGCGCTGTGGAAGTTGTTGAATCGCAAGCCGAATAAACCGAGTGGTGGAACGCAGTCGTAAATAGTAATTGGTAATTGAAAACAGGGACAGCATCTCACATGCTGTCTCTGTTTGTGTTTGAAAAATATTTGAAAAATAAAGGGCTGTCTCAGCTTTTATGCCAAATTCCTCAGCAGCCTTAACATCAGCGGCGCGCTGACGATGATTTTCTTTTTGCTAGAAGTCTCATAATAAGCTTGTTCAACTCGCTTCAATAACTTGTTTTGGGAAGGCATTCGGCCCAGGTCTACAAAATCAGCCATCCACGCGTGAAATTCTTTGAACGTGTCCATGACACGATTGCAGTTGAATTCAGCATATTTTTCTGACTTAAACAGCCCGTCGCGCAAGACCTGTTTTACTGCGCGGTTCGCAAGATAATCATCTTCAAAGCTTTCACGCATTACCCCAATTTCTTGATATCCTGCATCACTTCGAATCCCAATTCGCCGATGGACAGGCATGGGACGGAGGTCGAACAATATTCCATTAGGTTGGAGTATACGCTTAGCCTCGTGAAGGGCATGAACCATGCCCGCATGTGATACTCATCAGAGTACCCAGGAAAAAACAACGATCTCAAAGGTTTGGTTTGGATATTTCAACTTTTCTGTACTGCCTACCCTATATTTCACGTGGTTTGCCAGGCGCTCTGGTAATTCCTTTTTTGCAGTGGAAATTGTTTCTTTGTTTGGGTCGAGGGCATCCACGTATGCACCAAGATTTGCGAGACGCCGAGTTAATCGCCCATCTCCACAGCCGATTTCCAACACGCGCTTGCCGCGCCAATCGGTTATCTCTTTGAGAGCATGAACTTCATTTTTCTCAGGGTCAATTCTCAGAGTCATACAATTAGTATAGCACGCGCATCAAGCCGAAGGCAATCACTACCCCGAATGCCCCACAGGCGAAATTGACCCAGTCGTTGTTTAGCCACTTCCAACCGCGAATGTGAACCGTCTCCGTGCCGCAGGTGTGGAGGGGATGTTTCTCGGTCTCTTTTTTGTCAATGGGGCAGTAGTACATAGCTTGTACCGTCGCGCCAATGAGCGAGTCGAAAAGCGAGCCAGCGAGTCCAGTAAGGGTGATGGTCAAGAATAATTGGACAGGAGCAGGCGTCGGGTAGAGTGAAGCGGCGAGAATGCCAATTAATGCAGAACCGGCTAAGGAGGCGAATGTGCCAGTGAGAGAGATTCCGCCTGAGGTACCCTTTTCCACTACTTTATTTAATTTTGTGATCATACGTGGCGGAGTCGGATTCAAAACACCCAATTCCGTAGCCCATGTATCCGCGTTGACTGCGGCCAGCGCCGCGGCGAATCCGACCCAGCCGACACTTGACTCAGGATAAAGGGCATGGACCAGGACGAAAGCTGTTGCCAGCCCACCATTGCCAAGGACCTGACCAGCGTCGCGTTGGTCGCTCTTTGAATATTTTTCGTTGAGTCCTTGTTTGCGTTTCTTGAATAAACGACTCAACCCAGAAGATGTGATGAAGAATGCAAGTAAGAGAATTGCCCATTGCCATCCGCCGAAACCAAACACCACCGCGCCAACGATAGTTGCTGCGATCAATCCACTTTGGTTGAGGCTGTGAGCGCGATAAGCCAGATAAGAGACGATAATCGCGATAATGAATCCGAGGAGAAGTTGCATTTTATATAATACCGGTGGTTGAATAGACTCGCGTTTTTGCGGCGCGTCATATCGAAACCACAAATTCAAGCATGAGTGCTATTCTCTGGTCTCGATACGCTTCGCTACTTGACCAGCAGAGTATTTATTAAATCGGTGTCGTCACCATAAACAAAACAGCCATTAAAAACAATAACGCGCACAATGCGCTCGATGCCCAAACAATGAACGCCAGAGGCCGCTGCATCTTCCAGCGATAAAAATAGAGCCCGGCGATAATTCCAATGGCAAATAGTACCATACTGATAAGAGGAAGCAGTATCAAACGCACAGAAGGGAAAATATTATTGGGTGCGCCAGAGGCGTCGAAACCAAATGGAACTTGTGTAATCGTTGGAATCAGAACGCCCACCCAAATGATCAAACCTAGGTTGAGAAAGAGACCTGCCATCCATAGAAAACGGGCTGTTGAACTTTCCCATGCTTGCGCAATGATAAAAGATGGATATACCGATTTTGACTCGGCGTGGGCCAGGCTGCCCATTTCGATGGCACGGGAAAAAGTGCGTATCAAAGCATTGGAATCTTTGGGTGAGATTGCAAACACGCGCTTCGACGTTGCAACAAGAATAACATTTCTTGTGTCGGAAGCAATAAACTCCACTAGTCCCAAATCTGGGTGGCGGCGCGACCCAAGCACTGCGCCAGGTAAGCGGAATGTTGGGAACGTCAGTGGGTGGGTGAGATCAGAGGCTTGACGCACCCATTCGATATCGGTCAGAGAAATATCTTCGACGCGCAAGCCCCAGATTATGGCAAGACTGTTGCGGTCAATGAAATAATCCGCGCGGAGCAAGGCATAGGCGCGATACCCTAGCAGAGGAATCGGCGCGAAAGCCAGTAATGCCATCAACAGATAGGTAACGAAGGATGGCCCTACTTGGGCACGGCTTAAGTTCAGAATCCCAAAACCTGAAATCCCAGCCCATGCCAGGATAAGGATGCCATGCACAATGAGCCCAAGCTGTTTTGCAGGTGGAAAATGCCCGACTTTGGTGTTATTCATTGATCGGTTTTGTAGGGGTGAGTCTGAGACTCGCCCCTACGTTATTTCAAAATCGAATTTATTTTTTCAATAATCTGATCAATTGCTACAAGTTGATTCTCTTTGTCCTTGCGCAATTTCAATTCTACCATTCCCTCTTTGAGGCCCTTTTCGCCTACCGTCACGCGGATTGGGCAGCCGATCAAATCAGCGTCATTGAATTTGACTCCAGCACGTTCGTCTCGGTCATCGAACAACACCGAAATATCCTCAGTTTGCAACCCTTTATAGATCTCTTCGGCTTTGAGACGTGTATCCAGCTCTTTGCCAGGAACCTGCATAAGATACACATCGAACGGCGCAACAGGGTGAGGGAGTGTCAAGCCTTTTTCGTCGTGATGAGTTTCGGCAAGGGTAAGTAAAATATTTTCAAAATCATATTCACTGTTTTGGCACAATACGGTTGCCGATAAAACCGAAAGCGGATTTCCACACTGAGCGCAGGCATCTCCAGCTTTTGCCTGGATTAAGTCCGCTACAATTTCAGCTGAATAATCGCGTCCATAGTTTGTGTTTTTGAGATGATAGCCCGACTCATTTGCTCCCGCGACCAAATTCTGCGATTGCGGGATTAGATCATCGACGACAATCAACGCCTCTTTCAACCCGATAGCGGATGCATACCCCACCGCCGCTCCCGCGCTGAGAATTTCCTCCGCTGTGGCTGTGCGCACATCGCCGACCTGACCCTTAAGTTTAGCTTCACTGAGCTGCGTATCTCCACGCACGACGACGAAGATAAATTTGTTATCTCTGAGGCGAGTGTACATTAAGGCCTTGGCTGTTTTTTCTTTCGGGATGTTTAAAAAATTGGCCAGAGACTCAATGGTGTTGCAATCGGGAGTTAGGATTTTTTCGAGAGGTAGGGGCGGAACATGCTCCGCCCCTACTGGTTTGGCAAAACGTGCAAGTTCCAATCTTTCTGTGTAATTACAGGTTGTACAATGTATAACTTCAACGTTGCCGGAAGCAATAAGGAAGTAGGTTTCACGGTCATTGCCAATAGTTGATAGAGATCTCAGCGCGTCCTGAGATAGATCTTGTAAATGTTTGAGCGTATATTCACCTAATTGGGTTGGCGTGTTTTCCCGTGTCAAATAACCCGCGCGAACGAGAAAGGAAAAACCCGCTGTGCGGGCATTGTTGGGTGCTTCACGCTGAGTTTGAATTTGGGGGTCGCGATACTTCATAAATGAATTGATAGGGGCGACCAGCAGCCGGTCGCCCCTAGGGAGGGTTATTCTTCGCTTTTTTTCTTTCTTGTTATTCTTTGTGTAGGTTCAACCGCAGGCGGAATCACAATTGGCGTTGACGCGATGGATTCGGCTTGAGCCGCCTCAGAAGGTGTGGTTTCGGGAGCAGGCTCGAGGTCCAGTTCGACCGTTTCTTCCATCCGAATTTGACCCCGCAGGAACGCGCCTTCCTCCGTCACGAAGGCTGTGGTCACCACGTCGCCCCAAACACGGCCGGAGCCACGAATTTCCAGTTTTTGAGTGGTGATGTTGCCGCGTACGGCGCCTGCCACAATGACTGTATTGGCGCGTACATTTTGGCAGGTTACACGTCCTGTTTCGCCTACGACGAGCATACCCCTTAAGGCAATTTCACCTTCGAAAGCACCCTCGATACGGACGCCACCCGACCCGTTGATGGAACCATGCCATATCACACCAGACCCAAGTACGGAGGTGATGCGCTCGACGGCCTGGACAGCGGGTTGTTGGGGTTCGGTGGGAGTTGTATTGCGTTTGAACATGAGTCAATTTTACCGTTAAAACAAAAAGGGCGGACGATCGTCCGCCCTTTTTCTGCTTACTTGATTACCGCTTACTGCCCTTCGCTCTTTTCTTCTTCCTTCGCAGCGATCTGCACACCCATGATATTGAACCCTGAATCGATGTAAATAACTTCACCCGTAACGCGTGTAGATAAATCAGAACCCAGGAAAACAGCCATATTGCCGCAATCTTCAATTGTCACGTTCTCACGCAAAGGAGCCGCATCGGCAAAATGCTTGTACATATCGCGGAAACCGCCCACGCCAGCTGCTGCCAAGGTGCGGATGGGTCCGGCTGAAATTGCATTCACACGAATCTTTTGTGGACCCAAGTCATACGCCAAATATCTTGTGGATGATTCCAACGCGGCTTTCGCCACGCCCATTACGTTATAGTGGGGGGCAACTTTCGTTGCACCAGAACCATACGTCAGGCACATAATCGACGCACCTGGATTCAGATGAGGCAAAAAGGCATTTGTCAGCGCGACAAACGAAAATACAGAAATATCCAACGCGTTCTTGAATCCTTCGCGGCTGGTCTGATAATAAGGCCTGCTCAGTTCGTCACGTCCTGCAAACGCGATCGAATGCACAAGTATATCCACCTTGCCAAAATGCTGTGCAGCCTTCTCGGCTACCAGCGCGATCTGGTCGTCCTTTGTCACGTCACATTCTTCGACCCATTTACAATCCACTTTTTCAGCCAGCGGTTTCACGCGCCGTTCGAGCATCTCGCCTGCATAGCTTATCCCAATATTGGCGCCTTCCCGTTTGAAAGCTTGAATAATTCCCCAAGCGATGGACTTGTCATTTGCCAGACCAAATACTAATGCGTTCTTACCTTCGAGTAATCCCATTGTTCCTCCGAAATTATGAGAGTAGTAAACAGAGAGCAGATGACTAGTCGCTAGTCTCTACTCTCCAGCCCTTGATCATAAACCTCCACGGCTTCGAAAGCCATGGTTCTGGTGTATTATTTAAACCCACTCGGGGACTTTTCGTCACGAGCGAATTCGGGACTTTGATACCCGCCTCAACCCACAAGCCGGAGACTGTTTCCGTCAAATCGGCCCCGTTCTCACTTTTGGTGATTCCCATTGCCTGACAAAGTTTCCCCGGACCAAACGTATCGCGCCTACTTCGCCTCTCCATCATGATATCAACACCCTCGATAGGCTGGATCGCCCGAATCAACACTGCTGCCGGGAAGCCTTCTTTCTCCGTGACGACGTTCAGCATCCAATGGTTTCCATACGTGAAATAGACATACGCATGCCCCGGCTCCCCATACATAACTTTTGTGCGTGCTGTTAGCCCAGCTTTCGCATGGCAGGCTAAATCCTTTTCGCTGATGTAGGCTTCAGTTTCAGTAATAAAACCAACCAGTTTCTTTCCTTCAAGAATCCGTACAAGACGAGCGCCAATTAAGTCTCGCGCTACTTTCAACGTTGGACGATCAAAAAAATCTCTAGGGAGAATGTTCATGGTTTGAAAGTTAGCAAGTTTGAACGTTTCAAATAGCTAATCTGCCAACTTTATTTGAATCGCGGATCTCGTTTGAGCGTCAATCTTAATCCATCTAACAACGATATCGAAGGGCGGTAATTGAGTTTCTGGCTCGCGAGAGTCAAATCGGCGCGCATACGTGAAACACCACCTGAGGTCTTCGCATTGTAAATCACCTCGGCTTTACCGCCCGTCACATCAAGCACATGCTTGATAAGATCCTTGATGCTCGTCTCTGTACCAGAGCCAACATTGATGACTTGTCCATTGATATTCGGCGCGGTTGCTGTGGCGACCAACGCGCTGACCACATCATCTACATAAACATAATCACGAGTCTGGTTGCCATCGCCATGTGCAACCAGCGTCCCGCCGCGGCGGGCTTGTTTTAAGTAATGGGGAACAACAGGCGGATGGGATGCGGGCAAATGTTGACCCGGTCCATAGGCGTTGAAGATGCGCAAGCTGACCGTTTCAATACCCCACAGCCCGCCAATGGTGCGGACGTAAAATTCTGCGGCGAGTTTGGAAACGGCATAAGGCGAACGCGGGTTTGGAGTAATTGACTCTGTCAGTGTTTGATCGCCCAGGTCGCCGTAGACAGCTCCGGACGACGCGAGAACGACGCGTCTGACTCCCACATCCCGCATCGCTTCCATAAGAGCTACTGTCCCGCCGACATTGACGTTGTTATAGTCACGCGGATATAAAACCGATTCAGGCACTGAGACGCGCGCTGCAAGATGATAGACAACATCCACCTCTTGCAGAAGAGTCCACAACTTGGGGCGGTCACTGACATCACCACGTGTGAAATGGACATCAGGCGCGAGCGCTTGTGGGTTACCCGTCGAGAGATCATCGATCCCGCGAACCTGATGTCCCTCGCGCGCAAGTTGGTTGGCAAGCGAAGAGCCGAGGAATCCTGCGGCTCCGGTGATGAGGAAGTTCATAAATTATGTTAGCCTAACAAACCAGAAGCCATCAAAACTTGTTGTGACCAGGCATTGGATTTCTCAGAAATCTGTTTTCTTTGATTGGCATCCGGCCAAATTTGGTTCAATTTGATTTGCCAGAGCGCAAGTTCCACTTGCAATTCAACAAGTTTTGCAGCGGTGTCAATTTCAGTTTCGCGGGCTGTCCATTCAATAAAATGCTTGCTCTCTTCAATTAAACTCTCTACGAGTGATTTATTCTTTTCATTATTTACAAATGACTTGATGCGACTAAGATTCGCAGCCAATCCACCCAAGCGGACAGGTATTTCATCAGTCAAATATCTTTCTCGAATCGTTGACCAATCTTTTTTCATACGCTACCCAACAAATCTCTAGTAATTTTTTCTACTTTTGCCCTCAACTCAAGGTCTTGAAGTTCAAGTGAGCGGTTATTTTGGCGTGGACGGATATTGATAAGTGATTCAAAAGTAACTTCCTGTGATTCTGGGTTCCAATCTGCGCCCCAAATGAATTCCTGTCGGCTGCCATCTTCGAGAAGCATCGCTTCGCAATCTGCATGCATAGCTCCACCGCCTGCTAATATTTCGCGCTTAACGTCCACGGCAAGTTTGACATATGTTTCAAGAATTTCCGTCATTTCTTGTATTTGCTGCTTGGTTGCGTGCTCACGAATGATATGTATCATGCTTTGATTTTACACGACTTTATAAGAGCCTCTAAAGACTTGAGGATAATCATCTTTGATACTGTGCAATCGCTTCATCCGCAAAAGGACGCCTGCTGTCGCGATAGATGCGAATCAATGCGTTCACATCAAATGGGATGCGGCGAAACTCAAGACTGGTTTGACCGTTCTCAATTGTCAGGATGGCATATTCCGCCCATGGGTCAGCGTGGAATTGACCATCAGGCTGGTAATGACTGTAGGCAAAGCCAACACTCCCAGGGTTGAAGAAGAAGCGTTCGCCATTACGTCGGATTTGTTGGGCGTGGGTGTGTCCGCCAGTTAAGATGTGTTCAGCATATGCGCCCAGATATTTTTCAAAAACATCCTTGGAGGCGTCTGGCAGGATAACGTCGTCGAAGGAACTGGGAGAGCCGTGAAAGCACAGTAGATTGAGATTCTCTTCAAGAGATATCATGATTGTGGGTTGAAAGCCGGTGATAAACGCACGATCTTCGTCTGTAAGTTGTGACAACGACCAAAGCCGAATCTCGCCCATCTTTTTGAGTCGTTCTGCTGGAATGCCTTCATCGCCTGTTTCTTCGCCGCTTAGCAGCCACGCATCGGCATTTCCCAGCACAACAGGACAGTTCAATTTGCGCAGACGTTCGACCGTTTCTTTAGGCTGTGGTCCGCCCTGAATCGCGTCGCCGAGACAGACCAGTTGATCGACTCCTCGCCCTTTAATATCGGCCTCAACGGCTTGGAAGGCAAAGTCGTTTCCGTGCATATCAGAGAAAACAGCGATTCGCATAGAGAAAATCTCCTTATAAGCCTTGATTATAGCCAGGTTGTCATTAGATCCCCGCAGGTTTGATTTCCCTGAGTTCGTTACGCGTCAACAAAATGACCGCGACCAGAATCAAGGCACCTCCCAGTAACGAGATGGCATTCAACCTTTCCTGAAACAGCCACGCCGCCAAAAGGACTGTGACCACCGGCTCCAGCGTGGAGAGCATGGCCGCATTTGTTGGACCGATCATTTCCAATCCGGTGAGAAACATGACCACGGGAATCACTGTTGCAATTAACACAATGCCCAGTATGGCAAACCAGCCTGAGTTTATTGTGGGAAAATGGGCGCCGTTGATCATAGTGAGAATTCCATACACGGCGCCCGCCGATGCGAATATCACTGTTGATGATTGCACCGCAGAGACATGTTTCATCACGTTTGTGCCCACAATGATGTAGACCGAGTAGATGAGCGCAGCTGTGATGGCGAGCAGGATACCGGTCAACTCTCCGCCGGCAGGATCAACGGTTAAGGCGGTGCCGATCAAGGCAAGGATCAGAGCCAGGATTTTTAGCCATGTCACTTTTTCTCGGAAGACAATTGCCGAGAGAATAAAAACGAACATCGGATACAAATACAGGAGCAATGCCACCAACCCCGCAGAGGCGTATTTGATGGCTGTGAGATAAGAGAACGATTGACCTGCATAGCCCAAGGCACCCATACCGATCAGTTGTAGAAGAATTCGTCCACGGGGAAAAGGTTCTTTGCGCAGGAACAAGATGACGGTCATGATGGTAGCGGAGAGGGTGAAGCGCAGGAAGAGCACGGTGAAGATATCCATGCCCGCGGTGTAGGCATAGCGCCCAAAGATAGCAAGCGTCCCAAAGGAGGCAGCGGAGATGGCAATGAGCAGGATGCCGGTCAGTCGTTTCATGGATGGGTGTCCCGGTTTGAGATTTTGATTACTATAGCATACAACAAGATCATGTCATTTCGACTTGCGGAAGCAATCTCTGGCAAAGTTGAGCATCGCTTTCTGTGGATTCACAAATACAATTCTAATATTATTACCTCTCAAATTGATTGACTCATTCCGATTAGTCTGTTACTATACGTAGCGTAGGATAACGGTAAGTTACGTTGGTTAGAAGAACAGCCACAGCTCACGGTTTCAAATCCGTGGGCTGTTTTGTTTTACCCTCCGATGGAACAAACAGGATGCCTAAAAATATTTTCAATTTGCCAAAGGAGGCAAAAAAATGTCTGAAAGAATAATCGGTACAGTTAAGTGGTTCAACGGTGACAAGGGCTTCGGCTTCATCGAGCGCGAAGGCGGAAAGGACGTTTTCGTCCATTTCTCCGCCATTCAAGGCGATGGTTACCGCAACTTGATGGAAGGTCAGAAGGTCGAGTTCAATGTTGAACAAGGCCCCAAAGGACCCCAAGCCAGCAACGTTACCATGGTAAACAACTAGACGAAAAAGAGCCCAGCAATTCGCTGGGCTCTTTTGATTCAGCAGGTCATAGCGCTGAATTTGCTTTACTTGGGAGAGCCATAAACCAATCAAATCCAATATACATTGTCGTATAATCCAAAAGATACGTTGGGTAGATAATTTATGCCCGAAGGACCCAGCCACCCGTTGAGAGTTTTTCTTTGCCACGCATCTGGTGATAAACCACAGGTGCGCGCTCTGTACAAACGCTTGGTTGCAGAAGGTGTGGATGCCTGGTTGGATCAGGAGAAACTACTACCGGGTCAAGATTGGCGGGTGGAAATTCCCCGGGCGGTTCGTGAATCAGATGTGGTGGTAATTTGTTTGTCGAACAAATCCATCACAAAAGAGGGATATATCCAGAAGGAAATCAAATTTGCATTGGATGTTGCAGAAGAAAAACCTGAAGGCTCCATCTTTTTGATCCCAGCTCGATTGGAAGAATGCGTGGTTCCCGATCAGATGAGTCGCTGGCAGTGGGTGGATTTATACGAGGAGAACGGCTTCTTCAAATTGTTGCGATCGTTGAAACTGCGTGCAGACAAAGTGGGCGCGGTGATTGAGTCTTCATCTCATATAGAGCGCAATCAGGAAATTGAACGCAGGCTGAATCAACTGTACACAGAAGGGCTGGCAGCTTTTTATACCGAAGATTGGGATCGGGCGTGTCAACGCTTTCTCGCTATTCTGAGCGAACGACCAAATCACAAAAGTGCGACCGAAAAACTGGAGGAAGCAGAGAGACAGAGGGATTTAGCCAAACTATATCTTCAGGCGACGGAGGCATATCAAGCAGAAGATTGGGAATTGGCGATCAAATCTTTGGAGGCAGTCTCCAGAAAGTCCAGCGATTATAAAGATACCTCCCAGTTACTCAAGAATGCCAAAAAACACGAACAACTCACGGAGTTGTACGCGGAGGCGAAGGCATTACACGCTGCGCAGAAATGGCAGGCAGTTCTCAAAGTCTTTGACCAGATTTCAACCACTGACTCAACGTATCAAGACCCGGAGGGATTGTTATCCTCCGCGCAAAAGGAAATGACTGAACTCAAACGGCTGGCTGAGCTAAACGATTTATACACCAACGCAATACATGAGATGGATGCGGGTCGCTGGTACGAGGCCCGTAAATTGTTGGAACAGGTTCATAAATTACAGATAGGTTTTCTTGATACGGAGCGACTACTGAGAAAAGTGGAAAGTGAAATCACGCGGCTGGAGGAACAACGCAAACGCAGCGCACAGGTGCAAATGCTGTACGAGCAGGCTCGTAAAATGGCGAAAGCAGGTCAGTGGGGAAAGGCCTTGGCTCAGATGGAAGAGATTCAAAAACTGGACAATCAGTTTGTGGACAGTGACGGCATTTTGGAAAGATCAAGAGCAGAGCAAGAGCGTGAGGAACAAGAAACAAAACGACGGAGGAAATTGGCGACCCTTTACGCCGAAGCCGTGAGTTTGCTGGATGCAAAGAAATATCAGGAAGCGCTGGAGCAGTGGAATACCATCCAGGCGCTTGACCCACTGTACAAGGACACTTCACGGGTTAGGATCACTGCTCGAAGAAAATTGGATGAACTCAGCCGACCCGAGGGGACTGAACGACCGTGGTCGATTGTTTCGAGATGGAAGACAGTCTGGACTACTCCTGAGACTGTTACAACACCCAATCGCAATGACCGTGCTGAAAGGTTGATCTTACTTGCCGTTGTAAGCATGGCAGTTATCCACTGGCCATGGATAGTTGCCATAAATAGGTGGAATACTTTTGAAAGTCTTTTTAGTGGGAGTGCCTCCTTGTTTATACTATTCGGTTTGTATGGGGTTGTAGTGAACATGGTTTACAAAAATATCGTAACTACCTGGAGCATACAAAGTTCATGGATCCTGATCATCGGATGGGCTCTCGGTGGGGGAGTTGCCTTAATGGCTGGTAATTATTTTGACTTGTTTCTTCCGGTCTTCTTTATGATCATTGCCCTGTCCTCCGCCCTGGCAATGAAATGGGCAAAGGCTTCGATAGGATCAATCACGATCGTCTTTATTTCTTGGCCTCTGGCTTGGTGGGCCGGATTTAGATTGAACGGTTATCTTGATAACATCTTAGAGACCGATGTAGGGGAGATTGGAGATACACTTGCCATCTTGCTGGGATTGTTATTCACCCTCGGATTTCAAACTGAAGACTCTAGGAAAATATTAGGAACAGCACTTTGGGGTGCTCTTGGTTTTGCAATGGGAAATTATATTAACGGCTTACCTGTTTGGAACTCAGTGTCATTACCCGTGGAATTCTATTTTGTTCTTTGGGGATTGGTTGGTGGTGCCATGCTTGAAGCGCCTTCACGCGATTGGCGTCGAATATTATTTTCCGCCATGATATGTGGTCTGGGCCTGCTTTTAAGTGGCTATGTGGGAAACCGTATCCTCCCAGCAATTATCGGTGAATCCTACGCCAATAGCTTCCCAGAACGGCTTACCGTTTTTCGGCAGATAGGCAATGGAATAGGGTTGGGACTGGCTATTGGCTTGTTGATTCGCCGTGGCTTTGCAATTTGGATATTAGTGCTTCTAGGTATAGGGATGTACATAATGACTATCGCCTTGAATGTGGATGTGCTCAATTCCCTCCCTGAGATTTGGCAAGGCACTGTGCGTGGCGCACTGATTGGACTTGTACTTGGATTTGGTTATGGTTATATGCGTGGAGCAAGACCATCCACAACCAAAGTTGAAAGCAAGGATTAGATACAACAAGAACCTGATGGAAGGTCAGAAGGTCGAGTTCAATGTTGAACAAGGCCCCAAAGCCAGCAACGTCACAATGGTAAACAACTAGACGTAAAAAGAGCCCTGCGTTTCGCAGGGCTCTTTTTCATTCAGCGATAAGGAGCCGGATGCGAAAGCGCTAGACTCTTTGTTTAGGTTTGGAACGGATAGAGATATTGACTAAATTCTTATTGGAGAACTGGCGGCAATTAATACTTGGCGAGCAATAAATTGGATTAGTTCTATATCGAAATATAAAAGGTCAGACTCAATGGAGAATGGTAATAGTAGCTCTACCTCGCCTTCAGATGCATTATTTTTAGTATGAACTATCTTGCATCTTATATCATAAATTCTTTCAGATACCTCATTTCTGAGGTCTGCAGATTGATTGTTAAGTGAAAGTTTGTGCTCTGTAAGCCCTTTTGTTTTGGATGCGAAAAATTCCTTTCTTTCTTCTGACAGTGTCAAAAAAGAACGTAATTGATCTTGATTTACACATTCTAAGAGAGTTGCTTTCAATTGCGAGCGTTCGTCGCCAAATCCATAGCCTCCTCCCAATCTTAGCGCCGTGAGAACCTTTCCAATATCTACATCTCTGTTTGGACTAAAGGATGGATCTTTTAGAATGTTTTTTATTTTTCTCCGAGATTCCGCTTGTGAGTATGCAGGGAAATAAAATTCAATTGTTTGATAAAAAGCCAAATATTGAAGTAATGGCATTCCGGATGCACTGCGGACATACCAGTAAAGTTCTATAGGTGCTCTGTCATACTCGCTTTCAGGAAATTTAAACTCTGGCGACTCAATAGATCTTTGTACATTCTCCAATCTTCTGTAATGTCTTTGCCGCGCGAGGCTCAGAGGTATGTTTATATTCAGGTCAATTTGATAGAAAAGAGAGTTCGTTACACGTTCTAAAATGTTTAATGCATCATCATATCTTTTTATTGTAAGGTTTTCTATTCTTAATGACAATCTTCTTCCGATAGCGTTTCTGTTTATAGCTAGTACCTCTAACTCTTTTGATGGGTTCCCTAGGATTGCTTTGGGGCTTCCTTCTTGGTCTGATGCTTGTAAAGTTAATCCTTTCATATTTTCTCTACTTCTTGTTTCCTCCATAGTAAGTCCAAACAGCCTTCTATAGAGAATACTGCTCGGGAAGCGTGTCATAGATTGAATTAAGGCTTCAATTGAACCGTCTTTGTAAGAACAAATGGATAGATAATTTCCAACAAATATATACTTTTCAAACTATATAGATAATAGACTTTTAAAGCTTTCCAAACTATGAAGCTCTATCCAGTAATGTTCTCTTCCGCATGGGATGCCGACTGCTAAGTATTTTTCCTTATCAGGGATACTTTCTCTTTGTTCGACAGGAAAATTAGCTTCCTTGCACCTTGCTTCTAGCTCGTTTTGTGCTGCTGCCAATTCTAGTGGATCTTCAGGTATCTCATCTTCTTCTTCAAAATCGAAATCAAACTCTTCATTTTCAGTTGTCATATCCTTCTTCTCCACTTGCTGATCTCAAAACTATTTCTCTGCTGAATAAAAATTATACCTCTTGCGAATCAAAAACCCGCCTCTCATCGAGACGGGCTGGGGTAACAAGTTCACTCCCTATTCACCATTAACCATCCACCAACTTACTTTCTCCTCGGCGCCAGTCGGTTCTTCGTATAACTCGTCGGTGTGTAGGCTGGGCGGGGAGGGCGATTCCCTTGCTCACGCATTGCGTGACCATGTCTCGGTGGCGCGGGAAGCGAATAGTCGAAATCAGCGAAGGTTTCGCGTTTAATGGGTCCGCCCATGATGCGTTCGAGAGCTCGAATCATATCTTTATCTTCATCGGTAACCAATGTGAACGCGTCGCCGGTGCGGTGGGCGCGTCCCGTGCGTCCGATGCGATGGATATAGGCGTCGGCGGTATCGGGCATGTCGTAGTTGATGACGTGCGTGATGCTCTCAATATCAAGACCACGCGCCGCGATGTCGGTGGCGACCATGATGTGAAAGTGGCCCTTCTTGAAACCGTGCAAAGCCTGCTCGCGCTGTCCCTGCGTGCGATTGCCGTGCAGGCTCGTCACGCGATGACCCGCGTGCGCGATCTGCCGCGCCACTTTGTCGGCGCGATGTTTGGTGCGCACGAAAACCAACACCGAATCGGAATCAGTTTGTTTGAGAATTTTCAACAACAATGCCGATTTCAAATGCGCAGGCACGGGATACAACGCATGAGTCACCGTGACAGCGGGTTTGCTGATGCCCATCGAAATTTTTTGCGGCTCAACGAGTGACTGCGCCGCGAGCAGTTCCACCTCGGCTGGGAAAGTGGCAGAGAATAACATCGTCTGCCGTTCCACAGGCACCGCCTTGATCACGCGCCGCACATCGGGCAGAAAACCCATGTCGAACATGCGGTCGGCTTCATCAAGCACCAGAATTTCGATGCGATTCATTTTGGCATGTCTCTGCTGGATGAGATCCAACAGGCGACCCGGGCACGCCACCAGGATTTCCACTCCGTGACGCAATGCCTTGATCTGACGGTCCGCTCCGACGCCCCCGTAAATGGTCGCGCTCCTCAGCCCTGTCCCCGCTGACAGCGCGTTCACCACCTGATTGATTTGCTCGGCGAGTTCACGAGTTGGTGTGACGATGAGCGCGCGCGGCATCCCGCGTGGACCGTCCAGTAACTTGTTGAGAATGGGGAGGACGAACGCGGCAGTCTTGCCGGTGCCGGTTTGCGCGGTGCCGATGATATCACGTCCGCGTACGGCAGCTGGAATCGCTGCCTCTTGAATGGGAGTCGCGGTCTCGTATCCCGCGGTCCTGATTCCCTGCATCAAGCGGGAATCTAAATTAAATTGTTCGAAGTTCAAACTATTTCCTGTTCTTCAGAAGTCGTATGTGTGTTTAAGGGGAATTGAGTTGCTTGCTCAAAAAGCGAAAACAGCGATGGACTGCTGATAATAGTGATGTAATGAGAGAATTATACCCTACTCTTGCTACTGTCATTGCGACCCACAGGAAGCAATCTCCTCACGAAGCTGAAAGAAACTTAGCCACGGATTGCACCGATTCTCACAGATTCTCTAAAAAAATCTGTGAAATCTGTGGCATAAAGAAAACCCGCCTCTCAAGGAGACGGGTCCACCACTAATTTATTATTATTCACTGAAAGCTGATCACTTCCTTCGGCCTGCCGGTGACTAAACCCATCCCAAATCTCCTGTGGATATACAATCGCGTTCGTCCCCGGGATTTGTTCCATCGCCATGCCTGTATTCAGATCCATGCCAATCTGCTGATATGCCTTATACGCTAGTTGACTGCAATAGAAAGAGTCTTCTGTTTCAGAATTCAGGAAGTTCAAGTTATACGGTTTGCCTACCTGTGCAAGACAATACGCCGCGACCGTCCGTCGCATTTCGTGGTCTTCTTCCTCTGCAAGTCCAAGGCTGTCGAGCGGAGAAACGATTCCGTAAAACGTATCAAACAAATGTCCGCGCCGCCGCGCCATGCGTTCGGTATCCCATTCGCCTTTGAAGACCGTGAACTTAATCACGCCACGCGCGCCTGCCTCCACACATCTCCCTTCAGGGCCAATATAAATCGCCATATGGTCTACATCGCCGGGCACAAGCCGTCCGACGAATCGCCAAAACTCCCCTGGCAAAATATCGGGCTTGCCATTCATTGTGCAGACTATGTCGCCAGTTTGAACTGGTATTCCTTCAATTTGGTATGTGTAGATCATTCTTGCCTTTGTCCGTAATCACTATACGGAAAACTCGTCGATTCGTTTCAGCAAAAACGCACGAATTTGACCTGCTGTCTGCTCCCATTTCGGCTGGCGGAGATACCGACTCCTCGCTGCGAGACTCATTTGGACTAAAACATCCCGCTTCTCATTCAGAAGCCTCAGCCTGCTTGCCAATAAACTAGCATTCTCTGGCTCGATCAGGAATCCGTCAATGCCATCACTGATAATTTCTCCTGCCGCGCCTGCCGTGGTCCCAATCGCGGGCAGGCCAAACCCCATCCCTTCGAGATAAACGATCCCAAAGCCCTCATAACTCGAGGGGACAACCATCACATGCGCCTGCCTATACAATTCGATTAGCGGCTGGTTATCCAAAGCGCTGTGAAATCTGACTGTGGACGATAGGCCATTGACTGCGACTTGTCGCTTCATCTCTTCTGCATATTTTGGTTCTGCACCCAACCCTCCAACTATATGGACCCTAACCCGTAATCGCTGATCGCTAACTGCCCTTATTAATGTGTGCAACCCCTTCCGATAGATCACATTGCCCAGAAACAAAATCTGTAATTCAGGATTGTTGGCTCTTTCTCTGATTTCTCTTTCCGATATCGCATCTCCAAATCTGTCTGTGGGTGGATAAGCGACAATGCTCGGTTTACCGTTCCCGATTAACTCATTCACTACGCTTTCCGTCGTCTTTGAGTTGAAAATAAATCCATCCACGCTTTGTAGATATTTCTTCTCCATGATCCGATAAAAATCATTCTGCCATTTGGGTCGCAGTTCAGAACAGCGTAAATGATGGACAAGGCTAATCACTGGATAGGGATGCTTCCATCTATTTGCTGCGATCAATGATGGATGATTTAATTCATCCTGAATTAGGATATCCAAATTAAGTGGGAGTCTGAAACGAAGATTATCGGTCAAATGTGCGGCATAATTTCGCCAGGGTAATGAAATAATCTGAACTGTATCCCCCTGCGAGCGCAAATACTCTACTAGCTTGCGATCATACAAATATCCACCGCTGACCGTATCCAGCGAGCCGTAGATGACAAATCCGATATTCATAATAGCAATGTCACTCTGAGCAGCGTAGCTGCGAAGAGTCTCCGACGTCAAAAAGGAGATGCTTCGTCGCTATGCTCCTTAGCATGACATGTATCCTAACGTTCAACTTGATATGCCGCCCAAGCGGACTCATTCTCCCACAACACCACTTTCAGCGCAGAGATATTCCTGGCTTGGATCCTTTCACTCAGTGCTGTTGCCAATATCCGTGTGAAATGCTCAATGGATGGATTCAACCCGGCAAATTCTGGTTTGTCGTTCAACATTTGCTCTTTGTAATAATTCACAATTTCATCAAGATGCTTTCCTACGTCCACAATATCAACAAGATATCCGTGCTGATCAAGTTCATTGCCTTCCAGTTGGAGTTCAAGGACGTAATGATGCGAGTTTGGAAAATTCTCTGACCCCCAATCTCCTCCAATTAAAAAATGTCTTGCGATGAAATCACGACGGACTCCCAAGGTATACATATCAGTTCTCCAATGTTAGGTATCAAAGTTTAACGGCGCGCATCACGTGATGACCATTTTCCAGAGTGACAGGCATGACAAAATCGAACGCGTCGATTTGTGTGCAGTAGTCCAGGTCAGATTTTGGAAATTCAGGGCGATTTGGGTCGAGATGATGACGTGCATCGCGAGAATTAAAAACGCGTTCAATATATGGTTTTGGATCCGGTTGCTGACCTTTGAGCAAAGCTTCGAGATACTCCGCGCATGCCAAGTCTTCATCGCCGTGTTCAGGGGCGTATTGGCCTGTGATCACAAAGGTCACAGTTTCAGGTGCAAATTTGCGAATATATGTTACGGTTGGATTTGCAACAACGAAACTGGCCGTAAGCATGGTTTCAGCTTTCACACTGCGCACGATGCCTTGTGTCCCTGCTCCGGTTCGCTGCACAATAATCTTTCCATTCAAATCCAATTCCTTGGTTTGAGTGGGGGAGTTGCCAAAGTCAAACCCTTCAGGTGGCAAACCTCCAACTTCGCCACAAGCCAGCGACTTGGGAGTTTGGGCTTTGAAT